>Ga0066903_100003011_pt1 | contig 13532 bp, 10 predicted proteins | sample PanSoiMetaGPlot1_FD_67491 | JGI IMG/M metagenome (GOLD analysis project Ga0066903, IMG submission 67491) | Tropical forest soil microbial communities from Panama analyzed to predict greenhouse gas emissions - Panama Soil - Plot 1 (version 2) | ecosystem: Environmental > Terrestrial > Soil >... | reverse complement strand
GTCATACGCCTTGACCTCGTAGCCGGCCGCGACGAGCCGGCGGACCATGGGCTCGCCCATGTTGCCGAGCCCGACAAAGCCAATGGCATGAACGGTCACTGGCCGCGACCGTAGTCGTCGTCGGACACCGGGCCGTGCCAGGTGGTCTGCCCGAGCGAGATGGCCAGGTGCAGGACCATAGAATCCTGGCCGCCGCCGTGCCAGTGCAGCTCACCGGGCGGCGCCCAGACCAGGTCACCGGGTCCGATCGGCTGCGGCGAGTCGCCCTGGGTGCCGACCACGCCGCGGCCCTCCAGCACGTGGAGCACCTGGCCGTTCTCGTGCGAATGCCAGAAGGTCCGGGCTCCGGGCGCGAAGAACACGCTGGTCGCTGCGGCTCCATCGCTGCCGTCGAGCAGCGCGTCGCCATAGACGGTGCCGGTGAAGGTGGCAGTGCGCTCCTCGGTCGGCGGGCCGGCCGGGCCTTCCTTGGCGCTGTCTCGCCTGATGATCTCCATGATTCACGGTCCTATCTGGCCGGGGCCGGTGTCGTGCAGGCGGATGCCCCCGGCAAGGTCGCCGAGCGCATCCACCACCTTGTTACTGATCTGATCGCGGTAGCCGAGGCTGCTCGCCAGCCCGAAGGCTGCCATCGGGCCGGCCGCCTGCAGCGACGGCACGCCCAGCTCGGCCAGGCAGGTCACGTAGAGATCGATGTCCTTGCTCATGAGGGCGCTGGTCAGGCCGCCTTCGAGGTAGTCACCGCGGATGATGTGCGGGAACCGGTTCAGGGTGGCGAAGTTCACGCCGCTGCTGGCGTTGACGACCTCGAGCACCTGCGCCAGATCGAGCCCAGCCTTCTTCGCAGCGAGCATCACTTCCGCCGTTGCGGCCAGGCTGACCGCGTTGAGGAAGTTGTTGAGCACCTTGGTGGTGTGACCGGCACCGGGCGCGCCCATGTGCACGACTTTGGCGGCGATAGGCTCCAGTACCCACGCGATCGAATCGAGCGCCGCGGGGGAGCCCCCGACCATGATCGTGAGCGTGCCCCGCTCGGCCGCGGCGGCTCCGCCCGAGATACCAGCGTCGAGGAACTCGATTCCCCGGTCGGCGAGCTCTGCATGCAGGGCGATACTCGAGCTGGGTGCCGCAGTGCTGAGGTCCACCACCACCTGACCGGCGCGGCCCGCCGCCAGCACGCCACCAGCTCCGCCCTCGCCGCGGATAACTTTCTCGATGACCGGGCTGTCGGGTAGTGACAGCAGGATGCAGTCGCTGTTCTCGACTACCTCTGTCACCGACCGGGCCTCGGTCGCTCCAGCCGCCGCCGCCCGACCCTTCACCGGGTCATAGCCCAGCACCGGGTGGCCTGCCCCGGTCAGCCGGCGGGTCATCCGACCGCCCATGTTGCCGAGGCCGAGGAAGCCAATTCGCTGGCCGGTCATGGCGACGTCATTCCTCTCTCGACATGCCGTGCCAGCTCCCCATAAAGCGCCCGGTCGTGGGCCGCATAGTCCCACGCGCCGGCGCCGCCGGACGGACGGACGGAGCTGACGATGCTGGCACCGCCGTCGGCAGACACCACCTCGCCGGTCATGTAGGCGGCGTCAGCGCTGAGCAAGAACGCGACCACGGAGGCGATGTCGTCGGGGGTGCCCGCCCGGCGCAGCGGCGTCGTGCTGGCTCGCCGCGTCATGTCATCTCTTCCGCCTGGGGCGTCCGGTGTGGCGGCGAACAGCTCCGTCGGGACGATTCCGGGCGCGACCGCATTCACCCGGATGCCGAGCGGCCCGCCGTAGACGGCGGCGCCGTGCAGCAGGCCGAGGACCGCGTGCTTCGACGTCTGATACGGCAGTAGGTCGGCGCTGCCGCGCAGGCTGCCGATCGATGCAGTGATGACGATGGCGCCCGGCCGGTCCGGCATAGGATCCTGCCCGGCAAATTGACGAAACGCAGCCCGGATGCCCAGGAACACGCCGCGCACATTCACCGCCATGACCCGGTCGAACTCCCCTACAGAGAGGTCAGGCAGGGCGGTCAGCGAGCCGGCGATGCCGGCGTTCAGGTGGTGCAGGTCCACCCTGCCGAAGCGGCTGACGGCGACGTCCAGGTAGCGCGCGACGCCGGTTTCATCGGATACGTCGGCGGCCACCCAAGCGCCCGGCCCTGGCAGTGACTCCGCGACCGCGCGGGCCCGTGACTCGTCGGTGTCGACGACGACCACCCGGGCACCCTCGGCGGACAATCGCCGGGCCGAGGCCGCACCGATACCCCCGGCACCGCCGGTCACGATGGCGACCTGGTCGTCGAGTCCGTGCCGCCCGGTCATGAGTGGGCACCGCCGGGATCGGGGGTCCGCGGTTCGATCCGCACGGCCAGCTCTGCGAGCTCCCCATCGGCCGCCGGGTAGCGGCGCATCACCTCGGGATCGTGCCCGGCGACCAGAAGCCGTTCATTCACCGCCAGGCCGCTGAGCAGCTCGTAGCCCTGATACATCGCGGGCAGGTCGGCCACGTGCGTGAACGGCCGGTCCAGCCGCATCTCGTCGTAGTAATGGAGTGCATCAGAGGCGATCACGGCCTCGCCGGCCTCGGTCCGGACGAGAACCACTAGCTGGCCCGGCGTGTGGCCACCGACGTCGAGAACGTCGATCCCGGCCGCGACTGATTGCCGGACAGCGGCATCGCCCGGCGCAGCGGCGGGCAGCAGCCGGAGCCGGCCAGCCGCGTGTGCCTTCCTCAGCACGTCGATGTCCCCGGTCTCGGCCGACGTGGCGAACAGCGGCCGGCCGCCCAGCGGGCCGGTCCAGAAGTTGTACTCCCGTGCCGACATGATCAGCTCGGCGGCCGGGAACTCATCGACGTTGCCGATGTGGTCGTAGTGCGCGTGGGTCAGGATCAGCAGGCTGACATCGGCGGGCTCGATGCCGAGACGGCGCAGTGCCGTCACCGGCGGGCACAGCATCGTCCGGCCGCGCCGGCCGCCGCTGACATCGTTGAAGCCGCAGTCGACCAGGATCGTGCGACCAGCGGTGCGGGCAACCCAGAAGAAGTAGTCCATCTGGAGCGGCCCGTCTGGCTCGCCGTAGACACCGAAGTGCAGGAAGACATCGCTTTTCGTGGTCGACCGGCTCCCGTACCTGACGGCAGTCACCTCGTAGCTGGGGCTGCCACCGGGTGACTCCACGACCACCTCGCACTGAGCACTGTTATCGATCTGGTGCCGTCACTGCCTTGGAAAAGCTGCCCTCGATTGGCGACAATTCCCACACGTGGTGGCGGCCATCCCTTCGCTTTTCGGTGTCGAACGCACCCTATTGCGATCAGGCGATCTGCCGCTACGATGTATGTCTATCATACAAAGATTGCCCCGCAATTGGCAGTCAGTCTGCTCGCAATCCGGAGGAGGTCGCAGCTGTCGTACCGGGCGTGAGGCTGGCGCACCAGAGGTGGACCGGGCATGCCGGGCCACCCCTCCGCTGTATTCAGCGTCGATAGGAGAGCCATGAAGTTCAGAGCATCTGCCGGCGCATCGATCGTGATGCTCACCGGCGTGTTGGTGCTAGCGGCCTGCGGTTCGTCGGGCTCGCCGTCCTCGTCCAACTCCGGCAGCACCCCCGCGAACACCACCACCACGGCAGGGACCGGCAACTACCATCCCGTCAGCGACTACGCCGGGTACGTCGGCGGCTCGGGCAAGGCCGATAGCAGCAAGTCGCCCATCGAGATCGGCGTGGTCAACCAGCAGGGCGGCCAGGTCGACATCGCCCCTGAATGGACCGATGGCACGAAACTGGCCGAGCAGTACATCAACAACGAGGCTGGCGGCATCGATGGCCACCCGGTCAAGCTGGTGACCTGCACCATCCCGGACACCACATCAGCAGCGCAGCAGTGCGGCCAGGAGTTTGCCAACAACAGCGGCATCCAGTCCGTGGCCATGGGCGCCGTCGTCATCGGCAACCAGCCGCTCGAGCAGGCACTGGCGCCGACCAACAAGGCACTGGTCATGGGTGTCACGATCCTGCCGGTCGACTCCACCTACAAGAGCGGCTACATCCTGTACGGTGACGCGACCCGGGTGGAGGCCCCCATCGGGACGTTCATCCACCAGTACCTGCCGAACGTTAAGAGCGTGTCGATCATCTACGCCAACGTGCCAGGCAGCGACGTCCCGAACAAGGTCATCGCCTCGACGCTGCAGTACTACCACATCGCGGTCAAGCTCACCGCGTTCGACCCGAGCAGCTCGAACATCACGGCTCCGGTCATCGCGTCGGGCGCGGCGCAGGCCGGCCTGGTCATCGACGGCGCCGGCAACCCCGTCCAGTGCTCTGCCGTCTACAAGGCGCTGAAGCAGCTCAACATCAAGACCCCGGTTCTTGCCAATGTGCCGTGCGACTCCGCGGTCACCGCGCAAGGTGACGGCGGCGCGCTGCCGATCGGCTGGTACTACGCGAGCGCCAACCCGCTGCCAGGTGACCCAGCCGACCCGAGCCTTGCCGCGTTCAAGGCCGTAGCCGACAAGTACGGCGACCCGACGGGCGCGTCTGACGCGTGGGTGGCGGACGCGTTCGGCCAGATCCTGACGATCGCCAAGGTGTACAACCAGATCCTCAAGTCCGGTGGACAGATCACCACGACCAGCGTCAACGCGGGGCTGAAGAGCCTCAAGGGCGCAATACCCCAGGGGCCGCCGCAGCTGCAGTGCGGCGCGATCTCGGATGCGCCCGCTATCTGCAACCAGGAGGATCAGTTCTTCCAGAACACATCGCCCGGCGTGTTCAAGGCGATAGCCCGCTGGATCGGCCCGCCGCCAGGGTGGTCACCGCCAGCCGGACTGTTCTAGCGAGAGTGGCGTGCTGCGTCCCCGGCCTGCAAGTGCCAGGCCGGGGACGCAGCCCGGCCAGGCTCCCGGCCACGACGACAAACAGCTAGCCAGCACGATCAAGAGAAAGGGCCCGTTGTGAGCAGCGACCTGCAGGGACAAGTGGCGGTCGTCACCGGGAGCGGCCGGGGATTCGGCAAGGCGATAGCAGAGGGGCTGGCTGCTGCCGGGGCAGCCGTAGTGATCAGCTCGCGCACCCAGTCGGAGATCGACGCGACCGTGAAGTCGATCGAGGGCGCCGGCGGCGCGGCGCTGGGCCGGATTGCCGACGTCACCAAGCTGACGGACATCCAGGGCCTTCGGGCGGCAGCCGAGGACAAATTCGGTCCCGTCACGCTGGCCGTGCACAACGCGGGCGTGCCATGGCCGTTCGGGCCAACCTGGCTGGTGGACCCGGCCCGCTGGTGGAGCGCCCAGCAGGTACACGTGCTGGGTGCCATGCATGTGATCAATACGTTTGTGCCGGGCATGGTGGAACGGCACAACGGCCGCGTAGTCGTGATCTCCAGCGCTGGGGGCACCCGCGTCGCGCCGTACCTGTCCGGCTACGGGGTCGCGAAGAACACCCAGATCCGGCTCATCGAGTTCCTCGGTCACGAAGGCCACGAGGCGGGCGGCGTAGCCGCTTTCGCCGTTCATCCGGGGGACGAGCTGACCGGGATCTCGGACCTGACGATGAACGACCCGGACGCGCAGCGCTGGCTGCCGTGGTTCGTCGAGCACCTGCACACCAAGATCGGAGAAGACAGCTCGGCGGGCTTCACGGCGTGCGCCGACCTGGTCGTGAAGCTCGGCACGGGCCGGTACGACCGGCTGTCCGGCCAGTACCTCACGCCGTTCGAAGACCTCGACGTCAGGCCCGACTCGGTCTTCGAGGCACCGTCCCTCGACCCACACCCGGACTGACGGCGCGAGTGCGGTAAAGACGGCCCGCACGGCTCCCCGCCGCTAGGGAGCGACGCGAAGGAGGAGGGTCATCGACAAGGTCATCAGCAGTCCCGCGGACGCGGTCGGCGACATCGAATCGGGCAGCGTCATCGGGATCGGCGGGTTCGGTGTCATCCACGGGTTTCCCGTGCATCTGATCACCGCTGTCCGCGACCGCGGACTGGCAGACCTCGTGATCGTGTGCAATTCCCTGGGCGCGCAGCCGACCCACCCGGTGACGCTTGTCGAACACGGTCAGGCCCGCAAGCTCGTGGCCGCATTCTCCGCCAGGGCCGGTGACGTCGTCAGTTCCGCGCACGTCATCAGCCCGGTTCCGCTCGAGGTCGAGCTTGTCCCTCAAGGCATCCTCGTCGAGCGGCTGCGCTGTGCCGGGGCCGGCCTCGGCCCCTTCTACAGCCCGGTCGGCCAGGACACCCTCATCGCCGACGGCAAGGAGCGTCGGGAGTTCGGCGGCCAGCACTACGTGCTCGAGGAGCCGCTGCGACTCGACTACGCCCTCATCTACGCGCGCACCGCAGACCGGGCCGGGAACCTGGCCTTCCGCGGCGCCAACCAGAACTTCGGGCCGAGCTTCGCCAAGGCTGCAAAGATCGTGATAGCCCAGGTGGACGAGATCGTCGAGGTAGGCGAGCTCACGCCTGATCAGGTCGGCCTGCCGGGGATCTTCGTCGATCGCGTGGTGCAGTCACCGGTCCCGCGCACTGCCCTGTGGCGCGAGCCGCGTGCCGAGGACGACCGGCGCTCTTACCTCGGCCGCCCCGGTCTGACGCCGCGCGAGGTCGGCGCCCGGCTGGCCGCTCTGCTGCCGGAGCACAGCTACGTCAACCTCGGCGTGGGCCTGCCGACGCTGGTGTCCGATCACCTGGCCGGCCGGGACATCATGCTCCATGCCGAGAACGGCCTGCTCGGCTATGGCTCCCGGCTCTCCCCGGCCGAGGCCGACGACGACATCTACAACGCTGGCTCCGAGCCGGTCTCGCTGCGGAAGGGCGCGTCCGCGTTCGACACCGTCGCCGCCTTCGAGATGGCCCGCGGCGGCCGGCTCGATGCGGTTGTGCTCGGCGCCTACCAGGTCGCGGCCGACGGTTCGTTCGCCAACTGGACGACTCCGCAGATGGGCGGCGGCGCGATTGGCGGGGCGATGGATCTTGTCGTGCACCCTGGCCGCCTGATCATCGGGATGCGGCACGCCGAGCGATCCGGCCAGCCGAAGATCGTCCGCGAGTGCCGGTACCCGGTGACCGGCACCCGCTGCGTCGACCTGGTGGTGACCGACCTCGCTGTGCTGGAGCGGGAGGAGCGTGGCCTCGTGCTCCGTGAGTGCGCTCCGGGTTTCAGCCCCGACGACGTGCGCCGGCTGACCGAAGCGCCGCTGGTGGTCGAGCTGTGGGCGGAGATGACGGATCCCGGCCAGTCTCGTCACGTCGCCTGGCGAGCGCAGTCCCGGCCGGGAAGGAGGGCGGCGGCATGACGGGGCCGCTGGCGGGCCTCCGGGTCGCCGATTTCGGGCAGTACATTGCCGGGCCACTGGTCGGCGTGCTGCTGGCCGACCAGGGCGCCGACGTGATCCACGTCGACCCGCCTGGGGGCCCGCGACTGTCCGGGGTTGCCGACGCGTTCTTCAACCGCGGCAAGCGCCGGGTGATCATGGACCTTAGGCGACCAGGCGACGTGGATGCTGCGAGGCGCCTCGTGGCGTCCGCAGACATAGCGATCGAGAACTTCCGGCCCGGAGTGCTGGCCAGGCTGGGCCTCGACCTCGAACACAGCCGGTCGGACAACCCGGGCCTCATCACGTGCTCGCTGCCCGGCTTCGGCGCGGACGATCCGCGCGCCGGCCTGCGCGGCTACGAGGGCGTCATCGCGGCCGCGACGGCGAACTGCGAGCCGCGCAACGGAGAGGAGCCGCCGGACTGGGACTGGAGCCGGCCGACCTACTCGGCGCTGCCGTTCGCGTCGAGCTTCGCCGCCTATCTCGGCGCAGTGAGCATCGTGATGGCGCTGATCGCGCGGCGGCGGACCGGTCGCGGTCAGCACGTCGAGGTGCCGCTGTTCGACGCGATGTTCACCCTGATCGGCCACAGCGGTGCCTACTCCGACGACCGGGGGCTACACCCGCCCCGGCCAATCCACGTGCGCGGCTCCGGGGCGTTCCGGTGCTCGGACGGCCGCTACGTCCAGTTCGACACGTCCAGCCCACGGCACCTGCCGTGGTTCGCCCGCGCTGCGGGACTGCTCGGCCGCTGGGACACCGAGCTGCTCGACCTGGCCGCCACGGCAAGGCCAGAGGTGAACGAGCGCCTGCACGCGCGGCTACGGGATGAGTTCCTGACTCGTACCGCGGCGGAGTGGGAGGAGCTCGGCAACGCCGCGGGCGCCGCGATCGGCTTTATCCGGACGCCGGCTGAGTGGATCGCGACCGACCACGCCAGGAAGACTCACGCCGTCGTGGAGGTCGCCGATCCCGAGCTGGGGCCGATCTGGTGCGCCGGGGTGCCCGTCGCGCTGAGCGAGTTTCCTGAGCCTGCGGTCCGGCCGCGTCGCGTGGCTGGCGCCGATACCCCTGAAGTGCTGGCGGAGCTGGCAGACGTGACGCCGCGCGCGGCGGGCCCCGGCCCGGAGCCGAGCCTCCCCCAGCCGCTCGCCGGGATCCGCGTACTCGACCTTGGCCTCGCGCTGGCCGGTCCGACGTGCGGGCGGATTCTCGCCGAGTTCGGTGCCGACGTGGTAAAGATCGGCAACCCGAGCGCCGGGGTCTCCGGGTACCTGAACCGCGGCAAGGAATCGCTGCTGCTGGATGTCAGCAAGCTCGGCGGGCAGGAAGTGTTCTGGCGGCTCATCGAGACCGCTGATGTCGTCCTGGAGAACTTCTCGCCCGGCACCGCGGACCGGCTGGCCATCGGCTACGAGGAGGTGCGCGCCCGGCGCCCGGAGGCCGTCTACACCTCGATCAGCTGCTACGGGCTCGGCGGCCCGTGGACGCAGTGGCGGGGCTGGGAACGACAGGGTCAGGCGGTCACCGGGATCATGGAGCGGACCGAGCTGCCCTCGGTGCTCGGCCCCTACAACATCGTCGACATCGGGACCGGCATCCTCGGCGCATTCGTGACGGCCCTGGCCCTGTACCACCGCCAGTCGACCGGCCGTGGCCAGCTCGCCAGCGCCTCGCTCGCGCATACCGGCACCTATCACCAGGCGGCGTTCATGTTCGACTTCCCTGGCTATAGGTCCGCCGAGCCACGGGGTTACCTCGCCCTCGGGGAGAGCTCGCTGCAGCGCTACTACCGTGCCAGCGACAGGTGGTTCTTCCTCGCAGCCAGGACGGCCGACCTGCCCGCCCTGGCCGCGGTCACCGGGCTGAGTGAGATCGCCGACGTGACCGACTCGGAACGAGAACACGCCCTCGAGGCCGCCTTCGCGGCGGAAGGTGCCAGCGGACTGGTTGCGCGGCTCACCGGCGCGGGCGTCGCTGCTCACGTCGTCATGCCGGTCGCAGAGCTCATGACCGACACCGGCGTCCGGGCCCGCGGGCTGAGCGTGACCCAAGACGTTGAGGGTGTCGGCAGCTGCACGATGCCCGGCGTCTCGCCGCGGCTGTCCGACACCCCGGCTCTCGTCGGCAGCCCGCCTCGCCGGCCAGGTGAGGACGCCATCCAGGTGCTCGCCGCGGCTGGTCTGACCGACCGGCTGGACGCACTCGAACGCGGCTGGGTGGTCCGGGCAACTGACTTGCCGGCGGCATGGCCATGAGGTCACCAATGCTCGCGCCACAAGGTCGGCTTCCCCGTCGCGCAAAGGGTCTTCACGCCAAGCCACCGTGATCGGTAAGAAGGAAACGGGCCCCATCACGCCTCGGCAGCAGACCGGGCACCTTTGAGTGGGAGGACGGACACACACCGTGCATCGCAGCGAGACAAGGTTTCTGACCACGCACACGGGCAGCCTGATTCGCCCGGACACGCTGACCGCCGAGCCACCCCCCGGCGCGGCCGCGAACGCTCGCTCCGACTATGAGCAGGCGCTCACGGCGGCCGTCGCCGACGTGGTCTCCCGGCAGCGGGACGTGGGCCTTGACGTCGTGAACGACGGTGAGTTCGGGAAGTCGAGCTGGTCTGCCTACGTGCTCGGCCGGATCAGTGGCTTCGAGGTCCGCCCTGAGCAGCTCAAGCCGCTGGACTGGCTGGGCCGGGACCGGGAGCGGTTCAAGGGCTTCTTCACTGGTAACGCAGAGATACCAGTTGCTTTGACGGGGGCACCCGCCGAGGTGTGCTTGGGACCGATCAAGTACACCGGCCACGACCTCATCAGCCGCGACCTGGCGAATCTGAAGGCAGCCACCGCCAGCCAGCCAGGCGGCGAGGTGTTCTTTACCAGCGTTGCGCCAGCGAGCACGGCGTACCAGGGCATCAACGAGTACTACAAGACCGAGGAAGAGTACATCTACGCGATCGCCGAGGCGCTCCGGCAGGAATACCTCGCCATCCACGAGGCGGGGTTCATCCTTCAGGTCGACGATGCGGTGCTGGCCAACATGTACGACCACATAGTCCAGCAGGGCGACGATGCCTACCGGCGCTGGGCGCAATTGCGAGTCGATGCGCTCAATCACGCCCTGGCCGGCATCCCCGCGGACCGGATTCGGTACCACGTGTGCTTCGGCAGCTGGCACGTCCCGCACGTCGCCGACGCGCCCCTTTCGGCGCTGGTCGAATTCATTGTGCAGGTGAACGCAGGCGCCTACTCCATCGAGGCGGCAAACCCGCGGCACGAGTGGGAGTGGGAGGTCTGGGAGCAGGCCCGCCTGCCGGAGGGCAAGGTGCTGATCCCCGGCGTCATCACGCACCACACCACCACCGTCGAGCACCCCCGCCTGGTCGCGCAGCGGCTCGAGCGGTTCGCGGGGATCGTCGGTAAGGAGAACGTCATCGGCGGCGCCGACTGCGGGTTCGCGCAGGCGGCCGCCATCAAGCGCACGCATCCCGAGGTGATGTGGGCGAAGTTCGGCTCCTTGGTCGCCGGCGCACAAATCGCGTCGGAGCGTCTTTGGGGTTCATGACGACGTCAGCGAGCGAAGAACGAGTTCGACTCCTTTTCGGGAGCCGAGTAACACGCGAAAAGGAGACCATCATGACAGTGCTAGCGCAGGACAGGGCCGAAATGGAGCGCGGCGAGGCGGGCAAGGAGGCGGGCAAGTGGCCGGGCGTCCCCGAGACACCGGCGCCGGAGCCGGGTGAGCTGCAGCAGACGCCGCAGGAGATCGAGGGACCCTACTTCCGGCTGGGCGCCCCGATGCGGTCAAACCTGCTCGAGCCCGGTGACATCCCGGGCATCGTGCTCACCGGACGGGTACTGACGGAGAAGGGCAACCCCATCGCGGGTGCCGTCGTCAACTTCTGGTCATCGGACCTGGCCGGAAACTACGACATGCTCGGCTACCGGTATACCGGCTACGTCGTGACCGACGAGCAGGGCGGGTACGAGGTCACCACGATCATTCCCGGCTGTTACGAGCCGCGCGAGGCCAAGCACATCCACGTCAAGGTGCAGGGCCTGTCCAGCCCGATCACGACCCAGCTCTACATCGAGGGCGAGCCGGGCAATCTTGATGACGATTTCTACCACCCAGCGCTGCTGGTGCCCTGCACGGTCGACGAGAACGGTGTCAAGCACGGTTCGTACGACTTCGTCATCAGGCAGGTCACCGAGGAGGAGAACGTCACGCCAGAAAGCCTCGCAGCCCGGGCGTAAGCCCGCCGACTACCGTCCAACGAAGGGCAGGCATCGCGTGTCCCAGGTCATTGTGTTCCTTCTGCTCGGAATCGGCTCGGGTGGCCTGATCGCCGGCATCGGGATGGGCGTCGTACTGAGCTACCGCGGCGCCGGCGTCATTAACCTGGCGACCGGAGCGGTCGCCATGCTTGCCGGCTATTTCTTCTGGGCAGTCAGGCTCGGGAAGTTCGCCTCGATTCCGGCAGTCCCGGCCGCGATACTGACGCTCATCTTCGCTGCGATCGTGGGCGTGCTCTTCGACCTGCTCGTGATCCGGCCGCAGCGGACCGCGACGCCGCTGGCGAAGCTGATCGCCACGCTCGGCGCGCTGCTCATATTCCAGGCGTTCATCGTCATCACCTTCGGTCAGTCGGCGCAGCCGCAGCCGGTGATCCTTCCGTCGCAGAACGTCATACTCTTCGGCGATCCGGTCCCGGTGTACAACTTCATCATCGGTGGCGCGATGTTGGTGATCATGGCCGGGCTGGCGGCGCTCTACCGGTGGACCCGGTTCGGGCTTGGTACCCGCGCCGCTGCGGAGAACGAGGCGCACGCCATGTTCATGGGGCTGTCGCCGAACTGGCTCTCCCTGTCGAACACGGTGCTGATGTCCCTCGTGATGGGTGTCACCGGGCTGCTCGCGGCATCGGTCGTTGAGCCTGACCCGGGCACTCTTCCGCTGATGGTGATCCCCGGCCTGGCTGTCGCGATCTTCGGTCGGTTCACCTCCTTCACGGTCACGTGCATAGGCGGCCTGGTGCTTGGCATGGCCGAGTCGTTGCTGACGTACTTCTCGAACCAGAACTGGTTCCCTACCGACCAGGGGCCCGGCTATCCGCTGCCCGGCACCCAGGACTTGCTGATCTTCCTGGTCCTCGTTGTCGCCATGTACTTCCGGGCAGGCAAGATCCCTGGTCGCGGCGACGTGCTGGAACGCCGGCTGCCCGCTGCGCCGCCGCCCAAGCACCCGATGCGCAGCGCGCTCATCTGTGGCGTCATCGGGGCGGTAGCGATCCTGCTGCTGCCCGGCGGCTACCGCAACACTCTGGATGTCTCGCTGATCACCGCGGTCTTCCTGCTGTCGGTCGTCATCATCACGGGCTACCTGGGACAGGTGTCGATCGTTCAGCTCGCGCTCGGCGGGTCCGCCGGATTCGCCGTCTCTCACTTCGCGACGGACTTCGGTATCGGCTTCCCCTGGGCACCGATCCTGGGCGTGATCATCGCGGTGCTGCTCGGGTTGTTCTGCGGGATCCCGGCACTCCGGGTGCGCGGCGTGAGCCTGGCCGTTGTGACCCTGGCAGCAGCCGTCGCGATCGAGAACTTCGGCTTCGGGAATACGACCTGGGGCGGCGGCATCAAGGGTTCGTCGGTACCCGCGCCCGCGCTGTTCGGCTGGCAGTGGGGTCCCAATGCCCCGGTACACGGGCTGTTCGGTGCCGAGCCAAGCCCGTTGTTCGGGTGGTTCGTGCTGATCGTCTTGCTCATCGTCGGGCTGCTGGTATCCAACCTGCGGCGCAGCGCTCTCGGCCAGGACATGCTCGCGGTCCGTGCGAACGAGCGGGCAGCGGCGGCGGCCGGCATCAACATCCGGCAGACCAAGCTGCTCGGCTTCGCGATCTCGGCTGGCGTGGCAGGCGTGGGCGGCGTGCTGCTGGCGTACGCCTACAGCTCGATCACGCCGACGAGCTATGACACGGCGACGTCACTGGCGCTGATCGCCTTCGCCTACATCTGCGGAATCTCGACCGTGGCGGGCGCCATCTGGGGCGGCATGATCTTCATCGGTAGCATCTCGGCGTACGCGCTGCTGCAGTGGTTCGGACTCCAGGGCGAGTGGTTCACGCTGGCCGGCGGCGCGCTGCTCATCGTCACGCTGATCCAGCGGCCGGAAGGCGTGGCGACAGCGACGTTCTACGGAGACAAGCCGGCGATACCACTGCCCGGCT
>Ga0066903_100003010_pt1 | contig 13533 bp, 15 predicted proteins | sample PanSoiMetaGPlot1_FD_67491 | JGI IMG/M metagenome (GOLD analysis project Ga0066903, IMG submission 67491) | Tropical forest soil microbial communities from Panama analyzed to predict greenhouse gas emissions - Panama Soil - Plot 1 (version 2) | ecosystem: Environmental > Terrestrial > Soil >... | reverse complement strand
TTCCGTCCGGTGCAGTCCATTGCCAAGGCATCGGTGACCGGCCACGGCACCAACATCATCCAGGGCCTGGCGGTCTCGCTCGAGGCCACCGCGCTGCCGACGATCGTGATCATCGCCGGCATCCTGATCACCTTCAAGATCGCGGGGCTGTTCGGGATCGCGATCGCCGTCACCACGATGCTGGCGCTTGCCGGCATGATCGTGGCGCTCGACGCCTTCGGCCCGGTCACCGACAACGCCGGCGGCATCGCCGAGATGGCGGGGCTGCCGAAGGATGTGCGCAAGTCGACCGACGCGCTCGACGCGGTCGGCAACACCACCAAGGCTGTCACCAAGGGCTACGCCATCGGCTCTGCCGGCCTCGGCGCGCTGGTGCTGTTCGCCGCCTATAACCAGGACCTGCAGTTCTTCATCAGCGATATCGCCCACCATCCGTACTTCCAGGGTGTGAAGCTCGATTTCTCGCTGAACAATCCGTACGTCGTGGTCGGGCTCCTGTTCGGCGGCCTGCTGCCTTATCTGTTCGGCGCGCTCGGCATGACCGCGGTCGGCCGCGCCGCCTCGGCGATCGTCGAGGAGGTCAGGCGTCAGTTCAGGGAAAAGCCCGGCATCATGCAGGGGACCGACAAGCCGGATTACGGCCGCGCCGTCGACCTGCTCACCCGCGCCGCGATCAAGGAGATGATCGTGCCGTCGCTCCTGCCGGTCTTGTCCCCGATCGTGGTCTATTTCCTGATCTACTGGATCGCCGGCGGCGGCGCAGCCGGCAAGTCGGCGGCGTTCTCGGCGGTCGGCGCCATGCTGCTCGGCGTCATCGTCACCGGCATCTTCGTCGCGATCTCGATGACCTCGGGCGGCGGCGCCTGGGACAACGCCAAGAAGTACATCGAGGACGGCCATTACGGCGGCAAGGGCTCGGAGCCGCACAAGGCCGCGGTGACCGGCGACACCGTCGGCGATCCCTACAAGGACACGGCGGGGCCGGCGGTCAACCCGATGATCAAGATCACGAACATCGTCGCGCTGCTGCTGCTGGCCGTGCTCGCGCACATGCAGTGATGCTGTTGGACGCTCTGTCGTGAGCTTGATTCACAACGAGCGGATCAAGCTCACGGCTTCGTGCCTGAATACTCTTGGCACCACGATCGTCGCGACCGGCGTCATCGCGCCACTCGTTGCAATCGTGCTACGTTTCCCCGTGGTTGGAGCCATATCCTGGGGACTCTACATCTTTGCTGCGATCGCTTGGCTTGTGCTCGGGACGGTCCCTACATTTGCTGGCGAGGCACATTCTCGGGAGATTGAGGGAATGACTGGGTTCGAGATTTATGCCCTGTTCGGCTCGCCCTTGCTGCTTCTGCTGTGGGCTGTCTTCATTGTATGGCTGACAGGCCTGCAGGACGCTCGGGACGATCGCCGGCGCACCCCAGCAGAGTAGGTGTGCCGCCGTCAGAAAATCTTGAACATCGCGTTGATGTAGGCGTAGTCCTTGCCGCCCGTGGGCGTGGAGCGGCTGATGAAATCGAACACCTTGCCGTCCTTGAGGCCATAATTGGCGAGCCGCTCGACGCGGCGATTCTTGTCGAAATAGACCGCAATGACGCGTTGATCGATCACCTGCTGCGGCATGAAGCCGATCGCGCGCTCGGCGCGCTGGGAGATATAGTAGAACGCCTCGCCGCTCACGGTCGCGACCGTCGACGGCGTGCCCATCACGATCAGCACTTGCTCCTGGGTCGAGCCGACCGGGATCTGCTCGAGCGCCCCGTCGGGCACGATGTAGCCGCGCTGGTAGGTTTCCGTGAAGAGGCAGCCGCCCAGCATGAGGCCGAGCGCCAATGCGGCCGTCGCGGCAGCGGCGCGACGCCGGCTGATCGATCGGCTTTGCATGCGGCTAGTGGTCCCCATCCCCGTCCAGCGTGGTGTTGCATTCGCCGGCGTCATGACGTACCCGCCGGACATCCCCTGACGGCGCCGGCCCAACAGGCTAACGCTACCGAGCTAACCCGATGATATCGCGCCTGTTTCGCCGTACCCCTCAGGACGATAGCATCGCGTCTCTCTATGGCATGATCGTGGCGCAGGCGCGAGCACCTGCTTTTTACCAAATCTACGGCGTTCCGGATACGGTTAACGGGCGCCTGGAGATGGTCATGCTGCACGCCGTGCTGGTGCTGCGGCAGCTCGAGGCCTCCCCTGGGCGGGCCCTCGGCCAGGCGTTGTTCGACCGCTTTTGCCGGGACATGGACGCGAGCATGCGTGAAATGGGCGTCGGCGACCTCGCGGTCCCGCGCAAAATGCAACAGATCGGCCAGGCCTTCTACGGTCGGCAGGCGGCCTATCGGGCGGCGCTGGCCGAGCCGCCTGGGAAAGACGAAGCGCTGCTGGTGGCAGCCCTTGCGCGCAACGTATTTGCCGGTCTGGAAAAGCCGGAAGGGGCGCTCCGGCTGGCCCGCTACGTCCGCGAGGCTGATCGTCGGCTGGCCGGGGCAGGTTTTGCTGCGGGGCGACTGCCCTTCCCGGAGCCCGCGGAAGTCCCCATCTGAGCGCCCGACAAAGAGCCGCGAGCCATGTCCGCAACCCAATCCGATCGCCCCAATTCTGAACGCACCTGGAGCGTGCCGGTCGCGCTCGCCGAGATGCCGGAATCGGGACGCCATGTCGAGCTGGTCGCCGACGAGCATCGGCGAGCGGCCATCGCCAGGCTCGCCGGGGTCACCGCCTTGCCGCGCCTCGCGGCGAGCTTCGATCTCGCCCGGCATGGGCGCAACGGGCTGCATGTGACCGGGCAGGTGTCGGCCACAGTCGGTCAGATCTGCGTGGTGACGCTCGAGCCGATGGAGAGCGAGATCGAGGAGCCGATCGATCTCGTGTTCACGCCCGAGGCCGCTTCCCCGGCCGGTGATGCCGGTGGCGAGGTCGAAATCCCCATGGAAGACGGTCCGGAGCCGCTGGTCGATGGCACGGTCGACCTCGGCGCGATCGCAACCGAGTTCCTGATCCTTGCCATCGACCCCTATCCGCGCAAGCCGGACGCAATCTTTAAGGCGCCGCCGGCCGGGGACGACACGGCCCATCCGTTTGCCGCGCTGGCCGCTTTGCAGAAAAAGCAAGAAAAAGGCCAAGAATAATCGCAAAAATAATCCCCCTGTTGCCTGTCCCGCCGACACGGTATTGTCGATTCATGCCCCACAAAGTCCGTATCGCGCTCGACGCCATGGGGGGTGACCATGGGGCTGCGGTGGTCGTGCCGGGCGCCGAGTTGTCGCTTGCCCGCCATCCCGACACGGAATTCCTGCTGTTTGGCGACCGCGCTGTGGTGGCGCCGCTGCTGGACAGCCGTCCCCGCCTGAAGGAGACGTCCCGCCTGGTGCACACCGACGTGGTGGTGCAGATGCACGACAAGCCGAGCCAGGCGTTGCGCAAGGGTCGCTGGAAATCGTCGATGTGGCTCGCCATCGACGCGGTGAAGAAAGGCGAGGCGGATGTCGCGGTCTCGGCCGGCAATACCGGCGCGCTGATGGCGATGGCCAAGTTCGAGCTGCGCACCATGGCCGGCATCGATCGCCCGGCAATCGCGGCCATCTGGCCGACGCTGCGGGGCGAATCGATCGTGCTTGACCTCGGCGCCTCGATCGGCGCCGACGCCGAGCACCTGGTCAATCTCGCCGCCATGGGCAGCGCCATGGCCACCGTGCTGCTCGGGCTCGACCGCCCGACGGTCGGTCTGCTCAATATCGGGGTCGAGGAGCAGAAAGGATTGGAGGCGGTGCGCGAGGCCGGGCAGATGCTGCGCGCCGGAACGTCGCGCGAGGGGTCTCGGCGCGAAGAGTCTTGGCCGCAGTTCGAATATGTCGGCTTCGTCGAGGGCGACGACATCGGCAAGGGGACGGTGGACGTGGTTGTGACGGAAGGATTTGCCGGCAATATCGCGCTCAAGGCCGCCGAGGGGACGGCGCGGCAGATGAGCACGCTGCTCAGGCAGGAGATGAGCCGCACGCTCGCAACCAGGCTCGGCTACCTGCTGGCGCGCCGCGCGTTCCGCGCGGTGTCCGACAAGCTCGATCCGCGCAGGTCCAACGGCGGGGTGTTTCTCGGGCTCAACGGCATCGTCATCAAGAGTCACGGCGGCATCGACGCCGAAGGCTTCGCCTATGCGATCGATCGCGGCCACGATCTGGTGCAGCACGAATTGCTCGCCAAGATCGGACAAACCCTCACACGCCATCAGCGCGCGGCGCCTGCGGCGCGCGTTGTCGCGGGGGCGGGCTCGTGAGCATGCTGCGGTCCGTGGTGCTCGGCTGTGGCAGCTACCTGCCGAGCCGGGTGCTCACCAATGCCGAGCTGTCGCGGATGGTGGAGACCTCCGACGAGTGGATCACGCAGCGCACCGGCATCCGCGAGCGGCACATCGCGGCGGAGGGCGAGACCACCTCCGACATGGCGATCCGCGCGGCGCGCGCAGCGCTCGCGGCAGCTGATGTGGACGCGCAATCGATCGACCTGATCGTGCTGGCGACCTCGACGCCCGACAATACTTTTCCCGCCAGCGCCGTGACCGTGCAGGCCGGCCTCGGCATCACCCATGGCGCGGCGTTTGACCTGCAGGCGGTGTGCTCGGGCTTCGTATTCGCGCTCGCCAATGCCGACGGCCTGCTGCGGACCGGCGCGTTCAAGCGCGCGCTGGTGATCGGCTCGGAGACCTTTTCGCGCATTCTCGATTGGACCGACCGCGGGACCTGCGTGCTGTTCGGCGACGGCGCCGGCGCGCTGGTGGTCGAGGCGCAGATGCAGAGCGGCACCAATGCGGATCGCGGCATCCTTACCAGCTGCCTGCGCTCGGATGGACGCTACAAGAGCAAGCTCTATGTCGATGGCGGACCATCGTCCACCAAGACGGTTGGGTACCTGCGCATGGAGGGACGCGCGGTCTTCAAGCACGCCGTCGCCATGGTCACCGACGTGATCGAGGATGCTTTCAAGGCGACGGGCACCACCGCTGAGCAGATCGACTGGTTCGTGCCGCACCAGGCCAACCAGCGGATCATCGATGATTCGGCGCGCAAGCTCGGTATCGCACCGCAAAAGGTCGTCAGCACCGTCGCAAAGCATGGCAATACCTCCGCCGCCTCGATTCCCCTCGCCCTGTCGGTGGCGGTGGCCGACGGCCGCATCAAGCGCGGCGATCTCGTGATGCTCGAAGCCATGGGCGGGGGCTTCACCTGGGGAGCGGTGCTGCTGCGCTGGTGACGCCGCAATCATCAGAATCTTCCCACAGCAGCCGGTTGACCGTTTCGGCCCAAGCTAATATCGTCTGATAATTCAGAGGGATATAGAGATCGCCGAATGCGGGGCTGGGCGATGACTGGAAAAACCATCACACGCGCGGATTTGTGCGAGGCCGTCTACCAGAAGGTAGGATTGTCACGCACGGAATCCGCGACGCTCGTCGAGCTGGTGCTGAAAGAGATCACCGATTGCCTCGAGCGCGGTGAGACGGTCAAGCTGTCGTCGTTCGGCTCCTTCGTGGTGCGCAAGAAAGGCCAGCGGATCGGGCGCAATCCCAAGACCGGCAAGGAAGTGCCGATCTCGCCGCGCCGCGTGATGGTGTTCAAGCCGTCGGCGATCCTCAAGCAGCGCATCAACAACGACTCCGGCGAGCCCGCCAAGGAAGCGTAACTCTTTACGACAGGCCTAAGGGAGCAGGGCGGCGGTGGAGAAGGCGCCGGACGCATTCCGGACCATCAGCGAGGTGGCGGACGAGCTCGATGTGCCGCAGCACGTGCTGCGGTTCTGGGAGAGCCGTTTTCGCGAGATCCGGCCGATGAAGCGCGGCGGCGGCCGCCGCTACTATCGCCCCGACGACGTCGACCTGCTGCGCGGCATCCGGCATCTGCTCTATGGCGAAGGCTACACCATCCGCGGCGTGCAACGCCTGCTCAAGGAGCAGGGCCAGCGCTTCGTTCAGAACGTGTGGCAGCCCGGTGCGCCGCAGCCCGTGCATCAGCCCCAGGACGAGGCGCGCGATGATGCGGCCGAGCTGTCGGGCGCGGAAGAGCCGGGCGGCGACGAGAGGGAGGTTGATCGCTTCAAGCGCGCCGCGCCACGCGCATCCAGCCCGTCCGCCGGCATGCCGCGCGAGCAAGTGCTCAAGCTGCACGCGGCACTGCATGAGCTGACCGAATGCCGCAAGCTGCTGGATGCGGCACTGAGCAAACCGTCGTAGGTTGGGTCGAGCGCTCCATAAGGGCGTTTACGCCCGTCTTCCGACGGGCTATGCGCGAGACCCAACATCACGGAGCGTTCTGAGATGTTGGGTCTCGCAAGCTCGACCCAACCTACAAGCAACAAGCGATCGTAGAATCAGAAGAACATCGGAGCGAAACGAAATGACCCTGTGGCGTAATGTCGGTGTTGCGCTCGCCTGCGCGGTGCTGTCGCTTGCGGTTCCGGCGATGGCGCAAGACGCAGGCCAGCAGCAGGGCGCGCAGCATCCCGGACGCGCCGTGGTGATGAGCAAGTGCTTCCAGTGCCATACCGATGCGATGTTCCGCGATCAGCGGCAGGATCGCCGTGGATGGGAGGCGGCGATCCATCGCATGATCGGGCGCGGGGGCCTGTGGACCGCGGAGGAGATCAAGCTGATGGCCGACTATCTCGGCACCGACTTCGGACCGAATGCGAAGCCGGCCGGCCAGTCGAAATAAAGCGCGCTGGAGCGCGTCCGGTAGATTATTAAGTTGACGCGTTTTCACCGATCTCGGGTCTACCCGAGATCGGATTCGATACCGCCCAAGTCGGCTAAAGCCGACTTGGGTGGCGAACCGGAAGTCCACTTCGCCGGAAAACGCTATGTTTGAGGGAGCGAAACAATGCGCGAGCTGGTGGTCAAATATTTGTCGCAGGGCATCTCGCGGCGCGGGTTTGTCGGCGGGCTGACCAAGGCGGGCCTCACCGCGACGGCCGCCCAATCCGTGCTGACCTCCGTCACCTCGGTGAGCTACGCCCAGGGCGTGCCGGCGCAGCCCAATCCGGCACCGGCACCGGCAGCCGCCGCGGCGGCTCCCGCGGCCGCGACGGCGGCGGGCGGCGTGAAGCCATTCCAAGGCACGGGCGGCGCCGCGTTCGCCGAGCAACTGATTGCCTGCGGCGTGAAATACGTGTTCGGCAATTCCGCCAGCGAGGACGCGCAGTTCTACGAGGCGCTGGTCGACCGCCCGCAGCTCAAATACATCCTTACCCCGCACGAGGGGCCGGGCGCCGCCATGGCGGCGGGCTACATCAAGGCCTCGGGCGAGCCGGCAATCGTGATGCAGGCGGCGGTCGTCGGCATGGCCAACGCCATCGGACAGATGTTCAACGCCTTCAAGGAGCAGACGCCGCTCGTCGTCTACTCCTACCGCACCGACCAGTCGCGCCGCGCCGGGCGCGACGGCTTCGAGGAGGTGGCGAACCAGGAGCAGATCGTCCAGCCGATCACCAAGTACACCTGGCTCGCGCGCCGGCCCGACATGATCCCGGAGACCATCCGTCGCGCGTTCAAGGCGGCGTGGACGCCGCCCTACGGCCCGGCCTACATCTCCTGGCATTCCGACTACAACGACGAGCGCGTGCGCACCGAGATCATCGCCCAGGAGCTGATCGATCCGCGCATGCGGGTGCGGCCCAACCCCGATGAGATTCAGCGCGCCGCCAAGCTCTTGGTCGAGGCGCGCATGCCACTCATGGTCGTCGGCGACGAGATCTACAAGGCGAAAGCCGGCGCCAAGGCGGTCAAGCTCGCCGAGCTCATCGGCATGCCGGTCACGCAGGTGCGCCAGCTCTATGCCAACTTCCCGGAGACCCACCCATTGTGGGTCGGCAATCTCGCGGGCTCGACCCTCAACTCGCTCACCTATCCCAAGAGCGCCGACGTCATCATCAATGTCGGCAACAAGTTTATGCACAGCGGCGCGGCGCCGATCGTGCCGCGCGGCCCGAAGTTCATCGACATGCGCATCGACTACGGCAGCATGGGCAACGTGATGCTGACCGAGGTGCCGCTGGTCTGCGACGTGGGCTACGGGCTCGACGACCTGATCGCGGCGGTCGAGCAGCTGATGACCCCGGCGCTCAAGCAGAAGGCCGCCGAGCGCGCGACCGACGTGCGCAAGTTCAGCGAATGGGCGAAGGCTGCGCGCGCCCAGGTGGTGAACAATCCGGACTGGAACCAGGGTCCGATCATCGCCGACCGCCTCACCTGGGAGATCGCGCAGTTCGCCGATCCCGACGCCATCATCGTGCACGAGGCCGGATCGGTGGCGCTGCACTCCTTCGACTTCAACCCGATGGGCGGGCGCGAGCTGTTCTTCTATTACGGCGCCCATCTCGGGTCGGGCGTCGGCACGGCGGCGGGCGTGAAGCTCGCGCGTCCGAACCAGCAGGTGATCTGCCTGGTCGGCGACGGCTCCTTCATCTTCGGACCGACCGCGCTGTGGAACATGGCGCGGCTGGAGCTGCCGGTGATCACTGTCGTCTACAACAATCATGCCTATGGCGGCCCGCATTCGCGCGTGATCAACAACGTGCCGGGCGGGCGCATGGTGCAGACCGGCCAGTTCGTGCACGACTATCTCGGCAGCCCCGACATGAACATGGCGGCCATTGCCAACGGATTCGGTGTCGACGGCGAGGTGGTGGAGAATCCGACGCAGCTGCGCGAGGCGCTGGCGCGCGCCCGCAAGCACACAGTCGAAGGCAAGCCCTATCTCATCGACGCGCAGGTCGCGCGCAAGGGTGTCGCCTGGGCCGACAAGCCGTGGATTCCGCCGATCCAGGTGGCGGCGCTGCGGACGAAGAAGGTGTGAGGCCGCATGTCGACAAGCGCGTTCACGCGCGTCTGCGATGCACTATGGAAAAGTGGGAACCGGTTTTCCGATAAGGGCATGCGCAAAACCAAAGAAGTCAGAATGCATCCCGATTCGGGATGCATTCTGCTGCGGGGCGGCGCCACGCTCGCGGCATTGCTGGTGCTCGCCTCGCCGCTGCCGCTGCACGCCGAGCCGAACGAGGCCGAGATCGACCAGGGTCGCGAGGTCTACAGCGATCTGTGCGCGACCTGTCACGGCCGCGACATGGTCAATCCCGGCGGCGTGACCTTCGACCTGCGCAAGTTTCCCAAGGACGACTTCGAGCGCTTCCGCAACGCGGTGCTCAACGGCAAGCCGCCCGCCATGCCGGCGTGGCGCGACAAGGTGGGCGATGAGGACGTCAAGCTGCTGTGGGCCTATGTGCGCAGCGGAGGTTGACCGATTGATCTCATCCACAGAAGTGTTGCCAGAAAACAACAATCTGCAACAACGGTTCCGCTCAGGGCCGCGTACGTCTTTACCCGTACCGTGAATCCATGGATGGTCAGCCTGGGGACTGCTCGGGGGCCGGATTCGAATGTCTATCCGCAAGACCTTGCTCAACACGACGATGTTGGCGGGCGTCGTGGGTGGCGTGCTGCTGGGCGCGAGCCCAGGTCGCGCTGCCGACATCAACGTTGTGCCGTACTACAAGGCACCGGTGCTGCCGGAGCTGCCGGCGGTCGACGGCTTCAACGGCAAGGTCGAAGCCTGGGTTGGCAGCATCAACCGTGCCAGTCTCTACGGCTATCGCGGCGCGTTCTCTGTTCCGCTGGCCACGCAATGGGGCCTGCAGGTCGACACGTCGGCGGGCGCGCTGCAGGGCCGCGCGTTCGGCAGCGTCGCGCCGCACCTGTTCTGGCGCGATCCTACCCGCGGGCTCGTCGGGCTGTACGCCAGCCACACGTATTGGGATCAGTTCGGCGGCGTGCACGTGACCCAGGTGGCCGGCGAGGGTGAGGCCTATTGGGGACGGTTCACCGTACAGGGCATCGCGGGCGTCGAGTTCGGCAACTCGGCGACCAGCGTCGCGACCGGCGTCGGAATCTTCCCCGGTCCGAACCCGGGTCTCGGCGGCGGACCTGTCCCGCCGGGAGCCATCGTCAACAGCGCATTCTTCCAAACCTACGACATTAGGACGCGGTTCTTCGACCAGATCAATCTCAAATATTATTTCACCGACAATTGGAGCGGATATATCGGTCATCGCTACCTGGGCGGGTTGAATGCACTCGCGCTCGGCACCGAGGCGGCGGTGCCGCTCGGCCGGATGATGGCCTCGGCCTTCGTCGAGGCGCGCCTGGGCGAGCATCAGTTTCAAGGTATCTGGGGCGGTCTGAGGGTCTACTTCGGCCAGCAGGACAAGACGCTGATCCGGCGCCAGCGCGAGGACGACCCGACCTATTGGGACACCTTGCACAGCATCCTGAACAACTACGGCTCATCCGGAACGGCGACGTCGACGCCGTTCTGTACGCCGCCGCGAACGCCGCAGCCGAACGGCTCCTGCGAATTTGTGGGCAGCCCCGGCTGAGCCCGGGCGTTTCGGTCCACAGATTCAGTCCGGCACCATCGAGATGAAAGGGTCGAGCTTGCCGCCCGGTCCGCGCGGAATGGCCTCCATCGCAACAAGCGTGAGCCGCGCGGAGGGATGAATCTTGTCGCGGACGAAGGCAGCGAGGCCGGCGTGGTCCGGTGCACGGCCGCTGCCGTCCGGAACGTAGCGCAGCTCCAGGCGCTCATGATCGAGCTGCACCATCTGCAGCTCGCGGCATGGCACACAGGCCTGAATGGCGCGCTCATCCCAGATGCGCAGCCACACCCGCTTGCCGTCCTTGAACACAAAGGCATTCCGGGTGCGCCCGAGCACTTGCGAGATGACCGGCAGCGATCGCCCGCAACCGCAGGGCCCGAGCCCGGCCATTGCGGTATCGCCGACGTCGTAGCGGATGAACGGCGTTGCGTAGTTGTTGAGCCCCGTCACCAGAACCCGTCCGGGCTGGCCCGGTGCCGCCGGTCCGCCGTCCTCGGCGATCATCTCGACGAGCGCGTTCTCGATCACCTGATGATAGTGTGGGGCGGCGGGGCATTCCGTGGCGATCGTGCCGATCTCCTCGCACGAATAGATCCCGACCAGCCGCGCCCCGAGCCTGTCGGCGACGATCTCGCGCGCACGCGCGGTGACGGTTTCGCCGATCGAGAAGATGAGCTTGAGCCCCAGGTCGCGCGCCTGGGCTGGGGTCGCCGCGTAGGCCAGCGCCATCGCGCTCGAGGGCGAGGTCGCAAGATAGGGGCACGCCTTGCGCGAGAGCCACTCGAGCTGTTGCTCGACCGGGGTGCGCAGATCGAGTTGATGGGTCTCCGCGGCGAGGTCCGCGCGCGACCAGCCTTGGGATGATGCCCCGTCCGGATATCGCGGTATGAAGCCCGTGCGATAGACCCTGATTTGCGCGAGCGGCCGCGACGTATCCGCGCCGAACCACCGCGCTGCCCGTGTGAACGCAGCGTTGTAGGCGATCCGCGCCGGGTGATCGACCGTGAATTTCAGCGGAACCCCGGACGAGCCCGAGGTCTGGAATTCCTCGATCGGGCCATGGCTGTCCGGCAGTTGCGGCGCGCGCATCTCGCTCGCGTGCGCGGTCGCCTCGGCCCGCGTCAGGATCGGCACCCTGCTCCAACGGGAGAGATCGACACTGCCGTCGGCTGTGAAGAGACAGGCAAGACGGTCGCGATAGAACGGGATATTCGCATGGGCGTGCCGGACCAGGTGCTCGAGCAGGCGTCGTTGATACCGCAGCAGCTGAGGGTAGGGCGCCCACTCGGTCTGCCCGAGCAGCTTGAGATAGCGGTCGAACGCCTCGTCCATCGGTTGGCACCCTGCTAGAGCATGATCCCGAAAAGTGGATACCGGTTTTCGGAAAAGATCATGCTCCACGAATAAGTTAGAGCGAGATGACGATTCGAAGAAAGTCATCTCGCTGCAAGCAGGCAGCGGAGTCGATAGCACATGAGCACGAGCCACTGGGACAAGCTTTACGGCGCTTGGTCGCGCCTGCGCACGCCGGTGCGATTGCAGGACGAGGTTATCGCCGCGTTCGCGCAGCAGATCGCCGACCGGCCCGGTCCGGTGCTCCTGCTCGGCCTGACCCGTGGGCTCACCGACCTTCGCCCCGACGTGGTTGCGATCGACCGCGACGAAACCTCGGTGCGCGACCGCTGGCCGGGAGATGCGACAACGCGGCGCGCCGTGGTGGGCGACTGGCGGCAGCCGCCGTTTGCCGCCGGCGCTTTCGCCGCTTGCATTGGCGACGGCATTCCCAACGCTTTGCAGCATCCCGATGGCGCCGCGTCGCTCTATGATGCGCTCGCGGCGCTGTTGTCGCCCGGGGGCCGGCTCGTCTGCCGTGTCTTCGCCATGCCGGACGTTCCCGAAACTGTGGACGCCGTCGGGGCTGCGGCGCTGCAGGGACAAATCCGCCGCTTCATGGCCTTCAAGTTCCGCCTGGCGATGGCCGTTTGCGCCGAGCGCGGAGATCCGAACATCGCCGTGCAGGCGATCCACGATGCGTTCGAGGCCGCTTTCCCCGATCGGAATCGCCTGGCGGCGGCCGGCGGATGGGATCGCGCCGAGGTCGACACCATCGACGTCTATCGGTCCTCGCCGCAGGTCTACAGCTTTCCGACCCGCCAGCAGTGCCTGTCCGTCATCCCCGCGGCGTTCACCGATGCCCGCTTTGTCGCGGTCGGAACCTTCGAGCTGGCGGAGCGCTATCCGTTGCTGGTGATGGAGCGCAGCTCCTATTGATTCATTGTGGCGCCATGGACACGTTCGTCAACAATCTACCGACCATTCGCTTGACAGGATGCGTGGTCGTGGCGCCCCATAGGTACGTCTGTACATCTGCAGTTTGGGCGGGTTGCGATGCGTTGTATGCTATGCGGCGCAGACATGCGCCTGATCGAGGTGGTGCCGGATGACACCGCGATGGTGGCTGGATATGAGCGGCATACGCTCCAATGCACCAGCTGCAACGACGTCGAGCGGCGCCTGGTGTTCAGCCGCGAGAAGACCCCGATCGACAATGTGCCGGTCGCTCCGACAACCGAGGTGACTCCGGGCTCGATCGATGAGCGCGCTCCCGAGCCCAGCGTATGGGTGCGCGCGTTCAACATGCTACGTGGTCGATCGCTCGACAAAGGCTCATGACCTCGAGCTGAGCATTGCAGCCGATGCGAACGGTATCGGTGTGCTGCGACCGATTTATTCGTTTGTCACAACGCAGCCACATACCTGGAAGATGCTGTCCGCGTCGGGGCAATTCATCTCGACATTCTCCCGCATGAGCTGTGCTGCCGCGCAGGCGTCCTGCCGCGTAACGTTGAGTGAGTGCAAATGCGATGCATGTCGTGTGGCGCGGAGATGCGCCTGCTGCAGACGGAACGCGACGACACCATGGGGGCGTCCGGCTACCAGCGCCAGACTTTGCAATGCTCCGCCTGTCAGGAGATCGAGCGCCGGACCATCTTCACCGGCGAGACTTCGTCCAAGCCCGCCGAGCCCGCGGCGGCAGCGCCGGTCGAGCCGAACACACCGCCGATCGCGCCAGCCACGCCGGCTAATCCGGTCGCATCGATCTTGTCGGAG
>Ga0066903_100003008_pt1 | contig 13534 bp, 15 predicted proteins | sample PanSoiMetaGPlot1_FD_67491 | JGI IMG/M metagenome (GOLD analysis project Ga0066903, IMG submission 67491) | Tropical forest soil microbial communities from Panama analyzed to predict greenhouse gas emissions - Panama Soil - Plot 1 (version 2) | ecosystem: Environmental > Terrestrial > Soil >... | reverse complement strand
CTTACCCCCGTCGCTGGGAACTCGCCGTTGGAAAACACCACGCTGAACGCGTTGCGAATCCTGGATCTTGCGGATCGTCCTGACATTCCGGTCTGTCCTGGAGCCGCTCGACCTCTTGTGCATCCCGCACCGCGGTATGCGGCGGACACTCATGGCGAACTGGGGCTGGGCGAAGCGGAACTCATCGCACCGTCAAGAAATGCCAGCTCGGAACACGCCGTCGACTTCATTGTCCGAACTGTTCGAAGTGCCGGCGCGCCAGTAACGATCGTGGCAATCGGGCCGCTCACCAACATCGCCCTGCTGGTGGCCACTCACCCCGAGGTCATCCCTTCTATCGAGGAGGTCGTGGTGATGGGAGGTGGCAGCGAAGGCAACGCAACCCCCGCGGCGGAGTACAACATGTGGTTCGATCCGGAGGGCGCCCAACGAGTCCTCCAATCAGGACTCAACCTGACGCTTGTTGGTCTGGACGTCACTCACCAGGCGAACCTCACTCCAGACGACCTGCCGCGCATCGCCGCCATGGGCAAGGTAGGGTCAGCCCTTGCCAGGATGCTCGAGACCTATGACGCGGCGCACCGGCAGTTCTACGGGAGCCGCCTGCTTCCGATGCACGACGCGCTTGCGATCGCCCACGTTATTGATCCATCGCTGATGCAGTTCGAGCATCTGCGTGTCGATGTGGATTGTGGCTTCTCCATTGGTCGGGGGGCAACTGTCCTCGATCGCTGGCGCATCACCGGCGCCCCCAAGAACGTGCGCTATGCGAGGACCGTTGACTCCGAGCGATTCCATCTGCTGTTGATGGATCGGCTCGACCGGTTCAGTGGCGTGGACTGATGACAGAGCGCCGGATCCCTCCGACGAACCGTACGTGTCGGGGTCGCACGGGTCCCGAATCATGCCGCCGCGAATCCGCTAACGGCACCCCGATCTGTCGCCGCCGTGATGACGTTGGCCGCTCTGATCCTCGTGGAGTTCTCCGCGTGGCGACAGTGGAGCCTAACGTCCGCCCTCACTCAGGCTGCGCGCGAGGGAGCACGGGTCGACGCGCTGCGCTTGACCAACGTGGTGGCAGTAACTCAGGAGGCGGCACGGCGAAGACGGTGACCGTCAACGTGATTCCCTGCCTGCTTGGCGCTGCCCCGACGACCAACGCCGTGGTCACCGTTTCCTATTCATTCAAAGGCTCCGCTGTCCCGCTCGCCGCCCGAGCGGTAATGCCATGCGAAACCTGAGCGCCTGCTCACATCGCACCACGCTGTAGACGAGAGAACCGCCCGGTCCTTCCCTCCCTGGGGTTGGATCGGGCGGTTCTTTGCGTTGTCAGGAGCAGACGATCTGGACCTCGGTGTAGCCCTCGGTCGCGAGCTGCCACTCGCGGCGGAACTTGACGCGGCGGCCGAGCACGCCGTCGCGGTTAGCTCTTGGCGGTGGAGTGTGATGAGCCGGTTTTGGTCAGCCGGTGACGACCAGGTCGTCGCGGACGTTGGTGACGCCTGTTCCGCGCCAGGCAGCGTCGATGACCGCGTCATGCTCGCCCCAGGTCTCGACGTGGCCGGTGACGTTGATCGCGCCGTCGGCTGCCCCCACCTGCACGTCGGTGTCACCCGGCAGAAGCCCGTAGCGGAGCAGAGCTTCTTGCACCAGTTCGCTCACGTCGGCGGCTTCGATGTCGCTGAAAATCTCGATGTCGTCGGCGATGCCGCGAACGCCGGTCAGCCCGGCGACCGCCTGCTCGGCGGCGTCCCGCTGGAACCGGTTGCTTACCGTCCCGGTCAGCCAGATATTGCCTTCCCCGGCACTGGCCTCGACGCTGCCCGGCGGCACGCTGATGTTCCTTGCCAGCGCGTTGTTCGCGTCGGTGGTCAGCAGCACGTCGTCCCGGTAGTTGGCGTACGGCACGTCGACCATGAGGTGGTTATGCACCCTGGTGACCCCTTGCACCCGCTTGGCCGCTGTGGCGGCCTGCAGATACTGCGGGTAGGCGGGCACGGTGCCGTTCAGCGCCACATCGCCGTTCATGTTCTTCACGCTGATATCCGCGGCGTCGATCAGAGGGTCAAACTCCAACTCCTTCCGAACCGCCTCTCGGATGTCCTTGGCTTTCTGAGCCGCTTGACGCGGGGTTTTCGCTGCCACGGCGAGATCCCCTCCCTCGCTGGTCAGGCTGCTACTGCGACGTCTGTGCTCTCCATCTGAGGTTTACCCGAGGGCATCGGCGCATAGTCCTCGTGCCCGAGATCACCGGGCAGGATCCGAGCGGGCATGCGCTGCCTTACTCAGGCCGCCGCATGGTAAACGTCCAGAGCTTGCCCCAAGGTCCGGTCGGCAAGCGGGTCAGCCCGAAGATCGGCGCGTTCCGCACCGAGGCCGAGATGGATGCCTGGTTCGCTGAGGCGCTGCACCTTCTCGGCATCCCCGAGGCCGGACCGGCTGGTCACGCCGAGCGGATGGAGATCCTGTCTCCGATCAACGTGTCACGCAGGCGGAAGGCAGCGCTCGCGATTACGTCCGACACCTATACGTCGCTGTTCAACGATGAGGGCCACCGGTGTTGGCTGGCAGCGCGCCTCCCGGTGACCCTCCGGTACCAGCTGAAGACGGCTGTGTTCCCGCCCTCGATCGAGACTGCGATCAGTGGTCCCGACGCCGTTCCGGGCGGGTGGCAGGAACCCGTCCGGGCGCACGTCTTGAGTGAGCTTCGGTTGCTCGACCCGACGCCCTTCCCAGACGCCACTCCGAACGCCACTCCGGACTCGTCCGAGAAGCCTGACGAGAAGGCTCCCGAGAAGCCGTCTGGGACGGGTGGCGAGAAGCCGCTTCGGAAGCCAACCAAGGCGCAGGTTCGGAAGATGTCCGGGGCGGACCTCGTTCCGTACATCGAGGCGCTGCTGGGCACGGACTCGGCACCGTCGAAGTCGAAGGTCATGGACTACTTCAGCGTTGGCGCTCCGAAGGCTCAGGAGGCGCTGGACGCCCTGGCGTCACCACGCCCCGAGGCGGCTGTGATCACCCTCAAGGCGAGCCAGGCGAAGACCCCTGCGAGCAGGCAGGCTCAGGCGCGCACTCCGAAGCGGGCGGCGGCTCGCGGGTAACAACAGACCTGGACGAGCAGGTCTAAGCGGCGTCCTCGCACGTGCGGCTAGCGTTGGGTGTGCTCGCGTGAACCAACATTTTCCAGGCGGCGGACGATGGGCACGCCGACAAACAAGGCCAGCAGAAAGGCAATGGCCCAGCCCCAACCGCCACCCGAGGTCCAGACGTAGGCGGTCCAAGCCGCGAGCCCTGCCAACGCGATCCTGGCGACCCACCATCCGACGCGCGCCATGAGGTTCATGGTAGGCGGCTAGCGCGCTGCCGGAAAGCTATGTGGGTCGCGCCAGAAGAGGCGGCCTGTAGGTCGGCCTTCTTCACGCGACAAGGTTCGGCCCGGTTCTGCGAACATGGCCGCCATGCCGAATAACCCCACTCCCCAGGAATCACAAGGACCCGTCGCCGTCACACCAGACGACGAGATACCAGCCCCGTTCCGCGCCAACCCAGCCGAGGTCGCCCTGCGCACCCTCGGCAACATCGACAAGGCGTTCGTCCAGATGGGTGCCCAACTGGCCGCCACGTTCGCCCAGGAGATACGCGGAGCGGTCAACGCGATCCTCACCCAGATGCAGAACCAGCGGAACATCTGCGTGCCGTGCGGCACCGCCCGCGACCGGTGGGACCGAGCCAACGAAGCCGCCGTCATCCAGGCTCAGAAGGAGCACGCCGAAGCGGTCGCCGGCCTGCTTGGCCTCAAGCAGCCAGCCGGGGATGGCGAGGACGACGACGACGTTGACGACGCGGCCAAGGACCTCGCCAAGGCTGGCTGGCCGGTGATCCGGGTCGCCGTGCCGAAAGAGGTCATGGACCGGTGGAAGACCCTGCTCGAAGACGGCCACGAGAACTGGGTCGAGGACCATGAGCGGGTCGCCATGATCGTCACCCTGGCCGAGTGCGCCAAGGGCGCCGACCTGCATCTCGACCTCTGATGGCCGTCAACGTCCTGCTGTCGTTCGCGTTCCACGGCAAGACCAACCTGGGCGACGTGCAGAAGGGCCTCCGCGGGCAGGGCCTCCTGATGGTCGACTCAGGCGCGTTCACAGCCTTCACCAGCGGCAAGAAGATCACCGTCGCCGACTATGCCGCGTACCTGCGGGACTGGCACGGAGCCTGGGACACGGCGGTCACCCTCGACGTGATCGGCGACCACCACGCCACCATGCGGAACACCCTCAAGCTGCACGAGATGGGCCTGAAGGTCCTGCCGGTCTACACCTTCGGCACACCGATGGCCGAACTCGACGCGATGGTCAAAGAGTTCGACTACATCTGCGTTGGCGGCACCGTCCCGTTCACCCAGCAGCGCGAGCAACTGTCCAAGTACCACAAGGCGGTCAGGCTCCGCGCTGCGGCTAACGGCTGCGCGGTGCACGCCCTCGGTGTCGGCTCACCCCCGGCGCTGCTCAAGATCCAGCCCTACACCGCGGACTCGTCAGCAGCCTCCAGCGCCCCGGTCTACGGCAACGTGCTCGTCTGGGACGGCACGGCACTCCGCTCGGTCACCAAGGACCGGGCGCTCAGGTACGCGAAGGTGCTCCGCGCCCACGGCATCCACCCCGGCCTCGTCCAAGCTGGACGAGCGTGGGAGCAGGGTCGCCGCATCACAACCGGGGCGGTCGGGTTCCTCGCGGTCGCCATCGCCGACGAGTTCCTGAAGCGCCGCTTCTCGAGCCCCGCCCCCGGCGAACAGCCCGAGGGGCCGCACCTGTACTCGGCGTGCGCCGCGAACACCGACCTGCCCACGCCGACACCAAGGCACCGGACCACGCGATGGACGCCAGCCGGTATCTGCTGCTGAACATCGGCGGCGGGCCGCGCATGGTGATCCTCGACGATGAGGCTCCGGGGCTGCTGGACGGCATCGAGGTCCTGCGAGACCAGGGCACGTTCGCTCTCAGGCCCGACGATCACGAGGAAGTGTTCTCGTCGCGGATGGCTGAGCGTGAGGTCCCGGTCGACACAACCCAGCGGTCCCCGTTCGGGTAGGCGCCTCACAGCGGCGGCAGTCCATCGGTCTTGCCGGTCTTGAACAGGATGACCAGGCAGACGATCATCCAGCACACGTGCTTCGCGCTGGCCTTTACCGCCCATCCGCCGCCCGCTGCCAGGCCGAGCCACTGGGCCACGTGGGTGAGCAACGTGATCACCTGGGGCGACAGCATCGACGACCTCGTCTAGGCTTGCGCCCAGGCGTCATGCTTGGTTGCATGGTGACAAACCTCCATCACACCGGGGGTTGGCGTAGGCCCGGGTTTCCTTAGCCAGAGTCCGGGCTTTCGCCGTCTTTAGTTGTCTTACATCGGCGGCGGAGGCGCCTCCGCTTTGTGCCTCTACTCCAGACCGTACCTGCGTTCGCCGTCTCCGTTCAGGGGGCGCTGGCCTGCGGATGACAATAAATGACACCCATCAAGGCTGCTAGCGGCGTGTAATTCCCCAGTGACCAGCCAAAACCCCTGCGTGACCTGCGCGGATGTCATGTTCGGCGCGTGAAGTTATCCACATGCTCGAACTGGTCGATCACCGTTGCTTTGATCACCATTATGTGCGGATTCTTCCGGGCTATTTGATGGCGATGCCGGGCCATTTGAGCGGCGCGCGAAGCGTTGACCTGCGGTAACGCGATAACAACCCACCGGGCCCGGTCGGTGAACGTCTCGAACGCTATGCACGTCCCTTCTGTTTCGCACTCGAACTGGAAGTCGCCCACAAGCCGTGCACGATGTGCGCCGGGCCTACCCCGGTTACGCAGACGTCCCCATTCGCAGACGGAAGCCGCTTGTGATCGCCACGTTCCCGCATTGTGACCAGCGCATCCTGCACGCGCCAGGGGAGTGCGAACACTGCGACACCCAGCAAGAGTGGCAGGAGCTACGCCAATCCTGGGGCATCGCGTTCACCGGCCACACCCCCAAGGCCAGCCAGCCTGAATGCGGAGCCATCTACGGCGACTTCGGCGAGTTGAACCGCTGCCGCCAGGCCACCGGCCACCCCCGCACCGGGCTGTATGAGGGGCACTCAACCGCCACCGAGTGGGAGACCCAGCCGTGCCCCGCAGACGCCGCCAGGCCGCCAGGCTCGCCCGGCGACCACCGCCGCTGGGGTGGCAACAAGCCCACCAGCGCGACGGGCGACCCGTCGTGGCCGGTTGAGACCGCAGCTTCCCGCGTCATGATCGGCGACAAGGGTGGCCGCGTTCCCTGGCCGTTCTGGCACCGCATCCGCGACTACCTGGCAGGGAGGTAACCCGTGGAGGGCTACGCCATCGTCGTGCCCGGCACCGTTCGCCGGTCCCCATTCGCCCGCGAAGTGCTGCTCGAAGACCTCACAGACGAACGCATCGCGGCACTCATCCGCCGCCTAACCGAGAAAGAAGAACTGCTCATGGCAGCACAGGACGACATCGCCCAGGCGGTCGCCACCCTCCAGGGCGTCGCCGACACGTTCACCGAGTCCGCCGCGTCCCTGGTCTCAGCCGCGAACGGCATCACGTCGAAGCTGACCGACCTCCAGGCCCAAGGCGTGGACACCACAGCGCTGACCGCCGCGGTGGCTGCTGTACCCGACGCAGCCGCGCAATTGGCGTCGGCCGTGGATCAGGTCAACACCCTCGCCCAGCCCGCCCCGGCTCCCGCCGATGCGGCAGCGGAGCCGGCGTCAACCGACACGCCCGCCGATGACTCAGCACCTGCGGACCTGGCCCAGCCAACCCTGGACGAGGCCAACCCGACAACGCCCGGAGAGCACCAATAACCGCCGGCGATCAGTCCCGCGACGGGTCCTCGGAGGCGGCAAGCCAATCATGAAGCGCGGCCACCCACCGGTCCAGTTCGACCCGCTCGATTAGCGGCGAAGCATTGATTGCCCTGAATGCGACCTGTTCGCCGGGCACGGTGTCCATTATCAGATACGCGCCGCGTGGCCACCAGCTTTCGGCGAGCCCGAAAGCCTCGATCTCCTCGCGGTGCCATGCCCGGGCCTGCGATAGGACCTGGTAGGTGAGGACATCGCCGGTGGTCGTGAGCCGGGCCCGATGGAGCACCAGGATGAGCACTAATCCCGGTACCCAGAAGATGACTAGAAACAGCCAGAACGTGCCGCCCACTGCCGCGGCCGCGCCGGCGAGGACGAAGCTAAGGAATGTGACGAACGTGGCCCTTACGAACAAATCCCAGCCAGTTCGCGTGATATAGACATCGGAATTGACTGACGGCATGACTGGGAGTGGCGAGGAAGGGTGCTCGGCGCGGTAGGCCAGAAGCTGGTCGTATGCTGCCTGAACATCCGGCGATAGGTCATCTCGGCTGACGCCGAAGTTGAGCGCGTACGTGGCTTCCTCCTGTGGCGTCATCCGGGCCATGCTCACATCCTCTACTCGGCAAGAGTTAGACGTGCGCGGCATGCCGCAGGATTACTCCCGCTGACTGCGGGGGGCAAGCCGGGCTGGTGACCGAACCACCCGCCCGAGCCACCCCGCCCCGCACAACCAACCCCCAGCCACGCACCACCGACCCAGTGAACGGGAGGTCGCGTGGCTGCCGTCCTCGACTGGTTCCGCCCCAAGGGCCGCCACGCCGTCACCGAGGCCGCGCCAGGCAAGACCATCGCCCTGTCGCCGCAGTCCAGGTCCGCGGTCCGCTCGGGTTACGTCTACGGCGTCCCGCCAGGCGGCCTCGACGACGTGCAGACCGGGATGGGCGCCGCCACCGAGACCGACCGCAAGAGCCTCATGCAGGAGTTGTACGAGGCATACATTCTCCTGCCCCTGGGCCTGGGCCTCGGTGCAGTCCATCGCCCGCACCAGCACCGCTGGCGGCCTCGTCACCGAGTGGGACGCCGACGACGGCGAAGGCGACCAGGACATCCCAGACAAGCCCGATTCGGTGCTCGCCTGGAAGCCCTGCTGGACTTCGTGAACCCGCAGCAGAACATCCGGCAGCTCGTGCGGAACTTCATCGCGGACCTGCTGGTGTTCGGCGACGCCTACATCGAGGTCGTGTGGATCGGGTCGAGACCGGTCGCGCTGTTTAACCAGGACTCCCCGACAACCACCCCGCTCGCGGACGAGCACGGCGTCATCACCGGCTTCGTCCAGGTCACCGACTACGGGGACCGGGTGGAGTTCAAGCCGCACGAGATCATCCATGTGACCCTCGACGCCGCCCGGCCAGGCGTGACTGGCCTGTCCCCGATGCAGGCCGCGCTCGGCCCGGTCACCACGTGGCTGTTCGCCTCAGCGACCGGCAAGGAAGCGTTCAAGAAGGGCTTGCCGCCGAACCAGCACGCCGACTTCCCGGCCACCACCAAGGAGACCGACGTCCGCAAGTGGCGGGACCAGTACCTCACCCGCAACGTGGGTGCCCGGAACCTCGGTTCGCCGATCACGTCGCAGGGCGGCATGGCGGTCAAGGAACTCCAGACCGGCAAGATCACCGACGTCATCAACGGCAAGGACCAGGCCCGCGACGAAATCCTGTCCATCTTCGGAGTCCCCCAGGCGAAGGTCGGCGTCATCGAGTCGGGGAACCTCGGCGGCGGCACGGGCGAGTCGCAGGACAAGACCTACGGTGTCGACACGTGCGGGCCGATCGATGAGCTTGTGGTCGAGGCCCTGAACTACGCGCTGTGCGTGAAGGCGTTTGGCATCACCGACTGGAAGCTCAAGTTCGGCGAGATCGACTACCGCGACTCGGCCATCATCGAGAACATCCGTGACTCGCGGCTCCGCAACGGCTCGTGGACGCTGAACCGGTACCGGCAGGAGATTGGCGAACCTCCGGTCGATGGCGGCGACGACGCGGTGCTCGTGGACCGGCAGAACCTCGTGCTGTGGTCGCAGATGGCGCAGATGTCGCAGGCCAACATCACCGCCAAGGCCAGCAAGGGCCAGAAGCAGACTCCAGCGCTACCTCCTGGCGAGACCCCAGCGATTGAGCCACCGCAGGACGGCCAGGGCGCCGACCCGGTGCAGGACGCACCCCCGACCGCTGGTGGGCCACCGGACGGCCAGCAGCCGCCCGACCAACCCTCGAGCAAGGGGAGGAAGGGCGGTGCGGCAAGACCCGCGAGTCCGTGACCGGGGTTCAGCTGGCCCGCTACCAAGCCCGCCTCAGGGAAGCCCTCGCCGCGTTCGGTGAGACCTCGACCACCGCTGACGACGTGACCGCCCAACTGTCGAAGAACTTCCCTGCCTCGGCGCTCGGCTGGGTCGCCGACGCCACCTGGCAAGGACCGGTCGCCGTGCCGGTCGAGCAGGTGGACACGTCCAACCAAGCCGAATGGGCAGCCGCGAGCAACCCCGGCAAGGTCGCCAAGATGCAGGCCAAGCTCCGGGCGCGGCTCGAGACTAGCGGCCACCTGAAGCCGGCCATCCTGGTCCGCACTCCCGGCGCGGAGAAGGACATCATCGTGGACGGCCACCACCGGTTCCTCGCCACCGTCGCCGAGGGGCAGCACACCGTCTGGGCTTACGTCGGCCACGTCGACGCGAAGACCGGGCCGTGGGACGAACTCCACGCCTTGCAGGAGTCGGTGGACTTCAAGGTGTCGCCCGAGTCGGTGAACTACCGGCTCGCGGTGGACCCGCTGCAATCGTGCGGGACCTGCGCCATGAACAACCGGCGCGTCTGCGACCGCATCACTTGGCGGGTGGAAAACGACCACTCGCGCGATGTGTGGGTGGCTCCCTGGCCCGAGCAGCAGGTCAAGGGGTAACCGGTGGGCGGACCCCTTGAGCTCGCCGCCTTGCCGTTCAGTCGGCGTATTTGATCACTGCACGGAACCGCAGCTTGCCCTGAAGCAGCTGATCGTACGCTTCGCCGACCTGCTCCTTCGAAAACACGTTGATCATGGGCGTCACATCGCCGCGGGCCACCATCTCCAGCGCCTCAGCGAGATCTGCCGGCCCGTTATGCGCCGACCCGATGATCTGATAGCTGTGACTGGTCATCGCGAGCGCGGGGAAGGTGAAGGGATCGTTGGCCGAGATCCCCATCAGGACGAGCTTCCCCCACGGCCGAAGACCCTTCATGGCGTCCATCGCCGCGTCGTGCACCGGAGACGTATGCAGCAGCACGTCGGCACCGCCGATCTTCTTTAGCTCATCGCCGTTCGCCACGACGTCATCAGCGCCCAGATGCTTCGCCAGATCGTGCTTGGCGGGTGAGTGGCTAACTGCGATGACGTGGTAGCCGCCAGCCTTGGCGAACTGGACACCGAGGTGACCCACTCCACCGATACCGACGATCCCTACACGGGCGCCGGGACCCGCATTCGCGCGACGCAGCGCAGCCCAAACGGTGTAGCCAGCGCAGATCGACGGCGCCGCTTCCTCATAACCCAGGCGATCGGGCAGCAGGAAAGTGCCCTCTTCGTCGGCCGCGATGTATTCGGCCTGACTGCCGTCGACGTTGACCCCGGTCAGCACGGGTGCGACACAGTTGTTCGCGGTGACGAAGCTGTCCACGTGCCGCTGGCGGCAGAACTCGCACACGCCACAGGGCCGCTGGGTGATGGGAAGGCCCACGCGGTCCCCGACCTTGCGGAACTTGACGCCATCGCCGACCTCAACGACCTCGCCGACGCCCTCGTGCCCAAGAATCAAGGGGAACGGCCGGTACGAGAGCGCGCCCTGCGCCATCAGCGCGTCCGTGTAACAGATCCCGCACGCATGAATCTTGACGAGGACCTGGTGAGGTCCGGCCTCCGGCTTCGGGATGTCCTCCAACACCCAAGGGGCGTTTTTCTTACTCACAACGGCGGCTTTCATCGTTGCCATAGCGAACTCCTCCCCACGTCGTCGCTCACGGACGCCACCGCCTGGGGTCTTTCAACGCTAACAAAGGCGAAACGGTCGACCGCGGTCCTGGCCGGCCTGCCGCCGATCCGCGAGCACGACATCCGGCACGGAACCGCATCGCTGGCCCGCCTTGGGGGCGCGGACATGAAGGCGATCCAGGGGATGCTGCGGCACTCGTCGCTGTCGATTACGTCCGACACCTATACGTCGTTGTTCAACGACGAGGGCTTCGCGGTGGCCGAGCAGTTGGCTTCGGTGGTGCCTCGGGCGGTCGCAATTGGCGGGGCGTCCAAAACTCCCGGTCCCCGTTCGGTCCCCGCAGGGCGTCCGATGGGCCACGAGCCCGAGAGTTGATCAAGGAACTACCAGGTCAGACGGGTGCGCCGCCAGGGACTTGAACCCCGAACCCGCGGATTAAGAGTCCGCTGCTCTGCCAATTGAGCTAGCGGCGCTAGGACGTAGAGATGCTACCAGCGACGTGCCGGCTTCTGCGAACGGAACGAAACGTCATGGTTCGCGGTCCTAGGCTAACTGGGTGGCTGGTTACGGCGCGCCGCAGGACGTGACGATCGCAGGAAGCGTCCGAAGGCTTCGGCCGCCTTGGACGGACGGCCGGTCCTGATCTCGGACTGGTCTGCCCACGTCATCACGCGCAAGCCTCCGTTGACGCCCAGCCACCGGAACGGTTCCGGCGCCCAGCGAGGTGACCTGTGGCCAACCCAGGGCAGGCGGGTGAGATTACTGTCCGTCCCGGTGATCAGGTGCGCAAGGGTGCGGCCGGCAAGATTCGTCGTCGACAGCCCGTCGCCCACGTAGCCGCCCGCCCAGCCGATCCCGGTAGCGGGGTCGTGGCCGACGGAGGCGCACCAGTCCCTCGGGATCCCGAGCGGGCCGCCCCAGGTATGCGTGATCGCCACGTCCTCGAGGGCGGGGAACAACTCGGTTAGCGTCTTGCGCAAGGCACCGAACACCGTCGGGACTCGGTCGAAGGACGACTGGATCGCCGAGCCATAGTGGTACGGGGCCCCACGTCCCCCGAACACCAGCCGTCCGTCGGCGGTGCGCTGGCCGTAGATGATCATGTGGCGAAGATCGTTGAACGTGGGCCTAGTGGCCATGCCGACTTGCTCGAGCACCGAGGCTGGAAGCGGCGCCGTCGCCACGACTAGTGAGTAGACCGGAACGACCGCGCGTTTGTAGCCGGACAACTGGGCTGTGTAGCCCTCAGTGGCGCGGATGACGTGGCGAGCCCTGACGGTTCCGGTCGCGGTCACGACCTGTCCCTGCTTGAGCTGCCGGACCTCGGTCTTCTCGTAGATCTGGACGCCCCTGGCACGAAGGACTCCGGCGAGTCCTCTGGCGAGCCTCGCCGGATGGATGGCTGCGCAATGCGGCGTGTACACAGCGCCGAGCACGTTGGTCATCCCGCTGATCTCTTGAGCCTCGGACGCCGAGAGCAGCCGAAGATCGGCCTCGTCGAACCCGTAGAGCCTGGCTTCGTGTACCTCGTCCTTTGCCCGCTGCATTTGAGCTTCGGATCGGGCGAATTGGATGGTGCCGCCCTTTGCCCAGTGGCAGTCGATGCCCTCGTCGGCCGCGACCTTGCCGACCTCATCGACGGTCTGCTGCATCGCGCGGTGCATGGCAATCGCCGACTCGCGGCCCGCCATCCGCTCTAGCTTCGGCAGCGAGGCAGGGAAAAGAGCCGAGCACCAGCCGCCGTTGCGCCCTGAAGCGCCGAAGCCGGCGATCTCGCGCTCGCACAGCACGATCTTCAGCTCAGGATTCGTGGCGCTCAGGTAGTAAGCGGTCCACATGCCTGTCAGGCCCGCGCCGACGATCGCAACGTCGGCCTCGATGTCGCCATCCAGGCTCGGTCCCGGCTCCAGAGATCCCGGCACGCTGTCGTGCCAGAACGAGAGACGCCGGTACTCATCGCCCCGCTGGCTCACAGCACCACCGTCCCACCTTGTCGCGATGTCCGGCATGCCGGCCATCCTTGTGTCATGCCCCATGATCGTCGCATGCTGCCACCACCGGCCCCGAAGGATTCGTTGCGAATATACAAGCTATGCGTGGTATGCCTCGGCAACATCTGCCGCTCGCCGATGGCAGAAGCCCTGATCAGGGCCGAATTGGCCGCTGCGGGATTGACCGAACGAGTCCAGGTCGAAAGTGCTGGCACCGGTGACTGGCATATCGGCGAGCCGATGGACCGGACAGCACGGGCTGAGCTGATGCGGCGCGGCTATGACGGGAGTTCGCACCGGGCCAGGCAGATCAGTGCGGCCTGGCTGGATCAGTTTGATCTGCTCATCGCGATGGACCACAGCAATCTGCGCAACCTCCAGCGGATGGCAGGCGGACGAACGGACATCATCCACCGGATCAGACTGTTCCGGTCGTTCGACCCGGCCGCTCCGGAAGATGCCGAGGTGCCAGATCCCTATGGCGGCGACCCTGAGGAGTTCGCGCGCGTCTTCGACATCATCCAGGCAGCGGCGAGGGGCTTGGTCTCGGCGCTGCAGGAGGTGCTGGAGCCAGCGAGTGGCTGACCGCGGGATCGAGGAAGCGGCCAGTAAGGTCGCGGAGATCACGGGTCTCGCAGTGTGCGATTGGCGTCCGGCGGGCCGCAGC
>Ga0066903_100003007_pt1 | contig 13534 bp, 15 predicted proteins | sample PanSoiMetaGPlot1_FD_67491 | JGI IMG/M metagenome (GOLD analysis project Ga0066903, IMG submission 67491) | Tropical forest soil microbial communities from Panama analyzed to predict greenhouse gas emissions - Panama Soil - Plot 1 (version 2) | ecosystem: Environmental > Terrestrial > Soil >... | reverse complement strand
ATGCCCTTGATCACCGGCCCCACGGTCTGCGCGAGCGTCTTGCCAGCGGCGTTGTAGGCGCGCACCACCCTGATCGCCTTCTGCACCTCGGGGCGGCTGCGGTCGGCCTGGTTCGAGTAGGCGAGCGCGTACTGAAGGCGGGTCGGCTCGACCGGGTGCGCCTTCAGGTAGGCCATGTCGCGGCGGTGCTGCGCGGCGCGCTGGACGTCGATCCCGCTCGCGCCCCCGAAGCCGATCGGCTGAGAGACCCGGGTGGCGGGGAGGCGAACAGTCTCGCCCGAACGAACAACCCGGCCACCGGGGAGAGTCGCCTGCATGCCCTTCGGAACGGTGACGGTGCGAGCCGGGACCGGGATCGAGGCCCGCACGTTCATCTTCTGCGTGGGCGTCAGCTGCGGCCACGGCTTCTTCGGCATCTGCACCTCGACGCCGCGCTTCGGAGCCGGGACGCGAACGTCCTCCAGCGGCGCGCGGTTCATGCGGATGCCGGTGTGGCCGCGACCGTCGGTTGTCCCCGCCTGGTAGTGGCCCTCCCAGTACGCCGACCCGGCGGCGGTCAGCGGGCGACCGTTGGCGGTGACCCAGCGGTTCGGGCCGACGCGGCGGGGCGCGGTGCCGTACGTCGGCAGCGCCATCTAGACCCCCGCAGCGACGATGTAGACCGGGCCTTGCACCCCCTGCTGGTGGTCACTCCACGCCCCGGGGATGTGGATCCCCGCTGCCTCCAAGGCGTTCAGCTGCGCCCGCAGCAGGTACGGGATCTTCCTTCTGATCGCGCCCGCCTTGATCTTCTTGCCCTTGTACGTCTGGTCCTTCTGGGCGTAGTCGATGATGTAGCGCACCTGCGGCTTGAGGCCCGCCTTGGTCAGTGCCGCCCTCGCGTTCGCGTCCAGCCAGGGCCTGCCACCCTCGCCCCGCTTCCAGGTCGAGTTCAGCAGCTGCAGCGCCTTCTGCTTCGGCACCTTCATCGCCAGCAGCTTCTGCAGCGCCTGCTGGTAGGAGATTGGAGCCTGGGAGACCGTCACCGAGGTGGACTTCTCGCCCTGGGCGTTCGTGGTCTTCGTCACCGAGGAGACGCCCTCGTGCCACTTCTTGATGTTCGAGAGCAGCACGCTGTCCGGCGGCACCTTCGCGCCCTTCGGCGCAGGCCCCTGAGTCTTGGAGATCCAGCCGGGATCGACCACCTTGCCGGTGACCGGGTCGAGGCCGACGGTGTGGTACTTGCCGTCCGGCATCAGCTTGTCCTTCCAGACCAGATTCTTCGGCGAGGTCGCCTTCGGCTTGCCGAGGAACTTGACCTTCTTGCCGGTGACCGGGTTCCAGGACCAGATCCCGTCGGCGAACTCCTTCGTCTGCAGCTTGACTGGCGTCGGGGCCTTCGGCTTGCCCGCGACCGGCACCCACTTGCGCGTCGTCGGGTCGTACTGGTTGAGCACGCCGTTGACCATGCGGGTGATCGGCTTGGTCGTCCCCGCCGCCTGCGCCGCCTGGATCCCCTGGGCCAGGGAGATGTACTTGATCTGCGAGTCCTTGGCGTCCGACATGTACTGGTGGTAGAGGTCGAGCCTGCCCGCAGCGAGAGACTCCATTGCCTTCGACTGAGAGTCGTTGATGTCGCGCGTGGTCTTGATCAGCGCGGCTTGCGCCTCCTGGGTGGCCTGGAGCGCCTGGGAGCCGATCATCCCGGCGAGGCCGAAGTTGGCTGCCTCGCCCTGAGTGCCGAACATCTGCTCGGCCAGGGTGCCGCCCCGGTACTCCTCGACCCCTTGCTGGGTGCCGCCGCCGACGCCGAATGTGCCTCCCTCGGTGACGGGCGCGTTGCCGAGTGCGCCGAGTGCGGCGTTCGCCTTGGCGACGTCGCCTGCGGTCGCGCCCTGAGCGTTCTTCGAGAGGCCGTGAGCGAGGCCCTTAATCTCCCCCGCCGCTGCATTGAACTCGCCGCCGACCGCGCCGAACAGATCCTTGTTCATCGCGGCAGCTGCAGCACCAGCAGCGGCCATCCCCTGCATCTGGGCCATCGCGTCGGCACGCTGCTTCGCGTAGGTGTCGTCGAGCAGCTTTTTCTGCGCGGCGATCTGCGCGTCGATCTCGCGGTTGACCCTGGCCTCCATCTGCGCCGGGGTCTCGATGCCGCCCATCACCTGGGTGAGGAGCTTCGTCCAGGGATCGGTCGCCTGCGGTGAGGGGTTGGCCGCGGACGTCAGCCCCTTCTTCGCGTAGTAGCCCGACCCCGGCTTGAAGCCGAGCGTGCTGCCGGTCGGCAGCGTCCAGCGCCCCTTCGGGTTCGTCGGCGCGTACGTGTGGTAGGCGACCCCACCGCTGTTCGGATACAGCGGGTTCAGGAAGGACGGGTGGCCGATCCCCGCCGTTGCCCTCGGGTCGGTGGGCACCGCTAGGCCGGTCGGGCCGACTCGGCCTGTCGTCCAGTCGTACGGCATTAGGTGTGGGGGTTGAGCCAGCTGAGGTCGCCGGGAACGCCAGCGCCCGGACCAGTCCACCAGGCCCCGCCACCGATGTCACCGGGGACGATCCAGCCGTTGCCCTGACCCGGCATCGCCCAGATCCCGCCCGTGTAGCTCCCCCAGAAGTCATCCCAGTTCGGCTCGACCGCAGGCTGCGCGGGAGTCGGAGGGTACATCTGCGCGAGGCGGGCAGCAGCAGCGGCACGGGCCTGGGCCACCCCCGCCGCCAGCTGCGACTTCAGGCTGGTCAGGTTCGAGAGGCCCTGTTGCCCTCCGGAGAGGAAGTTCCGAAGGCCCTCGTAGCGGGCCTGCTCGGCCTGGTTGATCGTGTCGGTCGCGGTGGCGGTTGTTGTCCCGCCGAGCGACAACCCCGAGGAGGCGAGCAGCGCGTCGTTGGCTGCGTTCGTCTTCGCCTCCTGCTGCTTGATCTGCGCGTAGGACGAGTACTTGTTGTCGATCGCCTTCTGCATCGTCTCTTTGTCGATGTACTTGGAGAAGTCGCCGAGGCCACCCTCCTTCAGATCCCCGGCGTAGCCGAGGTCGATGAAGTTCTGGCGCAGCGACTGCTGGAAGGCGGCGCGCGCCGCGGCCATCTGCGAGGCCATCGCTGACTCGGCAGCCTCGACCTCGTAGGAACCGCCGATCATCGAGGAGTAGTCGGGAGTGAAAGCGGGGATCGCGGGCTGCGTCTGCGGCAGCTTGATGGTCGGGATCACCCCGCCCGTCGCGCCCTGCTGATCCGTCGCCGAGGTGTAGCCGCCACCCGGGGCAGCGCCGGGGCGAGGGATGCCGGTGCCGCCAGAGATCTGCGGCCCCTGGGCGTACGCGCGAGGCATGAACTGACCGCCTGCTGCGCCCGCCATCTGGCCGTAGCTCCGGGACATGTACGGGTTGTACCGCCCGATGGTCAGCGGGATCGCCACGTCTGGGAGTCTAGATCGGTGGGAGGACGGCTAAGCCGTCGGGAGTTCGGACCTACCGGTGGTGATCGCGTATTGGATCCCGGCGAACGAGGGCTTGTCGTCGTAGCCGCCCGCCGTCCTGCCCGAGTAGCCGTGGTTGTGATCGCCGACCGAGGAGGTCGAGCCGCTGTGGCTGTGGCTTCCCGCCCCGCCCGACTGCGGCTGGTTCAGGTTGTAGTTCGCGGCGCTGTCGTACAGGCCGGTCTGACCGCGCTGGATCAGTACGCTCCCGGCTGGGGCGTAGATCGAGTGGGTGTGGTCTCCGACGCCGTTGATCGAGAGCGAGTGCGAGTGCCCGCCGCCCGAGTTGGTGTTGCCCGCGAAGGTGTGGCTGTGGAACGGACCGCCTCGGTTGCCGGTCGACTTGCCGTCCGTCTGCCCGACCGAGACGACCGAGCCTGCCCCGTACAGCGCCCGATCGCGGAGGTCGGGCACCTTGAACTTGGTGTTGTCGGAGGGACTGCCCCAGGCCGTGCCGATCGCGTCGAACAACTCCTTGTAGTCGGTCCTGCTCACCTCCTGCCCGTTGCAGAGCAGGCAGTCCTTGCCGAAGGCCGATCCCGCGTAGGGGAGGATGATCCCCGCGGGGAGCAGTGAGGGGTTGGTGGAGCCGCCACCCGCGCCCCCGCCCATGATCTGCGACTGGCTGATCTTGAAGTCGGAGTTCTCCAGGAAGTCCTGCAGCCAGCGGCGGAACTCAATCGGGAAGTAGGTCGGGTCGCCGAGCAGCTTGGCGACCATCCGCTGCTCGTCCTCGGTGAGCGCAACCTGGCTGGCCTCACCGGGGGTGACACGGAAGGCGACCCCTCCCCCGCCATCACCGCGAGCGCCGTTGCTGCTCACGTCACCCTGCCCGCGTCAACCGGCCAGTTCTCGACCTGAATGTCGTACAGGCGGTGGATGTGCGCGGGCTGCGTCTGCTCGACGTGGACCTGGATCCCGTAACCCTGCCTGCCGACCGGCAGCCGCTTGCGGTCGTACAGGTTCGAGTAGGGGAGGCCACCGATCGAGACGAACGAATCGAGAATGACCGGGGTCAGCCGGTAGCCGACCGAGAGCACGTTCGTCGTCGACGGCGTCTGCTTCTGGGTGGCGTGCGCGACGTAGACCGAGCGCATCCGCCGCTGGCCCTTCTCGCCGATCGGCATCCAGCCGGTCGTGATCCTCGGCAGCACCGGCAGCTGGTTGCCGTCGACGGCGTCGGGGAAGCTGCCCCCGCCCGCGAAGTCCGGATCGACGTCGGTAATCCCTGCAAATGCAGGAGAAACTCGAGCGAGCCGGTAGGCGTAGGCGGCGTTCTGGTTCATGTAGTCGGTGCCGAACCACAGCTGCTCCGCACCGGTCGTCGAGGGGATCAGGCAGGTGCCGACCATGTTCGAGAGCCGGTACCACGTCCGGCTGGAGAGGTCGCAGACGAAGGTGAAGGGCCTGTCCTCGCGCGCGGTCGTGTTGTCCCACTGGGTCAGGATCGAGGCGAACAGGTAGTTCAGGTAGATGCCGCAGCTGACCTGGGTGCCCGACCGCTTCAGCCCGTACAGATAGCGCCAGACCTGGCCGATCCCGCCCTGGTCGGTGAGCGAGCGGATCGTCGAGCCGTCGGTGAGCATCACCCCGTGCGAGCAGGCCCAGATCAGGTTCTCCTGCCAGGGCACGACCGAGGCCGGGTCGACGCAGCCAAACTGGTCGGAGAGCGTGTCCTTGGTCGTGTCCATTCCATCTCGCTGGGTGAGCACGCCGTCAGGCGGGATCGTCCCGCCCTTGATCCGTGAGGTCATCCCGTCGTGGAAGACGATGCAGACGTTCGCCATCGGCCCGAGCGCGGTGATCGCACGGTCCATGCCCAGGGACGCGCCCGTCGCCCAGTCCGAGAGCGGCCCGTTCGGAGTCGATGAGCCGAAGGGCGGTGCCCAGCGCACGTACTCGGGCTGAGCCGGGTCGCCCGCCGCCAGCAGCCTGCCCTTCCAGGTGCAGAGCAGCTTCGCCTTCGGCGTGTTCGCCCCGGCGAGCGCAGCGATGGTGACGGTGTTGCCGTCGTAGGTGACGTACTTCGGGTTGGCTAGACCCTGCGCGTCGGCGAAGTAGACCTTGTCGAAGAAGAAGCGCCCGTTGTGCAGGGTGGAGGCGAAGAGCGCGCCGATCGCGTTCGCGTTCATCGAGCCGGTCATCGAGGAGATCCGGGGCTGGTCGTACAGCGTCGGCCCAGCGTGGACGAGCAGCTTCTCGCCCGCCTTGTAGACGGCATCGCAGCCGCTCCAGACCGTGCCCGCGAGCGACTGCCCGGTCAGGTACGTCCACGGCCCGCGCCCCTCCAGCATCCCTCCGCGCTGGGAAGGGATGTAGTCGAGCATGTCCCAGACGTAGCCCTTCGGCAGCGAGTCCACCGAGAAGTCGCGGGCCATCCCCTTGATCGTCCCGAGGATCGACTGCGGCTTCGCCATCTAGCCGCCGATGTAGTCGAGGCTGGTGCCGAGCGAGCCGAGGTTCCCGGTCAGGTCGCGGCGCGGGTAGCCGTGCGGGGTGACCCGCTTGGAGATGATCCGCTTGATCCGGGCGATGTCGCCCTCGGTGCCGTCCTTGCCCTCGTAAGCGATCCGCCACTTCTCGCCCATCGCGGACTGGTCGTGCTGGGTGTACTCGCCCGCCTTCCAGCAGGCGTAGTTGATCACCGCCGTGTGGAACTCGGGAGCCAGCCCGCCGTAGCTCGCGTTCGCGCAGTCATCCGTGATCCCGGACATCGGGGTCGGGCGGAAGATCCCGTAGGCCTTCACCTGCGTGTCCACGCCCGGGACCGGGCTGACCCAGAGCAGCGGCTCCTCGTAGGCGAAGCCGGGAGCGCCCGAGGCCTGGGCGTCGGTGACGTCCTCTCGGGTCATCCGGTTGAGGAAATTGCCGTTCGCGTCCTGGATGTCGAGCAGCGCGAGGATGTCGGTCGACATGTCGTGAATCGCCACCCCGCCGGTCAGGGTCAGGGTGATCACCCGCGTGTACGGGCGGGTGCGGACGAGCAGATCGACCACGCCCTCGTTCAGGTACGCCTTTACGAACACGCTCTCGTCGTGGGAGACGATCTCCTGCATTCCCATCGTGTACTTCACCCGGTCGATCATCGTTCCGAAGTTCATCCGATCTTCACCGCCGAAACTGCTGTAGGAGCGCCGATCCCGCCCTGTGTCGTGGTTGCCTTGACCGTATGGCCGTTTGCCTGCTGCACAATGGACATCTTGTAAGTGGTCGTAGCCGAGATGGTGGCAATCGCAGAGAAGGGCGTGACGATCCCCTGGCCGCTGGACAGTCCGCTGGTGGTGTACTCGGACGCCGCAAGAACACTGGAGGCACCGTCCCAGATTTTCGTCGTAATCCAGCCCGCGTTGCCGCCACGGACGACAAAGGACGTGCCCACGATCAGCCATGTTCCTGCGGTCAGCGCGAGTGTCTGGTCGAGAGTTATGTCCTGGTACGCCGATCCCGAGGCCAGGACAAGATCCGCGGTCATTTTCGCGTAGATACTGGTCAGAGACCCGCCCGCCGCTGACGACCAGGGCTGCGGAGTCTCGCCCGTCGTCGGGCGCAGGGCCATGTAGCTGACGCCGTTGTAGATGACGACATCGCCCTCCTTGTAAGCGGTCGCCGCTGCGTAGGTGCCCGCCCAGCGCAGGTCGATGGAGACAGGAAGCTGCGAGGACGGCACCTTGCCGCCCGAGTCGAGCGAGGCGTAGCCGTTCACCGCACCCTTGTTCGCGGTGTTCTCCTTCGCGTTCAGGGCTGTCGTCAGCCCGGTCACGTCTGCCTGGGCGATGGCCGACCAGACCATCGCGCCCGAGGATCCCTTCAACCACTGGCCGTTGACGACCGTGGGGATGTCGGGCATCGCTTCTTCGGCGGCGAGCCTCGTGTCCAGCGCGTTGATCGCGTCCGCGTGCTGGTCGATGTTCGTCTCGATGTGATCCATCTTCGCCTCGTCCACTGGGGTCACGGTGTCCACCCAGTCGATAGGCACGTAGTTCGGAACGAGAGCCATCAGCGTTCGACCTCCATCCATGCTGGGTCAGAACCGGGATCGAAGGGCGCACCCGCCTGTCCCGAGGAGTCGATGTAGGCGGTGCCCCCGTTCGGGCCGTCGAAGTGCATCAGCAGCACGGTGTACTGGTCGCGCGTGAATGCAGCGGCAGGAGGAGTGAAGTTCGACGTGTAGCGGGCGATTCCCTTTGAGATCCGAACCTCATCCGTGTAGCCCCGGAAGTCGTTGGCTCCCGCCGAGCGCGCATCCCCGCCGATGGTGAGTGGAGCGCCGCTGTTGCGAAGCACGTCCGTACCGCAGTTGAAGTCCGAGCCGACCTGAGTGCCGTTGACAAAGCACTTCAACGCGGTGCCGAAGCGGACAACGGCCTGGTGCGTCCAGGTATTCAAGAGGTTGCTCACCGGATAGGCCCAGTCCGCCTGCTTCTCCCAGGCCGTGCCGTCACCCGTCGAGTAGAGGAAGGTGAAGCCGGGGTTGGCCGAGGCCATGATGTCCGCCGTGAACTCCCAGCCTCGGTCGGTGTTCGCGGCCGTTAGCTGCGTCACCAGCGCCGTTCGGATCAGGGTGCAGTAGTACCAGCCCTCGATCGTGAAGTCGCCCGCGCCAAACGTCCAGTCGGCGTGGTCGGGGGTGGTCAACGCGTAAGAAGCCCCAGAAGAAAGCAACGAGGAGCCACCGAACTTGGAGGTGGCCGTCGAGATCGTCGGCAAGTTGCTGTATGCAGCCGTGACGGTCTTGTTCGGGATCGCGCCTGTGTCCGGGACGGTCTCGACCATCGCCCAGGCCGGGTCGGCACCCGGATCCTGCACCTGTGCTTGCAGTTCCAACCAGGCGTCGTTTCCCGGGTAGCTGATCGAGCGGTCGCCGGGAACGAGCAGCCCGGAGGGGAGAACGTCGAAGGGGGCGAGCTTCTCCAGTACGTCCGTCACACGAACTCCTCGACCGTCGGCACCAGGAGATCTCCAGTGTAGGCCTCGCTCGGGACGAGATTCCCGTAGCCCTGGACGGCGGTGGGGACGAGCAGGCCGACGACCGGCACGGTCGGCACCAGCCCCGCCTTGCCGACCTTGTGGATCGCCCCGCCGCGCAGGATCAGCCTCGCCTTGCCGAACTGGGGCTTGACGCTGCGGTTGACCTTGAAGGCCTTGCCCCGCACCGTCATCCGCGGCTTGCCGGTCACCTGCCGCCCCGGCGTGACGATCCGTAGGTTCGGCTTCCCCTTCAGGGTCAGGTGCGCAAGCGCGGTCGGGGAGGGCCTGACCGTGCTGGAGACGTTGATGGTGTAGGTGTTCGGCGGATGCTGGATGTCCGTGAGGTTCAGGATCATCCGTGCCTTGCCGGGATTGACCTGTTTCAGGTCAGCGGCGACGAAGGTGCGGAAGGCCTTGCCCCTGAGGGTGATCTTCGGCTTGTCAGGCTGGAAGACAGGCGGGCCGACCTTGGTGCCGTCGCCGACCTTGAAGGTGCCGACAACCGCACCGACCCATTTCGAGGCCATGGCCTAGACCGGAGGGCCAGCCGCGACGGAGAGCAGGCCCGCCGTCCAGTCGATCTGGAAGACACCGTTCGCCACGTCGATCTGACCGCCGAAGTTCAAGAGCGCCCACAGCCACTTATCGGTCGTGACCATCTCGAAGATGATCCCGTAGGCGGTCGAGAAGGTCGCGCCCGGTCCCCAGGAGAGGTCGTCCCCGAGCAGGTTGTACTCGTCAGCGGCGGCGTCGTAGGAGACGGAGCGATTGGCGATCTGCGCCCCGCCCTTCGTGTAGCCGCCGCCGGTCGCCAGCTCGGAGGTGGTCACGTCCGAGTAGCGCAGCTGCGTGTCGATGTTGGGGACGAAGGAGGGCACCATCAGGATCACGCCCATCTGGGTCGGCACCCACATGCGGGCAATCAGCCCGGTTGCGGCTTGGCCGTACCACTGGCTTGTTGCGGCCACGCCCCGAGGTTAGAGGTCGCGTCGGACGTGGATCTGCGGCTTCGGGATGTGCTGCGAACGCTCCAGGGTGGCGAGTTCGCGGTCGATGAATCCGTCCCGGCGCATCTGCTCCACCTGCTCGACGAAGTCCTCTTCCAGGCGCTGGCGCTGACGCTCCCGAATCGGGAAGTAGCACCAGCTGTTCGGGCAGTGCTCGGGGAAGGCCTCGGTCAGGCGCTCCAGGCAAGCGGCGCAGCGGTAGCCCTGCCACAGCTGCTCCATCCACTCCTGCGGGATCGTCAACCTCGACTCGCGCACCAGCCCCTTGCCAGGGACGAGGCGAGCACGGTGGGTCGGCTCGACCTCGACGTCCTCCCAGCCCGGTTCACGCGGCAACGATGTTCTCCCGCCTCGCTTCGATCGTCGCCTCCAGCGCGTTAATGATGTGCTCGCGGCGAGGGCCGAAGGCGCGCTCGTAGTGGAGCACCAGTTCGAGATCGTGCCCGTCCTCGATCAGCTTGACCATCAGCATCTCGACCTCGGGGCCGTCCCAGTCGTCGTAAGCCGGGAAGGGAGCGGCGATCGGCTTGTCGGTGACCATGATCAACTCGCCCGGAGAGGTGACTGCAGCCTCGACCAGGCGCTGCTCGACCATGCGGAGGATCTCCTCGTCCCACTGCTCGGCCTGCGCCGCCTCCTGGGTGTCGTAGACCGAGAGCCGGGTCATCGGGTCGGTCGGCGTCGCCTCGTCCTCGCCCTGGGTGTTGCCGCGGAACTCGAAGTGCGCGAGCGCCTGGGCGACCTCGTTCTCGTACAGCATCCCGCCCGAATGCGCGGCGACGAACTGGCAGTAGATCCCCTCCTGGGTGATCTCGACGCCACCGTCGCCGAGCGCGCGCGATCGCTGCGGACGGGCCTGGAACTTGTACTGCGGGTACTGGCTAACGAAGCGCATGATCCTCCTCTGGACACTCCATCTGACAACTTGTCAGATGGACCTTCAGGGGGAGCGGCCTTGGCGGCTCCCCCCGAAGCGTGATCCTAAGCGATCCCGGTCAGGAGTCCGTGCGTGCGCTCCTGCGCGATCTCCCAGGACATCTCGGCCAGGTACTCAGCCGCGACCCTGTCCTCACCAGGCCCCTGCCGGTTGGTGAGCAGCTTGGTGTCGCGATCGCGGAGCGGGCGGCGCTCCACGTTCGACATGTCGACCACGAACAGCAGGCCGTTGTACCCGTTCGCGCCGGACGGGTAGTTGGCCCACTCCTTCTTCACGACCACCGGCAGCTGGTAGCCGAACACACCCGAGATGAAGCCGTCGACCTTGACGCCGTGGACGCTCTCGTTCGACGGCTTCCAGAACGCGCCCTGCCCCGAGCGGTGGAAGCGAGAGATGTAGTAGGCCCCGACCGTTCCGGTGAAGATCACCTTGTCGCTCGTGCCCTTGGCGAGCACGGTGGCGAGGAACAGGTCGAGGAAGTCCGAGGTCAACTCGCCGCCGACGTTCTGCTTGTTGGTGGCGATGAACTCGATCAGCCCGCCCGCCATGCCGACCGGCTCGGCAGGCGAAGCGTACGCGCCCGTGTTGATGAAGTTGCGAGCACCGAAGAAGCCCGAGTGCTCCAGCTGGCGCTTGAACTCGACAGCCTTGCGCGCAGCCTCCTTCGCAGGCTCCCCACCGCCGTACAGTTCGATCGCGGTGGTCGTGCCCGCGAAGCTCCAAGGCTCGCGGAAGATCTGCGTGTAGTTGTATCCGAGCACGCGAGCGGAGTACTTCGGCGAGCCGATGTTCGCGCCCTGCGGATACGCGTTGCCGACGTAGAGCAGCTTGTCGCCCGTGTTGCCCGCGGCGTTGGTGCCCATCGGCGTGACGGTCAGGGAGCCAGCCGCGTTCGCGGTCACCCGCATGGCCTGCCCTGTCCGCATGTTGCGGTAGACGTCGTTCGGCTGGACGGAGAGACCGTCCGCTGCCGAGACCACCACGGTCGTCGCCCCGGACGTGTAGCCCGCGGTCGTGGTGATGACGTCGGTGACGTAGCTCTCTTCGAGCCAGTTCACCTTCTCGCGCGTGGCCGCACGGCTGCCGGTGCGCGAGGTCATGGTCGTGAACTGCGTCTGGTCTGGGTCGAGCAGACGCATCTTCGGATCCATGTCGATGACCTTCTCGTCAGCAACTGGTTCCTCGGTCGAGATCATCGTGCCGACCGCTACTTCGGCCATGTTCGACTCCTTTGGTCGGTGTTGGATCTACCGGCTCTCGGGAGTACCGTCGTGCGGTTCCTCGTTGGCCTATGTCTGCTTCGTCCCACGGTGGTCCGAGTGGGGTGCCAGGGGAAGTAGAAGCTGACGAGAAGGTAACGCTCTACTCGCCGCGCTGCAAGCGCATCCTCAGTTCGGTCAGCGGGTCGACGACCTCCTCGCCGTACTTGGCCGCGTAGCGCCGGACCGCCGCGTCCAGCTGATCGAGGTCGGAGATCAGCTGGGTGAGGGCGACCTCGGCCTTGACCACCTCCTCGCCCGAGCCGAAGAACCCCGCCCGGATGACCCCGGCTAGGTCTCCTCGCTCGGCCACGCTCGCTGTCGCGTGTGCGTCCATCGCGTCCTCTTTCCGATGTCGTGGATCCGATTGTGGTCGCCGCGGGTGACGGCTTCCAGGTGCTCGGGGTTGACGCAGGACTTGTTCTCGCAGGTGTGGTGGACGAGCGACCCCTCGGGGAGCGGGCCGAAGCACTCCTCGTAGACGGCGCGGTGGGCGTAGCGGTTGCCCGTGTGCGTCCGGATCCGACCGTAGCCGTCCGCTCGCCTAGTGCCCCACCAGGGGATGCACGCACTCACTCCTCGGTGGGCCATTGCCCGCGCCGCCGCCACTCCTCCTCCATCGCGTCGAAGAACGGATGCTGCTTGGGAGTCTCGACATGCGGTGCCCCCGTGACAACGCCAGCGGCGTTACGGCGCAGTTCGCCCTCCCTCTTGATCTGTTCCTCGCGCTGGGTGTCCGCCACCCTGGTCGTCGTGGTCTGTCCGGCGCGGACAAGGTCGTACACGGCCTGGAGAGCAAGGTCTCTCTGGATCGGCTCGCCCGCGAGGATTGCCAGTGTGTACGGGTGGTACTCGCCTAGCTCGTCGATCTTCTCCCACATCTGCTGGCCGTACTGCTGCACGTTGATCCCGAGCCGCTGGAAGCTCACACCCATCTCGGCGTTGAAGTCGCCACCCTGGGCCTCGGGCATCTGGCTGCGCTCGTGCTCTAGGCGGGCGCGCTCACGCTGCATCTCCAGCTGCACCTGGGTGCCGACGTTCGCGGCCATCCCCGGATCCATCTCGGCGAGGTTCTGGATCACGGCGTTGTACAGGCGCGCGTTCCCGGACATCGCCGCCTGGTAGGCGTAGCCGAGCGGGTTTGCGACCGACTGCTCGACCCAGGCTTCTTCCTCGGCGGACATCGGCATCGCCGAGGGGCCTGCCTGAGCGTTCGCCTCCACCTGCTGGGCGTACTCGTAGGCCTGCCGCGCCTCGTCCTCGGCCTGCTTCTTGTCCGACGCCAGCTGTGAGATGAACCGTTCCTGGTCGTACGCCGCCTTCGCCCACCGCATCGGATCCTTGCCGTACTTCTTCGTGGCCCAGACGACATGAGGCTCGCCGTCTTCCTCGGGCTGCTCCTCCTCGGGCTTCTCCTCTACCGGTTTCTTCTCCACGGGTGAGGGTGCGGGTGGCTGCTCGCCCGGGAGGCCGAGCGGCTTCGGGGCGTCCTCGACGACCTCGGTCTCTTCGGGCTGCTCGGCCTCGGGCTGCTCGCCCGCTTCGAGCGCCTCGCCAACGGAGCGCGGCTGGTCGTCCTCGACCGCCAGCGCCCCCGACTCGTTGAGGAAGTCCTCCAGTTCCCGCTGCCCGTCTACGCCCATTCGTCTTCCTCCTCGATCACGTCGTCGCCGATGCCCTGCTCTCTCAGGAACCGCTTCAGCGTTGCCTCGGCATGCCTGGGCACGCCCTTCATCCACTGCAACGCGGCGATTGTCCCACGGATCGTGTCGAGCTTGCTCTGATCCGCCCCGTCGGGGTGGAGCGCGACGTTCTGCGCGGTCTTCCGCAGCTTCTCGATCTTGCGGTCGATCTCGGCCTCCATGTACTGCCAGCCGGGAGCGGAGAGCAGTGAGGAGAGGAGATCGGCACGGCGGTT
>Ga0066903_100003006_pt1 | contig 13537 bp, 9 predicted proteins | sample PanSoiMetaGPlot1_FD_67491 | JGI IMG/M metagenome (GOLD analysis project Ga0066903, IMG submission 67491) | Tropical forest soil microbial communities from Panama analyzed to predict greenhouse gas emissions - Panama Soil - Plot 1 (version 2) | ecosystem: Environmental > Terrestrial > Soil >... | reverse complement strand
TAGCCGTAGAAGCTGTTGATCAGGATCTTGAACGTGTTCTGGAAAGCTTCAAGATGTCGCTGCTCGGCCGGGCTTTTTGCGGCGCGCATCTTCGCCTTCGCTTCCAGCCGAAATTTCCGCAGATCGGTCAACAAATGGCGAAAAATCTGGACTCGATCGCTCGCGGGAAAGCAATCGAATGCCAACATAATCGACGGATAGAGCGAGGCGACGTCGCAATGCCAGACGTTGCGCGCCACGCCGGTGAAAAAGATGTCAGTGTAGCCGCCTTCGAACGTTTGCGGCAGCGGTAATTCCGGAATGCTGTGCTTTTGCCGGAAATATTCGCGCAAAAAGAGGGCGTTGATGCGCGTCGCGTTGCCGCGCACGATCACGTCTTGATAATTGTAAGGAAAAATTTGCGCCTGAATGAAGTAGCTCGGGTTCAGTAAGTCCGAAACCGCTCGCGTCTCTCGAACGCCGCAAAGCCCGCGGCGTCGGAACTTTTCATCTTTATCGACGTAAGCGCGTTGCAGCTCCTTGCCTCCGAGCGCGGAAATTTCTTCATCGCAAAATCCGAAATGCCGCGCCACGTCGGTCCGTTCGAATCCGGTCAGCGTTCGGAGTCCGACATCGTAAAATTGCGCGAGCAGGAACGTATCGACGAAATGGCGGCCATCGATCGTGAACTTGGGATAATCGATCGTCTTCTCGGCGATTTGGAGCCGTGACGGCCGCGATCGCAAAAATCCGCCGCTCCGTCCCCAATCCAGTTTTGCTTTCAGTTTCTTCGCCCGCTCAACCAGATATGGGAGATCGATCCGGAATAGATCGTGACCTTCGATCACATCCGGATCGCGCTGCCCGATCAGCGCGGTCAATCGCTTGATCGCGTTTCGTTCCGATTCTTCGGCATTTTTTGGATCGACAACGATGAACTCCTCCCAGCCGGTGTTGTCGCAAACTGCGACGCTCATGATGTGCTCGTCGTTCGCCAAAACTTCGAGTTGCATCCGTTTCAATTCTTCGAACGCCAAATTCTTGAAGAGCGTTCGGCCGGTCGCGCTCAGGTAGTGCTGGACCGGATCAGTGAATGCGAAGAAATCGCGGCCGGCGTTCTTCAAACCATTTCGCAGCGCGATCAGTTCCTTCCAACTGTCGGTCGTGATCAGCCAGCCAAACTTCAAATCGCCTTTGAGCTTTTCGGCTTCGATTCCAAGATCGACAACGTCCGAGTCGGCCCAAACAAATGGGTGAAACGGTTCCACGTCGGTCGTTGTCGATCCATCCTTTTCGCGTCGATGCACTTTGACGGTGCCGGTCTCGCCCAACTCGATCGCGACGATGCGCGGAGTCGGATCGGAGCCGAACAGGATCTCGTTCTTCTCGAATTCCATCGGTAGCAACCTAAATGGAGGGATGCGCTCCGTCGCGTCCGAAAAATTTGGGACGACACAGAGGTCGTCCGTTCATATAAATGGAGCATGAAGATTTCATCCCTGATCTTGGTTTTGTCGTTGGCTGCGATCCGTTTCGCCTCCGTGCAGGAAACGCCGGTTGAAAAAGAGGCGGTCAGTCAACTGCCGTCATTGCTTGCGATTTACAAAGACATCCACGCGCATCCCGAACTTTCCACGCGCGAAGAACGAACCGCGGCTTTGGTGGCGAAGGAGCTGCGCGCAGTCGGTTGCGAGGTGACGGAAAACTTCGGCAAGTACGATGATCCGAAACTGAAATGTTACGGCGTCATCGGGATCATGAAGAACGGTGCCGGTCCACTTGTGCTGGTGCGCACCGACATGGACGCGTTGCCGGTGGAGGAAGACACCGGTCTGCCCTACGCGAGCAAAGTCACAGCAAAAGACGACAATGGCCGCGAAGTTCACGTGATGCACGCCTGCGGGCACGATGCGCACATGTCGGCGTTCATTGGCACGGCGCGGTTGTTGCAGCGAATGAAAGATCAATGGTCTGGGACGATCATGTTTGTCGGGCAACCGGCCGAGGAAGCGGTCGGCGGCGCGCGGGCGATGTTGAAGGCCGGTCTTTACAATCGTTTCGGAAAACCTGATTTCGCTCTCGGATTTCATGACAAGGCGGATCTGCAAACTGGCCACATTGGCGTCACGCCGGGTTACACCTACGCGAACGTTGATTCGGTGAACCTGACTGTGCGCGGCGAAGGAGGCCACGGCGCCTATCCGCACAAAACAAAAGACCCGGTTGTACTCTCGGCCGAAATTATCAATGCGCTCCAAACCATCGCCAGCCGTGAAAACAATCCACTCGATCCGATTGTCGTGACGGTTGGTTCAATTCACGGTGGGACGAAACACAACATCATTCCTGACGACGTGAAAATGCAGCTTACCGTCCGCACTTATAAATCCGAAGTGCGCGATCGGGTGCTTAAGGCGATCGACCAAATCGCGAAAGGTTGTGCAACGGCGGCTGGAGTTCCGGCCGACCGAATGCCGATTTTCGAAATTCAAAACGACGGGCTTCCTGCGACTTACAACAATCCGGATTTAACCAAACGGCTCGTCGAAGTCTGGAAAAAAGTTCTCGGTCCGGAGAATGTCGACATTGTCGATTCAACCATGGGCGGGGAAGATTTTGCCGAATACAGTTTGCCGGACCATTCCATTCCAGCGGTCGATTTCCACATCGGCGCTGTCGATCCGGACAAGATCGCCCAGTTCAAAAAGGAAGGGAAAGAATTGCCGAGCTTACACTCGAGCAAGTTTGCCCCCGTGCCCGAGCCGACCATTCGCGTCGGCATCATCGGCATGACCAGCGCGGTGCTGGACTTAATGAAAAAATAACTGCGCCATCGGCATCTTGCCGATGCCACTATCTCACACGGATGTTCTTGCGGAGAAACGTCGGGACGTCCAAGTCCTGGCCTTCGACGATGGTTGGCTCGCTCTTTTCGAAGCGTCCCCGGGCTACCGGCTCGAACTGCATCACTTCCTGTTTGGCGTGGGCGTGTTTCCCTTTTGACGGCTGCGCTTCTTTCTCCACCACAGGTTTTTTCTTTGGTGGAATCAATCGCGGCGCCGGCTTTTTGATTGAAGGACCCGCTGGGAGCTGGGTTTCAACTGGTTGCTCAAACTGAATTAGATCATTCGCGGCGGGTTGCGCTGGCACCGCAGTCTCCGGTTCGGGCGCGATCTCGATCTTCGGAGCGGGTGCGGGTGTTGATGGTTCTTCAATTTGTTCCAAAATCGCTGGTGGTGGTGCGAGAAATGGTTCCGGTTGCGCCGGCATCTGTTGTGCAACGGATGAATCTTCGGCCGCGAGTGAGCTGATGATCGTCACGCTCAGCCGGTTTCCCATTTTGCCGTCCACGGCTGTTCCGAAAACAATCTGGGTGCGATCGCACACGTACCGTCCGAGTTCGCGCATCAATATTTCCACCTCCGACAATGTCATGGCCGGTCCGCCGGTGACCTGGACAAGCACGTGCGCGGCTTCCGATAACATTCGGCCTTTGTCCATGAGCGGGTTTTTCAGCGCCTGCGTGAGCGCTTCGTGAGCGCGATTATCGGAATCGGATTCGCCGAAACCAAAGAGGCATCGCCCGTTTTGGCTCCGCAACGCCGCAAACAGATCGTCAAAGCCGATGCGGATCAGACCGGGCCGCTGGATTAGATTCAAGATCGAACGCACGCTTTGGCTGATGGTCATGTCGGCGACGCCGAACGCCTGGTGAATCCCGGCTTTTGGCGCGACCATGTCACCCATGCGATCGTTGTCGAAACAAATCACCGCGTTGGCCACCTCATTCAATCGCGCGAGCGCGTCTTGCGCCTGCGCGGCGCGGCGTTTGCCTTCGAACGAAAAAGGCAGCGTCGCAAACGCGATGACGAGCGAGCCAGCTTCGCGGGCGAGCTGGGCAACAATCGGCGCCGCGCCTGAACCGGTGCCGCCGCCAAGACCGGCGCAGATAAAGATCATGCGCGCGCCGGCGATGGCCTGACGAATTTCTTCCGCCGATTCAATCGCGGCTTGATAGCCCAGCTCGGGATCGCCGCCGGTGCCGAGACCGCGCGTGCACGTGCGACCGAGCTGAACTTTCCGCGCCGCGACCGAACTCGCCAGTGATTGGACGTCAGTATTGATGGCGATGAGATCGGCCTTGTCCATCCCGTCGAGCAACACGCGGTCGAGCGCGTTCGATCCGGCGCTGCCGACGCCGACCACTTTGATGGGAACCGATTCCTCCTGCCGTTCCGGCAAACTGTAATTTTTGCTGAGCTGGATCATGTCTATCTTTCTGTTGTCATCGCATCCGCGTTTGGTCATTCCGAGCGGCGCGAGGAGGAATCTCTAGATATTTCTGAAATAGCCACAGATGTCTCGACTTCGCTCGACATGACAAATTCTTCATCGCATTCCGCTGAAAAACCTTCCGAAAATCCGGGTGATGCCTCGCCTCGGGCGATCGATTTGCACTGCCTGTGCGTACTTGAGCAAGCCGATCGCGGTCGAGAATTGGGGATTCTCAGCTGCCGACGTTAAACCGGATAAGGTCTGGGCGTGCGTCACGTGCGCCGGCATTTCGAAAATTTCGCCGGCCAGATGATCAATCCCGCCCAGCAAACTGCATCCGCCAGTGATGAAGACGCCGGCTCCGGCATAGTTAATAAACGGCTCTTCCTCGACCGTACGCTTGAGCAGCTCAAAAATTTCGCGCAGCCGCAAATGAATGATGGTGTTCAGCGTTTCGCGCTCAATTTCTTTCCCGGCAAACCCGGAATCGTCTTTGAGCAGGATGGTTTCGCCGGGCAGACAATTGCCGAGAGTGCAGCTCCCTTCCTCGATTTTCAGTTTTTCCGCGCGCGCCATCGGGATCCGCAAACCCATCGAGATGTCGTTGGTGATGTGGTCGCCGCCGACGGCAAGCACGCCGCTCTGTTTCACCGCGCCATCGACATACAAAATGTAATCAGTCGTCCCGCCGCCGATATCGACCACCAGCGCGCCGAGATTTTTTTGGTGCTGTGTCAGCACAACTTGCGCGGAGGCAAGAGGGCTGAAAACAACGTCCTCCACTTCGAGCGGTAATTCCTTGACGCAGCGGATCGTGTTTTGAATCCGCGTCCGCACGCCGTGAATGATGTGGAAGTCTGCTTCCAACTTCTCTCCGAGCATGCCGACGGGATTGAGCACGCCGTTCTGTCCGTCGACGTGATAATGTTGAATGATCGAATGCAGGAATGCGTTCTGCGCTGGAATGCTTACTTCGCGGGCATTGATTTTCACATCTTCGACATCCTGGTCGTCGATTTCATCGCGCTCTTCCGGCAGGACTATGCAGCCGCGGTTGTTGAAGCTTTGAATGTGGCTGCCGCTGACCGCGACGTAAACACTGCGGATCATTACGTCGCTCTTTTGTTCGGCATTGACCACTGCTTCGTGGACGCATTTCATCGCCGTTTCAAAATCTACAATCTCGCCCTTGCGCACACCGCGCGAGGGCGCCTGGCCGACTCCGAGAATTTTTAACGTTCCATCGAACCTCGTTTCGCCGACGACGACGCAAATCTTGGACGTTCCGATTTCCAAACCAACAATTAAATCACTGCTTCCCATGCTCTTAATTTTTCCTGAAAGGTTGCAACGGAGCCGCGCGTTTTGCATTCGGCGCCGGCGTGGCAGATGACTTTGGTGCGGCGTTCAAAGGAATCGCTCTCACGACGCGCGGCGATTGTTCCGGTTGAATCGTTTCATTAATCACTTCAGCCGCCGTTTTCTGAAAGGTGACCGGAATATTGCGTTGCACCAGCAGGTTGACCGTCGCCAGCTCGCGATGGGCGTCGTCCGAGTAAATCAGGAACTGCTCCAGTCGCTGCAATTGGGTGTCGAGGTTCTCGAAACCGAAGGTCACTTTGCTGTGATTTTTGTCGGTCACGACCAGACAATAGCCCTTCGAAACATCAATCTCGCGAATTTGGAAACGCGTTTGCATGAAACTGCGTGTGCTCAAGCGCAATAACTCCAGCGCCGCCTTCGCTTCAGGGGATTCGACGGTTTTGCCCGCATCGAGCGACTCGCTCGCGCACCCCAGGATCAACGGCAGTCCCAGATACTCCGGGAGCAATTTCTTCTCTTTCATTAAAACGCCGCGTGCGTCCACCAAAAATGCAGCGTCCGACACGAACGGATCGGCGATTTGTTTTTCGCTCGTAATCCATGCGATCGGTTTTCGTTCCACGATCCGAATGTCGATCTCGGCCGGGAGCTTGCGGACGACTTCGACTTCATCGACTTGGGGCAAATCCTGCAATCGTGAGTGCACGCGCGCTAAATTCACTCGGAAAATATTTTCGCCTTCACGCAAATCGGCCACGCTGAGGATTTGATCGCGCTGTAAATTGCCGTCGGTTTGTACTTGGATGTTGCTCAACGTGTAATCCGAATTATCGAGAAAGAATCGTTTCGCAGCGATGCGCGCGCCGACGTAGATAGCGCTGAGAAGGGCAATGACGAGCGCGACTTTCGAGAACGCGACCAGGAGCTTGCGGTTCCGATGCTGGATTGCTATGCGCGAACGCACTTTCACGTCGAGCAAATGTTGCTGCCGACGCTGGCGAAAGCTGGAGACACGTTGATTACGCGCCGGTGGCTGCTGCTGCCGCCTCATCGTTCGACATGCTCCCTTCTCGCGCGCGAAAGTTTGATGATGCCAACGCAAAGATCGACATAGTTGATGCCGGCTGCCGCTGCCGCTTCTGGAAGAAGGCTTGCTTCCGTCATTCCGGGAATCGTGTTTGCTTCGAGAACGAACGGGTCGCCCGTGTCGGACAAAATCACATCAACGCGTGCGTAAACTTTCAGGCCAAGGGCACGAAATGCCTGCAGCGCCAGCTCCTGAATTGTTTTCGTTTTGCCCGGATCGATTTTCGCCGGACAAACATGCTCGGCGCTTGCGCCGGCCTGCGGATTCAGGAACGGGTACTTGGTATTGAAATCGTAAAAACCGCCCTTGGGGATTATCTCAAGAATCGGCAGGGCTTGATCACCGAGGATACCTATCGTCAATTCGCGGCCGGATACAAATTTTTCCACCAATAATTTGCGATCGTATTTTCGGGCTTCTTTTGTCGCCGCATCGAGCTCGCTCTCCTTTTTCACTATCATCACGCCGACGGTGGAACCCTGGCAAGGCGGTTTGAGCACGAGCGGAATTGAAATCTTTGGACGCTGGCCGACGTCGATCACTTCCCATTCTGGCGTGACCACGTTGCGCTCACGAAACTTTTTCTTCGACAAAATTTTGTCGAATGCAGCGACGCTCTCTTCGACGCCGTCTCCAGTGTAAGGCACCCCGCGCTCTTCCAGGATTTTTTGCAGCTGCCCATCTTCGCCGAAAGTTCCGTGGATGCAGTTAAAGGCAAGATCGACATCCTTTGGCAACGGAAAAGTTTCGTCGCGAACATCGACTTCGACGACTTCGATGCCGAGCGAGCGCAACGCCTTCGAAACGCCTCGCGCCGTCGCGAGCGAAACTTTTCTCTCCGATCCTGGCCCGCCCATCAAAACTGCAATTTTCTTTGGTAAGTCTTTCATAATGCCAGTCCGGCTCGGACTCATCAGTTTGGTTCTCCTACAATCTGCACTTCCGTTTCCAATTCGATGCCGCGCTTGGCTTTGGCGGTTTTCTGGATGCGATCGATCAACTCCAGAACGTCGCTCGCAGTCGCACCGCCATCATTAACGATGAAGTTGCCGTGCACTTCCGACACGCGCGCTTTGCCAACAGCGGAATTTTTCAAACCGAGCTCGTCAACCAATTTCCCAGCCGGACAACTGTCCGGGTTTTTGAAAATGCAGCCCGCACTTTTTGCGATCGGCTGAGTGGTCCGCCGTTTTTCCTGAGATTCCTGCAGCTTTAATTCGATTTGTTCCCGTGACGCGGGCGTGGCGCGAAAAGTCGCCGCGACCGCAAAACTATTTCTGAGCAAGGGAAAATCGCGATAGTGGGCTTCGACTTCGTCGCGCTTTTTCGTGTGGAGATTTCCTTCAGGATCGAGATATCGAATTGCCGTGATGCGATCAAAAGTTTGTCCGCCCATGGCGCCGGCGTTCATACGGAGCGCGCCGCCAACCGCCGCTGGGACGCCTTCCATCCATTCCAGTCCACCAAGGTTCGCGCCGCGCGCTGCGTAGGCAATTTCTTTCAGCTTCGCGCCGACGCCGGCGGTGATTTCATTTCCGTCGATGTCGATCTTATCGAAGTCGCCTCCAGACGGATGAACCACCACGCCCGGGATTCCGCCATCGCGCACGAGCAGGTTGGAGCCGCGGCCGATGACGAAAAGCTGAAGATTTTCGCGCCGGCAGAACCGAATAAGTTCGCTAAAGCCCCTTTCGTTGCGCGGCTCAACCCAAAATTGGGCCGGACCACCAACGCGCAATGTCGTGTGTTTGGAAAGCGGCTCGTAAAGGCGGACGTTTCCATCCTCGCCAATGATTTCCTTTATCTTTTCGGCAATGACGAGATCGGCGGCGAGGATCGACAACTGTTCGTGAATGTTGCCGGCGCCAAGGCTCAGAACGAGATCGCCGGACTCGAGGATGTTCCCGACGTCGCGATGCACCCATTCCAGGCGCGGCTGGTAAGAAACGCCGCGGTGCCCGTGCGCCGCAACCTCGTCGGCGATGATTTGGCCAGTGACGCCGGGAATCGGCGACTCATTTGAACCGTAAACGTCCGTGATCACCGCGCGGTCGGCTTGATCGAACGCGCATCCGAATTCTTTGCGGAGTAATTTCGTCCGCGAGTAGCGATGCGGTTGAAACATCGTCAACACGCGTTTGCGCCCAACCGATCTCGCGGTTTTCAACGTTGCTTTGATTTCAGTCGGATGATGACCGTAATCATCGACGAGCAAAAAGCGTGGGCTATCGTATTTGATTTCGAAACGTCGCCGTGCGTGTTGAAATTTTGTGAGGGACTTCGCGATTTTCTCAAACGACACGCCCAATTCAGTCGCGAGCGCGATGACGCCGAGCGCGTTGCGGACATTGTGCTCGCCCGGCACGTTTAACACCGCTTCGCCGAGTTTCTCCTTGCCTCGGTAAACCGTAAAAGCTGAGGCGAAGTTGCGAAGATCGACATCGGCCGCGCGATAATCGGCGTGCTCGGACAAACCGTAGCAAATCGCACGCTCCAAAGACCGACATATGCGAGTCGCGTTTGGGTCGTCCGCGCAAAAGAAGATTTTCTGGCCAGTTTGCTCGATCAGTTGATTGAAAACTCGCTCGATCGCGGTGAGGTCGGCGTAAAAGTCGAGATGTTCCTGCTCTATATTTAGTACGAGGGTATGTTCCGGTTGAAACAAGGCAATTGTCCCGTCGCTTTCATCACCCTCGGCCACGAAAACTTCTCCACGCGCATCCCAGTGGGCGTTTGTCCCGAGAATCGGGATCTCGGCGCCGACATAATGCGACGGATGCAGTCCGCCCTCCCGCAAAACGTGGGCGGTCATTGCCGAGGTCGTGGTTTTACCGTGCATGCCGACGATCAGAATGCCTCGCTTGGCCGACATAATTGCGGCCAGCGCTTCAGCGCGCCGCACTGCTTTCTTTCCACTCTCTTGCGCGCTCTTCAAAATCGAATTGTCCGGTGTGATCGCGGAGGAGTAAATGATCAGCTCCGCGTCGCGCGCGTCTTCTGCGCGATGTTGGTGATAAAATTTTAGCCCGAGCCGTTCCAGCCGATCTGTTTCGAGTGAATCCAATTTATCCGAGCCGCCCACTTGGTGGCCGAGTTGGAGAAGCAGTCCGGCGATTCCGCTCATCCCGCTGCCGGCGACGCCGATGAGGTGGATCGCGTGCCGCTCGTGCGTCAGAAAATTTGCGAGGTCGACATCCTTGGTCATGGTCGTATATATTTTTCCATGGTTGCGGCCACGCGATTCGCAGCATCGCGCGGGGCCAGGCGCGAACATCTCTCCGCCATTCGCTGGAGCTGCTCCGGGTGATCGATCATCTCGCGGATCTGCTGAGCAAGTAATTCGGGAGTTAGTTCTGATTCTTTCACCACAAACGCGGCGCCGGCGCGCGCGAAGATCTCGGCGTTGCGAGTCTGGTGGTCGTCCGCGGCATAGGGGAACGGAATCAGAATGCTCGGCAATTCGAAGGAGGCGATCTCCGCTAGACTGGCCGCGCCGGCTCGTGCGACGGCGAAATCAGCGGCGCTATAAACTTCTTCCATGTGATGATGAAACGCAGCGACGTAGGCGAAGACTCGCTCCCGCCGATAACTATCTGCTATGAGCCGTTCATCGCGTGAGCCGGAAAGGTGAATCACTTGAAGGGCGCTCTCGCGCAGCAACGGCAGCGATTTGATGACGGCCTGATTGATCCCGCTTGCGCCCTGACTCCCGCCCATTATGAGCATTGTCGTCAGATTGGGATCCAAACCAAGTTTTTGGCGGGCCGATCGTCGATCCACGCGCTTCAGCTCGGTCCGGATTGGCGTGCCGGTGATTTCTGTCCGGACCTTGGGAAAGAATTGCGCGGCCTCCCTGAAACCGAGTAAGACGGCGCGCACCATTTTCGCAGCCAGCCGGTTCGCTTTTCCCGGAACGGCGTTCGATTCGTGAACGAGCGTCGAAATGCCGCGCAAGCGTCCCGCCAGGATCGGCGCAGTCGAAGTGAATCCGCCCATGCCGATAACGATCTGCGGCTGGAATTTTTGATAGATTGTCCGGCAGCGGGAAAGACTTTCGGCAAATCGCCGGATGAATCCGAAGATGGCAGGGGAGAGAATCGACGGCAGTCCGATCGTTGGCAGTTTTTCGAACCGAAATTGCGAGCGGGTGGAAAGGGCGAGACTGTCGATCTCCTTTTCCGAGACGAACAAGAGCACTTGGTGTCCGCGCTCGCGCAGAACTTCCGCGACGGCGATTCCGGGAAAAAGATGGCCGCCGGTTCCTCCGCACGCAATGACCGCATTCATGTGTCGTTCTTTCAGTTAAATCCTCGGCGTCACGCGCACTTGAAGCGACGTGCGTTTTTTGTTGGCCGGTTCCAGAACGGCCTGCCGGTATATGTTCAACAACAGCCCGACCCCGAACAGGCAGGCGACCAGATTCGATCCGCCGTAACTGATGAACGGCAAGGGGAGTCCTTTGTTCGGCAAAAGCGAAGTGGTAACGCCGATGTTGACCGCCGCCTGGAGCGCGAGCAGAGAAATCACGCCGGCCGCAGTCAACAGTCCGAAACGATCTTTCGCGTGCAGGGCAATCACGATTCCGCAAACGATCACGACGACGAAAAGAAAAACCACTAGCAGACTGATTCGCAGCCCAAGCTCTTCGCCAATCATTGGAAAAATGAAATCAGTGTGCGCGTAGGGTAGGTAGAGCATTTTCTGGCGCCCGTTGCCGAGTCCGAGTCCTTCCATGCCGCCGCTGCCCCAGGCGATCAGCGCCTGCATCTGCTGAAGGCCGGCGTCCTGTTGGTAGCGCTCAAGATCAGTGAACGCGATGAGGCGTTCCATCCGCGCGTGGGTCGCGCCTACAAAAATGACACTGCCTCCAGTGACGGCGAGCAGCCCAAGCAGAATTGGATTCGTTCCGGCCACAAACATCACTATGAACGCCGTCGCGCCGATCAACGCGGTTGTGCCGAGATCGACTTCGAAAAGGATCAGCGCGAGCAATGCGCTCACAATCGCCAATGGAACGGCAAAGCCGAAGATCGGATGGTTCGCCGCTTTCTCGTAACGCGCGAACCACCATGCCAGGAAAAACACCGCCGCGAGTTTCGCGATCTCCGAGGGTTGAAAACTAATCGGCCCGAATCCAATCCAGCGCCGCGAACCATTGATGCGCATTCCGATGTGGGGAGCGAAACAAAACGCGAGCGTGACAACGGCAACGCCGATCCAAAGCCACCAGGTACGCTGCCAGAAATGATAATCGATGAGCGCGGTAGCCACGCAGACAATCAGACCGATACCGAGCCAGAGCGATTGGCGTTTGAGAAAGAAATAGGCGTCGCCGTGACTGTCGCGTGCAAAAGCGCTGGTGCTGAAAAGCATCACGATGCCAATGACGAGCAGTCCTAGCACTGCCACAAACATTAGATATGCGCTTTTCCGCTGCATTTACATCGACATCTACTCGCTCTTCTTCGCCGTCTTGGTCTTTTCCGGAATCAAAAGCCTCTGGCCGATCTTCAGCTTGCGCGGGTCATCAATGTGATTGAACGCGAGCAAGTCGTCATATGGGACTTTGAACTTTTTTGCGATCGTGACTGGATTGTCGCCTTTCGCGACGACATAAGTCCGATAAGACGTATCCGTCGGATTCGTGAGTGGAACGGCACGCTTGACTCCTTGAGCAGACGGGGCCGGAGCGGTCCTGTCGGATTTTGCTGGGGAAGTTGCCGGCGCGGTTGACGAAATTGTCGGCCCCTGCCGTATTTTGATCGCGTTGAACGCGATGATTCCTGCGACTGCCACCACGTGAAGCAGGAGAACGATCAACAGCGCACGCGACAGTTTCATGCTCGGTTCGGCGAGTTCGCCGTAATCGGTGGTGGTCGCACCGATGCGAATCAGCCGGCGCATAGCCGTGGCGCCAAGTTTCTTGCGTTTGAACTGGAATAGCTTTCGCATTTTGAACTTCCTTTTCATTGCGGGAGGGCTTGGACGAGCGCGCGAAATTGGTCGCCGCGGTCGGCATAACTCTTGAACATGTCGAAGGAAGATGTGCCCGGCGAAAACAGGACAACTTCACCGGATTTGGCCGTGGCATGGGCGCGCGCTACGGCATCAGCAAGCGACGCCGCGAGCTCGGTTTCCACTGTGCCGCCCCAATCCCTCGCGATCCGTTCTGCCATTTCGCCGATCAAGATTGTCGATCTTACCTTTTCTCTTACGAGCGCGCGTAGCGGCTCGAAGGTGAAGCCTTTATCCTTTCCGCCGGCAATGAGCACGACCGGTTTGCTTTGCGAGAGCAGCGCTTTCTCCACCGCGTCGAGGTTTGTCGCCTTGGAATCGTTGATGTAATCGACTCCATTAATTTGGCGCACAAACTCGCACCGATGAGGTTTCGGTTCGTAGCCGCAAAGCGAGGGCACCATCTTTTCGAACGCGAGGCCACGGGCCTGCCCAGCAGCCAGAGTAGCCATCAGATTCTCGATGTTATGCGAGCCGCGAAGCTTCGTTTGATTCAAGCGCAGCACTTGTTTGTCTTCGAAAACGATTGCGCCTTCGGCTAAACGAAAATCCGCACGGTTCGAATAAGCGCTGAAGGTAATTTTGCGGGCGCTCAGGTGAGGCAAACTTTCGACTGCGTTTACAATGGCGACATCATCCGCGGTTTGGTTTTCAAAGAGGCGAAGCTTGGCCGCGCGATATTCCGCGACCGAGCGATAACGATCGAGATGATCAGGCGCGAAATTCAGCCAGAGGGCGATTGACGGATGAAACGTCTTGATCGTCTCGAGCTGAAACGAACTCACTTCGACCGTGAGCACATCGTATTTCGTTTTCTCGCGCGCCACTTCAGACAGCGGTTTGCCAATGTTGCCGCAA
>Ga0066903_100003005_pt1 | contig 13537 bp, 13 predicted proteins | sample PanSoiMetaGPlot1_FD_67491 | JGI IMG/M metagenome (GOLD analysis project Ga0066903, IMG submission 67491) | Tropical forest soil microbial communities from Panama analyzed to predict greenhouse gas emissions - Panama Soil - Plot 1 (version 2) | ecosystem: Environmental > Terrestrial > Soil >... | reverse complement strand
CGGCATGACTCCCTCTCCCCATTGGGGAGAGGGTTGGGGTGAGGGGGTCTCGACGAAGCCGCACGTTCGCCCTCACCCGGCGCGCTTTGCGCGCCGACCCCGGATCAAGTCCGGGGCAAGCTCTCTCCCCAACGGGGAGAGGTGAAGCAAGCGGCGCGGCCGTCAGCCGCGGGCGGCGGCCGCGCGCCGCTCTGCCAGCACCCGGCGCGTATAGTTGGCGATGCCGCCGTCCTCGATCAACCTGAGCGATTCCGGCGCCATCGGCGGCAGCCGCGCCTCGTAGCCGGAGCGGAGGTTGCGGATACGCCCGTTCGCGAGATCGATCTCGATCTCGTCGCCTTGCACGATGTGCTCGTCGATGCGCGGCGATGTCACGATCGGCAATCCGACATTGATGGCGTTGCGTGTGAACAGCCGTCCGAAGCTGGGCGCCACGACCGCGCCGACGCCTGCCTCCTTCATGGCGGCGGCGGCCTCCTCGCGGCTCGAGCCGCAGCCGAAATTCTGCCCGCCGACGATGATGTCGCCCGGTGCGACCTTGCGCGGGAAGTCCTCGTCGATGCCGGCCATGAGGTGGCTCGCCATCTCGCCGGGCCCGTAGGTTGGCCGGAACCAGACCTTGGGAAAGATGAGATCGGTGTTCACGTTGCGACCGAAGGTCCACGCCCTGCCCTTGATGTACATGGCGCGCCTTCAATCGTTCGACGCCCGGGCCGGTGAGACGATCCGGCCGGCGATCGCGGAGGCCGCAACGGTTGCCGACGAGGCTACATAAGCGTTGGCCTCGGGGCTGCCGAAGCGTCCCTTGAAGTTACGGCTCGCATTGGTGATCGCGTTCTCGGCCGGCGCCAGCATGCCCTGGTGGCACCCCGAGCACGGTCCGCATCCCGGCACGCCGATGGTCGCCCCCGCCTCGACCATGATGTCGATCAGTCCTTCGCGCATTGCCTGCAGGTAGGTTTCGCGCGAGCCGGGATTGACCATCATCCGGGTGTGCGGGGCGAGCTTCTTTCCCCTCATGATGGCGGCGGCGACCCGGAAGTCGTCGATGCGGCCGCCGGTGCAGGTGCCGAAGATCGCCTCGTCGATGCGCACGTCGTATAGGTCGGCCGCATTGCGCACGTCCGAGAGGTCGTGCGGGACCGCGACCAGCGGCTCGATCTCGGAAACGTTGAGGTTGACGATGCGGGCATAGTCCTTCTCGGAGTCTGTCCTTTCGGCCGTCCAGCTGCGGTCCGGCGCGCGATCCGTCATCCACCGCGCCGTGATCGCGTCGGGCTGGACGTACCCGGTCTTGGCGCCGAAATCGATAACCATGTTGCACAGCACCAGCCGTTCCGCCATCGCCATCTCGTCGACCAGCGGGCCGGCGAACTCGACGCCGAGATAGGGCGCCGCGTCCTCGCCGAACAGCTGGGCGATGCGCAGTGCGACGTCCTTGGCGAAGACGCCGCGCTTGAACCGGCCGTGCAGGTCGAAGCGGATGACCTCGGGAACCTTCAGCCAGTTGTAGCCGATCGCCAGGTACGAGGCGATGTCGGAGTGGCCCATGCCGGTCGCGACGCAGCCGAGCGCGCTGTTGGTCACGGTGTGCGAGTCGGTGCCGAAGATCAGCGCGCCGGGAAACGAATAGCCCTTCTCCGGAAAGATGACGTGGCCGATGCCCTCGCCGGCGTGGAACCTGGTGATGCCCTGCTCCTTGATCCACTCCCGCGTCTGCTTCTGCGCCACCGAGTCCTGCGGACGGATCGGCGGATAGTGGTGGTCGAACACCACGATCACCCGCGAAGGATCGAGCACCCGGTCGCCGCCCATCTGGCGGAGAAGGTCGGCCGCGCGCGCTGCGCCGCGATCGTTGAGCATCACGTAGTCGGGTACGGCGTTGACGATCTCACCGACCTCGACGCTTGCGCGGTTGGCATGGCGGGCGATGATCTTGTGAATAGCGTGCATTCGCGTATCCTAGAGGATCTTTACTTCCCACCGTTCGGTGGTCTTCTTCTCCAACGTGCCGACGATCAGCCGCTCGGTGGCGTAGCCGACGACGCTGATGAGGATCATGGCCATCATCAGGTCGGCGGCGCGGAACTGGTAGCGCGACTCCACCAGGATCGACCCGATGCCGGACTGCGACGCCAGCATCTCGCCGGCGACGATCATTCGCCAGGCGCCGCCGAGCGCGATGCGCATGCCAGTGATGATATAGGGGATCGAGGCCGGCAGGATCACGCGGCGCAGCAGCGTGAAGCCCTTGGCGCCGAAGCAGCGGGCGGCGTCGACCAGGATCGGGTTGATGTTGCGCGCGCCCGCTTCGGTGTTGAAATAGAGCGGAAAGAACTCGGCGACGAAGACGACGAAGACGACCGCCGTGTTGCCGAGCCCGAACCACAGGATCGCGAGCGGGATCCAGGCGATGCCGGGAATCGGATAGAGCGAGCGGATCACCGGGTCGACGTATTCGCGCAACGTGCGGAGCCGGCCGACCAGAAGGCCGAGCGGGATGGCGAAGAAAGCCGCGAGCGCGAAGCCCGAGATCGCCCGTGCGAAGCTCGACGCCAGGTGCTCGTAGATGTTGGGTCCGTAGAGCCACGGCTCGGCATTCAAGGTCAGCGTGTTGAATATGGTGGTTGCCACGGTGAGCGGCGGCGGCAGGATTTGCTCAAGGTCGTAGGCGACCGCCATCACCTGCCAGACCACCAGCAAGGTCGCGATGCCGATGGCGCCGCGCATGATCCGGCGCGAGCGCTCGCGCCGCCGCCGCGCCCGGCCGTAGGTCGTCAGCCGGTCGCCGACGCCCGGCGCCGCCTGCTCCGCCGGCTCCAGGGCGGCCGCGTGGTCGGACGATGGCGTGCGCGCCTCCATCACGCCGGCAGCGGTTGCAGGCTCAGGTCGAACACGTCGGGAAACGGCTTGAGCTTCGGGCTGAGCTCGCCGCGCTCGACCATGGCCCGGCCGATGAAATCCCACCATTTCTCCGCCTCGGCCGGGGTGAGGCGCGTCGTCGGGTTCATGCGCTCCTGCGCTTCGGCCACGATCCTCTCTTCCTGGCCGCTCCACTCGGCGACCAGCGGCGTCATCTTCTCCGGCGCCTTCGCGTAGGCGTCGTTGGCGTCGAAGATGGCGCGCATGAACCGCTTCGCCAGCTCGTTCCTGTCCTTGATGAAATCGCGCCGCGAGCTCATCAGCGTCGCCGGCGGCGGGTCGGGTCCCATGTCGCCGCGCCCGGCGTGCATGAACAGGTGCCCGGCCTTGTTCACGATCGCCAGCGTCGTGGTCGGCTCGGAATGCAGGAAGCCGTCGATCTGGCCCGTGAGCAACGCGGGAACCATGTTGCTGCCCTCGATGCCCATGAACCGCCAGGCGATTGCCTTGAGCTCCAGCTTCTTCTCGGTCAGCAGATAGCCGCGGAAGAACGCGAGGTGCACCGAGGACAGCGACGACACCGCAATTCGCAGCGGCTGCTTGAGGATCTCGTCGATCGTGCCGGGCTTGAGCTTGTTCGAGAGCACGAGGCTGGTGTGGCCGGGATTGGCGCCGCTCACCACCGCAAGAGGAGCCGGCCGTCCGCTTTCGATCAGGCGCGAGTTGAGCCGCGGCACCTCCGGCGCGCCGCCCATGTAGAAGTCGAGATTGCCGCGCCACAGCTGCTCGACGCCTTCGACCGTCTGGCCCGACTTGAACCGCACCTCGACCACCTTGAGATTGTGGCGCTCGTAGCAGCCGGCGCGCTTGGCGATCTCGTGGATGACGGTCGTCAGGTTGGGATGGAGCACGCCGAATCGGACCGTGTCGGCTTCGGCGGCGCGAGCAACGCGCGGGCTCGCCGCCGCTGCGGCAGCCGACACCAGCAGACCTCGGCGACTGATCATCGTTCTCTCTACTCGCTTCCCAGACGGTGCATCGCCTCGGTCAGCTCGCTGCGCAACCCATTGGCCCGCGCGGAATTGCGATCGCGCGGCCGTTCCAGGTCCACCGTCACGTATTGCCCGACCCGGCCGGGCGACGGCGTCATCAGCGCGATCCGGTCGGCGAGATAGACCGCCTCGTCGATGTCGTGGGTAACGTAGATCACCGTGCGGGGCTCTTCGAGCCAGGTGTCCACGAGGTGGCGCTGCAGCGCCATCCGGTTCACGGCGTCGATCGCCGAGAACGGCTCGTCCATCAGCAGCAGCGAGGCTCCCTCGAGCGCCCAGGCGCGGGCGACGGCGACGCGGTGCCGCATGCCGCCCGAGAGCTGGTAGGGATAGAGGTGCGTCGCGCGCTCGAGCCCGACGATGCGCAGCACCTGCGCGGCGCGCTCGTTCACGGCGTGCTTCGCCATGCCGCTCATCTCGAGCCCGAACGCGACGTTGCGCAGCGCGGTCAGCCAGGGGAACAATGCCGGCTCCTGGAAAACGATGCCGCGGTCGAGGCCGGGCTCCTCGATCCGCTTGCCGTTGAGGCGGACTTCGCCCTCCGTCGGCTTCATCAGCCCGCTGACGATGCGGAGAAACGAGCTCTTGCCACAGCCCGACGGTCCGAGCAGGCATAGGAACTCGTTGCGCGCAATATCGATCTCGAAATCCTCAAGCGCGCGCACCCAGCCGTCCTGCCCTTCGTAGGCGTGATTGACGCCCCGCGCCTCGATCACGAATGGCGCGAGCGGCGGCGTGTTGTGCGCGGTTACGGCCGATGTCGCCGGCACGGGATCACCCGTCGTTCCACACAGTGGAACTCAATTTCATTGTCAAACCACGGTAGATCGTGTTGATTGAAGCGGTCAAGCACGGCCGGCGAAAATGAGCGCGTTCCCATCCTCCGGCGAGCAGCGTCCGACCACGCGGTTGCGGCGGCTGATCGAGCGCACGGATCGCGTGCTCGCGGTGCTGCACCCGCCGAGCGCGGCGTTGGCCCGCATCATGGAGCAGGCCGGCTGCGAGGCCGGCTTCGTCGGCACCGGCGGGGTGGTCGGCGGTTACACCGGCCTGGCCGACGTCGGCACCCCGACCATGCTGGAATGCGTGCAGATCGCGGGCTGGATTGCGCAGTCGGTGGAGTTCCCGGTCATCATGGACGGCGATACCGGCCACGGCGGCATCATGGCGGTGCGGCGCATGGTGCGTGAATGCATCCGCGCCGGGGTCGCCGGCGTGCGGATCGACGACCAGCCGGTCGAGGGCAAGCGCCGCACAGGGAGCGCCGGGATGACGGTGGTGCCGATCGAGCAGGCGATCGCCCGCTACCGCGCGGCGGTCGACATGCGCAACGAGCTCGATCCCGATTTCGTCATCATGGCGCAGTGCTACGCCCGCGACGCGGAGAACGGCGGCCTCGACGACGCGCTCGCGCGCCTGCAGGCCTACGGCGAGGAGGCCGGCGTCGACTGGGTGCAGCTCGAATCTCCGCATACCATCGACGAGATCAGGCTTGCGCGCGCCCGCGTCAAGGGCGCGTTCTCGTTCATGAAAGGCAGGCTGCCGCGCTATCTGTCGCTGGAGGAGCATCGCCAGCTCGGCGTCAACATCGCCTGGCTCCCGGGTTTTACGCATCACGTGCTGTGGGCCGCGCTGTGGGATTTCATGACCGATTTCCAGGCACGCGGCATCGCCGCATGGGAGGATTTTCAGGAGCGCCGCCGCGACCGGCCGTATCCGGAACCGACCGTCGGGCCGGACGGCGAAGGCGCCGCGATGCGACAGAAGCTCGAGAAGCTCTACTTCGGCCGCGACTGACATGCGCATCGAGCGGATCGAGATTCGCGTCACCGATCTCAAGACGCGACTGCGGCGTCAGCGCTCCACCGGTCCGTACGACACCGGGGCGCCCGGGGCGCTGCTCGGCAAGCCCGTGCTGGTGGAGATCCATGCCGAGGGCGTGGTCGGCCGCGGCCAGATCCGCCCGCTCGCGCCGCATCACGCGATGCCTGACACCTACGCCAGCATGATCTCGGTGCTCAAGGACGTTTGCGGCGCGCGCCTGATCGGCCGACGCATCTTCGACGTGGAAAGCATTCACCACCTGTTCGACCGCATGGCGCCGGCAAATTACATGGCGCGCGCCGCAATCGACGCCGCGCTCCATGACGCCATCGGCAAGGCGGTGAAGCAGCCGGTCTACAACCTGATCGGCGGTCTGTGCCAGCCGCGCATTCCGCTCGAATGGTCGATCAGCATGGCGCCCGATCCGAAAGCCATGGTGGCCGACGCCGAGCGCGCGCTCAACGAGTTCGGCATCCGGGTCCTGTGTATCAAGGCTGGTCATCCTGACGGATGGCGTGAGGACGCGAGGAACTTTCGTGCCGTGCGCGAGGCGGTGGGCGCCGACGTCGCGATCGGAATGGACCCCAACACCGGCTGGACCGTCCCTGAGACCCTGCAGGCGCTGCGCGACCTCGAGGAGCACCGCGTCGACTATGTCGAGCAGCCGGTGAAACGCCACGACCTCGCCGGCATGGCGGCGATCAAGCGCGCGTCGACCGGCGTGCCGCTGATGGCGGACGAGGCATGTCTTTCGATCGAGGACGCGCACGCGATCGTTGCGGCCGACGCCGCGGACGTGCTCTGCATCAAGCTCTACAAGCACGGCGGCATCACGCCGGCGCGCAAGATCGCGGCGATTGCCGAGGCCGCGAGCCTCAAGATCAATTGCGGCGGGCTCGCCGTGCTCTCCCAGCTCGAGGCCGCCGCCGCCGCCCATTTCTACGCCAGCCGGCCGGCCGAGCACGTGATGCCGGCGGGCGAGTTCATCTTCGGGCTCGGCGTCGTCGGCCCCGATCCGCTGGTGCCGCACAGCGATTTCACCATAAAGGACGGGCATGTGACGCCCCCGAGCGGGCCGGGACTCGGGATCGCGGTCGACGAGCGGGCGCTCGAGGGCCTCACGCTGCTCAAGGAGACGGTGTCGTAGATGGACGCGAAGCCCGCCCCGGTCGCCGTCACGGCGCGCCTCGGACAATGGGTATCCGGGCTGACGCTCGCCGCGGTGCCGGCCGGCGTCGTCGCGCATCTCAAGCTCTGTGTGCTCGACTCGATCGGTTGCGGGCTCTACGGCGCGGCGCAGCCGTGGGGCCGGATCGTCTCCGATCTTGCGGCAGGCTTCAGCGGCGGCGGCCCCGCCTCGCTGTTTGCGCGCCCCGAGAAGGTGAGCCCGCCCGATGCCGCGCTCGCCAATGGCACCGCGATCCACGGCTTCGAGATCGACGATGCGCACCTGACCTCGTCGCTTCATCCCGGCGCCGTGACACTGCCGGCCACCATGGGCGTCGCGGAGGCGAAAGCCGCCTCGGGCGCGGAGCTGCTCACGGCGCTCGCCGCCGGCTACGAAGCGGGCCTGCGCGTCGGCGTCTGCGCCGGCCTCACCCATTCGACCAGCGGCTATCACGTGACCGGCACGGTCGGCGCGGTCGGCGCCGCGGCCGCCGCCGCCCGGCTGCTGCGGCTGCCGCCGCTTGCGGCCGCGCACGCGCTGGGCATCGGCGCGACGCAGGCGGCCGGCCTCTATGCGGCCCGCCTCGGCGCGATGACCAAGCGTTTTCATGCCGGCCGTGCCGCCCAGAGCGGCGTGCTCGGCGCCTGTCTGGCCGAGCAGGGCTTCACCGGCAGCCTCGATGCGATCGAAGCGCCGTTCGGCGGCTTCATGGGCACGCTGCGCGGCCAATGGGATGCCGCCACCATCCTGACCGACCTCGGGGAGCGCTGGGAAACCGCGTCGGTCGGGTTCAAGCCTTATGCGGCGTGCGCCAGCGCGCACACGACGATCGACGGCGTGTGCGAGCTGCGAGCGCGCGGGCTCGATGCCGCGAGCCTCGCTCGCCTCACGGTCCGCGTCGGACGGAAAAGCCACATCAACATCGGCTGGCCCTACGCGCCCGGGGATGTCGTCACGGCGCAGATGAACGGCTCCTATGCGGCAGCCGTCGCCCTCCTCGAGGGCGACGCCTTCATCGATCAATACGACGAGAAGCGGCTCGCCGACCCGGCAATCCTCGCGCTGACCTCGCGCATCGAGTTCGTGCACGATCCCGAGCTCGACCGCGCCGGCGCAGCGAAGCGTCACGCCGTGCGGATCGAAGCCGTGCGCAAGGACGGCCGGGTGCTGTCGACGACGGTCGAGCAACGCCGCGGCTCGGCCGATCATCCGCTGTCGGTCGCGGAGATCGAGCAGAAATTCCGCCGGCTCGCGGCCATGTCGCTTCCCCCGCCGGCGATCGACGACCTGATCGGGCTCGTCGGCGAGCTCGAGCGCGAGACCGATCTCCACCGCCTCGGCGCGTTGATCGCCGCGGTCTAGAGCATGTTCCGCTCGTATCGAATCGGGGATTTATCCGCTCGTCCCCGCGAAAGCGGGGACCCAGAAGGCGAAGCAAGCATGCTGGATTCCCGCTTACGGGGTACCCCGCCGCGTAACGCGGCGGGGACCCCTCGCGGGAATGAGCGGAACATGCGCTAGCTCCGCGTCCGGCGTGCCGCAGCGGGCTCGACCTGCGCGTTGGCGCGGTAGCCGAGCCGTTCGGATGCGCGCCGCGCGCCCTCGAGCAGGAGGCCGATGCAATGCTCGCGATGGGTTGCCGTATAACGGTGCTCGGGCGTGAGGATATCCATCACGGCGACGGTCCTGCCGGAAAAGTCCTTGATCGGCGCCGCGAGCGCGCCGCCGCCCGGAAACAGCTCGCCCCGGCTCTCGGCAAAGCCGCGCTTGCGAATGGCGCGCACCTCGCGCCAGAGCACGTTGCGGTCGGTGATCGTGCTCTTCTGAAAAGCCGCAAGAGCGGTCCGGTCGAGATAGGCGTCGATCTCGTCGTCCTCCATCCCGGCGAGCAGCACCTTGCTGGCGGCTCCCGCATAGAGCGGCGCGCGGACGCCGAGGTCGGCCATCCGCCGCATCGGCTGCAGGCCTTCGACGAAATCGATATGGACTCTGGAGTCGCCCGATCGCACCGAGAGGATCACAGTCTCGTTGACCTCGTTTCGGATCTCGCGCATCACCGGAATGGCGACGTCGTGCACGTTGCTCTGCCGCCGCCGGATGTCGGCGAGGCGAACGAGCTCGAAGCCGAGGCTGTATTTGCCGGCCTGCGCATCCCATTCGCAGATTCCCCGCGCCACCAGGCTGCTGAGAATGCGAAAGACCGTGGTCTTCGGGAGCCGTACCGCCTGCACCACCTCGGCGAGGCTCATCGACGGCCGCTCGTGGCGGAAGATCGACAGAATATCGATGGCCCGGCTCAGGACCTCGATCGCATAGGGGCTTCTCGATCGGGCCGCGTCGGCGCGGGAAGCTCCCGGATCGGCCGGGGACCGCTGACGATGTTTCTGGGGTCGAGGCGGCACGGCCTGTTTCCATGCTCGAACGGAACGCGGCCCTTCCGATCTACCGCATTCCATCACGTGGAACAACGTTCTGCCGCCGCGGCTAGGCAGGTTTCCGGTATGGACTGACGCAGCTTTTCTCGTCATGGCCGGGCGAGCCGCCATAAGCGGCGAGAGTTGTCCCGGCCATCCACGTCTTCGACACGCGCTTAAAGACGTGGATGCGCGGGTCGAGCCCGCGCACGACGAATCAGTGCAAGCGAGGAACGCCCTAATTGACCTTGACGTGGAGCTCCTTCACCAGCCGCGCGTAGCTTGCGAGCTCGGCGCGCACGAACTCGGAGAACTGCTCGGCGGTGCCGCCCATCGGCTCCTGGGCCGAGTCGAGGAAGCTCTTGCGCACCGCCGGATCGGCCAGCGCCTTGCCGATCTCCGAGTTGAGGCGGGCCGCGATCGCATCCGGCGTTCCGGACGGCACGAACACGCCCAGCCATTGCTCGAGCACCAGGCCCTGGATTCCGGCTTCCTGGTAGGTCGGGATCTCCGGCAGGCTGGGCGCGCGCGCCTGCGTGGTCTGCGCCAGCAGGCGCAGGGTGCCGGCCTTGTAATGCGAAATGAGCGGCGTCGAGCCGAGCGAGCCGAGCTTCACGTGTCCGGCCAGCAGGTCGTTGAGGGCCGGCGCGCCACCCCGGTACGGCACCTGCTCGAGCTTGATGCCGGCGAGCTGGGCGAACCACTCCACCGCCATGTGCTGCGCCGACCCTACCCCGCTTCCGGTCACGTAGCGCACGCCCGGCTCGCGCTTGGCGAGCGCGATGAGTTCGGCGAGCGAGGCGACGCCGAGGGAAGGATGCGCCGCCAGCACGATCGGCTGCCGCGACACCTGGATGATCGGCGCGAGATCCTTCAGCGGCTCGATGCCGGTGCGGTAGACGTGCGGGTTGCTCGCCACCGCATCGGTAGTGACCAGCACCGTGTAGCCGTCGGGGGCGCTCTTGGCCGCGGCCTCGATGCCGATGCTGCCGTTGGCGCCCGACCGGTTCTCGACATAGACCTGCTGGCCGAACGCGCGCGACAGGCGCTCGGCAATCACGCGGGCGCCGACGTCGGTCGACCCGCCGGCCGGGAACGGCACGATGAACCGGATCGGCCGGTTGGGGTAGGACTGCGCGGCTGCGGGCCCGCCCTGCAACCCGCATGCCATCACCACAAGGGCCAACGCCAGAAGCCGCGTTCGCATGGTTCCCCCCTCCCCACTTCAAGTTCAGCTTCAACATGCGCCGCCATCGTATGGGAAAACGGCGCGGCACTGCGGCACACCTCATCAATAGCATGACTCTTGCATCCAGGCGCGTTACCGCATCGAATCATAAAACAGTCAGGCCTCCGCCCCGTTTGCGCCATTGGCGTAAGCGAATCTCTGCTGGCGAGGCGTGATTCGATTCCGGTGGCCTTGACCGACCAGAAGGCCTCAACCGTTCCGGGTCGCACGCTCAGCAACGATCGCCGAAGCAAAGCCGACCGAAAGGGAGGTGCCGATTCATCACGATCTCGTTGTCGAGAAACTCGAAATCGCGCGCACGATCGGGCTGGTGACCGACTATATCGTGAGCCCGATGAGTCCGGCGCAAGGAGCGCAGGCGTCCATCCGGGTCACCCGCAGCGCTACCGCCAAGAATGAGGACGTCGAGCGTTACTTGGCGCAACTGCTCGACGGATATGTTCCCGCTCAACAGATCGTGGTTGCGTCTCCCGTCACTGGCGACGGAGCGGAACCCGAAAAGCCGCCACAACAAGAAAGGGTCACGCCCATGGGATTCGCCCTCTTTCCCCGAACCGTTCATCTGCACGGACTGGCCACGGTAGCGGCAATGCTGAGCTGCGTTGCCGTCGTGCTCAACGTCGGCCCGTTCGCCAAGGCTCCGAAGCCTGCCGCCCTCTCCGAGGCAGTGCCCGACGCAGTCGGCCTCCTGGTCACTGCACCCATGATCGGGTCGTCGACCGAATCGACCGTCATTCCGTTACCGGTGGCCGACACCCCGGTTCCCTCGCGCCTCTCCCAGGCAGTATGGGAACGAGAAGCGGCTTCCGACCCGATCACAACCTGGACGCAACCCTCACCGTTCCCGGTGGCCGAGGCCACACCGGTGGCGTTCCAGCCGTCCGGCCTGAAGGATGGAGCCGGTGTCGTCGCTCAAGACGACTCAGCCGATGCCGCCGCGCAGCCTGGTTCGGATCCCGCGACTCCCGAGAAGCCGAACATCGTGGGCATCTGGGCGCCCGATGCCGGCACCTGCTCGGCGCGCGAATTTCGCAATGGCATGCTGCCGACCGTCATCAATACCGAGGGAGCGTGGGCCGGCGACACCTTCTGCATGTTCACCAAAAGGAAGGAAACCGAGAACGGCTGGAGCGTCGTCGCCAAGTGCTCGAGCCCGCAGCAGCACTGGACCTCCAACGTCCAGCTGACGGTCGACGACAATCGATTGCGGTGGACGAGCAAACGCGGCACCCAGGCCTATACGCGATGCGCGCCGGACGTTCTGATGGCGCAGGCCAGATAGCCGGCCACATGCCGGTTCCGTTTGACGCTTGATGTTTGCGCCGATCGTCGGCACCGTGATCGCTTGCCGACGACCGGAGCGCGCGATGGCTGAGCTGCGGAAGATCGAGACCGCGCCCGGCCTCGTCTTCGATGCCTTGGTGGACGGACCGGAAGCGGCGCCGTTGGTGCTGCTGCTGCACGGCTTTGCCGAGTCGTTTCATACTTGGCGGTCGCAGCTTTCCGCCCTTGCGGCGGCCGGATATCGCGCGGTCGCGCCAAGCCAGCGCGGCTACTCGCCCGGCGCACGCCCGGACACCGGCGATGCGTCGAGCTACGCGTTCGACCATCTCGTCGCCGACGCGATGAACATCGTCGCGACTAGCGGCCACGCGGATCGCCGCTTCCACCTCGCCGGCCACGACTGGGGCGGCAGCATCGCCTGGGGGATCGCGGACCGCGCGCCCGACCGCCTCGCCTCGCTCACGGTGCTGTCACGCCCGCATCCCAACGCGTTCAACCGCGCGCTCGCCATGCCGGACGGCGAGCAGGCGCGCCGCTCGCGCCATCACAAGGCCTTCCTCGAGCCCGACGCCGGCCCGCGCCTGCTGGCCGACGATGCGCGCTGGCTGCGCGAGCGGCTTGCCGCGAACGGCGTGCCGGCTTCCGCGATCGAGCGCCACGTCGCGGTGCTCGGCAACGCGGCCGCCATGGAGGCGGCGCTCGCCTGGTACCGCGCGCGCGGCGCGATCCGCGCGCCGCTCGGAGAAATCCGCGTGCCGACACTCTACATCTGGGGCGACGGCGACGATACCGTGGGGCGCCCCGCTGCCGAGGGCACGGGCAATTGCGTCTCCGCTCCCTACCGCTTCGCGGTGCTGCCCGGTGTCGGCCACTTCGCCGCCGAGCAGGCGCCCGACGAGGTCAACGCGCTCATGCTGGCGCACCTCGCCGCGCACCCGGCCTAGCTTGCCTCGCCAATAGCCTAGTGGCGAGCGGCGGCTTCGTCCGTTGCGGCACCGTCCTGCTCGGCCAGCGCGTTGATCCAGGTCCGCCCACGTCCTGAGCCTTGCGTGTAGTGGAGTGCGGCCTTGTAGGCGTCCTCCGGCTCCATGCCGCGCGTCACGAACGCCGTTGCCAGGAGAACCAGTCGCCGTTGTCTCGGGCTGGTGGGAGGCGGCGCCGCTTTCTGCGGACGCTGTGTCGGGCTGCCGGGGGCGGGGGACGGTTCCGGCGGATGCTGTGTCGCGCTGTCGGGAACGGGCGTTGGTCCCGCGGGACGTGTTCTTTGAAGCACGTTACGCCACATGACGCACCTTCACGCTACTCAACGATTTGCACAGTGCTCAAGCCGTTCACACCCGCACAGTATAGCAGGACCATTGGTTTGGCGGCCAAGAAAATGCCGCAGACCAGGATTGCGTGAGCGGCGCCGCCGAGGTCGGAATGAAGCGAGGGCGGCCACATCGTTCGATAAGAAGTTGTGCTATGCTGCAGGCGGGGGGCGCTCCGATCGATTGAGAACGCTTCAGACTGCCCCAAGGTTTTGCCAGCCGCCCGGCGGCAGGCTCAGCGTGCGGACGATTCAAACGGCGCTGTCCGAGCGGCAGCATCGGGGCACCACGCTGGAGGAGACATGAGGCGCCGCGAGTTCGTCACGCTCATCGGCGGTGCGGCTGCTTGGCCGCTCGCGGCGGGCGCGCAGCAG
>Ga0066903_100003004_pt1 | contig 13539 bp, 6 predicted proteins | sample PanSoiMetaGPlot1_FD_67491 | JGI IMG/M metagenome (GOLD analysis project Ga0066903, IMG submission 67491) | Tropical forest soil microbial communities from Panama analyzed to predict greenhouse gas emissions - Panama Soil - Plot 1 (version 2) | ecosystem: Environmental > Terrestrial > Soil >... | reverse complement strand
GGGGCCGCGCAGACGGTCACCGAGGCGTACGCGATGGGCATCTTCACGGAGGCCGAGATGGACGCCGCGATCGCGCCGGCGCTGCGCGTCCGCATCCAGACCGGCGAGCTCGACCCGCCGGGCTACGTCCAGTACAAGCAGATCCAGGGGACCGACACTCCGTGGGCCACCCCGGCGGCGGCGGCGCGCGCGCTGGACGTCACCCGGCGCACCATCACGTTGCTGAAGAACGCGAACGGGACGCTGCCGCTGGACCGCAGCACGCTGTCTCACATCGCCGTCATCGGCCCGCGCGCCGATCAGGTGGTGCGCGACTGGTACGGCGGGACGCCCGCCTATCCGTACGTGACCGGGCTGCAGGGGATCCTCAACAAGCTCGGCACCGACGTGCAGGTCACCTACGTGCTCAACGACAACGGCGGCGGCGCCACCAGTGTGGCCGCCACCGCCGACGCCGCGATCGTATTCGTCGGCAACCACCCGACCTGCGGCGAGCCCTATCCGCCGTGGGGCACCTGCCCGTCGCAGTACGAGGGGCGCGAGCAGGTCGACCGCGTCTACATCGAGCTCGAGCCGTCGCAGATGGCGCTGGTCCAGTCGGTGGCCGCGGTCAACCCGCGCACGATCGTGGTGATGGTCTCCAGCTTCCCGCAAGGGATCGGGCCGATCGACGACAGCGTCCCGGCGATCCTGCACGTCGCCAACTCGGGCCAGGAGCTGGGCAACGCGGTCGCGGACGTGCTGTTCGGCGACTACAACCCGGGCGGCCACACGACGGTGACCTGGTACCGGAACACGACGGACCTGCCGAACGAGATCACCGACTACGACATCACGAAGGGGATGACGTACTGGTATTTCACGGGCACGCCGCTGTATCCGTTCGGGCACGGCCTGTCGTACTCGACGTTCGAGTATTCGAACCTGACGTTGAGCGCGCCGTCGCTGGACGCGTCGTGCGGCACGGTGGACGTGGGCGTCGACGTCACCAACACCAGCGCCGTCGAGGGCGACGAAGTGGTGCAGCTGTACCTCAGTTATCCCGATTCGGGGGTGCAGCGCCCGCTGCAGCAGTTGCGGGGCTTCCGGCGCGTCACCATCGCGCCCGGCGAGACCGCGCGCGTGACGATGTCGCTTCACTCCGTCGATCTGTCGTACTGGGACGAGAAGGCCGGCCGCTTCACCGTCGAGGCCGGCAAGCCGGTCGACCTGCAAGTCGGCGCCTCCTCGCGCGACATCCGATTGCGTGGCACCCTGTCCGTCACGCCTTGATGTCACGACCCCTGACGAGCGTTTTGGCCGCGGCGGCGCTCGGCTGTACGCCGGGCATCAGCGGGTTCCGCGCCGAGCCGAACGTCATCTGCAAGGGCAGCCAGACCACGCTCACCTGGACGGCGACGAACGACGGCGCGCTGTCGGCGATACCCGCCGACGCGAGCCTGGGCCCGGTCGCGGCGACGGGATCGCGCGCGGTGGCGCCGGCGGTGTCGACGACCTACCGATTGACGGTGACGCGCCTCGGGAAGACCGCCTCGAGCGAGGTCGGCGTCGAGGTGGTGACGGCGCCCGTCGAGGCGAAGCCGATCGGCGCCTCGGTGGCCGATCCGTCGACGACCTGCGAGGGAAACACGCTGGCCCTCACCGTGACCGCGCCGGCGGCCGACTGGGATCCGCACATCCAGGTCGCCAGCGTGGCGGTGGCGGCCGGCGTCACGCGCGCCACCCACGTCGAGCACGCGGGGCGGGCGGCGGACGTCGCGCCCAGCGCGCCCTCGACGGTGTTCGCGGGGCTGCCCGTGCAGGGAGACTGGCGGCTGTCGACGGCCCTCGCCGCCGGGGAAGCCTGCGGGCGAAACGTCCCGCGCAGCTTGATCATCGACGTCGCGTCGACGTGTGGGCCATGACGCCGGCCGAGCTGCGCGCGCGGATCGACACGTTCGTGATCCTGATGATGGAGAACCGATCGTTCGATCACATGCTCGGGTACCTGCGCCTGCCCCAGTTCGGCGGGCGCGCCGACGTCGACGGTCTGACCGACCTCGAGAACCCCGACTACGCAAACCCGCGCGCGAACGGGCGCGTCGTCTATCCGTTCATCGCGCCCGACGACGCCGCGCTGGCGGGCGATCTGCCGCACGAGCGGCAGGAGGTCGCCGTCCAGCTCGCCTACGCCGCGGCGGCGGGCGGCTACGTCATGAACGGATTCGTGAAGGCGTACGAGACCTACACGCTGTCCACCGGCGTCTTCGACCCGTCGCCCATGCGCGTGATGACGCCGCCCTTGCTGCCCGTGACCAGCTCTCTCGCGCGTGAATACGTGGTGTGCGATCGCTGGTTCTCGCCGCTTCCGACGTCGTCGCAGCCGAACCGGTTGATGGCGTTCAGCGGCTATTCGCTGCTCGACAAGTCGCCCAGCGGGGTGCTGCCCGCGCAGGAGATGGTCTTCGACTGGCTCGAGCGCCACCAGGTCCGCTGGCGCGTCTACTCCGCGGGGCTGCCGTCGTTCGTGTTGACGCCGACGGTGTGGCCGTGGCTCCTGACCGATCGCTTTCGACCGGTCACGCGCCTCGCCGACGACGTCCTGCACGAATCGGCCGACAGCTTCCCGCAGGTGATCATCGTCGAGCCCGACTACCGCGATTCGCCGGTTCACCTGAGCGGTCAGGCCAACGACAATCATCCGCCCCTGCCGGTCAGCTTCGGCGAGTTCTTCATCAAGCAGGTGTACGACGCCCTGACCGCGAATCCCGCGCGCTGGGCCAAGAGCCTGCTGGTGCTCAACCACGACGAGCACGGCGGGTTCTTCGATCACGTGCCGCCCCTGCGCGTCCCGTTTGCCGCGCCGCCCGGCGCCAGCTTCACGATGGGACCGTTCACATCGACGGGGCCGCGCGTCCCGGCCCTGTTGATCTCGCCGTATGCGCCGCGGGGCGTGGCCGCGCACGGCCTTTACGACCACACGTCCGTGCTCCAGATGCTGGCCGACCGGTTCGACACCAGCGGCGCGCCCTACTCCGACTACGTCGACGCCCGCCGCCATGCGCCCGATCCGATCGCCTCCGTCACCGAGGCGCTGTCGCCCGACGCCCGCGCCGACATCCCTCGCCTCGCGCCGATCGCTGGCGCCGCCCCGCCGGTCAGCGCCGCCGGCCCGCCCACCGAAGGCCAAAAATCCTTCGCCGCGGCCCTGCTGGCACTCGCGCGCGCCAAGGGCCAGGCCGTCCTGCGGAAGTATCCGCAAATCGCGAGCTGGCTGTCGACCGCCGGCGTCTCTTGAGCGCGCCGGTAGATCGCTCCGAAACGGAGTCGAGGCGCAACGCCAGGAGCGGAGGGGGACGGGGAGCTCCTCGGCCGGAGGCTAGCCGGCCGCTCTGATCGTTTGCGGCCGGAGGGATTCCAAGCTTGCTGCCGGAGGACGAGGAGTTCCCCGTCCCCCTTCCGCCCTCGCGTCGGCCGAGCGGAGCGCCTACTGGCTGCTTCGCTGCGTGAAGTGCGGCTCGGCGGCCAGCCGGGCGTAGGCCTCGGCGATGCCGATCGATCCGGACTGCAGCGCGGTCACCTGGCTGGCGCCGAGGCAGGCCTCGTCGCTGCCGTAGGCGAAGGCCGCCAGATACGCGGACATGCACTGGTGAATCACCGGCTGGTTCGCCACCGCCGTCACCAGATCCTCCTCGCCGTTGAAGTTGATCGTCGACCCGTCGGGCGCGCTGATCATGCCGGAGGAGTTGATGTCGAACGTCTTCTCCTTGGCCCGGTAGCGCCCGCCCTCGTCGAAGTGCTCGAAGCCGAAGCCGATCGGATCGAACGTCTTGTGGCAGTACGAACAGGTCGAGTTCATCCCCGCGTGGAGCATCTCGTAACGGTCGCGGGTCGTGTTGATGCCGGTCATCTGCGTCGTGGTGTCCAGCGGCGGCACGTTCGCCGGCGGCGTCAGCTTCGGCTGGCAGAACAGCTTGTAGAAGATGAACAACCCGCGCTGGGTGGGCGACGACGTGTCGGCGCCCGCGTGCGTCGCCAGGAACGACCCTTGAGCGAGCAGGCCGATCCCCTGCCCCGACGGCCGCGTCACCGACGCGTAGTCCGCCGACGGCGTCGGAAAGGCGACCGTGTTGGCGTTGCCGGTGCCGTAATAGGTCGCGAGCGCCTTCGACGGATTGGTCGTGGTCGCGGTCAGCAGCGATTTAAGGCCGCCCGCGTTCTGGAACACGATCTGGTCGATGAAGCTGTGCGTCTCCTGCACCATGTCGTCGCTGACCGACCCGAACGTCGAGATGTTCGGCTTCTGGATCGACGTCACCGTGGCGTAGCTGAGGTACTGCTCGAAAAACCGCTGCAGCGTCTGCTTGCCCGCGGTGGTCGCCAGCATCGTCTTCGCCACCGACGTCGGATCGCCCAGACTGCCGCTGCCCGCCATGCTGATCAGCGAATCGGTCGGCGTCGACCCGGTATAGGTGTAGGCGAGCTCGGTCGCGACCTCGTAGGGCGACAGCTGGCGCATGCCACCGCCGCTGTCCGTGCCGATCTCGCTCCGGTAGAGCGTGTTCGGCGATTGAATCATGGCGACCGTCATCCACTTGAGCGCCGTCTTGAAGTCCGACTTCCCCATCGACGTGTCGAAGAACGCGAGGTACTTGTCGTGCTCGGCGGTCGTGATCGGACGCCGGAACAGCCGCTGCCCGTACTTGTTGAGGAAGGTTTCCGCGCAGGCGTGGTTCGGCGAGCTGGTCGAACACGGCAGGATCGTCGCCAGCGGCGTGCCGACCAGCGCGGTCCCCAGCGCCACGCCGGTGTCGCGGATCGCGCCCGCCAGCTGCGCGCCGACCTGGGCCGACCCGTCGTTGTCGAATCCGTGCGCCGAGATCGTGCTCGCCGGCAGCGACGCGGTCCACATCCCCTTCACCTCGGGGAAGACGTCGGACAGCGTGTTCGTCAACTCCGTCGGCGTCAGCAGGCGCAGGAACGGCCGCCCCATCGACGGCCCGGAGCAGGCGAGCTGGAAGTTCGGGTTCGACGATCCGGCGGCGCCCGCCGTGCCTGTCCCGGCCCCCGAACCCGCCGTGCCCGTCCCGCCCGCCGATCCGCTGGTGTTGCCGATGCCGCCCGAGCCCGGGCCCGAGTTGCCCCCCGTGCCCGTCCCGACCTGGCCCGCGCCCGCGCACCCGGCGGCCGCCGCCAGCGCCAGCCCCGCCATTGTCAGGCGCGAGGTCACGTCAGCACCCCCGGCACCACACCCGTCATACCGGGGAAGGTGGCGTTCGCCACCCCCATCGCTTTCGCGATCGTCAGATACAGGTCCGCCGCCGGTCGATTGACGTTGCCGGCGGTGGACTTGTCCGCGACCGGGAACTGCACCACCTGCCCGGCGGTGATCGCCCCGCCCGCCTTGCCGATCGTCACCAGCGGCAGGCTGTCGGGCGTCTGCGGGTAGAGGATCTCGCTGACGCGGTTGTGATCGTTTCCGTCGCCGATCTCGCTCATCACGTAGATCAGCGTGTTGTCGAGGATCTTGGTCCCGGGCGCGGCCGGATCGTCGGTCGTCGCCAGCGGCGCGATGACCTTGGTGACGAGCTGGGTCCAGAACCACTTCTGCGCGATCGCAAACGGCATCCTCGTCATCGGGTTCAGGTTCGCGATGTCGACGGGCGAGTTGTACTGGCCGTAGGGGGGCGTCGTGTTCCAGCCCGGCGTCGTGTGCGACAGCGTCAGGTGGTGCGATCCGGGCGCGTTCGCGAAGGTGAAGTCGAAGTTGCAGGTCGCGTACATCGGCATCAAACCGATCACCGGCGCGGCGTTGCACATGATCGCCTGCGTGACCAGCTCCAGCTGCGCCGCGAACAGCAGCGGGAAGTTCTTCTCCATGTAAAAGTAGTCGTTGCCGCCGCCCGGATCCGGCACGTTGCCATTGCTCTGCGAGCGGACCATCTCGACGCTGGTCAGCATCGGCTTCATGGTGCAGGCCGACGGCGGCATCACGGTGTTCTGGTCCGCCAGCACCTGCTGGGCCGACGCGAGGTGCGTCGCCAGCTTCGTCTCCTCGGTGGTGAGGCCCTGCAAGGTCGTCTGCAGACCCTGGATCTCGGAGATGGTGAACGCTTGCAGGTCCTTGCTCAACTGGACGTCCGCGTTCGGCGGGGGCGCGGCGCCCAGGTTGCCGAACAGCGCATCGAACGCTTTGGCCGGGTTCTTTTCGGGATCGATCGGCGTGCCGTTCCAGAACAGCATCCCGTTCAGGTCCAGCCCGTTCGTGATGTGCGAGCAGGCGCCGAGGATCAACGGCTTGACCTTGAGCGCCTGCGCGATCACCTGCTCGAAACTCGTGCGCGCCGTGGTCGTGTCGGTGTATTGCGTCCCCGACAGGCAGTTCACGATCCCGGTGTGCGTGTCCGCAGCGCCGGGGTACTGGAAGCCCTGGTAGACGTTGACGTACGACCTGTACGGCTGCAGCGGCGCGAGGATGCTGACGTTGGTCTGGTCGAGCGCGAAGTCGGTGTAGTTCGCCATCGCCAGCGGGTTGTAGTTCGTCACCTTCGGCATGAAGTGCTCGGGCGCGGTCCCGTGCGGGATGAATACGACCAGCAGCCGCTTGGGCGCCGTGGTCGTCGCGGCGGTCGCCATCTTTGCGAGGCGCATCGCGGCGGGCACCGACATGCCGAGCGCCAGCGCTTTCATGAACATGCGCCGGTTGACCGCAGTCTCGGCGCGGGAAGGCTCAGAGCGTCGCCGACCTAAAGGCATGACTTAAGCTCCTTTGGGACAGGGGGGCGGACCGACGGAAAACCTATCACGCCCACCGACGAAAGACAGGCTCAGAAATCTGTGAGGCGAGGACTCGGGGCGTTAGCAAAAACTGCGCGGGCCATCGCATTTTGCGCGGTCAGTAATTCTTCTTCCACATCAGATCGGCGGTGCCAGTGCCGAGGTCGCCGTATTCGCCTTCGATCTCCCAGCGGGAGGTGATCTGGTACTCGAGGTGAACGGCGTTGCGATTCTGGTAGCGGGTCGGATCGGAGCCGACCCGGCCGATGTAGCCGACGTACAACCTGTCCGTGACGTAGCGGCCGGCCTCCAGCTTCGTCCCCATGACGCCCTCGCCGCCGACGTCGATCGTGAAGACGTCCAGCGGCAGGCGGTGCGCCAGCGTCGATTGCAGCTTCGACGCCAGGACGCCGCCCAGGATCGAAGCGGCCTGGGCGGACGGTGACGCGCTGGTCGTCCCGCTGCCGCCGCCGAACTGGAGATGACCGGTGATGATCAGCGTGTAAAGCTGCGATTCGCCGAGGTCCGGGCGATTCGGCGACGTCACCGACACGGTCATCTTGTCGAGCGGGCCCCGGGCGGTCAAAAGGACGGTGACGTTCTCGGCGGTGTTGACGTGCTCGGCGCGGACGTCCAGCTCGGGCCGGTCCGGCGGCCCGTGGAACGACAGCGTCGAGTCTTGCTTGATGTCGAAGCGACGGCCGAAGACGTCGACGCGACCGCGGTGCACGGTCACCTGCCCGAAGATCTCGGTCTTGTCATTCACCGCCACGTGAAAGTCCCGCGACAGCCCGAGCTCGAGGTACACGTCATTCCCGCTGACCCAGAGCTGGCGCGGCGCGGTCAGCTCGAGGCGCAGGGTCGGCCCGCGGCCCGCGCGGCCGGCCGGGTGGACGTCTTTTCCACCCTCCAGCGCGCGCAGCTTGGCTTCCTGCGCCCGGTTGAGCGGCGCGCCCCGCTCGACCAGCACGATGTCGGCGGGTGCGTCGAGCGACTGCAGATCCTTGCGCTTCGCGTCTGTCAGCTCGACGTGGGCGTCATCGATGTCGGCGCGCAGGCGCGTGTCGTCCAGCGCCGCGTGCCCGTGCAGCTTCGACGCCAGCGAAACCACGGCCAGCGTCTGGCCCTGCCCATGAATCGGAAAGCGATTCAGCTTCGCGTCGGCGGCGACGTCGAAGCCGCGGGCGCCCGCCAGCTTCGCGTTGCCGGTGATCCGCGCGGTGCCGGACCCGCTCGCGGCGGACAGCTCGTCCAGCGTCACCCCGTGCTCGTCACCGTGAACGGCCAAGTGGATCTTCTGGTAAGCGCCGAAGCCGCTCACCACCAGGACACCGTCCGTCCATTCCAGCCGCCCCGCGGGCCGCGGCGCCGCGATGGTGCCGCGCATCGTCGCCGACCCCGTCAGCTGCCCGCCGACCGTTCGCAGCGCCTGCACCACGCCCGACAGCCCGCGCAGGTCGAAGCGTTGCGCCTCGAGGCGAACGTCGACGGGCGCGCGCCGCACGTCGACCCCGCGCGCCACGGCCGGGTAGCCGAGATCGGCGGTCAACTCGGCGAGCGCGCGCAGCGTGCCCCCGCCTGCCGATGTCAGGCGCGCGTCGACCTTCGCCCGGCGGTCCGCGTAGGTCGCCTCGATCTGTCCGAAGCCGACCGCGGTCTTGTCGAGTCGGAGATCGCCCGCCTGCGCGTGAAGGACGACCTGCGGCGCCGCGAGCGTGCCGTCGACGGCGAGATCGGCGTGCAGGCGGCCCTGCAGCTGGCGCGGCGGCTCGCGATCGCTCAGGGGCGGGAGGCCGAGCCGCTGCACCAGATACGGACCGAAGACCGCGCGGAGGTGCACAGGCGCCGACGCGAAACGCACCGGGTGCAGCAACGCGCCGATCGGCAGTCCGAGGCGCGACTCGATCGCGAGCAGCGCGCGCTGCCGGCGGATCACGCGCGCCCGCGCCGCGATGGCGTCCGGTTCGAGATCGACCTCGATGCGCGCGTCGGTCGGCGGATAGCGCTCGGCGCTCGCGCCCGCCACGTCGACGGCGATCTTTCCTTCCGGCGCGGACATCGTGCCGGCGACGGAGACCGTCGCCGACAGCGTGCCGTCCACCCGCCCGGGACGGCCGACGGCGCGTGCCAGCACCGCGAGCGGCAGGCGATCGATCGTCCCTCTCACCTCCAGACGCGTGCGCGCCAGCTCTGCCATGCCTGGCGGGCGGCGCAGCAGCGATCGCACCGACAGGGGCGTGCTGACGTCGATGCGCGTGTGGGCGGGCGCGATGCTGCTGATCTGGGCGGCGAGCGCGCCGTCGCCTTCGCCGCTCACGGACAGCGCCAGATCGCCGATCCTGTGATCGTCGAAGGCGAGCGCGCGCGCCGCGACCGTCACGGCCAGCCGCGGCCGGCCGACACGGCCGTCGAGGTGCAGCGACAGGCGCGCGTGGCCGTGCATCCGCGACGGCGGCTGGTCACCGACCGCGGCGAGCGCGGCCGCGACGGCGGCGAGATCGGCGTCGCCGGTCTCGATCGTCAGGGCGAGCGGCGCGCGCGGGTTGCGGGGCGGCCACTCGGCCGGCAGATCGAAGCGCGCCGTCGCGTCCAGGCCGAGACCCCGCGCGCGGAGATCACCCTGGGTTCGGCCGTGTTCCAGGCGCGCCGCGACATCGAGGGCCAGACCGCGACGGCCGGCGATCCGCCCGCCCGTGACGGTCGCCTTGGCGATCACGCGCGGGGACGCGCCCAGGTCGGCGCGCACGTCCGCGTCGACGGTACCGCCCAGACCCGCCTTCTCCGGCACCAGCACCCGCGGCAGCCGGGCCAGGTCCAGGTTCGTGACCACGACGTGCGCGGTCGGCCGGGCGCCGCCCAGGCGCAGATCGGCGGCCAGACGCTGCCCGTCCGCGGCGAGCTCGAGCCCCGAGACCGCGATCGGGTCCGCCAGCGACAGCCGCGCCGGGTGGCGGAGCGTCCAGGTCGTCTCGGGTGTGCGGACCGACAGCGCGCCGACGGTGATCGCGCGCGGCTGGATCCGCTCGCCCGCCAGGTCGACGCGCAACCGCTGTGGCGCGGCCAGCGTGGCGTGCAGGGCGATCTGGCGGGTGGCGGCGCGCACCGTGACGCTCGGCGCGGTCAAGCGACGGCCGCCCAGCACGACCAGCGACGCGCCCGCATCGGCGTCGGCGGCCTCCGGCCGGCGGAGGTTCGGGATCCGCGCGGACGCCGTCAGATCGCGCGCGCTCGCGTCGCCCACGGCCAGCCGCGAAAATCGCGCCGCCACCGTCAGCGACGGCGCCGCGATCGTCCCCGCGCACGTGACGTCGACGCGGCCTTGCCCGGCCATCGCGATCGGAGCCATCCCGAAGTCGCGGGCCAGCCCGCGGACGGTCGCCGCCAGATCGTCGGCATCGAGCGCAGCGCGCCCGTCGATGGCGTCGCCCTCGATGCGCCCGTCGACGACCAGCGACACGCCGGGCAGCGACGCCCGCGCGCTCCCGGACCCGCGCCGGGCCGCCGCATCGAAGGCGACGCGCGCGTCGAGGCGCCCGCCGTGCGCGCGGATGACGACGTCGGCGCTCAGCCCACCATCGGCGGCGCGCGCCTCGCCGCGCGCCGACAGCTCCGCGAGGTGCACGTGCCCGTCGTCGCCTGCGGCGCTCGATCGATAATCGATCACGCCACCGGTCACGACGAACGATCGGATGTCGAGACGCCCGCGCCGACCGCCCGCGCCGGCCTCGCGCCGCCCGGACGGACGAGCCGTCGCGGGCTGCCGGGGCGCCATCGCGCGCAAGAGATTGAGGCCGCGCTCGTCTCGAACGAGGGCCAGCTCGGGCCGGCGGATCGTCAGCACCTTCACATCGACATGCCGGCGCAACAGCGCGAGCGGCGAGAAGCTGATGTCGATCTGCTCGACGCTCCCCACCGGATGTCCTTCCGGATCGTAGAGGGCCAGGTTCTCGAACGTCAGGCGATCGCCGCCAAACGCGATGCGGCTGAGCGTGATCGTCCCCGCGATCGCGTCGTTCACGCGCGGCAGCGCGAAACGTCGGATCGCCTCTCCCCCGCGCCGTGTCTGCAGGAACATCCAGGTGACGCCGACCAGCAGCGCGAGCGCGGCCAGCACGACCAGCGCCGTCTTCGCCGCGCCCCGCAGCACCTTGCCCGCCACACCGCTCAAAACGCCTCGCCGATCGAAATGTGCAGCACGCACATGTTGTCGCTGACCAGCGTCGCGGCGTGCGACCCGCCGATGCCGAAACAGCTGTTGTCGGGTGTGTAGGCCGTCGGAGTGATCGCGCCCGTCACCGGATCGGCCTGGTAAAGCACGGGCGGCGTGCCGAACGGCAACCGGCGCGCCAGATCGAGGCGAATGGGACCGACCGGCGTCAGCCAGCGAATGCCGACCCCGACCGCCCAGAGCACGTGCGGCAGATCGCCGGGCTCGATCCGCGCGTGCGTCACCTGGCCGACGTCGACGAAGGCCGCCAGGCGCAGAGACGGCGTCAGCGAGTAGCGCGCCTCGAAGCTGCCGTCGACCAGGCCGTTGCCGCCGATCGGAACGGTCACGTGGGTGGCGTTCGGCGTGCCCGGTGGCGGCGGCACCAGCAAAAGCGGCGACAGCCGCCGGTCCGCGAAGCCGCGCATCGAAACGCTGCCGCCGGCGTAGAAGCGCGTGACGACCGCGCTGTCGTCGGGATTTCCCGACGCCGGCCAGAGCTCGCCCGCCCGCAGGCGCGCCGACAACGTCAGCTCGTTGTTGTCGCCGAAGCTGCCGTAGACGCGCGCGTCGGGCAGCACGCGCACGTATTCGAAGTCGCCGCCCAGCGGTCCGCCCCCGCCCTGCAGATCGAGGCTGAGGTACGACCCGTGCCGCGGATCGAAGACGTGGTCGCGGCGGTCCCAGGTGATGAGGCCGTCCAGGTACGACAGCCAGATGAAGCAGTGGTCGCTGCTGGTCTCGCAACCGAGCGTCAGCGGCGCCGTGACCGCGCTGTTGATCGGCGCGCCGTCGAGGTAGTCGGCCTCCACGCGGTAGGCCGGAAAGATCGCCAGCGTCGAATGGACCTGCCAGATCACGCCGGTCATGAGGCGCGTGCTGAAAGCGTTGTAGGTCTGCTCCAGCGTGCGATCGATCTCCAGCGTGTCGCGCCAGCGCAGCGACGGGCGCCCGAGGAAACGCGGCTGCTCGAACTCGAGCCGCAGGCGGGCGATGGGACCGTTGCGCGTCTCCACCGACCGATCGTCGGTCGCCACCGCATAGATGTTGGGGAGGAAGGCCCAGCCGATCTCGGCGCGCACGATCAGCTTGCGCATGCCGCCGAGAAAGTCGCGGTGGCTCCACTCGCCGACCAGCCGGGCCTCGTTCCGGATCGCGTCGGCGCGCGCGCCGACGCCCAGGCGCAGCGTCCGGAACGGGCCCTCCCGCACGACGACCCGGACCGGGATGCGCGCGTTCGCGTCGTCGGCCTCCCCCGCGGTGACCCGGATCGTCGCGAACACGCCCAGCCCGAACACCCGCCGCTGCGCCTCCTCCAGCGCGGTGTCGCTGAAGGGCCGCCCCTCGGCGATCGCCAGGCGCACCTGCTCCCAGACGAACTGAGCCGGCACGCGGGCGTCCGGGGTGGTGTCGACCTCGATGCCGCTGAAGAAATAGCGTCGCCCCGGATCGACGATCAAGGTCAGGTCCGCGCGCTGCGTCTCGACGTCGACCAGCGCCCGCCCCTGCACCGACGCCTTGGCGTAGCCGCGGTTCCGCAGGCGATCCGCGAGCAGCCGCTTCGCCTCCGCCCAGCTCGTCTCCCGGAATACGTCGCCCACCGCGAGCGGCAGCCTTCCCACCGCGGCGTCGCGATCGGCGGGCGGCAGCGCCTCCAACCCCTGAATGTCCAGCTTGCCGACCCTGGTCGGCTTGCCTTCCTTTATCTGCACCTCCAGGGCGACCCCGTCGGGTGGGCGTGGCTGGACCTCGTCCTTGACGACCTCGGCCTGGTAGAAGCCGTTGGCGGCATAAAAACGCTGGATCCGTTCCAGGTCAGCCTGCCAGGCGACCGGATCGAAGAGCTGCTTGCGCGCGAACGGCCACCAGCCCGTCTGGCTGGTCAGGATCTTCTTCGTGATCCTGCGCGACGAGATCTGGTCGTTGCCGTCGATGCGCAGGCTTTTGACGACCGGCGTGTCCTTCTTCTGTTGTGACGCGCACCCGACCACCACAGCCACCCCGCACATGACGAGGACCGGGGCACCTCTCCAAAGCCCCATCCATGCGAAATCTGGTCACGACCGGCTCGACCGGAAGGCCGGCCCGAGGCAGTCCCGTCAGGGCAATACGGAGAGGACCTTTTCGATGGCGTGATCTCCGATCATGCCGAGCAGGAACGACGCCACCAGGCCGGCCAGGACACCGAGCAACGCCGGCTTGTGCCTGAAGTGCGGGGGGGGAAACGGTCGGCTCAAGAGGCGCCGCACCCGATTCGAGAGCGCCTCCCCGACGCCCGTCGCCTGGGCAACCGCCGCGCCGGCGCCGGCGGTGTGGCCGCCCGCCAGACGCGCGCAGGTGACGATCGCGTGCGCGAGATCGGCGCCGTCGACGCCCGCCGCCACCGCCTCGTCGTCGCGCGCGATCTCCAGCGCTTGCCGCCAGGCCGAGAGGCGCCGCCGCGCGCCCGGAAACGGCCACTGGAGGTCGGTCGCGATCTGGGCGCAGAGCTGGCGCACGGGATCCCGGTGACGGGCGTGGGCTTCCTCGTGCGCGATCAGGGCCCCGAGCGCGCGTTCGTCCAGCTGCGACGACAC
>Ga0066903_100003003_pt1 | contig 13540 bp, 11 predicted proteins | sample PanSoiMetaGPlot1_FD_67491 | JGI IMG/M metagenome (GOLD analysis project Ga0066903, IMG submission 67491) | Tropical forest soil microbial communities from Panama analyzed to predict greenhouse gas emissions - Panama Soil - Plot 1 (version 2) | ecosystem: Environmental > Terrestrial > Soil >... | reverse complement strand
AGCCTGTGACTACGGGGTCAATCCCCGATTCATGCTCAGCATGGCGCGCATCGCCCTGGTCAAGGCGCAGAACGAACCGCCGCAGACCCGACGGCGCGGCGTGCAGGATTTTCGTGCGCTGAACCACGACGTCGCCGTGCTTTCGCGGATGCAGCTCACCGGGGAGGTGTTGGAGCGCCTCGGCCAACGCGGCGCGAAGGCAGCCGATCGCAAGGCACGCGAGCCGGAAAGCGAAATCCCAGACTTCGTGTTCTATACCGGCTGCAACGTGCTCAAGACCCCGCACATCGCCCTGTTGTGCCTCGATGTCATGGATGCGCTCGGCGCCAGCTATCGGGTCATGGGCGGACCGACCCATTGCTGTGGCGTGCTGCAGCTTCGCGCCGGCGATACCGAAACCGCAGGCCGCTTCGCCGCCAACACGCTCGACAAGCTCTCGCAATCGAAGTCGGGACAGGTATTATCGTGGTGTCCGAGTTGCCACGTGCAATTCACGGAGGTCACCGCGCCGACGATCGAGAAGATGCGCGGCGCTCGTCCGTTCGAGATGATGCCGTTCATGCTCTATCTCAAGAACAAGCTCGACCGGCTGCGCCCGATGCTGCGCGAGCGTGTCGAGATGCGCATTGCGCTGCATCGTCATCCGGGCGTGGCCGGCGTCGTCGAGGCGGCCGAGGAGATCCTCCGCGCAGTTCCTGGCATCGAGCTGGTTGATCTTGGACAGCCGGCGGTCGGCTTGATGAGCAACGCGTTGCGCGTTCTCCCCGATCACAGGCGCAAGCTGCAGTTGGCGGAACTGGAGGCCGCGCGCGACGCCCGTATCGATGCGCTCGTCGCTGTTTATCATGCCGACCACCGCGAGCTCTGTGCTCACGAGCGCGATTGGCCATTTGCGATCATCAATATCATGGAGGTCGTCGGCGCCTGCCTGGGGCTGCGACACGAAGACCGCTTCAAGCGGCTGAAAATGCTGCAGGACGCTGATGCCATCGTGACCGATTGCAAGGATCTACTGGCAGAGCATGGTCTGGACCCCGCGACCGCGCGCGACGTCGTGATAACCGCCATGCTGGCGGAACAGCCGCTACCCCTTCTCGCCGACCCCAAGCCATCCGCTTCATGACCGGCGTCCTGGTTGCTCAAATTACCGACCTGCATATCAAACCGATCGGCGAGCTCGCCTACCGGCAGGTCGACACCGCCGCCGCACTCACGCACTGTGTCGCGCATCTCAACGAATTGCGGCCGCGGCCTGATATCGTGGTGGTGACCGGCGACTTGGTCGACGGCGGAAAACCGGAAGAATATGCACATCTGAAGCGGCTGCTGGCCGAACTCGCGCTGCCCCTGGTTGCCATTCCCGGCAACCATGACGCGCGGGAAGCAATGCGCCTCGCCTTTCCCAACCAACCCTATGCCAGCCGCAACGGGGCGATGAACCTGCACGTGCCGCTCGGCCCGCTCGATCTCGTGCTGCTCGATTCCAGCGTGGCGGGAAAAGATCACGGCGCGCTGGACGGCGACACGCTGGCGTGGCTCGACGTCACACTGTCTGCGTCGCCGGAGCGGCCGGCGCTACTATTCGTCCATCATCCGCCGTTCGCGACCGGTATCGCGCACATGGATAACATATACCTGACGAACGGGACGGACCTCGCCGCGATCTTGAACCGGCATGCGCGCGCGCGCATGCTCGCAACCGGTCATGTGCATCGCGCGGTCCACACGCGATTCGCCGACCTTCCGGCATCGATCTGCCCGGCGCCCAATTTCTCTGTCGCTCTCGATCTCTCCCCTGACAAGGTCCCATCGCTCATCGTCGAGCCGCCCGGCCTTCATCTGCATGCCTGGCTCGAGGGGGGACGCTACGGGAACGTGGTGACACATTTGGTTCCCATCGGAGAATTTCCGTCGCGGCCGTTCCATGCGCTCTAAGCGAGGGTGAAGGTGGAGAGCTTGGCGACAATCACCACAGGCTCTTCAGCCGTCCCCCGTCGAGATTGAGCGACACGCCGGTGATGTAGCTCGCCCGCTCCGAACATAGGAACACCGTGGCGTTGGCGAGCTCCTCCGGCTTGCCGAAGCGGCCGAGCGAGTTCTTGCGCGCTGCAAGCCTGCGCGCCTCTTCCTCCGATTTGGCGCCGAGCTCCTGCTTGAGCCCCTCGGTGTTGCGCTTCCACAGATCGGTCGCCACCCAGCCCGGACAAATGGCGTTGACCAGCACGTTGTCCGCGCCGAACTCGGTCGAGAGCGACTTGGTGAGATTGAGCAACGCGGCGTTGGTCATCCCGCTGCCGAACATGTAGGGGTCCGGCTCCTTGCCGGCACCGCCGATCGTGTTGACGATGCGACCCCATTTCTGAGCTTTCATCATGGGATAGACAAGACGAATGGCGCGCATGAAGCCGAACAGCTTGGTCTCGAGTTGGTGCTTCATCTCGTTGTCGTCCAGCACTGCAAAGCGGCCGGAATACATGGTACCGGCGTTGTTGACGAGGATATCGACACCACCGAGCTTGCCCTTCGCGACATCCACCATCCGCTGGATGTCGGCTTGCTTCGTCATGTCGGCCTGGACCGCATGGATTTCGCCGCCGGTTTGCTTCGCCAGCGCATCGCGTGCCTTGTCGAGCTTGTCGGCATTGCGACCGGCAATCAGCACGCGCACGCCTTCCTCCAGAAATAGCCGCGCAGTTTCGTAGCCGATGCCGCTGCCCCCGCCGGTGACGATCGCACGCCGCCCCTTGATCCCAAGTTCCATCGCCTCGTTCCTCCCATTCCATTCCTGCGGCGCCCGATGCTTGACGCTTATTGTTGACCCATAGAGTATTGCGGTCGAGCGCGGCAACGGAGAAATGCAATGGACGGCTGCGGCTGCAACACCTTCGTTGACTAAAGCCAGAGCGCAATTGCCGCTGGAGCACGACGATGAATGTCATGGAACAGGCGAGGGCGCAGGTCTTCTCGGTAGGACAGGCGAGCATCGTCCGCGTCGAAGAAACCTATGGTCCGACTTATAAGGCCGCCGATCTGTTTCCGGAGCTGAGCGAGGAGATTCTCGCGGAGCACAGGCATTGGCTGGCGCCGAACCACTACGACCCGCAGACCGGCCTCATCAAACTGAGCGTGCACAGCTGGCTCTTGAAGATCGGCGGACAGACCATTCTGATCGATGCCTGCTGCGGCAACAACAAAGTGAAGCCTGGGCGGCCGTTTTGGAACTTGCTCGATCTCCCCTATCTCGATCGGCTCGCCGCCGCCGGCGCGAGGCCGCAGGATATCGACCTCGTGATGTGCACACACCTGCACCACGATCACGTGGGATGGAACACACAGCTCAACGATGGGCGCTGGGTCCCCACCTTTCCCAACGCGCGCTACGTGTTCTCCAAACCGGACTTCGACTATTTCCACAAGCTCGATGCCGATCCGAAAGACGGACCCGCGGAGCTGGGCACCTTTCGCGAATGCGTCTTGCCCGTCGTTGAAGCCGGGCGCGCCGACCTGGTCACCGGACCTCACCGCCTCAATGAATTTCTCGAAATCCTACCCGCTCCCGGCCATTCGCCGGGGCATTTCTTTTTCAAGCTGGAGAGCGGCGGTCAACAGGCCGCGTTCATCGGCGACGTCTTTCACCATCTGTTGCAGGTCTATTACCCGCACTGGAATTTCCCGAAAAACTCTGACGCCGAGCAGGCGCGCGTGAGCCGCCGCAGGGTGCTCGAGCATTGCGCGTCGACGGGCGCATTGACGTTGCCCGGCCATGTCGGCGCGCCGTTTGCCGGCTATATCGAGCGGACCGATAAGGGGTTCAAGGCGCGCTTCGGGTGACAGCGGAGTCCTTGTCCGCTCCCTAAGCCCCGCAAATGCGGCGAATTGCTTACTCGCTAACAAATCACTTCCATCATTCCGGGTTCGCCGTTGCGCGGCGTCCCGGAATGACGGAGTAAAATTTTCGGCGTTCAATTAAGTTGCTGGCACGAGTCCGAAAAGCGCTTCCGCGTTCCCGTGGCAAATCTTGTTCATGTCGGCATCCGACAGGTTGAGAGATTGCATCACCTCGATGGTCGCGCGGATGTAGCCTTTTCCCCCCTCGGGGTCGAAGGGACAATCGGACGCGAAGACGACCCGGTCCGGAGTAAAGAACGAGATCCCGCAGATGGTCGGCGCCCGCGCGCCGGCCAGCGCCGTGTCGCCGTAGAACTCCTTGAAGTAATTGAGTGGCCGCTTCTTCAGACGCTTGAGAATGGACGCGTAGTCCTCGTCCGACGTGCGCGCGCCCAGCTGGTCCCACGAATGGCCGACGCGGCCCTCGAAGTAGGGAATGATCCCACCCAGATGATGCGTGATGATCTTGAGGTTCGGAAAGCGATCGATGATCCCGGAAAAGACCAGGCGGGCGAGCGCGGCGCCGGTCTCGAACGGCCAGCCGATCACGCTGTTGATCTCGTATTTTGAATGCGTTTCGGTCCGATAGTCGGTCATTTCGCGCGTCCGGATCGGATGCAGCAAGATCGGCCGGCCTGATTTCTCGATCACGTCGTAGATCGGGAGAAAAATATCTTGATCGATCGGAGCGCCGTCCACGTTGGTGTGCAGCTGGATGGCATTGGCGCCGTTTCCGAGGACGCGCTCGGCCTCCTTCACCGCCGCATCCGGCGCGTTCATCGGGAGCGACGCGGCATATCCGGGAAAATGCTTGGGATGTCTGGCCACGAGCTCGGCCAATTCATCATTGCCGATGCGCGCCCATTCCGGAGACTGGCCAGGTGACCAAAGCCGATCGATCGCCGGCATGGACAACGAAAGAACTTGCGAATAATCGGGAAAGGACTCGACAATCCGCAGCCGCTCATCCAAGTCCCACAGCGCCGGGATGCCTCTTACCCGCTTGCCCATGTCCTTTTGCGCGGTCGGTGTTTCCAGAAGCCCGGCAAAGAACCGTTTGGGAAAGAAGTGATTGAATGCATCGATATAGCGCATGGCGGTTACTCTCGCGGCGGGACTGCTAGACCTAGCAGGATCGCGGCTCAGTCGCATAGAAGCGTCGGATCAAAAAAGGCAGTACAGAAACCAAACCTGTCGGATGAGCTTCTTCGGCAACCAGGACATCAACAGGCTTGCGCTCCACACCGCGTTGCATCAGGCGGCGATGGGTCTGTCGCTGGCGTTCTTCGCGGCTTTTCTGCTGCACGCCGGGCTCGCGCCGTCGGGCGTGTTCCTGACCCTCGCGGCGATCCTCACCCTGCGTTTTTTCGTGCGAGCCGCGGTGCTCCCGAGCGTGCGCCTGATAGGCTTCCGTAACACGTTCCTTCTCGGAGCCCTGTTGTTCGCCGTCGAGTACCTGGTCCTCGCAGCCTATGACGGATCGAATGTCCGGTTGTTCTGGTTCATCGTCTCCGATGCCGTATGCAGCGCGTTCTATTGGACTTGCTATCACGCCTTCTATGCAGCCCTCGGCGACCCTGAAGACCGTGGCGCGCAACTGGGCGCTCGCGGGCTCCTGAGTACGATTGCCGCCGTCGCCGCGCCGGCGATCGGCGGCGTCCTCCTGGTCGTGATTGGGCCCTGGGCCTCGTTCGGCGCCGCCGCCGTCCTATCCGTCATCGCCGTGTTGCCGCTGCTCTCCATCCGCGAGCCCAAGATCCCGCTCTCTGCGCCGCTCGAGGCGTTCATCCCCGTTCGCGAAGGCATCGCTCTGTTCGCAACCGACGGATTCGTGAGCTGCATCTCGATTTTCTCCTGGGACATGATCTCGTTCGTTGCCTTCGGCGAACGTTATGACGTCTTCGGTGGCGTGCTGGCGCTTGCCTCGCTGGCCGGCGCGCTCGCAGGCATGGCGTTTGGCCGCTTTATCGACGCCGGCCACGGCGCGCGCGCCGTCTACATTAATGCGGTCGCGATGACCGCCATCCTGCTGCTCAAGGCGGCCTGCGTCGGCTCTGCACCGGCCATCGCCATCGCGACGATCGTCGCCAACCTGTTCGGCGGGCTTTACCTGCCCGTGCTCATGACCGTCGTTTACAACGACGCCAAAGCATCAGCCTGCTCGCTGCGGTTCCACGTGATTGCAGAGGCCGGCTGGGACGTCGGCGGCACCATCGGCTGCTCTTGCGCGGCGGCGGCCTGGGCGGTCGGGATTGCGCCGGCCCTCATCCTTCTCTTTGCGCTCGCCGGCCTTTTGCCTCAGACTTGGCTCGCCGTACGGCGCTATCGCACGCACGCAGCGGCCAACTAGGTTCGGACCGCAAACGAGGGGGGCGCGCAATGGCGATGTCGCAACAGCAATCCAAGGTAATTGGCTGGATAGAGCTGGCGACCTTTTTCGCGTCGGCCCTCGTCGGATTCGGTGCGGGCGCTTATTATCGAGACTATGCAATATTCGTGATCGTTGCTGTACTGACGTACGTCGCCCTCTCCATCCTCCATCTTGCCGTGGCGTTCGCGACCGGGGCGCGCAAACCCCGCTGGTGGGACGTGCTCACCGGTTTGATGATCATGATTTCCTGATCGAGGATACGGGCCCATGCGAACGGCGGACCAAATCGAGCCCATCGAAAAGGCGAGCGCGGACGAGCTTGCCGCATTGCAGCTCGATCGCTTGAAAGACAGTGTACGCCGCGCGTATGAGCGCGTGCCCCACTACAGGACAAAATTCGACGCCGCAGGCGTGCATCCCGCCGACCTGAAGCAGCTCGCCGATATCGCCAAATTCCCTTTCACCACGAAGCTCGATCTGCGTGAGAACTATCCGTTCGGGATGCTTGCGGTTTCGATGGACGACATCATCCGGATTCACGCGTCGAGCGGGACGACCGGAAAGCCTACGGTCGTCGCCTATACGCGCACGGACATCGATACCTGGTCTCACCTGATGGCACGGTCGATCCGTGCCGCAGGCGGTCGATCGAGCGACAAGATCCACGTCGCCTACGGATACGGCCTGTTCACCGGCGGCCTCGGCGCGCATTACGGCGGCGAAACGCTCGGCGCGGCGGTGATCCCGGTCAGCGGCGGGTTCACCGAGCGGCAGGTCCAGATGATCCACGACTTCAAGCCGGACATCATCATGGTGACGCCGTCTTACATGCTGGCGATCGCCGACGAGTTCGAGCGGCAAGGGCTCGATGCGCGCCAATGCAGCCTGCGCGTCGGCATCTTCGGCGCTGAGCCTTGGACCGAAAGCATGCGCGCGGAAATCGAGCGGCGCATGGGCCTTGACGCGGTCGATATCTATGGACTTTCGGAAATCATGGGACCCGGCGTGGCGCAGGAATGCATCGAGACCAAGGACGGGCTGACGATCTGGGAGGATCATTTCTACCCCGAGATCATCGATCCCGAAGCGGGAGGGCCCCTCACCGGCGGCGAGGTCGGCGAACTTGTCTTCACCACGCTCACCAAGGAAGGCATGCCGCTGATCCGCTACCGCACGCGCGATCTCACGCGCTTGCTGCCTGGCACTGCACGCACCATGCGTCGCATGGAACGCATCAAGGGCCGCAGTGACGACATGCTGATCATCCGCGGCGTGAATGTTTTTCCCTCCCAGATCGAGGCTGTGCTGGCGCAGCAACAGCAGTTCGCGCCGCACTATGTCCTCGAGCTTCGTCGTCCTGAACGCCTCGACGAACTTGATGTGGTGGTGGAGACGCGGCCATCGTTGGGCGGAAAACTCGCAGCCGCTGAGCAAACGGCCCTCGAGCGCAAGACAGAGCACCTTATCAAGGCGTATGTCGGGGTGACCACACGCGTGCGCGTCGTCGAACCTGGCACGATCGAGCGGTCGCAAGGTAAGGCGAAGCGCGTTCTCGATCTGCGCGCCAAGGGTTGAAGGGATCACCCGATATGTCGCTGGCCGGTCTGCTCGCCGCTGAACTGTTAGATACTGCGCTTGCCGATTGGCGCAATGCCGAGCCAAAAGGCACCGACAGTTTCGCCAGTGATCGCGGCGCCTATTCGACGTTCTGGCAACGCGCGCAGGAGCTCCTTCAGCACCTGCCGGCAAAGCCTGCCCGCAACGAGCGACAGGCGAAGGCAGCAGACGCCATTTATCAGACTGCTCGCGCCTCGCGTGACCGCTTTCTACGCAGGCACGTTGAAAGCGTCTACGCCGCGCTCACCCAAGACCGCTCCCAATTCGTCCGCATCGAGCCGCTGGTCTTGGCGGCCGCCGAGACCTTCCCCGGTCTCGTCCCGACCCGCCCGCAGATCGCAGCGGAGGCACAAAAGCTCCAGCGCGACAAGGAGGGACTGGAGATCGATCAGGGACTATTGCTCTCGCACATGCTTGGGCACGAGTCGGTAGGCCTTCATCTCTGCCACGCAATGTTGCTCCCGCGCGCGGAAGCGCTGGAAAAGCGTGACGAGCTTGGCGCCAGGGGGGTCGTGGACCTCGGGGCGGTCAGGGTCGAGCGCCGCGGGAGAGCCATTCATGTGCTGATGCGCAATCCGCGCTTTTTGAATGCCGAAGACCAAACCACCATTGATGCCATGGAGATCGGGATCGATCTTGCGATCCTCGATGCGGACACCGACATCGCGGTTCTCAGGGGCGATCGAGTGGAACACCCCAAATATCGCGACCGCCATGTTTTTGGCAGCGGCATCAATCTGACCCATCTCTATCGCGGCAAGATTCCCTTCCTCTGGTTCCTGCAACGCGAGCTCGGTTTCGTTCACAAATTCATGCGTGGCGTCGCGCGACCCGACATCTTGCCCGACGATATTCACGGCCGAGGTATCGAAAAGCTATGGATCGCAGCGGTCGACAGCTTTGCCATCGGCGGACACTGCCAGATCCTTCTTACACAGGACTATGTACTGGCGGCGGACAATGCGTTCATGACTCTGCCGGCGCGCAAGGAGGGCATCATTCCTGGCGCCGCCAACCTGCGGCTGCCGCGCTTCACCGGCGACCGGCTGGCCCGCCAGCTTATCAATTATGAGCGCAAACTCGTCTGCGACAGTGACGAAGGCCGGCTGATCTGCGACGAAATTGCGCCGGCGGACCAGATGGACGCCGCCATCGAGCGCGTGGTCACGGGACTGACGAATTCCGGCGCCGTCAGCGCGGTCGGTAATCGACGCGCATTCCGCATCGCCGCGGAGCCGCTGGATTTGTTTCGGCGCTATTGCGCCGTCTATGCCCGCGAGCAGGCCGAGTGTCATTTCAGCCCTGCACTCATCGCCAATCTCGAACGGCACTGGAACGCGCAGAACCGGGTCGAATGACGTTTGCCCGATGCACGCGCGCAGACGGACATGCAGGTGCTTTCTTCAAGCCGCCGCGAAATATTTTTTGCGCTGCCGGAAAGGCGCGATTTCGACGCCAATTTTCCATGTTTGATTTCGAAAAATACTTCGAATTCGAGGACGAGTGACCGACTTGCGACGGTCGCGATACTTGGCGGCGCCTTAGGGTCAAATTCGCCGCACGAGTGCCGCTTTCGATTTGAAATTTCTTGAACGCGCGTGCGGCAGCTGGAAACTTCAAATCGGCGGCGCAAGCGATTGGTGCGCAGGGTTTCATGGTCGAGGATGCCCCACCCCAAGAACAATGGCCCTCGTGCACGACCGAGGCCGAACGCCTGAACCAGGACCGTTGCCGCTACGAGCGTTCGCTCGTCGCGGGGGTCCTGGCTGGCGACCTCGAAGCGTGCGCGGAATTCCTCCGGGCCGGCACGCCGCCGCTCCAAGTGGCGGTCGAGAAGATCGAGGCCGATGAGAACGACCGCCGCGTCGCATTGCTCTATGTGTTTGCCAAGCTTCGGGAAGACGGCTATTGGCGGCTGCGGGCGTTCAACGGCCGGCCGCGGCTGTCGGTGTTTCTCGCTCTGACGGCGCGCGAGCTGCTCGCGCAACGCGCCGCGGTTGGCATTTTGCAGAACTCGAGGGTCGGATGGATCCGGTTCAAACGGGTCTTCGACGGGGACATTTTCGCCCGCATCAAGATGCGTTTTCCGCATGATGACAGCACGCGGTGGGACGATCTCTATCAGGACATCTTCGAGAAGCTGGTGGAGGACGACTATCGGCGGCTGCGCACCTATAGGGGCGGAAATTTCATCGGGTTCGTCCATGTCGTGGTCGATCGACTGCTGATCGACTTGCTGCGCCGTGAGGCCCCGCGGCGGCGTCTGCCGGCGGCGATCAAGCCTTTGCCACGTCTCGAACAGGAGATCTATGTCGCGATCGCGTGGAAAGAATGCGAGGCCGACGTGAGCCGTCTCACCGAATTTCTCCGCGGCCGTCTCGATCCGGATCCCGATGAGAACGCGGTGCGTGAGGCGCTCGCACGCGTCTTGGAGATCGTCGTGCTTCCGCCGCGCGAGCCATCGGCCCGACCTACCACCGTCTCTCTTGACGCCATTCTGTCTGCCGCGGTGCAAGTTATTCTGGCCACGTCCTCGCCGACACCGGAAGAGGCGCTGCTTTTGGCCGAAGAAGAAGAACATCGAGATGCAATGGTCGCCCTGGTTCGCACTCGGGCCGAGGAACTTCTTCCCATCGAACAGTTTTACCTGCAGGTCGCTTTCGGCGCCACCGACCCGCTTCCGCGCCGTCAGATCGCGGCCATCATGGGCTGTTCCGTCGACGAGGTGGATCGCCTCAAGCAACGGACGCAGCGCTGGTTTGCGAGCGTGCGCCAAGCGTTTGAGGAAAGCCGCGCGTGTCCGTCTTTTGTGAAGTAAGATAAACGCGATGACAGAGACCCTGCGCACCGCCATCGAACGATTGCTGTCGCCTGACGGCCCGCAGCTTGTCGACACTCAGCCTTCCAATTCGACCTCCGACGTCCTGCGCGCGCGCCTTGCGGCCGATTTTTCAGACGCGCTTGCCGGCAATCTAGACTATCCAGACACCGCCGCAGACAACGCCCGATTGCTGAACGGCATCGCCGCCTATCTCGACGGCCGATTGGAAGGCGACGAGCGCGAGCAATTGATTGCCGCCATCGCGCAGGCGCCACAGCGCCGAGCGATGCTCGAGTCCGCCGCCGCTTTTCTCGAGGATTTGAAGCTTGACGATGCAGAACTCGGTTCAAAGTCGATTCCGCAGGACCTCCTCGCCGAAGCAACCGCCGTGTTCGCGCCGACACAATCGCACCGTCAAGCCGTCGCGGCGATGGCGCCGGCACAACGTTCCAATCGACGCAGATTGCCGGTCTGGGTGGGCATGGCCGCCGTTTTGGCGCTGGTGGCGGTCGGATCGGCCAAGTTGACTTTGGTCGGGCAAGGGCCTCCTGACTTGATGCGCGCTGAGGAGGCCGCAGAGAAGGACAAAGCGCCGACCGCCTTGGCTCCGTCCATTCTCGGCACTCAAACAGAGACTGCAAATGATTCCGCCCACCCGATCGCAATTTCAGCACCGACCCCGATCGCCCCAACAATCCTGAGGAGCGGGGCCCCGCCAGCGAACCCGACAACGTTTGATCTTCTGGGCTCGCTTCCCTCGGCCAGCGCCTACAGCAATTGCAACGCAGATCAGCCAGAACGGACCTATCAGATCACCCGAGACCTGCACGCGGCCCTCGATAAGACTGGAGAGGATGCAAAGCTCGGGAACACTCCCTGCGACTCGCGCGTCACCAACGCCCGGCCGGTGGAAGCCACAGCGCCCTCCGCCCAAATATTGGTGCCGCATGCAAGTTCTCCGCCATTGACGTCGGCGGACAGCAGCATGTCGGGAGCCTTCGGCTCCGTGTCTTCAAGTGCCGTGGGACATCAGTCGGCGTTCGGCGCGTTCAGAAGAAGCCGTGCTTCTTCACGGAACCAGTAACCTGCCTATCCAACTCATCAACTCAAGACCGAGGCGGCGCGTCGTCTGTGCTCGACTTCGCGCCGCAGCGGGTTCTACGATGGCAGGGCCGGGGCGGGAAGCTCGCGCATGCGAGGGCGGTCAGATGCCGCCCCCTTCGTCGGCTTTCGACTGGCGGTCGCGATCACCAATGTGATCGACAGCGGATCGCAACTCAAAACCATGGCCAGGATCAAGAGCTGGATCATCTGCTCACGATCGATGCCGAACAGCGTTGCCGCATATTCCAGCACGCCGACGTCGGCCGCGGCCTTCTGCTGTTCAGCGGTGATCCGAGCTTGCGCGGTTCGAAGCGCGATCAACGTTTCTTCTTCCTTTGCCCGCTGCTCGACGAGCTCGGCCCGGTTGCGCCGCTGATCTTTGGCGAGCTCCATGGCCGACGTCGAGCGGCCACGCTTGGTGGCTTCCTCGATCGCGGAATCGATCTGGGAAATCCTGCGGTTCAAATCGGCGAGCAGCCGCTGCTGGGCGTCGATTTTCGCGACCTGGTTGGCCGCTTCCATTTCGTTGATGGTGACGGCGGTAACGTGCGGATTGAGATGCGCTGCCGACAATTGCCCAAAAACGCCGACGGCATTGATCAAGGCGAGGATCACGACGAGCGCGCAGAGCACCGAGCGCAATCCAATGCCCATCACCGTCCAATTTCGCGAAAGCCAAGCGGCGCCGGCCAGCTTGCCGGCTTCCATCGTCGACGCCATGATGATGACCGGAATCTCCGCGCCAGGAAAGATCCGTGTCATGCCGCTGACACTGAAATAGGCCGCGATTCCCGCCAGCACGACCGCGACAGTGAGGGTGAGGAGGTGCAGGAGATCGAAATTGGATTGCGGCTTGGCCGGTTCAGGCTCCGCGGCCGGCGCGTACGCTGCGGCCGCTGCCTGGGCGGCGGCCATGACCGACTTGATCTTCTCAGTCGGCATCGCCGGCGACACCATCTGAGTTTGTTTCGGTTTCGGCCGCTTCGCCGGTTTTGCGATTTTCTTCGGCGCGTTGAATGCTTTCGCCAGCACTGCCGACGGCTTGAGTGGCTCTGAGGCAGACGCCTTGCTCTGCGACGCCTGCGCTTTCTTGGCGGCAAGCGCTACAGGACCGCCCACGTCCTTCAGTTTGAAGCCTGGAATCACTTTTTCTCTCGCGGCTTTCGCCGCGACCTCATTTGAGTTCGAAGCTTTGAGCATTGTGAGACCAATGAAACGCAGCGGACTGGTTACGCCCTTAGACGCAGGCTCTTGCTTGCCGCACGCTTCACATTGGTGATTCGCCGGCCGTCACCCAATCTGCTTCGCGACTCATCTCGGAGGTATTGAGATAAGCTCCCCAAAAATTAATTTGGAGGCCAGTCAGTTAGTTGTTCTGATCTGTCACCCTGACGCAACATCGCCAACAGTACGATACGCGATGCTTGCGATGCGAGAACGAGTGTCCGAGAGCTGCCGAAAGCGCCTTCGTTCCATTGGCTGAAAGACTCATCAACAGCGCTGCTGCCGCAGAAACGCGACCCGTTCCCCCGACTGACAGGACGGTCTATGGCTCAATCGGTTTGGTGATGTGTCGCACATCACACCTGCAGCCATCGCACCGATATGTGATCACATCCGCCTTCGGCACTGACGTCGCCGGCATTATCGCCGCAAGCCTCATCGGCTCTCCACAATCAGGGCAAAAGATATTTGATCGGGAAAAATATCCCCGCGCACTTTGCGTACGCATGGCAACC
>Ga0066903_100003001_pt1 | contig 13546 bp, 9 predicted proteins | sample PanSoiMetaGPlot1_FD_67491 | JGI IMG/M metagenome (GOLD analysis project Ga0066903, IMG submission 67491) | Tropical forest soil microbial communities from Panama analyzed to predict greenhouse gas emissions - Panama Soil - Plot 1 (version 2) | ecosystem: Environmental > Terrestrial > Soil >... | reverse complement strand
CGGCGGGTCGATGGCCGAGGAGCAGGACCCTGTGGCCGAGGCATCCGCGATCGGGTAGAAGGTGATGATCAGGCGGATTCAATTGACGCGCCGGCCGATGAGCGGCCTCGCCATGAAAATGAAAGGACGCCGTCATGGCCAAGCAGCGGATCAGCTACGTGCCCCTCGAGAAGATGGACGCGGAGATGCGGAGCGAAATGGAACGTTGCCAGCGCGAAGGCACTCCGCGGCCGGAGAGCTCGGCCGTTCGCGCCCACGTGCCGGCGGCATTCTGGTTTTTCGCCAACGGCTGGAACGACCTGTTCCGCAACGGCGTGCTGGCGCATCCCATCAAAGAGCTGTGCCGCCTTTATGTGTCGCGGTCGGTCCAATGCGAATACTGTGGCAACCAGCGCTCCATCAAGGCTACGTCGAACGGCGCGCTGATCGAGGATCAGGTGATGGATCTTCTCAATTTCGAGAAGTCGACGAAATACAACGATCGCCAGAAGGCGGCCCTTTCCTATGCGGAAGCGATCGTCTGGCACCTGCACACCGACGACGCCTTCTGGGATCGCCTCCATCGCCATTTCACCGAGCCGGAGCTAGTCGAACTCGGCTGCATGATCGGGCTCACGCTGGGCCAGCAGAGCTGGCTGCGCCTTCTCAATATCGAGCACCACCAGGTTCTGGCCGGAACCTCCGCTTCCATGGCGCCCGGCTACGAGGATGCCCACAAGCTCGCCGAGACCAAGGCCATGGCGGACTATTGGGCGGCGCCGCTACGTAATTGAGTCTATTATCTTATATTGGCGTCAGGCGGAGCCGTGATCGCCTCTCTATCGCGGCGCAGCTCATCGACGCCGTGACCGGCGCCCACCGCTGGGGCAAGCGGTACGACCGCGAACTGCGCGACGCTTTCGCAATCCAAGACGAGATGGCGCGCGATTGCGGCGCTCCTCGCGGCCAACAATGTCGAGCACGGTGTCGACGGGTTGCACAAAGGCGGGGCTGCCGGAGAGTTGAGCATTTTCCACCTTCCGCACTATTGTAGGAAGGGAGGTCTTCGATGCGCCCGTTGCCTTCGCTATTCGTTCTTTGCTTCGCCATAATCGCCGATGCGGCTGATCGGCCCATCACGCTTGACGAAGCCGCGCAGGATTATGTGCACCTCGTGCTCGAAGTCGGCGCGCATGAAAAGGACTTTGTCGACGCTTATTTTGGGCCGCCGGAGTGGAGGATCGACGCCGAGGCTCATCCTCGCAACATCTCCGAACTGAAAGCCGAGGCGGACCGCATCCAATCGACCGTAAGCGCAATGGACGCGATCGCGCAACAACCGATGGAACGCCGCCGCACGGCCTGGCTCAAGGCAAACGTTGCGAGCACGCGGTCGCGCCTCGATATGATCGGAGGCGCGCGCTTTCGCTTCCGCGACGAAGCCACGCGCCTGTTCGCGCTCACGCCCGAGCTGCGTCCGCTCGAAAGTTACGATCGGGTGCTGGAGCGTATTGAGGGTTTGCTTCCGGGATCGGGTACGTTAGCCGAGCGCGTAGAAGCGTTTCGGAATCGCTACGTCATTCCAAGTGACCGACTCGACGCCGTTATGGACGCTGCGATCGCCGAGTGCCGCAGGCGCACGCTCGCGCATATACAATTACCGGCCAACGAGCACTTCAAGATGGAGTTTGTGACGCGTCAAAGCTGGGGTGCCTATAATTGGTATCAGGGCGGCAATCAGAGTCTGATCCAAGTCAACATCGACCTGCCCATCTTCATCGAGAGCGCCGTCCAGCTCGGCTGCCACGAAGGCTATCCCGGCCATCACGTTCAGGGCATCTACAACGAACGGCAATATCGCGAGCGCGGCCTGATCGAGTTTTCGGTCGCGCCGCTCTATGGTCCGACCAGCGCGCTCAACGAAGGCGGCGCCGATTTTGGCGTCGATCTGGCGTTTCCCGGCGACGAGCGAGTGCGGTTCGAAGCCACTGCACTCTATCCGTTGGCCGGGCTCGATCCCTCGATGGCGCCGGTTTATGGCGCTTTGCGCAAAGCGCTCCGCGATCTTTCCGGCGCACGGCTGACGATTGCGGCGATGTATCTCGATGGCGAAATCGACAGGGTGCGCGCGGTCGAGCTTACGCAGCGCTATCAACTGATCTCACGCGCACGCGCCGACCGCAATCTCGTGTTCACCGAGCGATATCGCTCTTATGTGATCAACTACTCGACAGGCAAGGACTTGATTAGCGCCTATGTTGACCGCGCGGGCAAAGACCGGGCCGCGCATTGGGCAGCCTATGAGCGCATCCTGTCCGAACTGATGCTGCCGATGGATATGGCAGAGCCGACGCGGCGACCGTAGCTACGCGGCCGTGCCGCCGGGGCCCGGTGAAATCTCGCCGACCAATCAGTAATCCTGGTTCACAGCAGCCCTGTGCGCTGCCGTAGCCGGAGCGGTCGCGCCATCACTACCCGTCCCAAATCGCATGGACGGGACTCGTTAGGGCGGATTGGCCGTCTTGACGGATCGGGCTTGACGAACTGAACAATGAGCTAGGCCGGGATCGCCGCCATTCGCACCCGCTGACTGAGCACCACCAACCGCAACCTCATCTGGCCGCGCCCGCCATCCACCCCACTCAGGCCGCCACATCTGCTGTTCCATGTACTTACAGATCGTCCAGCGCTGGCCATGGTTGATGGCGGCCATGAACTGCGACAAGACAGTCATAGCAAGCGCGACCTTTCGAAAGCCCCTTGAGGACGAAAATTCTGACGTAAGTTCCTAGTGAGCACTGTTACCAATGCACCAGTCAATTGCCGGCGCACACGATGGCCGGGTACAATCAGATCGAGCCCCACAGAAGGGAGCCAAGAGACCCAACCGCTCAACAGCCATCCCGTCGTGAGCGGGCGGGCCAGCGAACGTGAAGCACATCACACACCCCGCAAGGCTTCTTTGGTACCATTGCGCCAGCTGTTGCGATGATACACGTCGCACCAGGACGCGTTTGATCGCCCAGACCGAAGTCATCGAATGTGAGACCTCACCGATGCGCCCATCTCGCCTTTGGGAATACATTATGCTGATTGCGGTGATCCTCTGGGTCGTCCGTGTGCCTGTGGCCCTGACCGTACTAGGACTACTCATTCTTGGTCTGGCATCTCAGGCCCAAGACCTCTTCGTTGAGTTCGCTCGCGTGCCCACCTGGCGCATGCTTCTGTTCATTTCAGTTCTGGTCATTGTCTGGGCGATGCCGACCCACTATGCGAGCCGGCTCCTTCTCGATACTGACGAAAGGTTTCAGCAAGTATTGAGGCAGCGGCGAGAGCGAAATCAGGCGTGTTTCCTCGAAGTGATGGCACGATGGATACCGCGCGCATTAGGCCTGATGACCTTTGTCGCCGTGCTGGTTGCAATCTGGCGATCGTATGAGAACTTGCCGATCTTGGACGAAACATCCGTCATTGATGCGGTTGGTCGCGCGCTTGTTGAGTTGGCGTCGCTCGTATTCCTGGCTGCGCTGGGATTCATCGTCTACGTCATCAACCGCGACCGAAATGCCCACCTTCCGCTTTTCCGTGTCCTCAAGCGAGTGAATGAGCGGTTGGCGCTTCTATGGCGAGCAATCTCGCCCGGAATTCCAGACCCTCCTGGCTCAGACCAGGAAGCTGACCGCAACCTCGGGCGTCTACTGCTTGCAAGTATTTTCGTTGTCTTCCTCGCCATCTTCGTGATCGGTGCAGATTTTGCTGCGTCGACCTTTCCTCGCGCTATGGCCGTTCCTTTCATTCTCGGCGGCTGGCTGCCGTTCCTGTCGTACGTTTCCGCCGCCGGTCGGCAGCTGCGCGCACCCCTGATCGCCGCTCTCTTTCTGCTGATCTCGGTACTTGCGGTCTTGCTCGGAGACAATCATTCGGTCCGTCGCATTAACGCCGCGAAAGCGCTCGGCCATTCGGTGGACGTAAGCCGAATTCCACTCAATGCGGCTGTGACGATGTGGATGCAAGAAAACAAATGTGGCGACGCACCCGCGACCTGTCCCCGACCTATCGTAATCGCCGCCGCCGGAGGCGCCAGCCGCGCCGGCTTCTTCATGGCCAGCATCATCGGCTATTTCATGCAGGAAGCCCCCGACAACGGCCTTGATCCCAATGCAGTCCGCAACAGGCTGTTTGCCATATCAGGGGTCTCAGGCGGCTCCATGGGTGCCGTCATGGTAACCGCGGCACTCAACGCAAAGACCGACAGCAACGATCATCCGTGCGCGCAATCGCCGTTTGTGCTGTGGTGGGGAGAAAAAATCAATAATTGGCGCGATTGCTTCGAGGCCTTGACGAGCGGCGATTTCCTGAGCGCCGATTTCTTTGGCTTCGCCTTCAACGATATGCTTCCGTTCGGCCTGGGGCGCGACCGAGCGGCAGTCCTGGAAGACGCTTGGAGCGCCCGCTACCAAGCGGTCATCACGCGCGCCGACCAGCGCACCGAGCCGACGAGCTGTAAGGGATTGAAGTGCCCATTCCTCGCCCTCAGACCGCGGTCCGGCCATTGGATTCCTGTGCTAGTCCTCAATGGAACTTCCGAGGCGACCGGCAGTCGAATAGTAACAACGCCGCTTGCCTCAACTTACTCGCCGAAGGCCAATGCAGGCTGCCCAACATCGGAAAGCCAGGCGGGTTGCACACTCTTTGCTGAGGCCGATTACTTCCATGAACTGCTCCAATTCGAAGCGCAACCAGACAGCTCGCTCGGCGGCTTCCAACGGCAACTGCTAACCTATGTCCAAGGTCGCGATGTCCTCGACGATGTAGAATTGAGCACTGCCGCGCACAACTCGGCGCGCTTCCCATTTATTTCTCCGGCGGGCGCGGTCCGCAATCACAATCAGGCGATCGTCGACCGCATTGTCGATGGTGGCTATTTCGAAAACTACGGTGCGCTAACCGCTAAGGAGCTGGCCTTGGCCGTGCACGCCGTGCAACCCGATTTGAATCCATTTGTGCTTGTCGTCTCGAATGACCCTGATGATCTGTTGAACCCTGACAATGACTCCGATACCGCCACCAAGGAGCACCGCAGGCGTCAACGGGCCGCGCAAATAAAAAAGGCGCGTGCGGCGGTCAACGGCAGCGAACCGCTAACCGATATTGTGACCCCAGTGACAACGGTTGCCAACACCCGCTCGGCGCATGGCATCTTGGACGTTGATGAGCTCCGCAGTTCGCTGCGCGAGGCGATGCCAGAATGCGACGTGCGGATGATCCATGTGCGGGTGTGGCCACAACTTCAGGAAATGTCCAATCGGTCGCGCGCTGTTTCGATGAGTTGGTGGCTATCCACGCCAATCCAACGCCACCTGCATCAACAGACCGAGGACACCAAGAATGGCAATGAAAATGGCCCTCGGCTGCGGACCGTCTGGGAGGTCATGAAGACGACGTCGCGTTGCGGCAGGCCTTGATGGCAATGATCGTTGCGCTATCGTCCCTGGCTAAAACCCTTTATTGTTGCGGTGCGTAATTTCGTGGCACGATGATGTTGAAGCGTGCACCGCGTCGGCGCGGGCTCGCGCGGTCGCCGACGGCCAGCGGCTGAAACCACCATAAAATCACGAATTTGGATTAGCCGGGCGAGCTGGCATGAGCCTTGAATGGCTGCAAGATGCAGTGCGGCCTGCGGCGCAGCCGCTGCGTTGGAAAATCCACACTTTTCGCGACGCAGCGGCGGTGCCTCAAGACGGCTCCTGCGCGGGTGCGCGTTCGCATAACCCGCGAGAGGCGGCATAGTAAGAGAGTGCCAACATGAACTCCGACCAGGTTGCTCTGATCCAACACAGCCTTGCCAAGGTCCACCCAATCAGCGAAGAGGCCGCCGCGTTGTTCTATGGCCGGTTGTTCGAGATCGCGCCCGAAGTGAAGCCGTTATTCCGCGGCGACATGAGAGAACAAGGCCGCAAGTTGATGGCGACCCTTGCGGTCATCGCCGGCGGTCTCGCTGACCTTGCATCTATTCTTCCGGCCGCAAGCGCACTCGCCAGGACGCATGTCGGTTATGGTGTCAGGGCCGAGCACTATGGACCCGTTGGCGTTGCGCTATTGTGGACGCTGGAGCGAGCCCTTGGGGCGGAATGGACGACGGACCTCGCCGCCGCATGGACCGACGTGTACACGCTGCTTTCCGAATACATGATCGACGAAGCGTACGCACACCGTGCAGCGGCAGAGTAATGGAGCGGTCCGGGGGGCGGCCCGTCACGCCGCCGCGGTCGCCTTGTCGACAAGCGCGATCAGTCCGCGCAGAAGGTCGATCGGGCGCGGCGGACAGCCGCGAATGTGCAGATCGACCGGGATCACCTTGTCGACGGCGCCGATCACCGCGTAGCTGCCCTCGAAAACGCCGCAACCGCAACCGCAGTCGCCGACGGCCACCACCCATTTGGGATCTGGCGCTGCCGCATAGGTGCGTTCGAGCGCGATCTTCATGTTGCAGGTCACCGGACCGGTAACAAGCAGCACGTCGGCATGGCGCGGCGAGGCCACAAATTTCAAGCCGAACCGCTCAACATCATAGACCGAATTGTTGAGGGCATGGATTTCAAGCTCGCATCCGTTGCATGACCCGGCATCGACTTCCCGGATCGTGAGCGAGCGGCCGAACAGACGCCGCCCGCGCGCGGCGAGAGCGCTGCCAAGTTCCTTGAGTGCCGACTCGTCGGCCTCGGGCGCCGCCATCGTCGCCGGAGCGGCAAACAGCGATTTCAGCAGCAGCATGCGCATGGCTAGTACAGGGTTTCCATAGCTCGAATGACATCGATATCATTCATCAGGCTCGTCCTTAAGGAGCACGCTGTTGGGCCCGTCGCGAAGGACGGCCACAAGCGAGATCGTGTTCGAGACGGCCGCGCCAACGACACGGCCTCCTCAGGATGCGGCGCGAGGGTTTCAATTCCACCGTTCAAGGCGATTGGTTTCATGGCATCGCTCCACTAAAGGTCGTGTCCCGAATACGAGCAATTGAATGATTTATTGCAGAGCGGAAAGTCGGCCACGATATTGCGCTCGATCGCGGCTTCGAGCAGCGGCCATTGGAACCACGATGCGTCGCGCAGGTGGCAGCGTGCTATGCGTCCGTCCGCGCCAAGCCGCAACCACGCCAGCACATCGCCGCGAAACGCTTCGGTGACCGCGATGCCTTCGCGCGGGTCGGATGCCTGCGGCAGTGGCGCAAGGACCGCGCCGCCCGGCAGATCGGCAAGCCAATCCTTGATCATCCGCATACTGGCGCGAACTTCGTCGATGCGCACGCGAACACGGGCGTCGACATCGCCCGCGGTATAGAGCGGCACCGCGAAGGAAAGCCCTCGATAAGGCGGATAAGCAAGGTCGCGACGCGCGTCGAAATCGCGACCGGAGGCGCGGCCCACATGGCCGCCTGCCGCCCAGCGTTCGATGAGGTCGGGCGCGACGTAGCCTGTCACGCAGGTGCGATCCTGCAGTGAAGGCGTCTCATCATAGAGCGTAACGATCTCGTCGAACCGCGGGGCGATGTCGTCGAGCGCCGCAAGGATTGCGACGGCGCCTTCCGCTGCCAGATCCTGCGCGACGCCGCCCGGAACGATCCGGTCCATCATCAGCCGATGACCGAAGGCGCGGTCCGAGGCCGCGAGGATGCGCTCGCGCAAAAGGCCGCAATGAGCATGGATCAGCGCGAACGCCGCGTCGTTGCAGATGGCGCCGATATCCCCGAGGTGATTGGCGATGCGTTCGAGCTCGGCCATGACGCCGCGCAGGACAGTGGCGCGCCGCGGCGCCTCAACGCCGAGCGCCGATTCGACCGCGCGCGAGAACGCGAAGCTCAGCGCAACCGTCGAATCCCCCGATATTCTCGCCACGATGCGCGCTGCCTTGGCGAGGTCGGCATCGGTCAGCAAACCCTCGACGCCCTTGTGCACATAGCCGAGCCGCTCCTCGAGCCGCGCCACCGTTTCGCCGTTGGCGGTGAAGCGAAAATGGCCGGGCTCGATGATCCCGGCATGGACCGGACCGACCGGGATCTGGTGCAGGCCATGTCCGCGCACCGCCAGGAATTCGTAATCGGTGGGGTCGCGGCACGCGACACGAGTGCCCGCACCGAGCGGAGCGAGACGGCCCCATTGGCCATGATCGAGCCAGGCACGGCGGTCGGGCGCATCCTCAGGCCGATAGCCGTAAAGGTCGCATATGGCCCGTTCAAGCCGGATGGCCGGCGGATGGAACCGGCCGACCGACGGAAAGCCTCCGTCCCTAACGCCAAGCGAAATCACGCAAGGATCGGCGGGCGGCGCCCGCAGCGCCATGTGGACCGTACCGGTCTCACCCCCCGGTTTGAGAAGGCCCCCCCGCTGTGTCCCTGTTGTAGCCGTAACTGCGCTATGAGCCTCACCCCAAAGCCCGAGCAGGTCGGCAGCGCCGTTGCCGAGCGACTGCGCGACGGCGCTCCATGCATCGACATCGACATCGAAGCGATGCCACGGCGCGTGAAATCCGACCGGCGTAAGCCGCGCCAGGATCGTGGCGATGGCACCCGTGTCCACCGCCGTCATCCCAGCAGCGCGGCGACGCCGGTGAACCATCGCACAACCGGGCCGGGCAGCCATAGTCCGGCAACGAGGACCACCGCCAGGTGCACATAGGCCGGAATGTACGACGCCTGCGCCGCCTGCGCCTCGCCGGTTGGCTCGCCGAATACGATGTCCTGGAGCCGCAGGATGAGGGCGCCAAACGCAAGGAGCAGGCCGGCAACGAGCGCGATGGTCAGTGCCGGTTGCCGCGCGAAGACCGACGACACCAGCATGAACTCGCTGGTGAACATGCCGAACGGCGGCAACCCGGCGATGGCGATGACACCAAGTGAAAACAGGAGCGCCAGCACCGGGTGGGTCACGGAGATGCCGCTGATGGCGGCGATGCGTTGGGTGCCCTTGACCTGCGCGATGTGGCCGACGGAGAAGAATATCCCGGACTTTATGAGCGAATGCATGGTCATGTGTAATAGGCCGGCGAAGTTCGCGAGCGAGCCGCCCATGCCGAATGCGAAGGCGGCAATGCCCATGTGCTCGATCGACGAATAGGCAAACAGCCGCTTGATGTCGCGCCGCCGGTACAGCATCAAGGCCGCAAACACAAGGCTGACGAGCCCGAGCCCCACCATGATCGCGCCCACATCGATCGCGGACGCGTTGCCGGCCAATACCATCTTGAATCGCAACAGCGCATAGAGCGCAACGTTCAGCAGGAGGCCCGACAGCACCGCCGAGATCGGCGTCGGCCCTTCCGCATGAGCATCCGGCAACCACGCGTGAAACGGCACAAGGCCGACCTTGGTGCCGTACCCGACCAGCAGGAACACGAAGGCGAGCGACAACAACCTCGGATCGAGCATCGGCGCACTCTTGACCAGCAGATCCCACGACATTGCCGGCAGGCCGTCACCCAGCACCTCCTGGGCCACCAGATAGACCAGGATGGTGCCAAAGAAAGCAAGCCCGATGCCGACGCTGCCAAGAATGAAATATTTCCACGCCGCTTCGATCGCTTCAGGCGTGCGGTAGATGCCGACCATCATCACGGTCGAAAGCGTCGCCACCTCGACCCCAACCCACATCAGTCCGATATTGTTGGCAACCAGCGCCACGTTCATGGCGCCCATGAGGGTCTGATACATGGCGTGATAGAACCGCAGAAACAGCGGCGTCAGGCGCCCGGTCTCGATTTCGTGGGCCAGATAGGTCGCGCTGAATATGCTCGTCGTGAAGCCCACGAAAGTGGTCAGGATGATCAGAAATATATTGAAATCGTCGATGATGATGAGGTCGCCGCGCGGGTGCTCGCTGAAAAGCAACGCCACGGCGGCGCCGAGCGTCAGGGCGCAGGCAAGGATGTTCAGCGCGGCGCCAAGCCGATAGCCGGAAACCAGCGCGAGAAGCGGAATCGCGATCGCCGGGATGATGAGGGTCGCCTCCACGGGGCTGATCATGACGCGTCCCTCCGCTCGCCGCGAAATCGGTCGAGTGCGCTGACATCGACGGTATCGAAGCGTTCGCGTATGCGGAACACGAAGACGCCGAACACGAAGAACGCGATGAGGATCGAAAAAGCGACCGATATCTCGACCACGAGCGGCATGCCCTTGGCGCCGGTTGCAGCCAGCACCAGGCCGTTTTCCAGCGACATGAAGCCGACCACCTGGCTGATGGCGTTGCGCCGCGTGATCATCATCAGCAGACCAAGCAGGATGACGGCCAACGCAAAGGCGAGGTCCTCCCGCACGTAGATGCTGACTTCGCCGACCGGCTGCACCAGCAGGATCGACAGCGCCACCAGGCCCAACCCCGTCAGCATTGTCACGCCGGCCCCGATAACCTCCTCAATCTCACGATGGATTTGCATGCGGCGGGTGATCTGGTGGAGCGCCGTGGGAATCACGAAGCCCTTGACCCCGAGCGCGATCGCCGCCGTCACGATCAGGTGCGGGGCGTTCTGCACCATCGCCTGCCAGGCCACCGAAAGCGACAGGGCGATAGCTTGCAGGGCGAACACGTTGATGATCGCAGCAATACGATCCTGGTAGAGCAGGGCGAAGCTCAACACCAACATGCTGCCGGCAAGCAGATGGGCTACGTCGAACCACAGCTGTGACATTAAAACCCTTTCGAGACGAACAGAAGAAAGACCGCAAGCGCCGCCGCCGCAAAGGCGCTGCCGACGAATAGCGGGTAGCGGAACACCCGCATTTTGGCGACGCTGGTTTCGCCAATCGGGAGCAGCACCGCGAGCACGATGAGCTTGCCGAGGTAGGCGGCAATCCCGAACACATAGTCGGGCACCCCGGCGCCCGGACCCGCAATGCCGACGGGTGCAAACAGGCACCCGATGAGGGAGAAATAGAGCACAAGCTTGACCGCAGACGCAGCCTCGATCATTGCGAGGTGGCGGCCGGAATATTCCAGCACCATCGCTTCGTGCACCATGGTCAATTCCAAATGCGTGGCCGGGTTGTCGATCGGGATACGGGCGTTTTCCGCGACTGCCACGAACAGGAACGCGAACAACCCGAGCCCCAGCGATACACGCAGACCTACCGATCCTGTCGAGAAGACCGTCGCCACGGCAGAAAGCTGCGTCGTGCCTGCAACCAGCGCCACCGTGAACACGATGAGCAGCATTGCGGGCTCGGCCAACGACGCGATCATCATTTCGCGCGAGGAACCGATGCCGCCGAACGCGGTGCCGACATCCATGCCGGCGAGCGCCAGCGTGAAGCGCGCGGTGCCGAGAAGGGCGACGATGGCGATGAGGTCGGCCGACCACGAGAACAGGAGGCCGGTCGCGTATGAGGGCACCAGCGCGGCCGCCACCCACGTGGCCGCGAAAATAAGGTAGGGCGCGGTGCGGTAGACCCAGGACGCGTTGTGAGCGAGCACCGCCTCCTTGTGCATCAACTTCCACAGCTCCCGATAGGGCTGCAGCACCGGCGGGCCAATGCGGCGCAGGAGCCGCGCTTTGACCTTGCGAGTAACCCCGACAATGGCCGGCGCGACCGCAACCACCAGCGCCATCTGCACCGCCTGCAGAAAAAGATCGACGATCAGCGCCATGTCGCCACCAGGACCAGCAGGGCAATCAAGGTGCAGAACACCAGCGTCAGGTAGCGGCGGATGGTGAGAAATTGCAGTTGATTGAGCTTCGTCGAAATGTGGCCGACTCCCCGGGCGATCGGCCCGTAGGCGAGATGCCACGCCGGGTCGATGATGCGCAGGTGAAAACTGCCGGCGCGCACGTCCCCAGGCCGCGGCATGTCAACGCGCTCATGCACGTCGAACACCACCGTACCGAATACGCGTCGAATCGGCATCGAAAAGCTCGCGCTTCCATACTGGGTCTGCGGCGCATCGAGCGGGAAGCCGCAGTCCCAGATCGCGCCGCGCCGCGTCGCCCGAGTGGCGAAGCGGTGAATGATCATCGCGGTGAGCGTGCCAGATGCGATCAGGAACGTCAGGATGATGAGGCCATTGTAGGAGCTGCGGCTTTCGCCGATCGGCACGATAGACATCCAGGGCACTGAGGCCTGGTGCGGCATCGTCCCCGCCGTCAACATGACTGTTACGGATGACAGCGCATCAATGACGAAGCCCGGCAGCACCCCTGCGAGGAAACAGATCGCTGCGAGCACAAACATCGCCGTCAGGGAGAACGTGTCGACCTCGGCAGCTTCTGCTGCGGCGGGCGACCGCGGACGGCCGAGGAACGTCACGCCGAATGCCTTGACGAAGCAGGCCGCCGCGAGCGCAGCTGAAAGGGCAAGCAGCGCGCCCGCCGCCGGCACCGTGAGCTTAAGGCCCCATTGCGGCAAATCGGGGCTGACCAGGATTGCCTGGAAAGTCAGCCATTCGGACACGAAGCCATTGAGCGGCGGCAGCGCCGAGATCGCCGCGCAGCCGATCAGAAAGGCCAGCGCGGTCCGCGGCATGCGGTGGATCAGGCCGCCATGCCGCTCCATGTCGCGCTCGCCGGTGGCGGTCAGGACTGCGCCGGCGCCGAAGAACAGGAGGCTCTTGAATACCGAGTGATTGAACACATGGAACAACGCAGCGGTCAGCGCCAATGCAGCAGCGACATTCATGCTGTTGGCGCGAAACGCCAGCGCCAATCCGAGACCGATGAAGATGATGCCGATGTTCTCGACGGTATGATAGGCCAGCAGACGCTTGAGGTCATGCTGCATCAGCGCATACAAGACCCCGATCGCCGCAGTGACGCCGCCGAGCGCCAGAACCGTGAGCCCGAACCATGGATTGGGCGGGCCGGCAAGATCCAAGACGATGCGTACGAAGCCGTACACGCCGACTTTCGTCATCACCCCGCTGAGCAGCGCCGAAACGTGGCTGGGCGCAGCAGGATGGGCGAGCGGCAGCCAGACATGAAGTGGCACTAAGCCGGCCTTCGATCCAGCGCCGAGGAGGGCGAGCACAGCGGCAAGTGTCGCCGTGAAAGGCGGGTGGGAGGTGAGCCGCATGGTCTCGAACGCATAGCCACCGGCCGACCCCGCCAAAAGCCCAAAGCTCAGAAGCAGGCAGAGGGTGCCGAAGCCTGCCATCACGAGATAGACGAAGGCGGCACGGCTGTTCGCGGGGTCGCGGTAGCGTGCGAGCACGATTGCCCACGAGGTCAGCGACATGAACTCCCACGCCAGCAGGAACGTGAAGGCGTCGTCGGCGAATATCACGAGGTTCATGCCGGCCAGAAAAGCCGCATAGAACGGGAGCACACGCGCGGGCGCCTTCTCGTGCCGGCCGTAACCAAGCGCATAGAGGCTGGTAATCGCGGCGCCGAGATTCACCACCACGAGAAAGAAGGCGCTCAGCGCATCCACGCGAAACCGCGCGCCGACGCCCGGCAGACCGATCGGCAACACCAGTATCCAGGGCGGGGCGGGGTTGAGAAAGCACGTCAGCGCCGCGCCCAGCCCAACCAGCGCCAGCGCCAGGGCGCCGCCATAGATGAGCGGTGTAGCGGCCTTGCGCCG
>Ga0066903_100003000_pt1 | contig 13546 bp, 11 predicted proteins | sample PanSoiMetaGPlot1_FD_67491 | JGI IMG/M metagenome (GOLD analysis project Ga0066903, IMG submission 67491) | Tropical forest soil microbial communities from Panama analyzed to predict greenhouse gas emissions - Panama Soil - Plot 1 (version 2) | ecosystem: Environmental > Terrestrial > Soil >... | reverse complement strand
GGGGTACTCCCAGGCGACAACGAAACCAGAAGCCATCCGAAGCAGTGACGGGATCGAATGCAGCTCGGATAGACCGACCGATTAGAATCCCGGCTTGAATGAATATCCAATCGAGACGCCAAACCGCGTGGCGCGACTGGAACTGAATTCGAAATTGTTGTTGATCAAGTAGAGATGCGCTTCCGGACGGATGAAAAAGTTGCCGTACGGGTACCACCGAAACGCTGCACCGAAGTGTCCCAGAAAGTGGTTGCTGCTGCTGTAATCGGTACAGCTAACGAAGTTGCAGGTGAAGAATGGTTGATAGAACCGCACGCTCTCAACTCCGATGCCGGCCATGAATTCCCCGCCTATGTTCCCGCGCTGCGGAGCGTAGACCCCGTTAAAGTCGAAAAGTATCGGACGGAACGGCTGAACTCCCGCATACAGATTCTGGCTTGCCCGCCACGCAACTTCACCGTTGAATCCGAGCTGGTGCTTAAGCAACAGACCTCCGCTGAAATTCAGGTAAGTGCCTCCACCTAAGGTCTGCGGCAGGTGTTCGCCTGACGCTTCGGACGCCGAAGGCGATGTGAGTGTTCCCACACCGAAGGCTGCATCGAATTGCTGTCCAAATGCTGCTGCGCTCAGTAACAGCGCTGTGCAAATTACCCCAATGCTTACGGATCTCTTCAAGGCATTCTCCAATGCGGATAAAGTCCAGAGTATCTGACGGATAGGATGCCCACGCACGCGAAGAAGGTTGGTCCCTGATCAAGTGAACGCCGCAAACACCCGAATGTTGCGCCGGTCGAATTACGGAACATCGCTGAACCTCTCAAGGCTTTCGCAAAGCGCGCGAAAGTGCTCGCCCTCACTTGCATGGATTAACCATGATTAATGCCTCTATAATCGTGGACGAATGATCACTGTCTCCAAGGAAGACTATCTAAAGGCGATCCTCGAAGCCGAAAGTGAAGGCGAAAGCGTCATCTCCGCGACGCTAGCCCATTGGCTCTCCGTATCTCCGCCGGCTGTAACCATGGCCCTTCGTCGCCTGAAGAAAGACGGCCTTGTGCGCGTGCAGGCTGACGGACACGTAGCACTCACCGCCGCGGGACGCAAGATCGCGCGCAAGCTGACGCTCCGCCATCACCTGATTGAGCGCATGCTCTCCGAGATCTTCGGGATGGAATGGTACAAGGTCCACGACGAGGCCGAGCGGCTGGAACACGCCGTATCTCCAGACTTCGAGGCCAAGCTCCTGGCAAAGCTGGGCGGTGGCGCTGCGTGTCCGCACGGCAATCTCAGTGAACTGGAAAGCCCCGAGAGCCGCCGCCGCCGCGGCCTGTTACTGCTGTCGAATGCCGAGCCGGGACACCGCTACACGGTGAGCGGTATCTACGAACGCGACCGCAAGCTGCTGGAGTTTCTGGAAGCGCGCGCAATCCGACCGGGGGCGGAACTCGGCCTTCTCGAGCGCAACTACGACAAAACGCTCTCCATCCGTACATCTTTGGGTACTGTCGTTCTGGGTCTTCCGGCGGCAGACAAGATCTGGGTTTCTCAGCTATAATTCCTCGTCCAATATTAACCATAGTTAACACCAAATATTTTACTCTGGTTGATCTAATCGAGAGTCATGAAGAGCAAGGACGAAGGAACGATTCCCGAGATATCTGAAGCTTCGGTGAACACCGAGGTCAGGCATGGAAGCCACTTATCCCTCGAGGGCGTTCACGGCTCGGTCGCAGTGCCGCATCCAAAGGCAAGTTTTTGGGAGCAATGGCGCGCCTTTGTGGGTCCGGCGATCTTGGTCAGCGTTGGCTACATGGATCCCGGAAATTGGGGAACCGATCTTCAGGCAGGCGCTCAATTCAAATACGGGCTTCTATGGGTCGTAGGTCTCGCTAGTGTAATGGCCATCTTTATGCAAGTGATCTCGGCTCGTTTGGGCGTGGTCACAGGCAAAGACCTTGCCCAGTGTTGCCGCGACTGGTATCCGCGCTGGTCGCGATGGCCGAACTGGCTGCTGAGCGAAGTCGCGATTGCCGCTTGCGACTTGGCAGAAGTGCTTGGCAGTGCAGTAGCGCTCAACCTGCTGTTTCACATCCCGCTGCTTTGGGCCGTCATTATTACTGGCTTGGACGTGCTCTTGCTGCTTGCATTGCAAGGCTTCGGGATGCGCACGATCGAGGCGGTCGTTCTCCTGCTTGTTGCAACCATCTTCGTCTGCTACTTCATTGAGATCTTCATTCTGCCTGAGACCCAACCCAGTTTCCTCGAGATGGGACGCGCCATGATGTTGCCAGGCTTCCGGCAAGCAGGAATGCTCTATGTGGCGATTGGCATCATCGGTGCCACGGTGATGCCGCACAACCTATACCTGCATTCGGCTCTGGTTCAGAGCCGCCAACTGCAAAAAGACGAAGCCTCCATCCGTCGCGCATTACAGTTCAACACCATTGACTCGATTGTTGCGCTTACCGTCGCGTTCTTCGTGAACGCGGCCATCCTTGTGCTGGCAGCGATGGTGTTTTACGGCAAAGAAAGTGTGATTGTTCCTGGCGGACGCTTGATTGAGTTTGGCGCAGAGAGTGATTGGATCAGGGTTGCATATTTAACGTTAGCGCCGTTGCTGGGTACTGCCGCAGCCAGCACCTTGTTCGCCGTTGCGCTGCTCGCAAGCGGCCAAAGCAGCACGATTACAGGAACACTCGCCGGCCAGGTGGTGATGGAGGGCTTTATGCACTGGCGGATCAGGCCGTGGGTCCGCCGCCTGATCACTCGCGCAGTGGCGATCTTGCCAGCCGTATTCATCATTGGATTGCGCGGCGAGGGCAGTGTGACCGACCTTTTGACTCTCAGCCAGGTAGTGCTCGCACTGCAGCTTCCGTTTGCCATGTTTCCGCTTTTGCATTTCACCAGTTCGGGCAAGCGAATGGGCAATTGGAGGAATGGGCACTTCCTCTTGATTGCCGGATGGACCAGTGCCATTCTCATTACGGCGATGGATCTGTACGGACTTCCTGATTCGCTTAGAGCCGCATGGCACGTGATCATCGGTGGATGACACGACACGGAAGGAAAACGAAACCGTATGTATGGAACGATCCTGGTGACGTTAGACGGTACACCTACTGACCGGGCGATCATTGAACATGTCAAACAACTGGCGAAGCTGGCCAACAGCCGTCTGGTGCTGCTGCACGTGGCAGATGGATGGGCGGCTCGAACCTATGGCCCCGACGCGGTGAGCCCCGAGATCTCCGAAGACACAGCCTATCTCGTAACCGTTCAAGCTGAGTTCGAGGCTGCCGGTATCTCTGCCGAACCCGAACTCGCTTATGGCGATCCTGCTGGCGAAATCATTAAATGGGTTCGCAGCAAGGCGTGCGACTTGGTTGCGATGAGCACCCACGGACATCGTTTTCTAGCAGATGTTTTTCTCGGCACGACCGCCAGCCGGGTCCAGCACAACATCAGCGTGCCAGTGCTGTTGCTGCGGGCCAAGTAGTGTAGCGGGCAGATTTCTTCGCCTCACGTTAAACTAGAGTGTTCAGCGTTCGCGAGCACAGTCTGCTGTGTCCCGCCTGACCAGGAAGGCCGTCACCATGAATAGCTTTGACAGCCGCTCCACTCTCAAGGTTGGAGCGAAGGAGTACGAGATTTACCGCCTCGACGCACTCGATAAGGCGGGAATCTCAACCAGGCATCTGCCGTTTTCGTTGCGGATTCTGCTGGAGAACCTGCTGCGCACCGAGGACGGACGTATCGTGAAGAAGGATGAAGTGCTTGCCCTTGCTGCATGGAATAGCAAGTCACAACCGGAGCGCGAAATCGCCTTCACGCCTAGCCGTGTGTTGCTGCAAGACTTCACGGGTGTTCCAGCTGTTGTGGACTTAGCAGCGATGCGCGACGCAATGGTGCGTTTGTCGGGCGACCCGGCGCTGATCAATCCGCTGCAACCTGCCGAGTTGGTGATCGACCATTCCGTACAGGTGGACGAGTTCGGAACGCCGAATGCGTTCGACGTGAATGCACTGCTTGAGTTTCAGCGCAACAAGGAGCGCTACCAATTTCTACGTTGGGGGCAAACAGCATTTCGGAATCTCGCCATTGTCCCGCCAGATACGGGGATCGTTCACCAAGTGAATTTGGAGTTCCTCGCGCGCGTGGTCTTTGTGCATGAAGCCAACGGCAAGAGAACGGCTTATCCCGACACCTTGGTTGGCACTGACTCGCACACCACAATGATCAACGGTGTTGGCGTTCTGGGCTGGGGTGTAGGCGGAATCGAAGCCGAGGCCGCCATGCTGGGACAGCCAGTCTCCATGCTGATTCCGCAGGTCGTCGGCGTAAAGCTAACTGGGAAGCTACACGAAGGGGCGACAGCGACGGATCTCGTGCTCACCATTACCGAAATGTTGCGGAAGCATGGTGTGGTCGGAAAATTTGTGGAGTATTTCGGTCCCGGCTTGCAGGAATTGCCGCTGGCGGATCGCGCGACGATTGGAAACATGTCGCCGGAGTACGGCGCCACCTGTGGAATTTTCCCGATCGACAAGGAGACGCTGGCATATCTCCGGTTGACAGGACGCTCCGACGAACAGATCGCGTTGGTCGAAGCTTATGCGCGCGAGCAAGGTCTCTTCCACGATGAGAAGACACCTGAGGCCGAGTACTCGGAGTTGCTATCTTTGGATCTCGCGACGGTAGAACCGAGCCTGGCAGGGCCGAAGCGTCCACAGGATCGTGTCCTGCTCTCCAAGGCCAAGGAGTCGTTTGAGCAGGCGCTGCCTACCCTGATCAAACCGGGCAGACGCGCAACCGCAGAAGCGGGCAGCAACGGCCATCTTCATCATGGGAGCGTGGTCATCGCTGCAATCACCAGTTGCACCAATACTTCGAATCCGTCCGTCATGCTTGCCGCGGGCTTGCTTGCGAAAAAGGCCGTCGAGCGTGGTATGGAAGTACCCGGTTGGGTGAAAACCTCCCTCGCACCGGGTTCGAAGGTGGTTCGCGATTATCTGGAAAATGCCGGTCTTACGCCGTACCTCGAGAAACTCAAGTTCAACATCGTCGGCTATGGCTGCACAACTTGTATCGGAAACTCGGGTCCGCTGCCGCCCGAAATTTCGCAGGCGATCGATGAAAACAATCTTGTGGTCGCTTCGGTCCTATCTGGCAATCGAAACTTCGAGGGTCGAATCAATCCCGACGTACGCGCCAATTACTTGATGTCGCCCCCGCTGGTCGTGGCATTCGCGCTGGCCGGTCGCATTGATGTTGACCTTCGCAAGGATCCGATTGGCAAAGGACGCGATGGATCTCCCGTATACCTGTCTGACATCTGGCCAACCAAGCGCGAAGTGGATGAAGCTATCCAGCAGTCGATTTCATCGGATATGTTCCGCAAGAGCTACGCTGACGTCTATCACGGAGACGATCGCTGGCGCTCGTTGCCAGTCCCCGCCGGAGACACGTACCGCTGGGAAAAAGATTCCACCTACATCCGCCGCGCCCCGTACTTCGATGAAATGAAGGTTCAGCCTTCGGCAGTCACCGATATCCGCAAAGCGAGAGCGCTCGCGGTGCTGGGAGATAGCGTTACGACTGACCATATTTCACCTGCTGGTTCCATCAAGAAAGACAGTCCGGCGGGAAAGTATCTACTTGAACACGGCGTAAAGCCGGCGGATTTCAACTCGTACGGATCGCGCCGCGGTAATCACGAAGTCATGGTGCGAGGCACATTCGCCAACGTACGCTTGCGAAATCGCATGGTGCCCAATCTTGAAGGAGGTTTTACTCGCCACTTGCCGGGTGGGGCAGAGATGAGCATCTTCGAAGCCTCGGAGAAGTACATCACCGAAGGCGTGCCTCTGCTTATTCTCGCCGGCAAAGAGTATGGATCAGGTTCATCCCGAGACTGGGCAGCCAAAGGGCCGCTTCTCCTGGGAGTTCGGGCGGTGATTGCCGAGAGCTATGAGCGCATTCATCGATCGAACCTGGTTGGGATGGGTATCCTGCCGTTGCAGTTTGCGGCGGGAGAGAGTGCACAATCGTTAAACCTGACCGGTGATGAGGTGTTCGAGATCACCGGGATACGAGAATTGATAGGCAAGTTTGCGCCGGGACGAAAGCTAAAGGTCCGGGCTGTCGGAAAGAACGGCACAGTAGAGTTTGAACCGCTGGTCCGGATCGATACGCCTCAAGAGGCGCAATACTACGCCAATGGGGGGATCCTGCGATTCGTGTTGCGGCAGTTGCTTGCGGGAAAGCCAGAAGCGGTAACGGCATAGTAAGGTCTGGGTGAGGCCCGATGGCGAGTGGGTACAGGTGGTAATCGCCACGTTCGTTTACGTTATAGACAAGAATTCGTCCTCGCCGTTGAGTAGCTGGCCGACCATCAACACGCCATTGAAGAACGCTCTCGCGAGTACTACTCGTTCTAGCGCTTGTATGAGCTCTCCATGCGTGGTCGCGCGAATATGGATCGCCCACAGGATTGCAACCAGCTCAAGCGCACGCTTACCAATTGATGCCATTAATCCCTTCGCTCTGGCCATCGTAGCAGGATAGCTGTGCGCAGAGTTGTGACTCACCGCCCAAGAAATATGGATGCGCCGAGAGGGTTGCCCGGCACGCGCTGGTGCTATGATTCCGCGTCTTGCGGTCGAATCATTCCCAAAGCCTGAGAACTAACCAAGGAGTAGATAAATGGCTTCTACAAAGGATGTTCTCGATCATCACCTGAAATGTTTCGGTGAATGCGATCTAGAAGGCACGCTCGCGGATTACTCAGTGGACGCCGTGCTGTTCATCCCTGCGGGAGTGTTAAAGGGACGCAGTGCGATCAAGCCCGCTTTCCAAGCCATCTTTGCAGAGTTTGGGAAGCCCGGCACTTCGTTTGCGTTGCGCCATCAGAGCGTTGAGGGTGACTACGCCTATATCCTGTGGACTGGAGAAACAGAGCAGAATCGCTACGAAGACGCGACCGATACATTTGTGATTCGAGAAGGGAAAATCGTAGCCCAATCCTTCAATGCAAAGATAACGCCGAAACGTTGAGCGCCGGCCAAGCGGACAGCCCTAGGTGGCGGCTTGAGGCGTGCTAAAATCAGTGCAGCCACTCAAAGATGCTTCCCGACGTGCAAAACCTGATGGACCTGCAGCAGGCCGACAAGGAAATTCTGCGGCTCCGCGAAGAAATTGCAGCACTGCCGAAACGTGTTGCCGTCATTGAACAAAAGCTGGCAGGAACAAAAGCTTCCCTCGAATCCGCAAGAGCCGGGATCAAGGCCGACGAGGCTGCCAAGCGCAAGTACGAATCCGCTATCCAGGACCTACAGGGCAAAATCTCCAAGTACCGGGATCAGTCGTTGGCGGTGAAAACCAACGACCAGTACAAGGCGCTCCTTCACGAAATTCAGTTTGCTGAACAGGACATCCGAGGCAACGAGGACAAGATCCTGGAGCTCATGCTGAATGCAGACGCCCGGGAGAAAGCAGTGAAAGCGGCTGAACTGGAGCTTAAGGAAGAAACCGCCGAAATCGAAAGGGAAAAAACTCAGGCCCGCGAACGGACCGCAGAAGACGAAAAGCAATTGGCGGAGTGGAACGCCAAGCGTGACAAGGCGCGTGCCGGAGTGAATCCTGATCTGGTGCGGCACTACGACCGGGTTTCGAAATTCCGTGGGTCTGGCCTGGCTGAAGTGATCGACCAGAAATGCATGGGATGTTCTGTGATGCTGCGACCGCAGCCTTATAACGAGGTTCGCAGCGGCAACGTGGTCGTCTGCGAATCTTGCCAGCGCATTCTGTACTTCGATCCTTCGAAAGAAGTCGCAGTGGAAGTAGCGAATACTTTCCACGGCCGCAAGCGTGCGCGTCCAAAGTCCGACGCCCCACAAGCATGGTTTTACCGGCCGGATTATGGCGAGCATGGCGAGGTATTGCTCGGCTTCAATAACGAAGGCAGCAGCTCAAGCCGGCGAGTGTACGACTTCAATACAGGCAGACTGATTGGCGATATCCTGATTCGAGAAGGCAACTATCGTCTTGGCTTCCCTGAAGACCTCACCGACGAAGCCGTCCGCCTAAACGGCCATTGGGATGAGAATGAAATGGAAGAATGGGGCGCCGAGATGCCAATGATTGCGTTAGACGCGCTTCATTCCGACCTGCAGATGGCGCGCGCCGATCACCACAAACACCACACGGCGAAAGCGGAAACTCCAGTCAGTACAGAACATCCGGCAGCAAGCTAGTTTTACTTCCAAAGCAAACACAAAAGATAACCGCAGAGTTTACCGACGCCTCTCGCCCCCTTTTTTGCCGGCGCGAGTGCGCGCCCGCACAACACAAGAGTTAAGATCGCGGTATGGCCAGTAACAATGCCGCTGTCACATCGGTCAAGATCTCACGTCGCGGTGCCGAGCGCATTAAGGGTGGGCACGCGTGGATATATCGCTCGGATGTTTCGGCGAACAACGTTCCGCCGGGTTCGCTTGTCAGCGTAATCGACGATCGCGGCAGGACCATTGCATCAGCTCTCTACAGCAGCTCTTCACAAATTGCTCTTCGGTTGCTCGATAGCGGGCCCATTTTCGACTTGCCTGCCTTAATTCGTGAGCGCGTCAGCGCCGCCATTGCGTACCGTGGAAACGTCGTCAGCAACAGCAACGCCTATCGACTCATCTTCAGCGAATCGGACTTCTTGCCGGGCTTGATCGTGGATCGCTATAACGATCTGTTGGTATTACAGATTCTGACGCAAGCCCTGGACGCAGAGTCCGTGCGACAAACGATCGTCTCTGCCCTGGCCAGTAGTCTCGAACCTGCGGGAATCATCGAAAGAGTTGAGCCTCGTATCCGGGAGTTGGAGCAGCTTCCCCAGAAAACCTCCGGCCTGATTTTCGGGCAGAAAAGCACGACCGAGTTTCAAATGAACGGCATTCGCTTCCACTTCGATGCCTTGGAAGGCCAGAAGACCGGAGCTTTCCTCGATCAGAGGGAGAACTATGCGGCGGCCGCCCAGTACGCCGGCGGTGAAGCGCTTGACGTTTTCTGTTACCAGGGAGGATTTGCCTTACATCTGGCGGAAAAATGTTCCAAAGTCACCGGCGTGGATAGCTCACGCCCAGCGTTGGAGGTTGCGGACCAGAATGCGGCTCTGAACGGTCGCGATATCGAATGGATAGAGGCCAACGCATTTGATCTTCTTAAGGACTTCGCCTCGGCAGGCCGCCAGTACGACACGATCGTTCTAGATCCACCCGCTTTTGCCAAGAACAAGCAGAACCTACCTACAGCTCTGCGGGGCTACAAGGAGCTAAATCTCCGCGCTATGAAGATGCTTAGGCCCGGCGGCGTCTTGGTCAGCTGCTCCTGCTCCTACCACGTCACTCAGGCTGATTTTTTGGAGATGCTGGCCTCAGCCGCAGCCGATGCGCACCGTCAGCTCCGCCTGATTGAAGGTCGAGGACAAGCCAAGGACCACCCAATCCTGCTAACCGTGCCAGAAACGGCCTACTTGAAGTGCTTTGTATCGCGCGTAAGTTACTTCAAATAATGTATATAGCATGCATTGACAATGCTACGCTCATATTTTATGATTCTTTTCGAGTTAATTTACATCAAAGCCATAGAGGAGGAATTGAGCACCATGACAGTTTTAACCCGCTGGGAACCGTTTCGTGAGTTTGCCAGCCTGCAGGATCGGATGAACCGTTTATTCCGGGAGTCCTATGGCTCGGATGAGAATTCGTTGACCACCAGTTCGTTTGCCCCGCCAGTGGACGTCTACGAGGATGAGCACAACATCACTCTGAAGATCGAGGTCCCCGGCATTGACGAAAAGGACATCGATGTTCGCCTGGAAAACAACACGCTGACCGTCCACGGCGAACGCAAGTTCGAAAAGGAAGAGAAAGAAGAGAACTTCCGCCGGGTCGAGCGCCGTTATGGCAGCTTTATTCGGACTTTTACTCTGCCGAACACGGTTGATGCGGAGAAGGTCACTGCCAACTACGACAAAGGCGTGCTGAAGGTAACATTGGCCAAGAAGTCTGAGGCGAAACCGAAGCAGATCAAGGTCAACGTCGGCGGCACCGAGAAGACCCTCGAGGCAAAGGGACCAAGCAAGGCAGCGTAAAGGACAACCCACAGTGAATGCCTCGGTGATGAGGCTGGAAGGATTGTAGGGAGGCCAACACGCCTCCCTATTTCTTTGACGGCATCAAATTTTGTGCCGTGCCGGCTTTCGTTAAGCCCGCAGAAATTTAGAATTTGAGTGTGAGAAGAATATGGCGATTCGTTGGGACAAATTAACAGTAAAGGCTCAGGAAGCTGTGCAGCGGGCGGGGAACCTGGCATCCGAGCACGGCAATCCGGAAGTGCTGCCGATGCACCTGCTGGCGGCATTACTCGAAGACCAGGAAGGCATTGTTCCTCCTGTTCTTGAGAAAGTTGGGATTGGCCCGCAGGCAGTGTTGAGCGACGCTTATCGCGAGATTGAAAAATTACCCAAGGTTTCTGGAGGGGCGGCCCAAGCATCGCTCTCCGCGTCCGCAAGCCAGATGCTGGAGAGCGCGTTCAAAGAAGCCGGCAACTTCAAGGATGAATATGTCTCTACCGAGCATCTGCTGCTCGCTATCACCAAGCTGAAGCGCGATCCCGTACAAGAGATCTTGTTGCGCCGCGGAGGCACTTATGACCAGGTGTTGAAGGCCTTGTCGTCAGTGCGTGGAACGCAGCGGATCACGGATCAGAATCCAGAGGCAAAGTTTCAAGCGCTGGAGCGCTACGCACGCGATCTAACGGAACTGGCACGCCGAGGGAAACTGGATCCGGTGATCGGGCGTGACGAGGAAATCCGCCGTGTTGTGCAGGTATTGGCGCGGCGCACGAAGAACAATCCCGTACTGATTGGCGAGCCGGGCGTCGGCAAGACTGCCATCGTCGAAGGCCTGGCACAGCGAATTGTCTCTGGTGACGTACCTGAAGTGCTTCGCAATAAGCGCGTGATTTCGCTTGATCTCGGCTCGATGCTGGCTGGGGCCAAGTATCGCGGGGAATTTGAGGATCGGCTTAAGGCCGTCCTCAAGGACGTCGAAGAATCGCAGGGTGAGATCGTCCTGTTCATTGATGAGCTGCACACCTTGGTGGGAGCAGGCGCCGCGGAGGGTGCGATCGACGCTTCAAACATGCTGAAGCCGGCTCTTGCGCGTGGCGAGTTGCGCGCTATTGGTGCGACCACGCTTAGCGAATATCGCAAGTACATTGAGAAAGATGCCGCGCTCGAACGCCGCTTCCAGATTGTGTTCGTCGGGGAGCCGACAGTTGAGGACACGATCGCTATCCTTCGCGGCCTTAAAGAGCGCTACGAAGTGCATCACGGTGTTCGCATCAAGGACTCCGCCATCGTGGCGGCTGCGACCCTGTCGCACCGCTACATTACCGACCGGTTTCTGCCTGATAAAGCAATCGACCTGATTGATGAGGCCGCGGCATCGCTGCGTATACAGATCGACTCGATGCCTACGGACATCGACCAGCTTGAACGCCGCGCAATTCAGTTAGAGATCGAGAAGCAGGCGCTGAAGAAAGAGAGCGACGCCAATTCGCGAGAGCGCTTGGCTGCGATCGACAAGGAGTTGGCGGAAAACCGCGAGCGGGGCAATGCCCTGAAGGCCAAGTGGAAGAAAGAGAAGGAATCAATCGCGCGCATCCGAGAGCTCAAAGAAAAGCTCGAGCAACTGAAGATCGAAGAGCAGAAGGAAGAGCGCAGCGGCAACTTGGAGCGCGTCGCGCAATTGCGCTACGGCCTGATTCGGCAGGCGGAAGAGGAAATCAAGAAGCTGACCGTTGAAACCGAGTCTAAAGGCCAGCAACGCATGCTGAAAGAAGAAGTGGATGAGGAGGATGTGGCCCGTATCGTCTCCAAGTGGACTGGCATTCCGGTGTCGAAGATGCTGGAGAGCGAAGTCAAGAAGCTGGTTACGATGGAGGACCGCCTCAGGCTCCGCGTTGTGGGGCAGGATGTTGCCGTCGAGCGCGTGGCCAATGCGATTCGACGATCGCGCGCCGGACTGGGAGATCCCAAGAGGCCGATCGGTTCGTTTATCTTCCTGGGGCCTACCGGCGTCGGCAAGACCGAACTTGCCCGCGCTTTGGCGGAATTCCTTTTTGACGACGAGCACTCCATGGTTCGGATCGATATGTCCGAATACATGGAGAAGCATGCGGTGTCGCGGCTGATTGGCGCGCCTCCGGGATACGTCGGCTACGAAGAAGGCGGCCAACTGACCGAAGCCGTCCGGCGGCGGCCTTATGCTGTCGTGCTCTTCGACGAGATCGAGAAGGCGCATCCGGAGGTCTTCAACATCCTGCTGCAGATCATGGACGACGGACGCCTCACCGACGGCAAGGGCCGCACAGTGGACTTCCGCAACACGGTCATTATCATGACCTCGAATGTGGGCTCTACCTACCTGCAGGCTGAAAACATGCGTACGGCTGACGATTTCGCCAAAGCCAGCGAGTTGGTGATGACCGCCATGCACGGCCAGTTCAAACCAGAGTTCCTGAACCGCGTGGATGACATCATCGTTTTCCATCCGTTGGGCAAGGCACAGTTGGTGAAGATCATCGACCTGCGTCTAGAAGAAGTTCGACGGTTGCTGGCAGAGCGCAAGATTTCTCTCGAACTGACCGATGCCGCAAAAGAGATGTTATTCACGGAAGGCTTCGATCCGAACTTTGGAGCGCGTCCGCTGAAGCGAGCGATTCAGAAGTTGGTGCAAGATCCACTGGCACTCAAGATTCTCGATGGAGAAGTACTGCATGGGGATCATGTAGTGGTCGATGCGGATCGAGCCTCTGGAAAGCTGAAATTCGAGGTCAGCAAGCGAATCGGAGAGCCCCAGGCGGCCAGACGGTAAGCGATTCCAGCGCATAGTTATTGGGCGAAGCGAGGTGGGACGCGGATGTAGACAGAGATCCTCGTTCCCAGACCTCGATGAGGCCCTCTCGTCGCAAAACGGTCCCATAAAGCGCGAAGAATTCCCACCGGTCCTCCACGGGTTGAGCCCGCAATTTCCTGTGTGTTAGCATCCTTGGTTTTGGCAGGCTGATCCGTTTTTGGCCTTATCTAGTCCTCTTGAATCTTCCGGCCACGGGAGCCCCTGGCGGTCCTATTCGGGGAACGCCGACCCTCGGTAACTGGAACAGCCATGGACAGAGTTTCGCCGAGCTGCGCTCGGCTGGACAGCTGAGGGCGGCTGTCCCTGCGTAAGCCGACGGCGAGACATCTGTCGGCACATGATCTGTGGAGGAACGAACCTGTGAAAGTCTACGAAGGCGCAAATATCCGAAATGTAGCCGTCATCGGGCACGGCCATGCGGGCAAGACGTCGCTGATTTCATCGATGCTGTACACAGCCGGGTCGACCCAGAGGTTAGGCCGGGTTGACGACGGCTCCGCCACGACAGACTACGACGAAGAAGAAATTTCCCGCAAAATGTCCATCTCGTGCGGGCTTGCCTTCGTGGAATGGGAGAA
>Ga0066903_100002999_pt1 | contig 13547 bp, 11 predicted proteins | sample PanSoiMetaGPlot1_FD_67491 | JGI IMG/M metagenome (GOLD analysis project Ga0066903, IMG submission 67491) | Tropical forest soil microbial communities from Panama analyzed to predict greenhouse gas emissions - Panama Soil - Plot 1 (version 2) | ecosystem: Environmental > Terrestrial > Soil >... | reverse complement strand
GCCTGCGGCACGCGGTTGACGGCGCCGGCGAACTCGCCATCGACGAGAATAATGCGTTTGTCGCCATGTTTCACGGCCGGGAGATACTTCTGCACCACCCACGGCTCCCGGAAAGTTGCTGCGAACAGATCATAGAGCGAGCCAAAGTTGACATCGCCGGCCTTCAGGGCGAACACTGCCGCGCCTCCGGCGCCATAGAGCGGTTTCATCACGATGTCGCCGTGTGTGGCGCGAAATGCCTTGATTTCATTGAGGTCGCGGGTGATCGCTGTCGGCGGCATGAGATCGGGAAATTCGGTGACGAACATCTTCTCGGGTGCGTTGCGCACGTGGGCCGGATCGTTGACGACGAGCGTTGCGGGACGAACCCGCTCCAGGAGATGGGTGGCCGAGATGTAGGCGAGATCGAACGGCGGGTCCTGGCGCATCAGGATGACGTCGAAGGCCGAGAGCGCGCTGCGCCTTGCTTCACCCAACGTGAAATGGCCGCGCTCATCGTCGCGCACCTTCAACGGCTGCACCGTTGCGTACACCTCGCCATCGACGAGCGCCATCTGTTCGGGCGTATAGTATGAAATCTGATGCTCCCGAATTTGTGCCTCCAGGAGCAGCGCGAAGGTCGAGTCGCTGCGGATGTTGATCCGTTCGATCGGGTCCATTTGAACGGCGACGTTAAAGCGCCTGCGATTTGTCATATGCGCGTTCCGATGAGGGCTGCACGTCATACGCGGGCTTGGCCCGCATTTCCATCCGCCTGCGAGAATTTGTTCTGTCGATAGTTCGCTCGGAGCAATCCCCGGATCAAGTCCGGGCAGGGCGATGACATTGGCAAGGCAATCCAGTCGAAAGATGGCCTAAGCGGACGCGTCGAACGATAACGTCGAAACGCATGTCGCCCATCGCATCTTCGGGATGGCCGGCAAGCCATAGCTGCGTTGCCGAGATGATACGGCACTGCTGCCATTTGCCGATCGCTTCGGCAGCGGCATCGAAACTGTCGCGCGCCTTCACCTCGACGAACACGAGCACGCCCGCGCCGGCGCGCCACCATATCGATCTCGCCGAGTGATGTCCGAAAACGTCGCGCCAGGATGCGGTAGCCCTTGGCAATCAGAAAAGGGGCCGCCCGGCTTTCCGAGAGCCCAAGGCGAAAAGCCACGCGGCGCTGGGAGTCGTCAGAGCCGTGGACCGGCTCAGGGTTTTGCGGAGTGTGAGTCCTTGTCACTTTGGTTCCTTGTCATTTCGGGTTCAGCGCCGTCTCGCCTCGGCAGGGCCAGCGCGCGCTGATAAACGACGCGGCGTTTCAGGCCGGTCGCGGCGGCCACCGCTTCGACGGCATCCTTAAGCGATGCGGTGGCGAGTGCGCGCTGAAGCATCCCGTCGAGGTCGATTGTCTCGACGCGTTCACTCTTTGCAGGCGGTCCGATCACGACCACGAACTCCCCCCGTGTTTCGGCGCCGTCCATATAGGCACGCGCGAGCGCCGTAACGTCGCCGCGGCGAATTTCTTCATGCAGCTTGGTCAGCTCACGGCACACAGCCGCAGGTCGCCCCCCGAGCCGCGCCGCCGCATCATCGAGCATGGCCGCAATGCGCGGGCCGGTTTCGAAAAAGACCAGCGTCGCGGGCAAGTTGGCGAGCTCATCGATGCGGGTGCGCCGCGCGGCGGCGCGCGGCGGCAGAAAGCCCTCGAAGAAAAATCGATCTGTTGGCAGGCCCGACGCCGTGAGCGCCGTCAATACCGCAGAAGCACCTGGCACTGCCGTGACGGTGTGACCTGCCGCCTGGGCAGCCTGCACCAGCTTGAAGCCCGGATCGGAAATCAGCGGCGTGCCGGCGTCTGATACCAATGCAATTGCGGCTCCCGTCCCGAGTCGCGCCAGGATTTTCGGCCGTGCGGCCTCGGCATTGTGTTCGTGGTAGGTCAGGAGTGGCGTCGCGATCGCATAGCGTTCGAGCAGGCGCCTCGTTACCCGGCTGTCTTCGCATGCGATGGCGTCGACGGCGCTGAGCGTTTCAAGTGCGCGCAGCGTTACATCGCCCAGATTTCCGACCGGCGTTGCCACGAGGTAAAGGCCCGGCGGCACCTCCCGTGCCGAGACATCTTGTCCGAAGACGCGAAAGAGTCGCGACTTCTGGGTTTGAATCGTGGAAGAGGCGCGGATCATCATAGCCGGATGTTAAAAGATCGTGACCGATTTGTAATTGCATCAGCCGTCACGACGGGCTTTAGTGTCGGCGGCCGGTCTCGGGCATGCTGGAACGGGCGGCGTATTTCGATACCGCCAGGGAGATTCGGGTAGCATGGCCTTCGGATACAATCTGGCGGCGGCCAGCGTCCGCTTCGCTACCCTTCCCGGCTTGCGGGGGATGGTAGCGAGGGGGTGGTGGCCGGTAGCGATTGCGGCAGCGCTCGCGGCGGCGGTGTGCCTTGCGGGCTGCAGCGGTACGGTAAATTCGGGCGACCTATCTGCGGGTTTCGGAGCCGCTCCCGCCCCGGCGGTTCCCGGCCGGAGCGGTGGCGACTTCAAGGTCGGTCTGATCTTGCCCCTGTCGGCCGGCGGAAATGCCGGCGCCGCCGGCCAGGCCATGCGCAATGCCGCCGAAATGGCGCTGGCCGAAGTTGGTGACTCCAACATTCAGTTGCTGCCCAAGGATGACAGCGGCACCGGGCAAGGCGCTCAGACCGCCGTCCAGCAAGCCGTCGACGAAGGCGCCCAGGTCGTTTTGGGACCCCTGTTCGCCCACTCGGTGACGAGCGCAAAGCCCGTTGCACGCGATCGCGGCGTGCCGATGATTGCATTTTCGACGGACAGCAACGTTGCCGCGCCGGGCGCTTATCTTCTGAGTTTCCTGCCCGAATCAGATGTTGATCGGGTGGTAGATTACGCGATTTCCCAGGGTAAGCATTCCTTCATCGGCCTGATTCCGGGCACCGCGTACGGCACCGTCGTCGAGGGCGAGTTCAAGCAATCGGTTGCGCGCCGTGGCGGGAGGGTCGTAGCACTCGAACACTATGGGGACGATCGCAACAAAATCGCCGACGCCGTGCGGGTCGTGGCTCAGACTGCGGGGCGTGCCGATGCGCTGTTCATTCCGGACAGCGGTGACGCTGTCAACGAGGTGATCGCGGCCCTTTCCACGGCGGGCGTCAACGTGCGCCAATTCGCGCTCATGGGTACGCAGCTGTGGGACGATCCGAAAGTCTTCTCAAATCCGCTGCTTGAAGGAGGTTTTTATCCGGGGCCTGACCCCGCCGGCTTTCGCGCCTTTGCGGATCGTTACCGGAGCCGCTACCGGCAAGATCCGCCGCGCCCAGCGGCGCTCGCCTACGACGCGGTTACGCTGGTTGCGGCTCTCGCGAAGGCGCAAGGGCCGCAGCGCATCACCAACGAGGTGCTGACCAACCCTTCCGGGTTTGCGGGAATCGACGGAGTCTTTCGATTTCGCACCGACGGCACCAACCAACGCGGACTCGCCGTTTTGCGAGTGACGCGGTCCGGCGGCGAAGTCGTCACGCCGGCATCGCGAACCTTCAGCGCATCGGCGACGTAATCACACGGGCCCGATAGATATCCCAGTGGGACTCGTTGTTGCCGATTGCCGTGAAGAACTGCCCCAACTCGGCGGGCCGTCCCTATCCTTGATGACATGGTTTGCCTATCATCTGATAGGCGATCCGCACCTTCGCGCTTGTGGCATATCGGGTCTCGGGCGTCTCCATAATCGGCGCGAGAATCAGTATTCAAAGCTATGTCGGTGGCGCTGCCTTCCACAGCATCGAATCGATGCTGTGCTCACGCTGCGAGGTTGGCCACCACTGCATCGAGAACCGGAAATCCTGCCACCGTGACACGTAAGCGGCCGGCGCCCGCTGTTTCCACAAGACCGTGCTGCGTCAGATACGCGATCTGTTCGGCCGGAAGTGGCCGGCCGGCAAGTACTTCGAAGCGATTAAGGTCGATGCCCTCGGTGAGACGCAGGCCCATCAGCAGATATTCGTCCGCAGCTTCCGCTCGCGACAGCGGCTCGTCGGTCACCAGGCCGTGGCCGTATGACTCGACCAGCGCAAGCCAGGCCTCCGGTTGCCTCTCCGTCGCCGTCGCCCAGCGTCGTCCGTCGATATCGAGACGACCGTGGGCGCCGGGGCCGAGGCCGGCATATTCGTGGCCGCGCCAATACACGAGATTGTGCCGGCACTCGGCGCCGGGCCGTGCATGGTTGGAGACCTCATAAGCCGGCAGGCCGGCTGCGGTGCAAAGCTCCTGCGTCAAGTCGTAAAGATTTCGAGCGTGATCGGCGTCCGGAATGGCCAGCTTGCCGCCTGCATGAAGCGCCGCGAAAGGAGTGCCCGGCTCAATTGTGAGCTGGTAGAGCGACAGGTGGCCCGCGGCGTGCGAAAGGGCACGCATGAGCTCTGCCTGCCACTGCGCGGCCGTCTGGCCAGGTCGCGCATAGATCAGGTCGAATGAATAGCGTTGGAAAATGCGCCGCGCGATCGCGACCGCATCGAGGGCCTCCTCGGTCGTGTGGGTCCGACCCAATGCTGAAAGCGCCGCGTCCTCGAGGGCCTGAACTCCGAGCGAGATCCTGTTGACACCGGCCGCCCGGTAGCCGGTGAATCGCCCGGCTTCGACGCTGGTCGGATTGGCCTCCAGCGTCACCTCGACGTCATCCGCAATGAGCCAGTTGCTCGCCACCGCATCCAGAATAGCTGCGACGGTTGCGGGCTCGGCAAGGGATGGCGTCCCCCCGCCAAAAAAGATTGTGGACACCGTGCGCCCCGGTGTGCGCGCCGCGGTTGCGGCCATTTCGGCCGCGAATGCGCGAACAAAGCGCGGCTGGTCAACACCGCCGTGCCTCACGTGACTGTTGAAGTCGCAATAGGGGCATTTCGATCGGCAGAACGGCCAATGAACATAGACCCCGAACGCCCGCTCGCGATCCGCCTTTGTGCGGATGCGCTCGCCGAGGCAATCAACCCCCGCCAAGACAGGCCTCCGCGAGCTTCAGGAACGCTCGCGCCCGATGTGACAGGCCGAGCCCCTCGGGTGGCAGGCGGTGTTTCTCCGCGCTCGTCATCTCGCCGAATGTAAGATCAAAGCCATTGGGAAGAAACATGGGATCGTAGCCAAATCCCTTGTCGCCGCGTGGCGGCCAGACCAGCGTGCCATCGACGCGGCCTTCAAACTCTTCGAGGTGGCCGTCTGGCCACGCGACGCACAACGCCGATATAAAGTGCGCACTACGGGCTTGCGGCGTTACCGCGCCGCAGTCGCGCAACTTCTGGTTAACTTTGGCCATAGCTTCCCGAAAATTCTTGTTTGGACCAGCCCATCGGGCCGAATGAATGCCGGGCGCCCCGCCCAAAGCATCGACCGCCAGCCCAGAGTCGTCGGAAAAGGCAGGTAGCCGCGCGCTCCGGGCGGCCGCCGTGGCCTTTATGCGGGCATTTTCCCGAAAGTCCGCACCGGTCTCGTCGGGCTCGATGAGGCCAAGCTCGCCCGCCGCAATCGCATCGACGCCGAATCGTGCAAGCAGCTCGCGCATTTCCCGCAGCTTGCCGGGATTGTGGGTCGCAATCACCAGCCGTCCAGCGAGTCCGCGATGTCGATGGCCGTCCGTCAAAGTCTACATCACCGCGATTTTCTGCAGCTCGATGAGCTTCCCGACGCCCTTGCGGGCAAGCGCCAGCAGCGCCAGCAACTGGGCTTCCGTGAATGGCGTTTTTTCCGCCGTGGTCTGGATTTCCACAATGCCGCCGCTTCCGGTGAGAACGAAGTTTGCATCGGTCTCAGCGCCGGAATCCTCCGCATAGTCGAGGTCGAGCACGGCCGTGCCGGAGCAGATGCCGCACGAAATGGCGGCGACATGCTCGCGCAAGGGCGACGCGCGAATGATGTCCCTGGTTTTCATCCAGACGAGGCAGTCATGCAGCGCGACCCAGGCGCCAGTTATGGCCGCCGTGCGCGTGCCGCCGTCGGCCTGGATGACATCGCAATCGATAGTGATCTGACGCTCACCGAGCGCTTCGAGGTCGACAACGGCGCGCAGACTGCGGCCAATCAGCCGCTGGATTTCGATAGTGCGACCGTTTTGCTTGCCTGCCGACGCCTCGCGTCGCGTCCGCTCCAGAGTGGCGCGCGGCAACATGCCGTATTCTGCCGTAATCCAGCCGCGGGCCTGGCCCTTGAGCCAAGGCGGCAGGCGATCCTCAAGCGTCGCTGTCACCAGGACATGGGTGTCGCCGAACTTCACAAAACATGAACCTTCCGCATACTTTACGACGCCGCGTTCCAGCGAAACGGCCCGCAGTTCATCGGTCTGGCGGCGACTTGGTCGCATAGATTCCCTCCCGGCGGCACCGAAGTCTGGTGAATCATGCGCCGCCACGAGGTTTTTAGGTTCGTCCGCGAGGTTGGACAAGGGTTAGGGCGAAATGAGTACGGTTCCGGCCTTGAACATGCCGTCCGGTATGGACAAATAACCGGCCCAAGGCAATCATTTGATAATGCGGTCCGTGTCTCAAGACGTCCCAATTGGATCCACCGAAATAAGCCTCGCCCAGCTTAACGAGCGCTCGCGCGAGATCTTTCGTCAGATTGTGGACAGCTATCTGACCACCGGAGAGCCGGTCGGATCGCGCAATCTGTCGCGGATCATTCCAATGACGCTGTCGCCCGCGTCGGTGCGCAACGTCATGCAGGATCTCGAGCGGCTGGGGCTCATCTATGCGCCGCATGCTTCGGCCGGGAGGCTGCCGACCGAACTCGGCCTGCGGTTTTTCGTCGATGCATTGATGCAGATTGGCGATTTGAACGACAGTGACCGCGATGCGATCGAGGGACAGGTCGCAGCGGCAGGCACAACTGTTGAAAACGTGCTGACGGAGGCTTCCGGCTTGCTGTCGGGCCTCGCCCGCGCAGCCGGTGTCGTACTCACCGCCAAGGCCAATTTGAGGATGAAGCATATCGAATTCGTTCGGCTCGAACCCGAACGTGCGCTTGCCATCCTGGTGGCCGAAGACGGGCAGGTCGAAAACAGGGTCCTCAACCTCCCCATCGGGCTTCCCACATCGGCGCTGACGGAAGCTACGAATTTCCTCAATGCTCATATCCGGGGCAAGACGCTTGCCGAGGTCAAGGCAGAGCTTGAGAAAGCACTCGAAGCCGGCCGCGCCGAACTCGATCAATTGACGCAGAAGATCGTTGCTGCAGGTCTGGCGAGCTGGTCCGGCGGCGAACGCGACGAGCGCAAATTGATCGTGCGCGGCCATGCCAATCTGCTCGACGACCTTAAAGCGGTTGAGGATTTGGAACGGGTACGGCTGTTGTTCGACGAGCTCGAAACCAAGCGCGGCCTTGCGGACCTGCTCGGACGCGCCGAGCGCGCCGAGGGCGTCCGGATCTTCATCGGTTCGGAAAACAAGCTGTTTTCGCTATCCGGATCATCCACCATTACTGCCCCCTATCGGGATTCGACCGGAGGGATCGTCGGCGTGATCGGTGTCATTGGCCCGACCCGGCTCAATTACGCCCGTATCATTCCTATGGTCGACTATACGGCCAAGATCATCAGCAGGCTCCTGGCAGCCTCATAGCTTCCCCATCTCGCATGAGCTTGATTTTTGGCCGCAGAGCATTGATATGCGGGGCATTCGCCCGGCAATTTGAGGGAACGGTATATGACGGATCCGCCTGCCACCACCGATGGCAACGATACCGCGACGACGGCCAACAACACCACGACGACGGCCAACAACGATGAGCCGACGCCGCCCGACGCGGCAGCGCTCGCAAAAGAAGTGGCCGACTACAAAGACAAGCTCTTGCGCGCGCTCGCTGACATGGAGAACCTGCGCCGCCGGACCGACCGGGAAGTGGCCGACGCGCGCGCCTATGGCGTGTCGAGCCTGGCGCGTGACCTCATCGGGGTTGCCGACAACTTGCGGCGTGCGTTGGAAGCGGCCAGTGAGTCGGCCGCAGCCATGGAAGGCCCCGCCAGGGGGCTGCTCGAAGGGGTTGAGCTGATTGAGCGTGAGCTTCTCAAAGTGCTGGAACGGCATGGCGTTAAGAGGTTCGATCCGCAGGGCGCCAAATTCGATCCAAATTTTCACCAGGCGATATTCGAAGTACCCGACGCAAACATCCCGGCTGGCTCCGTCGCACAGGTGATTCAGCCGGGTTACATGATTGGGGAGCGGGTGCTGCGGCCCGCGATGGTGGGAGTTTCCAAGGAAGGCCCGAAGCCGGCGCCCTCGGAAAGCCCTACCGACCAAACGCAAACCGGCTGAAATGCCAGCCTGCTATTCCCGGGGCGTAACTCCGTCGCGCACGGCGCGAAAATGCGCAAACGCCGCGGGCCATTGATCGGCACGTGCAACACCGATCATGCGAATGAATATACCCGGACCGAACCGCACCCACTGAATGACCTTCATGGGGGTATCCGTAAAAGCCTCCTTCGCTTCAGCCTGCAGCTCGTGTGTGGCAAGGCTGCCGCCGCCAAGTCTCAACATTTCGCCATCGCCGTTGGTGATGCGCACGTCCTTCAGGTCAGTCAATCCGGTGAAAATAAGCGTGCGGGCAAAATGGGCGCGATCGGCGGGCTGCTCAGGCCCGCCCTGACCGATCATTACCGCGAAGACCGGCTGTTCGGCGGGCCTCGCGGTGTCCTTTGCACCGTCGGTCAGCACCACTCCAGTGTTGCCGATAACGCGGACCGGCCGTAATCCGGAAAGATCAGTCAACTTAAACGGCACCAGGGCGACCTGCTCATCCATGGGCACTGTCGCCCGGACCGCCAGCGTCGAAAGCGACGCGCGAATTACGGCGTCTGAATACGTCTTCAAGCCTGGCTCCGGCACCTGGACGGCGACAAGCGCAACTCCCTCCGGGAGCTGACCAAGGAGGATCCATTTGCGGATTTTCTGGCCGTTCTCCTGTTCATTCCCTGCCACAAGCACGGCGCTGCCGTTGGTGAGCGCGAGAGTTTCCCGCTTGTCTTCGGCGATGCCCTGTTTCTTGAGGGCCTCCGTGGCTAAGGATGCCTCGAGATCGGCGTAGGCCTGCGCGGGAAGCGTCGCCACAACGATTGACGAACGCGTATCCGGATTCTCGAATCCGGGAAATCGCTTGCTCGCCACGAAGCCTGGCGGTGGCACAAATCCCATGCGTGAGCCGAGTGGAAAGACCGGGTCGGCGGCGAGTGCGGGCGCGCGGGCGAGGGATACGGTAAACAACAGGAAAAACGCGATGAATCGCAGCATCATGAGCCGGTTCCTCCGAAATGGTGGGCGACGTTATAGTCGGTTCGCGGCCAGCCGTCTTCGGCCTTTTCGGCCGCCGCCATGTCAGGTCCATAGGGCTGCCATCGGGCAAAACCGTGAAAGTCACAGCATAAAAAGCTGGCGGCGGCACGGAATGCGGCTGGCGCGTCGCCAAGCGCCGGCGACCGGGCGGAAGGAGCCTGCGCGGGCGCAGGTTTGTGCTTGTTAATGCTGACGCTTCCCGCCATCCTGACTTGCGGTCCGAAGGCGGCCTCCTATATGACGCTGTGAACCCCGCCGTTGGGCGGCGGGGATAATGAGGGGTCGGATTAGGGGCGGTCCAGGGCGATAGGAAACCTGCATTACGCTTCGTCCGGGTGCCACATTGGGCCCGGCCGACCTGCTAAAAAGGGGATAGACCTAAGATGGGAAAGGTCATTGGCATCGACCTCGGCACGACCAATTCCTGCGTCGCCGTGATGGAAGGTAAAGCGGCCAAGGTCATTGAGAACTCGGAAGGTCGCAACACGACGCCTTCCATCGTGGCATTTACAGATGACGGGGAACGTCTCGTCGGGCAGCCTGCCAAGCGCCAAGCCGTTACCAATCCGGAGCGCACCTTCTTCGCAGTCAAGCGGCTGATCGGGCGTCGTTACGATGATCCGATGGTCGAAAAGGACAAGAAGCTTGTCCCTTACAAGATCATGCGCGCCAGCAACGGCGACGCGTGGGTCGAGGCGGACGGCAAGACCTATTCGCCCTCGCAGATCTCTGCTTTCGTGCTGCAGAAGATGAAGGAGACCGCGGAGGCCAATCTGGGCCAGAAGGTAACCCAGGCGGTCATCACCGTTCCGGCTTATTTCAACGACGCCCAACGCCAGGCAACGAAGGATGCCGGAAAAATCGCCGGTCTCGAAGTGCTGCGCATCATCAACGAGCCGACTGCAGCCGCGCTCGCCTATGGCTTGGACAAGCAGAAGAGCGGCACCATCGCGGTCTATGACCTGGGTGGGGGAACGTTCGACGTTTCCATCCTGGAAATCGGGGACGGCGTTTTCGAGGTAAAATCCACCAACGGCGACACGTTCCTGGGCGGCGAAGACTTCGACATGCGTCTGGTCAACTATCTTGCCGACGAATTCCAGAAAGAGCAGGGCATCGACTTGCGCCGCGACAAGCTGGCGCTGCAACGACTCAAGGAAGCCGCGGAAGCCGCCAAGATCGAGTTGTCCTCGACGACCCAGACCGAGATCAACCTGCCCTACATCACGGCCGATCAGACCGGACCGAAGCATCTCACGCTCAAGCTCACCCGCTCCAAGTTCGAGGCGCTCGTCGACGATCTCATCCAGAAGACCGTCGAGCCGTGTCGGCTCGCTCTGAAGGATGCCGGGCTAACTGCAGGGGAAATCAACGAGGTTGTTCTGGTCGGCGGCATGACGCGCATGCCGAAGGTCCAGGAGGTCGTTAAGCAGTTTTTCGGCAAGGACCCCCACAAGGGCGTCAATCCGGATGAAGTCGTGGCGGTGGGCGCTGCGATTCAGGCCGGTGTGCTGCAGGGCGACGTGAAGGACGTTCTGTTGCTCGATGTAACGCCGCTGTCGCTCGGCATCGAGACGCTCGGCGGCGTGTTTACGCGAATCATCGATCGCAACACCACGATCCCGACTAAGAAAAGCCAAGTGTTCTCAACCGCAGAGGACAACCAGAACGCGGTGACGATCAGGGTGTTCCAGGGCGAGCGCGAAATGGCAGCCGACAACAAGCTGCTTGGGCAATTTGATCTCGTCGGCATCCCGCCGGCGCCGCGCGGAGTGCCGCAGATCGAGGTGTCGTTCGACATCGACGCCAACGGCATTGTCAACGTTCAGGCCAAGGACAAGGCGACCGGCAAGGAGCAGCAGATCCGAATCCAGGCTTCTGGCGGACTTTCCGAATCCGAGATCCAGAAGATGATCAAGGACGCCGAGGCCCATGCCGAGGAAGATAGGAAGCGCAAGGCCTCGGTCGAAGCCAAGAATCATGCCGATGCCTTGGTGCACTCGACCGAGAAGGCGCTCGCCGAGCACGGCGCGAAAGTCGGCGAGGGCGAACGGCGGGCCATTGAGACGGCTTTGGCGGATCTTAAGGAAGCGGTGAAGGGCGATGACGCCGATGTCATCACGGCCAAGATCAATGCGCTTGCTCAGGTCTCGATGAAGCTCGGCGAAGCCATGTACAAGCATGCGGATGCCCCCGGCGCAGGGGGGACGGAAGGCGCCGGGCCGGGCGCGCCCAAGAAGGATGACGTCGTCGACGCGGAATTCACCGAAGTGGACGACGACAAGAAGAACAAAAAGTCGGCCTAAGAACGGGTTTTGCTCGGAGGAAATCGGCGGTTCTTCGCGCGCGAGGAGCCGCAGGGGGGTTGTTGCGATGCGTTGCGCCTGAAAGATGTCTTCACGACCCCAATTCCCGGACGGCTCGTCCGCGATACGCGGACCCTACGCTGCCCTCTCCCGCTCGCGGGGGAGGGCGGTCTGCGTTGCGTCAGGGTGATGTCGCATGGCCAAGCGTGACTATTATGAGGTTCTTGGCGTTCAGCGCGGCGTCAACGACAACGATCTCAAAGCCGCCTATCGCAAGCTTGCCATGAAATTCCACCCGGATCGCAATCCGGGCGACCGCGACGCGGAGCATCGCTTCAAGGAAATCAACGAAGCCTACGAGGTCCTTAAGGACGGCGACAAGCGTGCAGCGTATGACCGCTTCGGTCACGCGGCGTTCGAGCAAGCTGCCGGCGGGCCCGGCTTTGGCGCCGAATTCGCCTCGTCATTCGCTGATATTTTCGATGACTTCTTCGGCATGGGCGGCGGTCGACGCGGCCGCGGCATGGGCCGCGAGCGTGGCGCCGACCTGCGCTATAATATGGAGCTGACCCTCGAAGAAGCCTTCAGCGGCAAGACCGCTCAGGTCCGCATACCCACCTCGGTAACCTGCGAGACTTGCGCGGGCAGCGGCGCCAAGGCCGGCACCAAACCGAGAGTTTGTGCGATGTGCGGCGGCCAGGGCAAGATTCGACATGCCCAGGGGTTCTTTACGCTCGAGCGAACCTGTTCGAGTTGTCACGGCCGCGGACAAGTGATCGACACGCCGTGCGGGACCTGCGGCGGCCTCGGCCGGACCACGCGAGAGCGCGCGCTCTCGGTCAATATTCCGCCGGGTGTCGAGGACGGAACGCGCATCCGTCTGTCGGGCGAGGGCGAGGCGGGTCTTCGCGGCGGACCTTCGGGAGACCTGTACATTTTTCTTTCAATTGCAACTCATCCTTTCTTTCAGCGGGATGGCGCCGATCTGCACTGCCGGGCGCCGATCTCAATGACCACCGCGGCGCTCGGCGGGGAGTTCGAGGTGCCGACGATCGACGGCGGCAAGACGCGCGTGAAAATTCCGGATGGCACGCAGTCAGGACGGCGTTTCCGTCTGCAGGCCAAAGGCATGCCGGTGCTGCGCTCGAAGCAGCTTGGGGACATGTATGTGCAGGTCGTGGTAGAAACGCCGCAGAATCTCACCAAGCGGCAGCGAGAGCTCCTGATGGAATTTCAGAAATTATCGTCCAATGAGACCAATCCGGAGTCCGCAGGCTTCTTTGGCCGGGTCAAAGAGTTTTTCGGGACCCGCGCCGGGCCGGCGTGACCGGTCTTGACCCTGGGGCCGCTAGCCTATAGTCGTGACAGGCGTGTGACGGGTCCCGGGGCGGGCAGCGGCAAAATTCGATTCCCTTCATGTCGATTCAATCCACGTTGAGTATCGCCAAGAGAACTTTGCGCCTTGACGATGAAGTGCGATTCATCCGCTCTTGGATAGAAGAGCCTCTGGCGACTGGCGCGGTCATGCCGTCTGGCAAGCCGTTGGCGCGGGCGATGGCAAAATGCGTCGACCCCGAAATTGATGGTCCGGTGATCGAGCTCGGCCCCGGAACTGGGGCGGTGACGGCGGCGCTGGTGGAGCAGGGCATCGCGCCCTCCCGATTGGTGCTGGTTGAATTCAATCCGACGTTCTGCCGGCTGCTTCGCACGCGCTATCCTGAGGCCACCGTCGTGCAGGGCGACGCTTATGGGATCAAGCGCCTGCTCGCGAGCCTCCTGCGCCAGCCCGCTGCCGCCGTGGTGTCGGGGCTGCCATTGATCACAAAGCCGCTCAAGTTCCGATTGCGCCTTCTGGCTGATGCATTCACGTTGCTTGCGCCGGGCGCCCCTTTTGTTCAGTTCACCTACGCGATAGTGCCGCCGATTCCACG
>Ga0066903_100002998_pt1 | contig 13547 bp, 10 predicted proteins | sample PanSoiMetaGPlot1_FD_67491 | JGI IMG/M metagenome (GOLD analysis project Ga0066903, IMG submission 67491) | Tropical forest soil microbial communities from Panama analyzed to predict greenhouse gas emissions - Panama Soil - Plot 1 (version 2) | ecosystem: Environmental > Terrestrial > Soil >... | reverse complement strand
CGAGAGGAAATCCGTGCGGCGCGGAAGGCGGAACGCGAGCGACGGCGAACGACGACCGCGCGGGCGGAGGCTGCCGAGCGCGGACGCGACCGCCGTCTCGGAACCGCCGTCGAGCGCGCCAGCCGCGCGGACCGGGCACTCCGCGCGCTTGACGAGCCGCTGCCGGTCTTGGCGCCGCTCGCCGCAGGCGATCCGGTGGAGGCGCGGGAGCTCGGGGTACGCGGGACGATCGCGTCCATCGAGGGCGACGAGGCCGAGGTGGTCGTGCAGGGCGGCGCCCGGGTGCGCATGCCCCTCGCCCGGCTGCGTCCCTCGGCGGAGACGCGTGCCGAGACGGAGCCCGCCGTCAAGGTGGTCGCCGCGGCCCGCGGCGACGTCTCCGATCAGCTCGACGTGCGCGGTATGCGCGCCGACGAGGCCCGCGAGGCCGTGCGCGCGTTCGTGGACGACGCCGCGCTCGCGGGCCTGGCGGAGGTCACGGTCGTCCACGGCCGTGGGACCGGCGCCCTGCGAACGGCCGTCCGCGCCGAGTTGACCGATCACCCCCTCGTCGAGAGTCAGAGCGGAAAGTCGGCGGACGGCGCGACGACCGCCGTGCTCGGCTGAGGCGCCGTGGAGGTCCGGCTCGCGAGACACACCGAGCGACTCGAGGAGATCGTTCGCTTCTACCGCGACGGGCTCGGCCTCCCGGAAATCGGGCGGTTCGAGGGTCACGAGGGCTACGACGGGGTCTTCCTGGGCATCCCCGGCACGAATGCGCATCTGGAGCTCACCTCGGGCGGCAGCCATGCGGAGCCCACACCGCACCCCGATACGCTGCTCGTGCTCTACCTCGGCACCCGGGAAGCTGTCGAGGAGATCGTTGCCCGCGTGGGAGGCAGTCCCGTCGAGCCCGCCAACCCGTACTGGGCGAAGCACGCAGTCACCCTGGAGGATCCCGACGGCTTCCGCGTCGTCCTCGTGCCGGACGTCTGGGGCTAGCCGCCGGGACCCCCTCCCGCTCATCGTCCCCTGCTCGTTGGATCCACCCCCGCGTAGGTGAGGAAGTCGACCATCCGGAAGTCGCCGCGGTCGCGACTCGGCAGACTCGGCCGCCAGCGCGGGTCGTAGGACAGATAGGACTCGGGGTCGCTCTGTAACAGGCCGATGATCACCTCGGCGACGATCCGCCCGCCGACTGGACCGAGGTGAAGGCCGTCTTCGACCAGCTCGGCTTCCTTGAGCACGTAGTACCAGAGCGGAGTGGAGTGTTCGAGCCGGTGGCCGAGGCTCGCGAGTTCGTCGAGGTCGGCGCCGTCGAGGGCGGTGACGCCCATGCGGCGCGCGAGCGTCTGACCTGAGGGAAGCTCCCACGTGATGTGGCGGAGCAGGGTGCGCACGGGAAGCGCCGTCGGCCCGGAGTGCGAGGCGATCGCACCGATCGGCAGGTGGAAGAGCGGCGTGGAGATCTTCGTGTCGATCCGCTTGTTGTGCTTGACCTCGCCGTCGCGGAAGTCGAAGAAGGTCTGCCAGCCGATGAAGCGGCGGGGCGCACGAGAGCCGCCGCGGAGATCGTCCGGGTCGGGCCCGCCGAGCGAGTTGTCGAAGATCATCCCGAAGAACGGCTTGCCGTTGTCGCCGGCGAGGTTGGCGCGGTAGGACGGTCTGACCATGGAGTGACCGAAGCGGTAGGCCGCGCCCTGGAACTCGACCGGGATGTAGGCCTCGCCCTTGCCCGGCCGGTAGAAACGGCGTCCACGGCGCAGGATTGCGTTCACGAGCGGTTGGCCGACGAAGAGGGGCAGGAACTCGTGCAGGATCATCCACTGGTAGTGCCACGTGGTCAGCCTGCGCGCCTGTGTGTGCAAGTCGAGCAGATCGGTCGTCCCGCCTTCTCGCAGCTGGTCGACGACGCGGTTGTGGAAGCAGAGGAACGCGGCTTGCAGCCCGGCGATGATCACGTTTTCGTCGTTTCGGGGGTCGGCGATGATGGCGGTGCCGTCGGCCATGCGCGGCAGGTCCTCGAACAGGCCGCCGGACTCGACCTTGAGCTTCGCCCGGTCGGCGGGGTCGTACAGCTGTGGCGAGCCGACGGGGCCTGCGCCGTAGACCGAGTCGAGGTCGAAGGAGGGTGTGCGGGCGTTTCGGGTCGCGGTCGGTGCCGCCGGCTTGCCCAGTGGGGAAGACGTGTCGAAGGTCATGTCGTGGTCCATGAACTGGCCCATGAACGTCGTCCCGGCCGTGTGGGTCGGGTTGTCGGGGTTGTGTCTGGACAGGGACGGATCGGTGATCAGCTGCACCGGTCCCCGCGCGAGCGCGTCTCGAGCGTCGAGCACGCCATCCGCCGAGCCGAGCTCGACGAGCGCCGCCTCCAGGCCGTGCCGGCCCGGGTCGGCGAACGGGCGCATCCGGTCGAAGATCCGGCCGAAGTGCGTCGTCAGCGCCGGTGCGACGTGCCGTGCGGGCGTCGCAGCCGGGGCAGCCGCGCCGGCTGTCCCGACGCGTACGGCCCCGCTCGTCCCGACGGCGACGGCGCCCGCGCCGACCGTGCCGAGAAAGCGCCGTCGACTGTACCGACCCAAGGCCTCGATGTCGTCGTGTTCACCCATGACGGGCTCCTTTCTGGCCGCAGATCGCGATGGTCCCTATGGAGGAGACGCGGCGCTCACGGCCTCGCATTTCGTTTTGTGTGCGCCGTGACTGCCGGCGTGTGACGAGAGCGGCGCTCGGCACAGCCGTCATGCCGAACCTCCCTCAGGAGGTTCGGCGACCGCCTCGCTGATGCGCTCGAACCGAAGCCCTGCTCGTCGCGCAGCCTCCCGGACGGCGTCGGCGCTCCCGGCCTCGTAGAGGTAGAAGCAGGTCTCGTCCTCGGGGACGAGGATGGAGCGCAGGTAGCGGACGGCCGTGCCTTCGCTGTTGACTTCCGCCGCGGCTCGACGGGCCCGCTCGGCGCCCGCACCTTCGCCGGGTGCGCCGCTCCGCGAGACGTACTGCTCGACGAGGAACTCAGCCATGCGCTCGACGCTAGGCCGGCCCGGCCTTCCGTTCAACGGCGGAAACCGGTGGACTTTCGCGATCAGGTGACGCCGAAGGCTCCGCGGGCTGGCGCGCTCGAGTGCTTGGCAGTAGCCTCGAATGCCTTGGAGGACGCAGTGCTGTTCGGGCGAGATCGCGAGCTCGACATCGGGCGGGGGTTCCTCGAGGACGAGCGGCCTCGAGGGCTGGTCATCGAGGGCGCGCCGGGAATCGGGAAGACGGCGGTCTGGCGAGAACTGCTCGGCGTCGCGCGCGCCGACGGATATCTGGTGCTCGAGTGCGCCGGCGACGCTGCCGAGGCCCGGCTGACGTTCGTCGGCCTCTCCGACCTGTTCGCAGAGGTCGTCGACGAGGTCCTGCCTCGACTTCCGCCTCCGCAGGCACGGGCGCTCGAGGTGGCGTTGCTGCGCGTCGACGCTGCGGACTTGCCGAGCGAGCCGCTGGCGGTCGTTGCCGGCGTCCTCGGGGCGTTCCGTGCGCTCGCCGAACGGCAGCCGGTGCTGGTCGCGATCGACGACGTTCCGTGGCTCGACCAGGCCTCGGCCGAGGCCGTCTCGTTCGCGGCGCGGCGGCTGCGAGCCGAGCGAGTGAGGTTCCTCGTCACCAGGAGGCCCCGCGTGACGTCCCAGCTCGAGCGGGCGCTCGCTCCCGAGCTCGCACGCATGCAGGTCGGACCGCTCAGCCTTGGCGCGCTCCGCGGAATCCTGGTGGAACGGCTCGGCCTGACGGTGTCCCGCCACCTGCTGCGGCGCATCTTCGATGCCACGCTCGGCAACCCGTTGTTCGCGCTCGAGCTCGGACGCATGCTCGTCGAGCAAGGCCTTCCGGCCGTCGGCGAAGACCTGCCGGTGCCGGAGACGGTCGAGGAGCTGCTGGGCGCACGCGTGACGCGCCTACCCAGGCCGACGCGTTCGTTGCTCCTCGCCGTCGCGCTCGGAGCCGAGCTCGAGCCGGTGCAGCTCGCCGCGGTCGCCGAGCCGGCGGCCCTGGACGACGCCGTCGAGCAGGGGTTGCTGCTCGTCCACGGCGGCCGTGTGCGGCCGTCGCATCCGCTGCTCGCCGCAGCCGTGAAGCGCCGATCGCGTGTGCGCGAGCGTCGCGAGCTCCATCTGACGTTGGCCGAAGCGATCGCCGACGAGACACTGCGAGCCCGCCACCTCGCGCTTGCGACACGCGACCCCGACGAGCGCCTCGCGACCGAGGTCGCCGGTGCAGCCGCGAGCGCGTTTTCGCGTGGCGCCCGGCAGGAGGCCGTCGAGCTCGGCGAGCACGCCCTCCGGCTCACGCCGACGAATTCCGGCGAGCGCGCGGAGCGGCTGCTGACGCTCGCGTCGTATCTCGAGACCGCGGGCGAAAACCAGCGCCTGACCGACCTGCTCACAGCCAACCTCGAGGCAATACCGGACGGGTCGCAGCGGGCTCGTGCGTGGATGCTGCTCGCCGCCGGTACGGACTACGCGCACTACCGGTGGCATCTCGAGCAAGCGCGGCTCGAGGCCGAGGGCGACGCCGGGCTGCACGCCCACATCGTCGCCTTCGGATCGAGCGCCGTCATCGCCGTCGAGCGGATCGCCGACGCCGAGATGCAAACGCTCGAGGTGCTTCCGGCAGCCGAGCGTGCCGGCCCGGAGGTCGAGCGGGCTGCTCTCTACGCACTCGGCTGGGCTCGTGCTCTTCGCGGGCGAGATATCGACTCGATCTGCAAACGGTGGGCGGAGGCTTCGACGGCCCCTGGTCATCTGGGCGATTCGCCCGACCGCGTCACGGCCCAGCGCCTCGTCTGGCGCGGCGAGATCGCCGAAGCAAGGATCGCGCTCGAGCGTCTCCGGGTGCTCAGCGACGAGCGCGGGGAGCTTGTCTCGTACTTCTGGGCGCGGCTCCATCTCTGCGAGCTCGCACTGCGGGTCGGAGACTGGCGGATGGCCGAGAGACTGCTCGACGAGTGGTCGGAGACGGGCGACCGCGAGATCTCCCCCGGGCAGTTCTACGAACGCTGCCTGGCGCTGCTGGCAGCAGGTTGCGGTCGAGTCGAGGAGGCGCGCCGGTTCTCGGACGAGGCGGTTGCGGAGGCGGAGGCGATCGGCTACGAGTGGGACTGGCTCGAAAGCATGCGAGCCCGCGGGATGACGGCGCTGCTTGCAGGCGAACCGCGTCTTGCGGTCGAGAGCCTCGGCGCCGTCTGGGATCACACCACGCGCGAGGGGGTGGACGAGCCGGGAGTGTTCCCCGTTGCTCCCGACCTCGTCGAAGCGCTCGTCGAGCTCGGCGAGCGCGAGCAGGCATCCGCGGTCGTGTCGCGGCTGCAGATGCTCTCCGAGCAGCTGCACCACCCCTGGGGCCTCGTCACCTCGAGGCGGTGCAGGGGGCTGATCGGACTGGCAACGTCGAGCTACGACGAGGAGGCGGCGGCCGAGCTCGCGGCCGCGGCAGCCGACTACTGCGAGCTGGGCCTCCGTTTCGACAGCGCGAGGTCGCTGCTCTCCCTCGGACGCGCTCAGCGGCGGCTGAAGAAGTGGGGCGCTGCGCGACGGTCGCTCGAGCTCGCTGGACGGGCGCTCGACGAGATCGGCTCGACCGGGTGGGCGGAGCTGAGTCGGGCCGAGCTCGCGCGGATCAGCGCCCGCCGACCGGGCAGGACGGGTGAGCTGACACCGACCGAGCGCCGTGTGGTGGAGCTCGCAGCGGACGGTCGCTCGAACAAGGAGATCGCACAGGCGCTTTACGTCACGGTCAACACCGTCGAGGGGCACCTCTCGCACGCCTACGCCAAGCTCGGCGTCCACTCGCGGGCACAGCTCGCGCGCCGCCTGCAGAGCGAGCCCACCGGCGTGTCGGCTCGGCCGTGACGCCTATTCGGTGAGCTCGACCGCGTAGATGTCGTAGGGCAGCCGTTCCAGCACCGCGCGCCGCGGCTCCGGGACGGCGAAGAAGCGCTCGACCGCGAGCTCGTCGAGCCAGGCCAGGTCCGGCCGCAGCTCGATCATCCGCCGAACCGCGTCCCGGTCGCCCCCCAGGGCGACCCCGTCGAGGCGCTCTCGCTCCGGCGCCAGGATGCGCGCCGCCACCTCTGCGGCCGCCAGGAGGGCGACGCGGGCCTGCTCTTCCCGGCGCCGCCGAAAGCGGTTCGCGGAGGACCCGCCCGCACGGTGTCGGCCGTGGACGAGCCTCTGCCCGACCTTGGATGCGACCAGCCGCTCGCCCTCGAACACGCCGACCGCATAGCCGCCGAGGCGCACGAGGACGGCGCCGACGCGGTGGTCCTCGGCAATCTCCTCGAGCAACGGCCCGACTCGAACGACGTCGTACTCGGCCCTGTGTCGCAGCCCGAACGGCGGACGCGCGACGAGCGTCCCGGACTCGCTCTCGAACCGTGCGGCGCCGTCGGCGTAAACCGAACGGCCGGGCGAGCCCTCCAGCGGCGCAAGGCGCTTGGCCACGTTCGCGCGCCCCACCCGGCGGCTCATGCTGCGAGCAGGCGGTACACGTCCTCGTGTGCGCGGGCGGTGGACTCCCAGGTGTAGAGCCGGGCGCGGCCGAGCCCGCGCTGCACGTACCGCGCCGGGTCGTCGAGCACGCCAGTAACCGCGCGGGCCATGTCTTCCGGCGACGAGGGATCGAAGTACTCGGCGGCGTCGCCGCACACCTCGGGCAGCGAGGTCGCGCGCGAGACGGCGACGGGACAGCCGCAGGCCATGGCCTCGAGGGGCGGGAGGCCGAAGCCCTCGTACAGGCTGGGAAAGACGAGAGCCGACGCCGTCCGATAGAGCCGGACGAGCTCGGCATACGGAACGCGCCCACGGCTCTCGACGCCCTCCGGCAGCGCCGCGGGGTCGTGGCCGGCGCCCGTGAGGACGAGCCCGAGCTCGGGTCGCTCGCCGCGCAGGAGCGCGAACGCCTCGTACAGCCGCGCGTGGTTCTTGTGCGGCCACGGGTTGGCCGGGTAGAGCAGGAACGGCTCGCGCGGCTCCGGATCCTCGGCCGGGCGGAGCCGTTCGTGGTCGATCCCGAGCGGGATCGCGACGACCCGCGACGGGTCGAGCTCGTAACGGGCCAGCAGCGTCTCCCGTGCGTGCTCCGAGATCGCGATCACGATCCGGCTCGACCTGACCGACTGGTGGTAGAGGACGCGCCGGTAGGCGAGCTCGGCCCGGGAGAAGAACTGCGGGTACAGCTCGTGCTGGAGGTCGTGCACGGTCACCGCAGCGGGAGTCGCGGAGCCCGGCGGCGGGATCATCACGCTGAGTGGGAAGTGGACCGCGTCCAGGCTCTGGAATCGGAGAGCCCGTCTCAACCGGCCCGGCCTGGCCCACGCGCGCGCCATGGCCGACGCCCTCCCTCGCGTCGAGGAGCCGGCGCCGTACTCGCTGATCACCCGAGTCGGGAGGCCGTCCGCGGCGTCCGGCGCGAGGGGCGGGACGAACGCCTCGTACTCGAGCTCTCCGACGCGTCTGAGCGCGCGCGTGAGTTCGCGAACGTACGTCTCGGAGCCGCCGACGACGCCGGGGACGAGCGTCAAGAGGGAGATGCCGACCTTCATCCGGCGCGCACGGTGTGCCAGGCCTGCCAGGTGATGCGCAGGATCATCAGCGTGATCGCGAGGCCGATGATCGGGTCGACGATCTCGGCGCCGAGAGCGACCGCGCCCGCGCTCGCGACCACGCCGAGCGAGACGAACCCGTCGGCGCGCGCATGGTCGCCGTCGGCGATCAGGGCGGCGCTCTTCAGCCTCCTGCCCGCCCCGGTGCGGATGCGTGCTGCGATCTCGTTGCCGACAAAGCCGATCACGCCGGCGGCGGCGAGCCACCAGAGGTGGGAGAGACTCTGCGGGTTGATCAGGCGTGCGATCGTCTGGGCCAGCGCGACGCAGGCGCTGACGAAAATCGCCACTACGACCGCGATCCCCGCCAGCCGCTCGGCGCGTGCGCTGCGCAGGAAGAACGCGATGCCGAGCGGGATCGCGGTGGCGGCGTCGCCGAAGTTGTGGATCAGGTCCGCGAGCAGTGCGACGCTCAGCGTCCTTGTGTAGACGAACGTCTGCAGCAGCGCCGTGACCGTCAGGACAGCGAGACTGAGCGCGACGGCCCGCAGGCCTGCGTGCGAGCGGACGATCGCCGGATCGACGGGCCCGTGGGCGTGGGCATGGCGGTGCATATGCCATCCGGTCACACGCTGAGCGTATCGCTGCGCTTACCTTGCCGTAACAGCCCCCGGCTATGATTTGCGGATGGGCGAGGCGCCTGGAAAAACCCCTGCTAGTACGGGGATTTTGGCGCCGGACGACGTCGATGTCGATGCACTCTTCGCCCGTCTCCAGGACGAGGTTCGCTGGGGCGGCTCCGCGCCCGACGGCAGCGACCGCAGCGCGCGCATGGCCTGGCGCAGCCAGGCCGAGCGGACGTGGCCCGTGTCGGCCGAGCGGCCGATCAGGCGGCGGCCTGGCGTGCGGGGCTTCCTTGCGTACGGGCTCAAGAAGGTGCTGCGGCCGTTCCTGCGCTGGTACGTCGAGCCGCTAGCGGCCGAGCAGCGAAGCTACAACGACGCATTGCTCAAGCTCGTCGACGAGATGTCCGAGCGCGCGGACCAGGCCGCGTCGCGCGAGGAGGCGGCCCGGCGTTCCCTCACCGAGCTCGAGGAACGGCTCGCGCGGCTCGAACGGAGGCCTGCCGGAGGAAGCGCTCCGGGGCCCCCGCAGAGCCACGCTCCCCAAACCGTCGCCGCCCAGCCCACTGCCGCCGCATTCCCGGATTACTTCGCCTACGAGGCGCGGATGCGCGGCTCGACGGACACGGTCCGTGAGCGCCAGCGCATCTACGTCGACGACTTCCGCGACGCCGCGCCCGTCCTCGACGTCGGCTGCGGCCGCGGCGAGCTGCTCGGGCTGCTGCGGGAGGCCGGGATCCAGGCGCGGGGCGTCGACGCCGACGCGGACATGGTCGCGTACGCGCTCGGTGAGGGGCTCGAGGTCGAGCAGGCCGACGCGCTCGCGTACCTCGAGGTGCTCGGCGACGGGTCGCTCGGCGGCGTCTTCGCCGGGCAGGTCGTCGAGCACCTGCCGCCGTCGGCGCTGCTTCGGCTGCTCGAGCTGGCGGCGCAGAAGCTCCGCCTCGGCGGCCTCCTCGTCGCCGAGACCATCAACCCGCTGTCGCCGCTCGCTCTCCGCAGCTACTTCGCCGACCTGACGCACGCTCAGCCGGTCGTGCCCGAGACGCTGGCGCTGCTCGCCTCGCAGGCCGGCTTCCGCGAGGTCGAGACGCGCTTCCTGAACGAGCCCGCCGAGCGTCTCGCGATCCCGGACGACCCGACGATCGCCGCGAACGTCCGCAAACTGAACGACATCTTGTTCGCCCCACTGGATTACGCGGTCATCGCCCGAACGTGAACATCGCCGTCTGTCGCCCCCAGGTGCCGTTCGCTCGCGGCGGCGCCGAGATCTTCGCGGACGAGCTCGTGCGGCAGCTGCGCGACCGGGGCCATGAGGCGGAGATCGTCAGCGTGCCGTTCAAGTGGTATCCCGGACAGCGCGTCCTCACGCAGGCGTTCCTCTGGCGGCTGCTCGACCTGACCGAGGCGGACGGCCGCAAGATCGACCTCGTCGTGGCGACCAAGTTCCCGTCCTACTGCGTCCGGCACCCGAACAAGGTCGTCTGGCTGCTGCACCAGTTCCGGCAGGCGTACGACCTCGACCGTACCGAGCTCGGCCAGTTCTCCGAGTCGGCCGAGGACCGGGCAACCCGGCGTCGGGTCCAGCGGCTCGACCGCACGGCGCTCGGCGAGGCGCGCAAGCTCTTCGCCACCTCCCGGAACGTCGCCGACCGGCTCCAGGCCTCGACGGGCCTCGAGGCCGAGGTGCTGCCGCACCCGCCGCAGGAGCTGGCCTACAGGACGGACGCGTACGAGCCGTTCGTGTTCTCGGTCGGTCGCCTCGACCGCGCGAAGCGCATCGACCTTCTGATCGAGGCGGCGGCGAAGCAGGGCGTCGAGCTCGTCATCTCCGGCGAAGGCCCCGACCGCGAGCGGCTCGAGCGGCTCGCGAACGGGCGCGCCCGGTTCACGGGCCGTGTCTCCGAGGCCGAGCTGGCCGACCTCTACGCTCGTTGCCGCGCAGTCTTCTACGCGCCGGTCGACGAGGACTTCGGGATGGTGCCGTTCGAGGCCTTCCTGGCGGAGAAGCCGGTGGTGACGACGACCGACGCCGGCGGTCCGCTCGACGTCGTGCGCGAACGCGAGACGGGGCGCGTCGTCGAGCCCACCGTGGATGCGGTCGCGGCGGCGCTCGTCATCGGCGAGGACGATGCACGCAAGTGGGGCCAGGCGGGCAAGGCCCTCGCACAGAAGGTGACCTGGGACAGCGCGATCGACAGGCTACTCGCGTGAAGGTCGCCTACTACTCGCCGATGTCGCCCTCCAGGTCGGGCGTCGCGGACTACAGCGCCCTGCTCCTGCCCGAGCTCGAGAAGCGCGTCGACGTCGTCGTCGCCAGGAAAGGCCGCTTTCGCCGCTTCCCCTCCGCTGACATCGCGCTCTACCACATCGGTAACGACCCCGAGGCGCACGGCTGGATCGCGAAGGCCCTCGAGGCGCGTCCCGGAATCGTCGTGCTGCACGAGTTCGTCCTGCACCACCTCGTCGCCGGGCTGACGCTCGCGCACGGCGACTCGCGCGGCTACCTGGACGCGATGGAACGCGGCCACGGTCTCGCCGGGCGACTGCTGGCGTTCGGCGTCGTCGAGGGACGCATCCCGCCGCTCTGGGAGACGCGGCCGGAGGCGTTCCCGCTCGCGGGCGACGTCCTCGCCGCCGCCACCGGCCTGATCGTGCACTCGTACTACGTCGAGAACCGTGCCCGGGAGGCCGGCTTCGAGGGACCGGTGTGGCGGATCCCGCATCCGGCCTGGCCGCCCGGCGACGTGTCGCCGGCGCAGGTCGAGGGCAGTCCGCTGCTCGGGTGCTTCGGTCACCTGAACGAGAGCAAGCGCATCCCACAGCTCTTGGCCGCCTTCGCGCGGCTGCGCGCCGCCAAGCCGGACGCGAGGCTTCTGCTCGTCGGCGCGCTCGCGGACCGGCTGGCCGGAATGTCAGTACCGGAGGGCGTGATCCGCGAGGACTACGTTCCCGAGGAACGCCTCTGGTCGCTGATGGCGGCGTGCGACGCGATCGTCTCCCTCCGCTCGCCGACGATGGGCGAGACCTCCGGCGCGGCGATCAGGGCACTGACGCTCGGCAAACCACTGGTCGTCTCGGACGTGGGCTGGTTCTCCGAGTTGCCAGACGAAGTAGCGATCCGCGTGCCCGTGGACGAGCGTGAGGTCGAGACGCTGGCGGCTGCGCTCGAGCAGTTGGCCGTGGACGGCGCGGCCCGCGGTGAGATGGGCGGCGCGGCGCGCGAACTCGTCGAACGTGAGCACTCGCTTCCGCACGTGGCCGACCTCTACGCGGCGGCACTCGAGGAGGCCGCGGGGGGCGGGGCTGTCCGCGAGGTGTTGCTGAAGGACATCGCCCAGGCGGCCGGGGAGATCGGGATCGAAGCCGCCGACCCGGAGCTCGGCGAGGTCTCGGCGCGGCTGGACGAGGTCGGGCTTGGCGGTTGAGGCAGCGGTCCAGGGCCGCGCCCGCGAGCGCGCCTGGTCGCTCGCCCGCGCCGTCCCCGTCTGGGCCTGGTTGGTCGGCCTCGTCGCGCTGTCCACGGCGATCCGCTACGTCTTCACGCGCCAGACGGTGGCGCCCTGGATCTTCGTCGACGAGCTCATCTACTCCGAGCTCGCGAAGAGCTTCGCCGCCGGTGGCCACTTCCTCGTTCGCGACCACTCGACCGGCTCCTACGGCTACGTCTATCCGGTCCTGATCGCTCCGGCGTGGGCGGCGTTCAAGGCCGTGCCCGACGCGTATGCGGCTGCGAAGGGGATCAACTCGCTGGTCATGTCGCTCGCGGCCTTGCCCGCGTACTTCCTCGCGCGACGGATGCTCGGCCAGTGGATGTCGCTCGCAGCCGCAGCGCTCGCGGTCGCGATCCCCTCGATGGTCTACACGTCGACGCTGATGACCGAGAACGCCTTCTATCCGATCTTCCTCACCTTCGTGCTCGTGCTCGTGATCTGGCTCGACCGCCCGAGCGTGGGGAACACCCTCGTCCTCCTCGGGCTCGTCCTGCTCGCCTACCTCACGAGGCAGCAGGCGATCGCGCTCGTCCCGGCGATCCTGACGGCGCCCCTCCTCGTTGCGGGTCGCGAGGCGTTCCGCCGCTACGCCCTCATGTACTGGATCGTCCTCGGCGCGGCGGTCCTGATCGTGGTCGAGCAGCTCGCGCGCGGACGCTCCGTGTTCGGGATCCTCGGCGCGTACCAGGTCGCGAGCACGTCGCACTACTCGGTGGGCGAGGTCACGCGCTGGTTCCTGTACCACGTGTCCGAGCTCGACCTGTCGCTGGGCGTGCTGCCGTTCGCGGCGCTGCTCGTGCTCGCGTTCGGCCTGCGCGGGCTCGGCCGGCCGCAGAAGATCTTCGTCGCCGCAGCAGTGTCGGTGAGCTTCTGGCTCGTCCTCGAGGTGGCGATCTTCGCGTCGGAGCAGTCGTTCCGGATCGAGGAGCGGAACATGTTCTACGTCGCGCCGCTCTTCCTGATCGCCCTGCTCGTCTGGATCGACCGCGGCCTTCCGCGCGGAACCGTGTGGGCGACGGCGGCGATCATCCTCGCAGCGGCGCTGCCCGGCGCGCTGCCGTACTCGCGCTACATCGGGCTGAACGCGATCTCGGACACGATCGCACTCCTGCCGCTCGGGTGGCTCGTCGAGCAGGGGCTCGGCCTCGACGACGTCGGGCTCGTCGTCGTCTTCATCGCCGCGGCCGCAGGGTTGCTGTTCCTGTTCGTGCCGCGCCGGTACGCCCTCGTGCTGCCCGTACTCGTGCTCGTCTACTTCGCCGTCTCACAGGCTGCGATCGAGTCCAAGCACCACGAGCAGTCGCTCGAGGCGCTCTTCGGCGGCATCTCTTCGCCGCCTCTGCACCTGGACTGGATCGACCGCAAGGTCGGCTCCGGCGCGAAGGTCGCCGCCGTCTGGACAGGGAACACGGACAAGCACACGATCTGGGACAACGAGCTCTTCAACCGCAGCGTGGGCGCGATCTACCGCACCGGCGCGGAGCTGCCCGGAGGCCTGGCGCAGACGCCCGTGACGGTGAGCCGCCAGACCGGCGACCTGCTCGCAGGCGGTAGGCAGGTGCGGGCGCAGTACGCCCTCGCGGACACGTCCCTCGCGCTCAAGGGAACCGTGATCGCACGCGACGCGCCGAAGCGGATGGTGCTCTACCGCGTGGACGGGCCGCTGCGGCAGATCTCGCGCGTGAACGGGATCTACGGCGACACCTGGTCCGGGAAGGATGCGACCTACACCCGTCTGGACTGCAGTGGCGGCACGCTGCTCGTGCAGCTGCAGAGCGACCCGAACCTCTTCACGCGCCCGAACGTCGTCACCGCTTCGGCAGGAAACCGCTCGCCGGCCAACACCCTCGCGAGCGCGACCGTCCCCGTGACCGG
>Ga0066903_100002997_pt1 | contig 13552 bp, 7 predicted proteins | sample PanSoiMetaGPlot1_FD_67491 | JGI IMG/M metagenome (GOLD analysis project Ga0066903, IMG submission 67491) | Tropical forest soil microbial communities from Panama analyzed to predict greenhouse gas emissions - Panama Soil - Plot 1 (version 2) | ecosystem: Environmental > Terrestrial > Soil >... | reverse complement strand
GGAACGGATACGGCGCGCCGCGCGTGCCGCGCGAGTACTGCCCGTCGAGCTGACCGCCCGCGAACGTCGCCTCGAGCTTGGTGCCGTACTCGTCGAAGCTCAGCGTCAGCACGCCGTTCGCAAAACGCCCCGCCGTCGACGTCACCTTTTCGTCCCCGTTGAAGAACGAGCCCTTGATGTTCGCGCCCGAGCCGGCAATCTCGAGGCGGAACGGCACCTCGATGGTTCCCGCGTCGCGGCCCGCGCTGACGACGACGGTCGCGTCCCAGAGGCCCGCGAGCGACTGGGCGCCGGCCGGACCGGCGAGGGCGACGAACGCAACCACGACGATCGCTGCGGCGACAAGCCTTGGCTTCATTCCATGCTCCTCAAAACAAAAGGCCCGGGGCGTTGAACGCTTCCGGGCCTGCTACTGGCTGAACCGTGTTCGTGCTCGATCGGTCATCAATCAGGGCGCGAACCATGAAGACGCAGCGCTGGGCAGGCCGGAGAAAGCTCCGGCCGGACAACACGAGCATCGCGTCCTCACGTTCATTCCTGCACAAGTTATCGGCCAAAACGCTTGCATTGTCAATCGCGACGCTGGGCTCAAGACGGGACGCATGGGACGGACCGAACGGCCCGCTCTCGGCAATACGAGGGCACGGAAATCCACACGAGCGGCTTACGCCGGTGCGCTACGATCGCACTCGTGCGCAGGATCGTCCTCCGCGGCCTCGGCATCCTTGGAGGTCTCGGCGTGCTCGCGCTCTCCTCGTCCGGCCAGGTCAGAGACGACCGGCCGTTTCAGTCGGGCGTCGAGGTCACGAGCATCACAGCGACGGTCACCGACAAGGACGGCCACCCGGTCCTCGGTCTGACGCGGGACGCGTTCGAAGTCTACGAGGACGGTGCGCGGCAGACGATCACGCAGTTCACCAGCGAGCGCGTGCCGATCGGACTCGGCCTCCTGCTCGACATCAGCGACAGCATGTTCGGCAAGCGGATGGCCGACGCGCGGGCGGCCGTCGAGCGCTTTCTGTTCGATCTGCTCGATCCGGCCGACGAGTTCTTCCTCACGGCGTTCAATCACGCGCCCAAGACGCTCACGGGCTGGACGCGCGAGCAGCGCGACGTGCAGCGCGCGCTCGGCGGGCTGCGGCCGTCCGGCGGGACGGCGATCTACGACGCGATCGTCGCCGCGCTGCCGCTCATCGAGCGGCGGAACCGCCAGCGTGCGGCGCTGGTCGTCGTCTCCGACGGCGCCGACACGGCCAGCAACGCGTCGATCCGCGACGTGCGCGCGGCGCTCCTCCGCAGCGACGCCTTCGTCTACGCCATCGCGATCGACTCGCCCGAACCGCAGCCGATCAACACGCGCGTCAACCCGCAGGCGCTTCGCGAGATCACCGGCGAGAGCGGCGGGCGCACCGAGATCGTGCAGAGCTCGGGCGATCTCGACGCCGCCACGGCCCGCATCGCCGAGGAGCTGAACCATCAGTACTTGCTCGGCTTCACCTCGGCGCGCGCGGCGGACGGGCAATTCCACAGCCTGCGCGTGCGCGTCGCCGGCGCCGACTACCGCGTGCGGGCCCGCAACGGCTACGTCGCGACGCCGGTCGGCCGGCGGCGGAGCGAGCGCCGGTAGCCGGCGCTCACGCTCGCGGCACCTCGCTCATGATCGCGAGGAGGTTGCCCTCCACGTCGCGGAGGAAGCCCATCCACAGATCCGCGTGCGGCAGCCGGGCGACGACGTGCGGCGCCGCCTCGAAGACGACGCCGCGCGACGCGAGCTCGCGCGCCGCCGGCTGGATGTCGGGAACGGTGAAGTAGAGGATCGAGTTGAACTGCTGCCCGGAGGCGCTGCCCTCCTTCTCCGGCAGCGACATCATGAGGCGGATGCCGCCGCAATCGAAGAACGCCATGCTGGGCGGCGCCTCGAACAGGAACGTCATCCCGAGGACGTCGCGGTAGAACGTTACCGCTCGAGGCAGGTCGTGGACCGTCATCGCGATCTGGCCGATGTGCGCGAGGCCGAAGCCGCTCGTAACCGCCGTCATGCCGATCTCCTTTCGTGGTTTCTTTTCGCGGCCCCCGGGGAGTTCCCCGGCGAGCGCAGTATAATTAGCCCAGCTAACTAACTACTTAGCACGTGCAACTATCTGCCGTCAACCGCACCGTTGCCGACCGCCTTCACTCGGCGGCCATCCGCCTGCTGCGCCGCCTGCGCCGCGAGGACGAGGCCATGGGCCTCACGGCGGCGCGCGCCTCGGCGCTCTCGATTCTCGTGTTCGGCGGGCCGGCCACCATCGGATCGCTCGCGAAGGCCGAACAGGTTACCGCGCCGACGGCGACCCGGCTCGTCGTCGGCATGGAGCGCGACGGTCTCGTCCGGCGCCAGCCCGACGCGCGGGACGGCCGTGTCGTCTGGATCCGACCGACGCGGAAAGGCGTGCGGCTGCTCCACGAGGGGCGCCGGCGCCGCGTTGCGGCGCTGGCCAGGGAGCTGGCGTCGCTCGACGCCGCGGAGCGCGAGATCCTCGGGGCAGCGGCCGATATTCTGGAACGGATGTTCGGCGTGCGCCGGGCGGTCGCGCCTGGCGGGAAGGGACCGATGGGCAGGACCCGCGCCGGCAGAGGGGACAGGGCACAAAGGTGATGAGGCTCTTCGTGGCGTCGGTCCTTGCCACGATGCTCGCGGCGCCCGATGGGCTGCGGATCTCGGGGGCGTCGCGATCGATGCAGCCGGGCGAGCTGGTCGTCCTGACGATTGGGGGCCTCGAGCGCTCCGACACGGTGCGCGTCACGGCGTTCGGCCGCGATATCGCGGTCTACGCCGCGAGCGATCGCGAACGGCGCGCCCTCGTCGGCATCGACCTCGACGTGAAGCCCGGAAGATATCGGGTGACAATCGAGGTGGCGGGCTCGCGGCCGCGCCGGGCGACTTACGATCTCGTCGTCAGGCCGCGTACGTTCCGCACGCGCCGCCTGACGGTCGACGAAGCGTTCGTGACGCCGCCGGCTTCCGAAGAGGAGCGCATCGCGCGCGATGCGCGGCTGCTTCAGTCGGTGTGGACGTCGCCCGCCGGCGACCGGCGGTGGACGGGGCCGTTTCTGCGGCCGGTGCCGCAGGAAGCCAACAGCGCGTTCGGCACGCGCAGCATCTTCAACGGCAAGCCCCGAGCGCCGCACGGCGGTGCCGATTTTCTGAGCCCCCCCGGCGCCCCCGTTCGGGCACCCAACGCCGGCCGCATCGCGATCGCCCGCAACCTTTACTTCACAGGCAACACCGTCGTGATCGATCACGGCGTCGGCCTCTTCTCGATGCTCGCGCATCTGTCGGCGATCGACGTCCACGAGGGCGAGATGGTCGAGGCCGGCCGGATCGTCGGCACAGTCGGCGCCACCGGGCGCGTCACCGGCCCGCACCTGCACTGGGCCGTCCGCGCCGGCGGCGCCCGCGTTGATCCGCTCGCGCTGCTCGCGCTTCTGGGATCCTGACGTTTCTGGACGTGCCGCGCGCTGATCCTACGACGGCCGAGGCAGCCGGACGATGAACGTCGCGCCGGTGCCCTCACCGGCGCTCTGCGCTTCGATAGACCCACCGTGCAGCTCGATGAGATGCCGCGCGATCGCCAGCCCCAGTCCAAGGCCCCCATGCTGCCGCGAGGACGAACCGTCGGCCTGCCGGAACTTGTCGAACACGAACGGCAGGAACTCGGGCGCGATCCCGACGCCGGTGTCGGTCACGCGGAGCTCCGCCGAGCCGTCGGCCGTGCCGATGTCGATCGACACACGTCCGCCCGCGGGCGTGAACTTCACCGCGTTCGACAGCAGGTTCCAGACGACCTGCTGGAGGCGGCTCGCGTCGGCGGTGACCGCCACGCGCGATGGCGCGTGCACGTCGATATGGATGTTCTTGCCGGCCGCGGCCGGCGTGACGGCCTCGACACCGCGCTGGGCGACGACCACTAGATCGATCGGCTTGAGCTCCAGTCTCAGGTTGCCCGACAGGCCGCGGGCCACGTCAAGGATGTCCTCGACGATCTTCGACTGCGCCTGCGCGTTCCGTTCGATGGCCTGGATCGCCTGCGTGGATCGCGACGCGTCGAGCTGCCCGCCGGCGAGCATGCGCGACCACCCGAGCACCGCCGCCAGCGGCGTTCGCATCTCGTGCGAGAGCGTCGCGAGGAACTCGTCCTTCAACCGGTTCAATTCGTCGGCGTGATGGAAGAGCCGCGCGTTCTCGATCGCGAGCGATACGCGGCGCGCGAACTCTTCGATCAGCTCGACGTCGGCGGGCTTGTACTCCCGTCGTGACTCCTGCGTCGTCGTCCCGAACGCCATGACGCCGACGACACGCCCCCGAACCCTGAGCGGAGCGCCGACAAAGGCGTGCGGCTGCATTTCCAGCCCGAGACGCAGGAGATCTGGCGGCATTGCCGCGTCGCGCCGCACCGCCGTGGCCTCGAGCTTCGCCTGGCCGACGACCAGCGTCTTCCCGCTGTTCATCACCGTGTCGGAAAACGTGGGGAACCCGAGGCGGTACGGCGTCGCCAGGATGCGCGTTATGAACTCGCGGAGAATGGGTTCCTTGTCGCGCACCACGTGGCCCCACGCCACGTGGCGAAGCTCGCCGTGCTCGTCCTGCACGAGGACGTTGCAGTAGTCGCCGAGCCGCGGCAGCGCAAGGTGAACGGCGCGCTCGAGCGTCACCTGGTAATCGAGCGACGAGGTCAGCAGCGCGCCGACTTCTGCGAGGAACGCCAGCCGATCGCGGGCGGCGACTGCCTCGTCGCGGGCGAGACGCTCGCGCTCGATGAGCTCCTCGCGGAGGCGTTCCGCCCGCACGCGATCGCTGATGTCGCGCGCGATCTTCGACGCGCCGACGATGGTGGCGGCGGGGCCGACGATTGGCGAGATGCTGAGCGACACGTGGACGATCGTCCCGTCTTTGCGGACGCGCGTTGTTTCGAATGGTTCGACGCGCCGGCCCGCCCGGACGGATTCGAGCACGATCCGCTCCTCGTCCCAGAGCTCCGGCGGAATGATGAGCGTAATCGGCTGGCCGATCGCCTCCTGCGCCGAGTAGCCATACAGCCGTTCGGCGCCGCGGTTCCACGACGTGACGATGCCGTGGAGATTCTTGGAGACGATCGCGTCGTCGCTCGAGGCCACGATGCTGGCGAGCGTCTGCTGATCGACCAGCGCGCGGCGCATGTACTCCCCGAGCCGCGCGACGACGATGCCGTTGATCGTGAACAGGGCGATGGCGACCGCTTCGTCCGTGTTGATCGGCCAGAACGCGCGAGCCGGATCGAGATGCCAGACGAGAGCCGCCGCGGCCGACATGACCGTCGCGAGCACGCCAGGCCAGAAGCCGCCGTACCACGACGCAATCATTACGGCGGGGTAATACATGAGGTAGGGCACGGATCGCCCGAGCCACGGATCGGCGGCGAGCCGAATCAGCGCCGCAGCGCCAACGCACGCGCCGGCAAACAGGAAGGCACGTGACCGCTCGTGAATCAGGCTGGTCACCACGTAAAGTCTACGCGTTTTCTAGACACGGACGAGCACACCCTTCGCGGGCCGACCGGTCGCCCTGGCGATAGCGGTCACATACAGCGCGATCTGACGGCGGTACTGAACTTCGCCGGCCGCCGCAATCTCGCGGTCCGTCTTGTAGTCGACCACCGTCCAGCAGCCCTCCTCGTCGAAGGCGAGGTCCACGATGCCCTCGATCAGGGTGCCGTCGGGAAACGTACATGAAACCGGTGACTCACGGCGGCAGGCGCCGCGACGCTCGGCCGCATGCGCGCGCTTGATCAGATCGTGACCGAGCAGTCGCTCGGTCGCGAGGACAGCCGCGGCCACCTCCTCGTCCGAGAGGCCGAGCGCGCGCGCTTCGACCGAGGCGAGATCCTCGAGCGTCGCGCGGTCGGCATCGAGCGGGGCTTGCGCGAGCAGCGCGTGTACGAGCACGCCGAATCCCAGTCCGCCCGGGCGATCGTCGCGACCGCCGCGATCCGCGTTGACGAGCAAGACTGCTGAGAGTTGATCGCTGAACGCTGAGAGCTGCTCCTCGTCGGGCACCCATTCGTGCGCGGTGTGAACGACCAGCGTGGGGGACGCGCCACGCGCGCGCGCGTCGTGGCGGGCGAGCTGCCAGCGGTCGTAGCGGCCGCGACCGTCGGCAACGACGGCCTTCGGCACGTCCCTGACTATCAGATCTTCGCGGCGCACGCCGAAGGTCGGCTTTTCGCCGAGGACCAGAGCGCCGCCGGGCGATGGATCCCACCACACGACCGAGTAACCCTCGACCGGAAAGTCGTGGCGTCCGGGGCTCACCGTCGCAGCGCCCGCCGGCTCGTCGTTCGGCCGCTGCAGCACGGTGTCTCGTGACCTGAACGCCGGACAGTTCGCGCCCCGCGCCGCGCTGCGGCGTGCAGCAACCGGCGGGTACAGCGCGTGATTCAGCGGCGCGAGCCAGCCGCCCTCCCACGGCTCGTCGCCGAGCGCGGGAACCACGAGCAGGTCGCGTGCGCGCGTTGCCGCGACGTATGCGAGGCGCACGCCCTCAGCCCCGTCGCGCGCGACCTCCTCCGCCTCGTGTTGATACAGCTCGTGCGGGGCCCACCCGCCGATCTTCATCGCGCACAGGCCGCGAGGCGCGTCGAGATACCGGCTCGCGTCGCTCCGGCTCATGCGGCAGGTCAGGTCCGCGAGAACCACGACGGGAAACTCGAGCCCTTTGGCTTTGTGGACCGTCATCAGACGCACGCCGTCGCTCCCCTCCTCGAGGATTGGCGCCTCCTCGGCGTCGCCGGCCGCGGCAGTTCGCAGCTCGTCGATGAAGCCGCGGAACGAGATGCCGCCGGCCGCCTCGTACTGCCGGGCGAGCTCGGCGACGTGCAGGACGTTGGCGAGCGCCTGCTCGCCGGCCCGCCGCAGGATGAAGCCCACGTGTGCACGCGTCTCCGAGAGCAGGCGTCCAATCGTGTCGGCGACGGGACGATAGTTGCGCCCGCGATGGAGCTGCTGGAGCAGCCGCAACGCGTCGGCGATCGGCATCAGATGCGCGACCGCTTCGCCGCTGAGCGCCAGCTCGCCGCCGCTCGTTCCGCCGAGCTCCTTGGGAATGCGATACGGATGGAAAGGCACCGGCCTGAATCGGTGCCGGTATTCGAGCAGCAGCTCGTCGTCAATCGCGAAGAGCGAACCCTTTAACGCCGCAAACACCGAGAGCTCGTCGTCGGGCCATTCGATCGCGGCGAGCGCCGCACGAATCGTCTCGACCTCTTCGCGGCCGTGAAACGCCTTGCCGCCGACCAGCAGGTGCGGGACGCCGCGCGCTTCGAGCGCGTCGACGTACTTGCGCGTGACGTCCTCGCCGAAGCTGACGAACCGGCGAAAGAGGATCGCGACATGCCGCGGCTGCAGTCTCACGCGCTGCTCGGATCCGTCGGCCTGCTTCTCTGCCACCATCCAGCCGCTCTTCTCGACGAGCCACGAGACGTACGCGCCGACGGCGTCGGGCAGCGACTCCTCGATGGCTCTCGGCGACGCCCGCAGCGGCCCGTTGCGCGCGTACGGCCTCGGCACCGGCAGCGCGACGATCGCGGGCTGCGAGTCGTCGGGCGGCCTCGACTCCGACAGCGGGATGTACGGCGCCTGACCGGTGGCTTCGTTCTCGACCATCGCGTGAGCGAACGCGGCGTTCACGAAGCGCTGGATCGCCGGCACGCTCCGATAGCTCGTCGTCAGCTGCAGGACGCGGCCGCCGCCCGCCTTCAGCTCGTCGCGCACGCGCCAGTAGGTCGCGACGTCGGATCCGCGAAAACGGTAAATCGCCTGCTTCGGATCGCCGACGATGAACAGCTTGCCGCGGACGCCGCCGGCGAGGAGCAGCAGGATCTCGGCCTGAATCGGATCGGTGTCCTGGAACTCGTCGACGAAGATGCGCGTGTACTTCCGCTGCAGGTGCGCGCGTACGACGGCGTTGGACGCGATCAGATCGCGCGCGCGCGCCAGGAGATCGGTGAAATCGAGCGAACCTGCGGCTCGCTTCAGCTCCTGATAGCGCGCCGTCGCGCCGGCGAGCTCCCGATGCAGGCAGGCGGCCAGATCCGCGTCGGCGTCCCGGCGGAACTGCACGAGCGCCGCAAACAGCGCGTCGCGCACCGCGAGCACCTCCGTCCGGGTGACGTCCTTTCCGTATTTGTAGCCGCTCCCCTTCCGCGTGCGGGAGACGCCGCGATCGCGCGTCAGATCGACGAGCCGGGCCTCCCAGCCGTCGAGATCGAGCTGCCCGAACGACTCCTCGAGCTGAATCTGGCGGCTGGTGCGGCGCGCGGTCTCGGTGTCGACGTACAGGTTGTCGCGCGGCGACGACGCGGTCGCGGTGAGAGCGGCGAACTGATGCAGCGCCGCGACGTGGCCGCGAATCGCGCGGGCGCGATCGAACGGCGGCCGCGCCCACGCGTTTGGAAAGTCACGCCATTCGGCGAGCGTGCGTCCGGCGGTGCGGAGGCGGTCGATCGGTCCGCTGGCGTCGCCGCCGTCGAACGACGGCGCGCTCGTCCGGCGCAGGGCGCGCCGGAGCCCTTCCGGTGGATCCCTGAGCGCGTCCTGCAGCCATGCGCCGAAGGCGCGCGCGTACAGCCGGTCGGCCTGCGGCTCGGTGAGGACCGTGAACAACGGATCGACGCGAGCTTCGACCGGCCGCTCGCGCAGGAGCTCGGCACAGAAACCGTGAATCGTGTTGACCTGCGCCTCCTCGAGCGTCTCGAGCGCCTTGTCGAGCGCGTCGCGCTCGTCCGCTTCGACCGCCTTCGCGCGCGCGTATTCGAGCTCCTCGCGCAGCCGCAGCTTCAGCTCCCCCGCCGCTTTCTCGGTAAACGTGACGGCCACGATTTGATCCATCGACGCTCGCCGTGTCGCCAGAACTCGAATGATCCGCCTGATCAGCTCGGTCGTCTTGCCGGTGCCGGCTGCCGCTTCGACGATCAGCGTGTCGTCGAGAGCGTTGACGATGGCGTCGCGCGGGTCGTTATCGTCCTGCGGAAAGCCGAGGATTCGCGCCGTCACCGCATGGACCTCAGCGCCTCGAGGTCGGCGAGACGCTCGCGGGCTTTGTGGCTGACACGCTCCTCTTCCCTGGGCCCGCACACGGGGCGGAATTCGCACCAGGTGCACGCGCGATCGGCCGGCGCCGCGGCCAGGAATCCCGTCTCAACGGCTCGATCGACGATCTCGAGCACCTGAAGGCCTTGCCCGCGCGTGTAGTCGTCGATCGCGATCGGCTTCTCCGCGAAGCCGCCGACCGTCGTCGCATAGTAGAGACGCCCCTCGACGACTCTCTTGCCGAGCGCCTGCTCCACGGCGACGCTGTAGAGCACGGGCTGAAGCATCGCGCCGCCGCCGACGATCAAGTCGGGGGTCGATCGATTCTTGCCGGTCTTGTGATCCGTGACGCGCAGCACGTCGAGGTCGGCGCGTTGTTCGATCAGATCGACTGCGCCGTGCAGCGTGAAGCGGCCGTCGATCAGGATCGGATCGGGCACGCTTCGCGGATCGCGCCCTTCGTCGTCCTTCAGGCCGAAGCTGAACTCGAAGTACTGAGGGCGCCAGACCTGATCCTCCGCGAGCTTCTGAACCCAGATGCCGAGGTCGCGCCGCAGTTCGCCGATCTCGTCGCGCCACACGCGTTCGATCGCCGGCGCCAGCGTTTCTTCGTACTCCGCAGCCACACGATCGAGAACGGCCTCGACCGTTTTGACCGCGTCGGGCAGCGCGGCGCGCGCCACGGGCAACGCCTGCCTCGACTGCATCAGGCGGTAGAAGTCGGCCTGCACTTTGTGGAAGAGGCTGCCACGCGTCAGCGGATCCATGCGGACGAGCGGCTCCGGCTCGTCCCACGGCTCCAGCCGGTGGATTGTCGCGAGGAGGAACCGATAGGGGCACGTGGCGAACCGCTGCAGCGCCGAGAGCGAGTACGGCCGCTTCGCGAGGCGGTTGGCGGCAAGCGCCGATTCGGTGCCGGGTGCGATCCTGATCAACCCGTCGCTCGTCGACCAAGGCTTCCGGTCGCGCATCCACCGGCTGATGACCGATCGGCGGAGCGCGTCGTTCAGCCCGAGCAGATAATGCGCGCGGCCCTTGACGTCGGCCGACGCGCGCGTGTCGAGCAGCGGCTTGAGCGACGCGAGATCGTGCTCGAGATCGTCGATCGCGCGGTCGGGATCGCGCGGGGCCGGCCACGCGAGGCTCGCGCCGCCCTCCTCCGCAGCCTCAGTGGCGAGCAACCGGTGATCGGGCACGCGGCCGGTGACCGCGCGCATCACGTCGAGCGCGTAGAACGACGGCACGCGCGCGCGCGTTTCCGCGACGTCGAGCCTCGGGTACGACAGGTACACACGCTCGCTGGCGGCGCCGATCGCGATCCTCAGGAGCAGTCGCTCGGCGCTGCCGCGCTGCTCCTGGTCGACGAGCGCCTGGTCGAGCGCGCGGCGGCGGTCGTCAAGGAGCAGCGGGTCTTCGTGCGGCCGCTGCGGTACGACGCGCTCCGCCAGGCCGGGGACGAAGACGATGCGGAACGTTCGGCCGCGGGCCTGGTGGGGCGTGCCGACGAACACGCGGCCGTACCGCCGCGCGGGCGGTTCCCAGTCGAGCGTGACGAGCCGGTCGTGCAGCACGTCGCGCGCTTCCTCGAGCATCACCGGACCGACGCCGCTCATCGGCCGGAGGTCGGCGAGCATTTGAAGCACGCGCGCCGGACGCCGCAGGGCGCGGCGAGCCAGCGACGAAAAGCGCTCGAGCCAGTCGCCCCAGGGAGACCGATCGGGCCACTCGGCGAGCGTATCGACGATCGGCAGCGCGAAACGCCGGAGGTGCTCGAGGTTTCGGAGGTCGCGCTTCAGCCTCCCGATGCGGGCCGATTCAGGCTCTTCCTTCTGCAGCTCTTCGAGCCTGTAACGGAAGTCGGCCGCGAGGCCGTTCAGGCGCCGGCGCCAGCGGGCCTTGCCATCCTCGCGCGTCCGGCCGCCGACGACGGCCGATTCGACGATCAGCTCTTCCCAGCGCCACGGCGATCGCAGCGTCCCTGCCACGACCGCGTCATCGTCGGAATCGATCGAGGAAAAATCGTCGCGATCGGGCGGGTCGGGGACGAGCTCGTCGCTCCGCTGGTATGCTTCGTCGATCGGCGTCACGAGCGGCGCGGCTGCGGCGGCGTCAGGAACGCGCGGCACCTGGCCGAGCGAGAGATATTCGTCGAACCGTTTCGCCGACAACCCTTCCACGGCGCACGACAGCAGCGCGATGAACGCGCGGCCGGCGGGGTCGGGACGGCGCGTGCCGCGATCGAAATACATCGGGACGTCGGCGCGCGCGCCCGCATGCTCGAGCAAGCCGAGGTACTCCCGCGGCGCGCGAAGGAACACGGCCATCTCGTCGAACGGCACACCCTGCGCAGCCTCGTCGAGGATCCGGCGCACAATCTCGACGGCTTCACGGCCCTCGCCCGGCGCCGAGAACAGGCGCACGTCGCCGCTCCGATCGCGCAGCGGCGGACGCTCGGTGCTGAAGATGTACTGTCGCAGCCTGGCGAGATCGGACGTCGGCGGCGCCACATCGGCCGCACTCTCGATGGATGCGCCCATCGATGTCAGGGCGTCGAGTGCACACTGATCGCCGGCGGGAACCGTGGCCAGCACGGCCGCCGACCGCGCGACGAGCGCGGCGGCGAATTCCTGTTCGGCGCGCGAGTCGAGCGGCACGTCGAGCAGCAGCAGCGGCAGCTCGGCCCATCGCACGCGGCCGGCGCGGCATGCACCAGCCGCAGCCCTGAAGAGCGCCGCGCGATCGTCGACGCCGGCCCGCTGCAGCTCCTCGTCGACGCGGCGAACCAGCGCGCCGAGATCGCCGGCGAGGCGTTCCGCGGCGATGCCGGCGAGGCGCAGCTCGTGAACCGTCCGCGCCAGCGCTTTCGGAAAGCCCGGCATCGACGACACCGGCTCGAAGTACGCGAGCTCGCCCGCGGTCCGCGCGTCGAAGACCGCGCGCGCGGCGACAGCCTCGGCGCCTGCCTGGGTGCCGGGAACGCGTCGTGCGCCGGCGAGGCCGGCCGCGGCCCGCGCCGCAAGCTCGGTCAGGCTGAACCGCGCCAGACCGAAGGTCGCACCAGCCTCCCGCGCAATCGCACGCGCCAGGTCGTCCGCCGCCCCACGCGACGCACCGACGATGACCTGTTCTGATGCAGGAGGACGTCCACCGAGGAACCTGCGCGCGGCGTCGAGCCTGGCGGAGGCGGACGAAGAAACGATAACGCGCACGTGCGACTCCTTCCGGACGCCATGCCGGAGACTCGGGTTACGCCAGCGCCACGCCGGCGTGCTCGGAAGAATACCACGACGCGGGCGATCGCTACGGCAGATCGGCGATGAGATTCGACGGACGAAGCGACAGTTCCGGCAGCAACGCGGAGCGAACGGCTTCCGCCGCAGTCGCGGTATGCGAGAGGGCGAGCTCGTCGCCGCTCAAACGATAGACCTCGATCGAGGGAATCTTCGAGTCGACCAGCCAGTACTCCGGCCACGCCGTGCTTCGCGTGGGAAGACACCAGTCTGTTGCGACTGCCTTACGAACTCATTAACTTCTGGTTTCGCGGATTGGAATCCAATGTCGCGAACGTTCGCTCTCAATCTGTCTCTGTTGGCTTTGATCTCAGATGCGGTCGTTGGACAGTTCCTTCCCGCCAAGGTGGCGGAGCGTCGAATCATTCAGCCTGGAAGCACGCGCACGTGGTAGTAACCGTTCGCGCGTTCGATGCTGAGCGGCGCGCCGAAGACGTCGCTCAGGCGGGCGGCGGTGAGCGTGGACTTCTTCGATCCGTCGCCGGCCATGCGACCGTTCCGGAGCAGGATGACGCGATCGATCTCCGGAATGATCTCGTCGACGTAATGGGTCACGAGCAGAATCGTGGTGCCCTGCCGCCCGATCGCGCGCACGCGCTCCATGAATTGATGACGCGCGACGAGATCCAGGCCGCGCGTCGGCTCGTCGAGAACGAGCACCTTCGGGTCGTGGACGAGCGCGCGGGCGATCAACACGCGCCGCGCTTCCCCTGTGGACAGCGTGTCGAGCGTCCGCCGTGCGAGGTGACTTGCCTCGACGCGATCGAGCGCCTCCGCTCCACGCGCGCGCATCGCAGCGGTGACATGCTGATGCGCGAAGACGCCCTGCGTGGCGAAGAACCCCGAGACCACCGCGTCGGCGCCCGTGAGGGCGCCGTTCGAATTGCCGTGCACGAATCTGTCGTGCAGATCCGCCGACACGATCCCCATTCGCGTTCGCAGTTCGAACACGTCCCACCGCTCGCGTCCGAACAGGCGGATCGGCGGCGCTTCCAGGCGAGTGTCATCGGCCAGCGGGTACAGCTGCAGCGTCAGCAGCTTCATGAGCGTCGACTTGCCCGCGCCGTTCGGGCCGAGGACGGCCGTGTGCTGGCCGATCGGAATCGTCAGCGTCAGCCCCTCGAGCACGCGCGCGCCGCCGAGGACGACGGTGGCGT
>Ga0066903_100002996_pt1 | contig 13552 bp, 9 predicted proteins | sample PanSoiMetaGPlot1_FD_67491 | JGI IMG/M metagenome (GOLD analysis project Ga0066903, IMG submission 67491) | Tropical forest soil microbial communities from Panama analyzed to predict greenhouse gas emissions - Panama Soil - Plot 1 (version 2) | ecosystem: Environmental > Terrestrial > Soil >... | reverse complement strand
CGCAATCTCGCTTTGCACACCGTCAAGCGCCGCCCCGCAGCTTGGCCAACCCTACCTTCTAGCGCGTCCGCGAGCACGCTGCGTCATTTCCCAGACTTGTTCCACCAATCTTTCGCGCTGTTCCAGGCCCGCTGCCACCAAGGCAGTTGCGGAGCGGGCGCTTGCGTCACGGGCGGCTGTGGGCTCGCGGGCGGTGATGACGCGGGCGGTTGCCCGGTCGGCGGCGCCGGTGCCGTTTGGTCAGCGGTGGGGCCAGGCGGCGTCGCGGCCGGCGTCTGCGGAGCCGGACTCGGGGGGCTCGACGCAGGTTGGTCCGAAGGCGCCGGCGTCGCAGGGGTCGTCGTACCTGGTGTAGGTGGCTGCGGGGGCGTGCTCGGCGTTGACGCCGGCGGTTGCGAGGCCGGACTTGAAGAGGGCTGGCTCGAGGCGGGCTGATCGGCTGGAGGCGCTGGCGGCTGTGCGGCGGGTGCCGACTGGTCGGATGTTGATGGTGCGGGCTGTTGCGACCCTGGACCGGCGTTCGACGCGGGCTGATCAGAAGGCGTAGTGGGCGGGGTCGCGGGTGCCGGCACACTCGGTGCTCCCTGATCGGACGTCGAAGGTGACGGCGCAGGTGGTTGCGGTGCGCTCGTCGGTTGCTGGTCGGACGTCTGGCTCGGCGGCGACGGCGATGGTGGCGCGGGCGGCTTTGGCGCCCCGATCTCGTGCTCAGCATCGACGATCAGATTTCCGTCGGAATCAATGCCGGGATCGAGACCTTTGGCCTTGCGATACGAGGCGATCAGAGACGTGTAACCCGGCACGTAGACGGACAGGATCTTGCCGTCGACGCGGATCGTCTGGCGCACCTGAAAGTGCAAGTGCGTGGTCGTGCCGTTGGGGTCCTTGTCCATGTAGCTGGACACGCGCCCGAGAACGTCGCCCTGCTGCACCTTGTCGCCTTGTTTCACGGTGATCGATTGGGGGTGCATGTGCAGGTACCAATACTCGGTCCCGTCGGCACCCCTGAGCCGAACCGTGGTGTTCGCCGTCACCAAGGTAATGATGCCGTCCGCGACAGCGACGGCTTCCCACTTGTTGTTCTTGCATGTGGGCGGACGGATATCCTGCCCTTGGTGTCCCTGACCGCCAGGGCACATCGGCATCGACCAGGAGCGGACCTCGCAATAGGTGTCGTGCTGGTGCAGCGCGTCGTAGTTGATCGGGTCGCACTCGGCGCCGCCGGCCTCTCCCTTGCCATCCCAGCCGCCGCCGCCGTGCCCCCAGATCTGGGAATTCAGGTGCGGATGCTGATCGGGGGCGAGCCGCAATGGAAAGATGATGTTCGGCAAGTACACCTTGCGGTCGCCCTTGCGGCCGCGTGTGGCATCGTGCGGGTCCAGAACCCCGGGCGGATAATAGGCGAAGGCCACACTGAGGGCTGGCGGATTGCCGCTCGCGCTCGGCTGCGACGTGGCGCCGGTCCCGGGTTGCGATTTGTCAGCGGTGGCGGGCTGCGACGTTCCCGTGTCCGGTGACGGTGTGGCGCCCGTGCTGGGCTGGGTGGTGCCGCCCGTGCTGGGCTGAGTGGTGGTGCCGGTGCTGGGCAGAGTGGCGCCGCCAGTGCTGGGTTGGGTAGTGCCCGTGCTGGGCTGAGCGGTGCCGCCCGTGTCCGGCGAGGGCGTGCCACCCGTGCTCGGCTGAGTCGTGCCGCCTGTGGACGGCTGAGTCGTGCCGCCAGTGCCCGGCGTCGGCGTCGTGGTTGCCGTCTTGTCGTCGGCTCTTGGCAGCGCGCAGCGAACCGGGTCGACGTGGGCGTCGTCGCCGAGCGTTTGCCGCTCCTCCACGCACGACTGCAAAGCCTGCTCCGGCGGTGCGCGAAAGGGTCGACCGAACGCCAGGGCCTTGGTGACCAATGCTTGCGCCGTCGAGGGCACCGGAGCCAGAGCAATCCCTGAACCAATCGCCGCCAGAACGAAGCACGACAGGCAAACTAAAACGCGCGCTCGTCCCACTTTCCCCTCCCAGGCGCTTTGAGCCCTTTAAGACTAGACAATCTCAAATCGGATGGCCAACGCGTTCGACGCTTGCGACGTCAGGATTGGCTGCTATTTCTTTTGGTCATCGGCTTTTGGTGCTGGTGTCGATAGCAGCGATTGCAGTGCATCGCGCGTTTGCTGCGCAAGCTTCGGATTGTTGGCATTGGCACTCAGAATGTTTTGCACTTTCTGCTTGACGTCGGGCGGCAGAGGCTGCGGGCTGAGCGCGACTTGAGAGGGGCCGCCCACTTCCTTCGGGCTGCCGAAGATGCTCGACCAATCGAGCCCGACCGACGGCTTCGTCAGCGTCCCGCTGACTTTGAGGGGGATCGGCAAGTGCGTCGGCGGCGGCGTCAGCTGCAAACGAACGCTCTGATCGACGACACCAGTCGAGAGATTGATATTGCCGCTGGAGCTGATGTCGACGTCCTTGCCGCGAAAGGCCAGGTCGGACACGCTGCGCAAATCGCCTTGGCGGATGTCGTAGTTGCCCTGCAGCACCGAGAACTCGGTCTTGCGCGCGGGGTCAAATGACCAACTGCGCCACCATTCGAGAATCATGCTACGCAGATCGAAGCCGGCGATCGCTCCTTTGCTGATGGCGAACGACGCCTTGCCCGTCAACGAGCCGACGAGATCGCGCTGGGTGCGGCCCTGTCCGCTCGCCGAAAGATCGAGCTTGGTCGCCCCCCTCAGCGGGGCGCTCGGCGCGAATTCCTTGAGGATCGATTCGACCGGCACATTGTCGAGGCCCACGGTGATTGCCGTCTGCGCCTGCGACGCCTGAGTCTGCGCGGTCTGCGCTTGTGATTTCTGTGGTCCTTGAAGCTGCAGGCGTCCGGTGACCTGCCCTTTATCCAGATCGAGTTGCTGGATGGACATGTCGAGCTTTCCGTCCTTGACCGCGACCGCGAGGACGCCACTCGTCGCGTCGAGTCGGCCGAGGTGAACCTTGCCGGCGGTGGCTTTGACGTCCATGTCGATCTCGCTCAACATCGCGAGATCAAGCGTCTCGTTGCTCCACAGCGAAGGCGTTGCTGTCGCGGTTGCCTGCGGCGCAGCACTTGGCGGAGCCGAACCGAGCTCTCGATCCAATTTGTCGAGATCGGCGGACAAGGACTCGTACGCTGGCGTGACGTTGAGAGACGGCGCAGGCGTGGCCTCGGCGCTCGCTCGCAACGGCGTGCTCGTGCCTGACAGAACCGTCAAATCCAGGACCGGCGCGTCAATCGTGCCGGTCAGCTTTGGTTTTGTCGTCAGATCCAGACGCACGTCCAGGACGCTGTTGGCGCCGTCGAGTTTCAACTGGGTCTTCTGCAACGCAACGACGTTGGGCGTCGCGTCGATTTGACCGGACAATGAGGCGGCGCTCAATCGCACACCTGTCGGCGGCGTCGAACCGAGCCAGCGCGCGAGCTCCGGCGGCGACGGCGTGCTTACATTGAATGTGCCTTGGAACCGACCTCGATCCGTTGGCGTAACGCTTCCAGTCGCATTGACATTGACATGTTTCGATGCCGCGACCGCAACGATGTTGGTGACCGATCCCGCGGCAAGCGCCTGGACGTCGGCGACGTCGATATCAACCTTGATTGGTTCCGCTCGCCAGACCGTGGTGCCCGTGATCTTGGCTTCCTGAACCGCCGCTTTTTGCGACAGCGTTCCCGCGATATCCGTCATCTGAAACGACTGACCGGCTTGCTCGTCTTGATAGCTGGCAGATCCCTTGACGAGGGAAAGCTGCGTCAGACGAACCTTTGCGTTCTGCGCGGGAAAGGCCCAGTTGGACTGGCCCGATTTGTCCTTGTGCAGCGTCAGAACTGGTTGCGTGATGGTCAAATCGGTGACGGTGACGGTGCCCTTCACCAAGCTGATGAGATCGATGCGCGCATCAAGTGCCCCGGCCTGCAGTAGATCCGGCCCGGACATACCCTGCGGGTTGGCCAAAGTGACATTGTCGAAATGGATAACGAAATCGGGTTTGAAGGCGTAGGAGGCGGAGCCCACCTTGAGCTCTCGACCGGTTTGCGTCGCAAAATTTTTGACGATGATCGGCGTCACCAACGACGCCGGCGGCAGAATAATCAACACGGCCAGCACGACCGCGACCAGCGCAAACACTCCCAGCGCGGACAACAGCACGTAGCGAAGCGTGCGCCGAGGCTTGGCTGCCGGATCGCTCTGCTTCGGAGCGGAAGGCTGGGTCCCCGTTTGAGCCGGATCGGTGAGCATGACTCGAACCCCCACAAATTACTGTCTTCTTACTGTCGGCGCTGAGGCCACCGCGCCGCAAGGCAACAGAAAACTGTGACCTAGCGGTGTCGGTGTAACAAAATTCCACGATGTCGATGGGGCACGCGACCTGTTGCGCGCGCTGTGTCGGGACACGCGGTCCCTGGAACGGGCCGCCCCTCAACGGCACCTTGGCTCATCACTCGCAAATACTAGCACGTGCGCCAACGCTCGGCCAACCAGCGGAGCGGATCTGACATTCACTCACTAAACACCCCAGGAGCCGCCGCCGAACACGTTTGTTTGTGAGGGCTTTCCTGCCCTGTTCGGCAACAACAATGACAAAATTGAGGAACATGATGGCTCCTGCGCCAAAGGCCGTATAAGCTCTTCATTCGTTGCAAACGGGAGGCGTGGCGATGGATGCCCAACGGCAAGACCTGTGGAAAGCTCTGTGCACAGCGCTTCCGCTCGCGGCAATTCTTCTTGGCGCGCCGCATCTTGCGCGCGCCCAGCAAATCCAGGTCGATTTGAGCGATCCGGAAATCAAGAAGTTTTCCCAGGAGCGCGCCACCCATCGGCCGATGACGCTGGGCATATCGCAGGAGAACCGGATCAACGGTCTGAAGCTGCCGGTCCTCGCGTTCGATGCCGTTCCGCAGGTGGTGAAGAACGCCTCCACCCGCGGGCTTGCACCGACGGCTCCGCTGCGTCAAGTTTTTATGAACGAGAGCGACCCGACCTGGTACCAGATCAACGATCAATACGGTGACGTCTCGATCAGCGTGCAGGCTTCGCTCACGGTGCATCACGAGGTGTCGAAGGACACGATCTACACACCGCCAACCCCGCAGGGCGTCTCCGCGCAGAACGATCCGCAAATCTCGGTCTTTGACGAGAACGGTGAAACCGGATTTCAGGGCGTGATCGTGGAATACACGGTCTACAAATATCCCAATATCCCCTACACGGTCACGATCGAGTGCACCAAGGAGGCCAAGGAGAAATGCCGCGACCTCGCCGTGGTCGCCAAGGACAAGGATCTCTTGAAGTTGATCGCCGTTCCGCCGCCGGGGAAATAGTCGTTGCCGCTCTCGGTCAACTGGAGAACGACACCTTGCCGCTCTCGACCAGCGCCTTGAGCATCACCGCCCCGCCGCACTGGGTGGAGACGTAACTCGGATCCCATTTTCCGTCGGAGACGTACTTGCCCTTGGTGTAGTGATTTGAGAACGACCACAGATACGGCGTGTTGATCCCGTGGCGGCGACTGCCGAAACCGTTGTAGGCTTCCATGCGGAAGAGCGTGTGCGCCAGCGACCAATCGGTCTGGTTGGCGTATCCCTCGAACGTGAGCGCGTCTTCCGCGCTTGAGGGCCAGTCGCTCGGCGGCAGCCACACCGGGGGACGCCCGGCCGGGACGTGCACGGTCTTCTTTTCGAGCGGATCGCCGTTGTGTAGGTGAGCATCGAAATTGAAGCTCCCTTCCATCGCGTGGACAATTCCCGTGAAATACCAGGGGATGCAAACGGCGTCCTCGACCGTGTCGTAGGACTGGTCGTAGTCGGTATCAGTCAATTTGCCGACGTACCAAGCCACCTGCGAGCGATGCGCCGGATTGATTTGGCAGGTGTCGAACAGTTTCAAGTATTCATCACGCAGTGATTCATAGGTGAATGGAGTCAGCTGCACCCCCTGCTCGCCCGGATCGCCCTGGCTCTTGGGAGCACGCTCGGCGTTGTTGATGCTCATCAGCAACGCGGACGCCTGCTTGAGCAAGGCATCGACGTCGCTCTTCGCCGCGCCCGAGGCGGCGGCCGAAGCCTTGATGTGATCGATGAAGTCGACGACCGCTGGCATTGTATCGTTGTAGGCCGTGCCGCCGGTCAGTCCGAGCGACATCCGCGGCGTTGCAAGCCCGAGCTGACGCGCCCGCGCCGCCATTGTACCGAGTTGCGCCCACGGGTTGGCGCTCACGTTCGGCGCGGCGGTTTGTGCGAGCAATGGTGCCTGCGGCAGCACCGAAGCGGCCGCAGCGGCCGCTGCTGTCATTCCGAACTGGCGCCGACTAACTTTTCGACCCCTGCTCACCTGCGCCTCCCCTCTGCACAAGGCAACGTGCTCGACATCGGCGGCGATCGTCCGCCTAAAGTCGCGCCTTTCATTCAAATACACCCATTTCAAATACACCTATAAAGACTTTTCGACGACAACATTTCGATGCGCACACGATAAGCAACAGTGACCCACTTCGCATGCCGGCCGGCGTCGCCTCAAGGATCGCTCTATGTCATTGAAACCGCTTTATTCCAAGCCCGGACACCTGATCAGACGCCTGCAGCAGATCGCGACCGCGATCTTCATGGAGGAGACCGCGCAATTTGACATCACGCCCGTGCAATATGCGGCTCTGATCGCCGTCCGGGAGCATCCCGATATCGATGTGACCCGGCTCTCGGCGCTGATTGCCTTTGACCGCTCGACGCTCGGCAGTGTGGTCGAGCGGCTCGAGACGAAGCTGCTGCTCGAGCGCCGCTCTGGTCGACCGGATCGACGGACCAAGCGGCTGCGCGTCACCGCGGCCGGACGCAAGATGCTGCAGGAGATCGAACCAGCGGTGCAGCGGGCGCAGCGGCGCATGCTTGCGCCGATCCCCCAGTCCGAGCGCAAGCATTTCATCGAGCGCCTGAAGCAGCTGGTCGAGATCAACAATGTCCACAGCCGCGCACCGATGCGGCCGCCGCTGGACTAGCAGGTGCCGAAAAACCTCATTCGGGGGCGCGGTTTGAGCATGTCTCTGGATTCAGGATTCGCCGCTTGCGTGGTGCCGCGGAAGGACAGCGTGAGTTTTTCGGCAACCCGCTAACGTCCGACCGCAAAGAGTTGACGGACCTTTCGAACAAGATCCTGTGCAAACGCAGACGCATGGCAGAGGGCAAGCGAGATCGTTTGAGACGATTGCGTGTTCCGTTTCATGACCGTGGCGACCGACGGCGTCGGCGCATCGGCGCCATCGACGCTGTTGTGGGGACGCGCCGCCGGCCGCAGGCGCTCGCGCATCGCCTGGAATGCGACGTAGAGCGGCGGAATCGCAAAAATTCCGATGAAGGAACTGAAGATCATCCCGCCGAACACAGGCGTGCCGACATCACGCCGCGCGAGCTGCGACGCGCCGGTCGCGATCACCAGCGGAAGCAACCCAAGAATGAAGGCAAACGACGTCATCATCACCGGGCGGAACCGCAAGCGCGCCCCTTCGGTCGCCGCCTCCAGAAGCGCAACCCCCTGCTCGCGCTTCTCCTTGGCAAACTCCACGATCAGAATTCCGTTCTTGGCGGCGAGCCCGATCAGGACGACCATGCCGATCTGCGCGTAGAGATCGAGAGTCAGTCGACCGATGACAATGGCGAGGAACGCGCCCAACACACCGACAGAAACGGACAGCAGCACGGGGACCGGAATTGTCCAGCTCTCGTAGAGTCCGACAAGGAACAGGTACGCGAACAAGATCGCAAATCCGAGAATCATCGCAGTCTTGCCTTCGGCGCGCTTTTCCTGGAACGCGGTATCGGTCCATTCGCCGGCAAAGCCGGCGGGGAGCGTTTTCGCCGCGACGGCTTCCATTGCCTGCAATGCTTGCCCCGACGACACGCCAGGCGCCGGGCCGCCCTGCACGGTGACCGCACGCACATTGTTGTAGCGGATCAGCGCGGGCGGACCGACGGCAACGCGCACCTCGGCAAGGCTGCGCATCGGGATCATCTGGCCTTCGCTGTTGCGAACGTTGATGCGGTAGATGTCGTCGACCCTTGCCCGATCGGCGGCTTCGGCCTGCACGTTGACCTGCCAACGGCGGCCGAACAGGTTGAAGTCGTTGACGTAGTATCCGCCGAGCGACGCCTGCAACGCCTGGAACACGTCGTTCAGCTTGACGCCGAGGACCTGCACCTTGTCGCGGTCGATATCGAGATAGATCGATGGGTTGGTGGCCGAAAACGTCGAGAAGACGCGGGTCAATTGCGGATTGTCGTTTGCCGCCACGACGAGCCCGCGCAACACCTGCGCCAGCGCCTTCGGATCCCCCCCGCGCAGATCCTCGAGCACATAGGTAAAGCCGCCGCCGGTGCCGAGGCCGATGATCGGCGGCGGCGCGAGCGGAACAACGGTTCCGCCGGCGATCTGTTTGAACTTGGCGCCAAGCCGCGCGATCACCGCCCGCACGCCGAGAGACGGGTCCTTGCGCTCCTCGAAGCGCTTGAGCGTGACCACGATGAAAGCGGCATTCGATTGCGAGTAGCTGTCGATGAAGTTGAGGCCGATGACGGACGTCTTGTCCAGAACGGCCTCCTCCTCCTCCAGGATCCTTTCGGCCTGCTGGATTACATCCGTCGTCCGCGCCAATGACGCACCGCCCGGCAATTGGACCACGACGAAGAGCGCGCCTTGATCGTCTTCGGGCAGGAACCCGGTGGGTGTGATCTTCGCCATTCCGACGATTCCCACCGCCGAGACGGCGACCATCGCGAGCCCGATGACGGAGAAGCGCACGATGCGTGCGACGGCCGCGCCGTACAGGTCGCGAACATGATCGATCGCGCCCATGACCCATCCGATCACGCCGCGTCGCGGTCCGTAATGAGGCCGCAACAACACGCCGCACAGCGCCGGCGACAACGTCAGCGCATTGATCGCCGACAGGAACATCGAGACGGCGACAGTGACCGCGAACTGGCGAAACAGCTCACCGGAAATGCCGGGAATGAACGCGACCGGCACGAACACCGACAGAAGAACAAGCGTGATCGCCAGGATGGGCGCGGTAATCTCGCGCATCGCCTGCTTGGTGGCGTCGCCCGGCGACAGTTCAGGGTGCTCCTCCATCACGCGCTCGACGTTCTCGACCACGACGATGGCGTCGTCGACGACGATGCCGATGGCAAGCACGATCGCGAGGAGCGAGACCGAGTTCGCGGAATAGCCGACCGCCTTGAGTGCGATAAAGGTTCCGATCAGACTGACCGGCACCGCCAAGGTCGGGATCAGCGTGGCGCGAAGGCTGCCGAGGAAGAGAAACACCACGATCACCACCAGGATGAACGCCTCGACCAGCGTCTTCTGCACTTCGTGGATCGTGTCCGTCACGAAGATCGTCGGGTCGTAAGTGATCTTCCAGACGAGATCCTCGGGAAAGCGCTTCTCCAATTCCGCAACTTTGTCGCGCACCGCCCTCAAGGTCGCGATCGCGTTCGCTCCGGGGCTCTGATACATCGCAATCGCAGCCGCCGGAGTGCCATTCAAGCGTGTCTCGCGATCGAGGTTTGCCGCCCCCAACTCCAGCTTCGCCACGTTGCCCAGCCGCAGGACCGATCCATCGGGATTGGTGCGGATAACGATATTCTCGAACTCCGCGACCGAAGCCAGGCGACCCTTGGTCTGGATATTGAGTTGGAGCTGCTGGTCGTTCGAGATCGGCCGCGCGCCGATGCGCCCGACCGCGGCCTGAACGTTCTGCGCCGAGATTGCGTTGATGATGTCGCCGGTGGTCAGCCCGAGCCCGGTGAGCTGATCGGTTCTCACCCAGGCCCGCATCGAATAATCCTGCGGACCCCACAGGGTCGCGTCGCCGACGCCGGGCGTGCTCTTGATAGGGTCGAGCATGTTGATGGTGACGTAATTGGAGAGGTACAGCTGGTCGTGGGTGTGCTTGGGCGAATAGAGCGCGATCACCCCAAGCAAGGCCGACGACTTCTTCTTGATGGTGATGCCCTGGCGCTGCACTTCCGAGGGTAGGCTCGACAGCGCAATCTGGACGCGATTGTTGACGTTGACCGTATTGATATCGGGATTGGTACCGAGCTCGAACGAGCAGGTGAGCGTGTAGCTGCCGTCATCGCCGCTCACGCTCTTCATGTAGATCATCTTGTCGACGCCAACGACCTGCGCTTCGATCGGCTGCGCGACGGTTGCGTCCACGACCGCGGAATTGGCGCCGGGATAGGCCGTGGTGACCGACACCTGCGGCGGCACAATGTCGGGGTATTGCGCGACCGGGATGGCGTAGAGCGAGATCAATCCGGCGATGGTGGTGACGATGGCAATGACGATCGCGAGCCTCGGCCGGTCCACGAAGATCGCGGACAGCATCGGATCAGCTCCGTCCAATCGTCTGCGATACAGGGTTGGCGCGGACCGGTACGCCGGCGCGCACGTTCTGCAATCCTTCGACGATGACGAGCTCGCCGCCGGACAACCCTTCATTGATGACGATGTCCGACCCGCTCTCGGCGCCCGGCTTGACGCGCCTGACGACGGCCTTGCCGTCGTCGACCACAAACACATAGACGCCGCCCTGATCGGCGATCAGCGCGGCCTGCGGGACGACCACTCTTTCCTGCGGCTTGCCGCTTTCGAGATTGACGCGCACCAATTGCCCATCGATCAGCGCGCCTGAGGGGTTCGGCACCGTCGCCCGCACGAGCACTGTGTCGGTTGAGCGATCGACCGTGACGTTGACGAAGTCGATCTCGCCCAGGTGGTCATAGACTCGTCCGTCGGCGAAGCGAAGGCTGACTTTGATTGTCTTGACGTCGACCTTGCGGCCTTCTTCCCGCGCGCGCAGGAACTCGCGCTGGCTGACCGGGAACGTCACATACATCGGATCTTGACTGACGATGGTGGTCAGCACGCCGCTGTCTGGCCCGACAACGTTTCCCTTGGTGACGTTGGTCTTGCCGATCTTGCCGGTGATCGGTGAAATGATGTCGGTATAGCCGAGATTGATCTTGGCGGTGTCGAGATTGGCTTGGTCGGTGAGGATGTTGCCGTCTGCGGTTTTGTCGGCCGCGAGCGCCTGGTCGCGCGCGACCACGGTTCCGGCCTGCTTGGTCATGAGCTCCTCGGCCCGCTGCAACTGGATCGCGCTCAGGACTTTTTGCGCCTGGCTTCGCTCCAAGGCGCCCTGCGCCTGCCCGACGGCCGCCTCGAAGAGTCCCTTCTCGATGCGGTAGAGCGGCGCCCCCTCCTTCACGGCATCGCCTTCCCTAAACAGTACAGCGTCGAGATATCCAGTAACTCGCGCCCGCACGTCGACCCGATTGATCGCTTCGATCCGGCCGACGAAATCGATCGTTTCCGCGATCGGCCTGCGCTCGGCAGTGACCGTGCCGACCACCACCGCTTCGGGCGGCGATTGGCCGTGAGCTGTCCCGATCACGATGCAAACGGGCAAAGCCACGCCGACGAAAAGACGCATGCGCGTCTCCTATTTCTTCTCTGCGTCGTCGCTTCTTACCCGTTGTACGGTGACACGCGACAATTGTGTCGACGTCTCAATCCGCCACGGCGATGACCGTCCTTGGGTAGGAATTGCGGCTTACATTCCGCCAAACAAGTATAAAAAGTCTTTGACAACTACCAAAAGTCTTACATGACCAGCGAAAATTGGCGAGGCCACCACAAGCGTTACCGAGTCAATTGAAGGTCTTGTCGATCAAGCCGGTTCCGCCATAGAGCCAAGCGAGATCAGCGTACCAATCGCTCGACGACTTGCTGCGCATGATCGCATTGCGCAGGGCGGCGTGCGCGCCGGCGGGATGATAGACGTGCTCGCCCATGGCGCGCGATAGAAGCTGCACGCGCGCGGTCCGCAGGAAGCGGCGAGAGCGATACGCCTCCAATGCCTTTTCCAAATCGACGGGATGCTCGCCGACACTGTGGGAGAGGCAGACGGCATCCTCCATCGCCATGCACGCGCCCTGCGCCATGTATTGAAGCATCGGATGCGCCGCATCTCCGAGCAAAGCGACCCGGCCATCGACCCAGTTCTCGACCGGTTCCCGATCGCACAACACCCACAGTCGCCAGTCGCTGCCATGCTGAATGATTTTTTGCGCCCGCTCGTTGATGTGCGCGAAGCCTTTCATCACCTCATCGCGACTGACCGGTTGGCCGGCGACCGGCTCCGGCGCGTCGTTGTGACAGGTGACGACCAGGTTGAACACTTTCCAATCCGACAGCGGATAGTGCACGAGGTGGCACTTCGGCCCGGCCCACAGTGTCGCCGCGTTCCACCGCAGATCCTCCGGCATTCTTTCGGTCGGGATCACCGACCGATAGCTCGTGTGACCGGAAACCCGCGGCGTGCCATCGCCGACAACCTGCTTGCGCACGTTGGACCAGAGGCCATCGGCCCCGATCAGGGCCGAGCCCGTCAGCCGCTCGCCCGAACCAAGCCGTACCGTGACACCGACGCCGTCCTGCTCGTAGGAAACGACCTCACTGCTGACCTTGAGCTCGATCTGTTTGCTGTCGCGACACGCTTTGAGCAGCACGCCGTGGAGATCGCCGCGATGCACCACCGCATAGGGATTCTTGAAACGCGCGCGAAACTCGTCGCCCAAATCGATGTGGGTGATCTCCTCGCCGGTGATCGCATCCATCAGCCGCAGCGTGTCGATGTACACCGCCATCGCGCGTGCGGCCTCTCCGACGCCGAGGTCGTCGAAACAATGGAAGGCGTTCGGTCCGAGCTGAATTCCAGCGCCGATCTCGCCGAGCGCCGCCGCCTTCTCCAGCACGATGACGGACTGGCCCTTCTGCGCGAGCCCCAACGCGGCCGAAAGGCCGCCGATACCGCCGCCGGCGATGAGAATGGGACGATGGCCGTCCGCGGCCATGATTTCCTCCGCACTGTGACGACTAACGCATTTTGAAAGTATGCTGTCAAATTCCAGATCTGTCAGTCGAACGACGCGCATGGTCGCGGCGCGTTTCGCCGGAGCGGTGCGCAGCCTGCAGCATCCGCAGGACCACCAAGGCGCGACTGAAGGAGTGTAAGCGTGATTTGGGAGACCGGCGACGCGGAGCGCAATCCGGTGCTTGCTGTGAGACAAACAGGCCGAAGCACGCGTTGCCTGCGCGTTCGCGCGCCCAGTGCTGGTCGGGCCAGCGCAGAAAAAGGTAGCGCGCCGGTCTGATGCCAGCGCGCTAGCAGACGAGATGCGGCGGGCGCGCCGTCACGCGGCCGCGTCCACCTCATAATCCCTGACGGTCGGTTCCGGCTCGATCGGCGCGTAGGCCGGGTTCTTGCCGTCACTCTGGTAACGTATTGCCGCCGCCACTGCCGAGATCCCGATCTGACGGTAACGCCCGTCGAGATCGCTGTTCTGCGTTTCCTGGTGAGATTTTGCTATTGTTGTCGAACTCATCGTCCCCTCGCTTGCTCAGGCCACTCAGGGGCATGGGCGCGGCCGCCGCCAAATACGCAGCGGAGTACAGAGCAACACGATGATTGGTCGTGTTTT
>Ga0066903_100002995_pt1 | contig 13553 bp, 13 predicted proteins | sample PanSoiMetaGPlot1_FD_67491 | JGI IMG/M metagenome (GOLD analysis project Ga0066903, IMG submission 67491) | Tropical forest soil microbial communities from Panama analyzed to predict greenhouse gas emissions - Panama Soil - Plot 1 (version 2) | ecosystem: Environmental > Terrestrial > Soil >... | reverse complement strand
CAACGCCTTCGGCGGACGGCGCGGCGGCGCGCCGCCGTCGGCAGCGGGCGCCAGGCCGGCGCCCATCGTGCGCGTGACCGTGACGCCGCCGTCAGGACCTGCCGCGACCGGCGACCTGGTGCAGATGGACGACTTCAACGTGACGATGCGCGGCGCCGACGGGCAGATGCAGACGTTCCGGCGCGCGCCCGGCGTCCGCGTCGTCAAGGACGATCCGTTCGCCGCGCACGTCGCGCTGCTGGAGCGGATTACCGATACACAGATCCACGACGTCGTGGCGTATCTCTGGACATTGAAATGACGCGACTGACTCTTTGTGCCGTTCTCCTCTGGACCGTCGCGGCGTCGGCGCAGCAGCAGATTCCGACCGACGCGTGGCCGACCTACAACGGCGATTACACCGGCCGCCGCTTCAGCACGCTGACGAAGATCAACGCCGACAACGTCAAGCACCTGAGCCTGGCGTGGTCGTACCGGCTCAGCGTGCCCGGCTCGGGGCCGATCAAGGGCACGCCGCTCATGCAGAACGGGATCATCTATCTGACGGCGCCCGACCACGTGTGGACCATCGACGCGCGCACCGGCCGCGAGATGTGGCACTGGGAGAACAAGTCGATCGGCGGCATCCAGATCGGCAACCGCGGCGTCGGGATCAAGGGCGACAACCTCTACGTCGAGACGCGCGACTGCAACCTCGTGTCGCTCACGATCAAGGACGGCAAGGAGCGCTGGCGCAAGAACCTCTGCAACCTCGATCAGTATTATTACGCCTCGGTCGCCCCCATCATCGTCGGCAACCACGTGATTTGCGGCGTCAGCGGCGACGATCTCGACGTGCCGGGCTACCTCCAGTCGCACAACGCCGAGACGGGGGAACTGGAGTGGCGGTGGTACGTCGTGCCGCAGAAAGCCGGCGATCCGGGCATCGAGTCGTGGCCGAATCTCGAGGCGGCGCAGCACGGCGGGGGCATGACGTGGCAGCCCGTCACCTACGATCCCGACCTCAACCTGATCTACGTGACGACCGGGAATCCGCAGCCGGTCATCGCGTTCGCGAACCGCAAAGGCGCCAATCTCTTCACGGCGAGCATCGTCGCGCTGAACCCGGACGACGGAAAGATGAAGTGGTATTTCCAGTCGTCGCCCAACGACACGCACGACTGGGACGCCACGCAGACGCCGGTGCTCGTCGACGGCGACTTCGAAGGCCAGCCGCGCAAGATGCTCGCGCAGGCGTCGCGCAACGGCAAGTTCTTCGTGCTCGATCGCGCGACCGGCAAGGCGCTGGTCTCGTCCGAGTTCGTGAAGACGAACTGGTCGAAGGGCTTCGACGCGAACGGGCAACCGGTCCCGAATCCCGACAAGAACCCGCACGTCGCCGGCGTGCTCGTCACCCCGAACCAGGGCGGCGCGGCGAACTGGCCGCCGCCGTCGTTCAGTCCGCAGACCGGGCTGTTCTACGTCCACGCGGCGCAGGCCTACAGCGTCTGGTACATCTACGACCCGGGCGACAACCCGCAGGGCTGGGGCGGCACCGATCGCGGCGGGTGGTCGCAGTACATGATCCAGGCGATGGACTACAAGACGGGCAAGCTGCGCTGGAGCCACAAGTGGGAAGGCGGCGGCATGGCGGGCCTGCTCAGCACCGCCGGCAACGTCCTCTTCGCCGGCGACGGATCGAGCGGCAATTTCGTCGCGCTCAACGCGGCGACCGGCGATCCCCTCTGGCACGCCGCCCTCCGCGCGCCCGTGAGCAACGGCGCCATTACCTACCAGATCGACGGCCTGCAATACATCGTTGTGGGTGCCGGCGACACGCTCTGGTCGTTCGTGATGAACGAATAAAGGTGACAGCCACCTTTTTTTGCGAAGAAAGGGGACAGCCGCATGTTGTCCGGCCGAGTCGCATTCTGTCGGCCGTCCCCTTTTTTCGCGAATAAAGGTGGCTGTCACCTTTTTCTCGCGGTCGCGCTGTCGATGGCGGCGGGCCAGCAGCAGCCCCAGTTCCGGTCCGGCGTCGAGCGCATCGTGATCGACGTGCAGGTCGTCGACGACGACGGACGGCCGATCGAGGCGCTCACCGCGGCTGATTTCGAGGTCCAGTTCGATCGGCACCCGCGGACGGTCGTCGCGGCCCAGTTCGTCCGCGCCGCCTCCGTCGACACGCCCGCGGGCGGCGCCGCACCGCCTCCCGGCGTTCCGGCCTACAGCGCCAATGCGGAGAACCGCGGCGGCCGCGACTACATCCTCGCCGTCGACGAGTCGAGCTTCCGCACCACGGACGCGCCGGCGGTCATGCGCGCCGCAAGGGCGTTCATCGCGTCGCTGGCGACGAACGACCGCGTCGGCCTCTTCACGTATCCCGCCTCGCCGCGGATGTTTCCGCTCACGCCCGACCACACGTCGGTCTCGATGGAGCTGAATCGCGTCGTCGGGACCTACAGTCCGCCGCTGAGCCAGTTCCACCTGTCGCCCTCCGAAGTGATCGACATCGAGTCGGGCGACACGGACCTGGTGCGGACCATCGCGCGCCGCGAATGCCTGCCGCAGCCGATCTACCAGGCGGAATGCCTGAAGTCGATTCCCGGCGACGCGAACCTGATCGCGCAGGCGTACGAAGCGCTGAGCTCGACGAGCGTGAAATCGCTCCGCATGCTGCTCGCCGCGCTGGACCAGGCGCCCACGCGCAAGACGGTCGTCGTCATTTCCGGCGGTCTCCTCTCGAGCGATCGCGTCGGCGGCCGGCCCGACATCAGCGGCATCGTCGACATGCTCGCGGTCGAAGCGGGGCGCGTGCGCGCGAACCTCTACGTGCTGCACGTCGACTCGAGCTTTCTGCAGTCGTTCTCGGTGATGAGCGGCGCGGGCGGCGTGCGGACGGCCGACGGCGTGGCGCGGTCGGCGATGCGCGAGTCGTCGGCGCTCGCGGCCGGCCTCGATCGCCTCGCGGGTGCCACGGGCGGCACGGTCGTCCGCGTCGAGCCCGGCGGGGAACAGCGCGCGTTCGGCCGGATCCTGCGGGAGACGTCGGCCTACTACCTGCTCGCCGTCGAGCCGACCGACGCCGATCGCGACGGCCGCCTGCACTACATCACGGTGAAGACGACCGCGCGCGGCGCCGACGTGCGCGCGCGGCGGACGGTTGTTATTCCGGCGCGGTGAGTGAGACGCGCCGCCGTCAATTCCCAACTCCGCAATTCCCAACTCCCAATCAACGCCCAATTCCCAACGCCCAACACGCCCAAGCGAAGAAGTGGGGTTGGGAGTTACTTGGGCGCTGGGCGTTGCGGAGTTGTGGAGTTGTCAGGCGAAAGCACGTCCAGGTACTTGAGAGCCCCGCCCGTGTTGAACAGCACGACCGTCTCGGAGGAGGCAATGACCCCTCGAGAGAGAAGATGCTTGAGCGCCGTAAGGGAAGCGCCTCCTTCGGGCGCGGCGCTGATGCCTTCGAACGCGCCGAGCGCCTTCATGTCGCGCACCATGTCGGCGTCGGTGACGGCGATCGCGGTGCCGCCGCTCTCGCGGACGGCGCGCAGGACGAGGAAGTCGCCGATCGCCTTGGGCACGCGCAGGCCGTCCGCGACCGTGCGCGCATTGGGGAAGAGCTCGGAGCGCTCCGTGCCGTCCTCGAACGCCTTCACGATCGGCGCGCAATGCTCGGCCTGCACCGACACCATCTTCGGGCGACGGCCGGCCGGCTTCCAGCCGATGGCCTCCATCTCCTCGAACGCCTTCCACATGCCGACCATGCCGGTGCCGCCGCCGGTCGGATAGATGATCCAGTCGGGAAACTGCCAGTCGAGCTGTTCGCCCAGCTCGTAGGCCATCGTCTTTTTTCCCTCGATGCGGTACGGCTCCTTCAGCGTCGACACGTCGTACCAACCGAGCGGCTTGCCGGTCTCGGCGGCGATCCGTCCCGCGTCGGTGATGAGGCCGTCGACGAGCGTCACGTCCGCGCCGTACAGCTCGCACTCCCGGATGAAGGGGACCTTCACGTCCTTCGGCATGAAGACCTTCGCGGGGATGCCCGCGGCCGCCGCGTAGGCGGCCATCGCGTTCGCGGCGTTGCCGGCCGACGGGACTGAGAGCGTCTTCGCGCCGAGGAGCTTCGCCTTCGTGACCGCGGCCGACAGTCCGCGCGCCTTGAACGAGTTCGTCGGATTGAGCGACTCGTCCTTCACGAACAGGCGGCGCATGCCGAGCGACGCGCCGAGGCGCTGCGCGTGCACCAGCGGCGTCCACCCCTCGCCGAGCGTGATCGGCTGCTCGCCGGCGAAGAGCGGCATCAGCTCGCGATAGCGCCACATGCTCGCGTCGCGTCCGGCGAGCGAGTCCTTCGTCCACGCCTTCGCCGCGTTCAGGTCGTAGCGGGCGAGCAGCGGCATCCCGCACCTGGGGCAGAGATGCTGTTCGACGCGCGCGTCGTAGCGCTCAGCGCTGCAGGGGACACTGCATTCGAGGTCGGTGAAGAACTGAGGCATCAAGTCAATGACGAAGGATTCGCGATTCGGGATTCGTTTCGGCATTCAGCATTCGTCATTCGTCATTGACACCGCAGCCGCTATTTGCCCAGAAGCTCGGAATCTTTCTTCTTCTGAATCTCATCGAGTAATGTGATGTGCTGGTCGGTGATCTTCTGGACCTCGTCGAGCCCCTTCCGCTCGTCGTCTTCCGAGATCTTGTGATCCTTCAGGAGCTTCTTCAGCTTGTCGTTCGCCTCGCGGCGGACCGAGCGGACGCCGTTGCGCCCCTCTTCGGCGTACTTGTGCACGAGCTTTGACAGCTCCTTGCGTCGTTCCTCCGTGAGCGCCGGCAGCGGTATCCGCACGACCTTGCCGTCGTTGGTCGGGTTCAGCCCGAGGTTCGCGCTCCGGATTGCCTTCTCGACGGCGCCCAGCAGCGACGGGTCGAACGGCTGCGCGACGATGAGCGTCGGCTCCGGGATCGACAGCGACGCCACCTGGTTCACCGGCATCGCGGATCCGTACGCCTCGACGTGCACGGTGTCGAGGATGTTGACCGACGCGCGTCCCGTGCGCACGCCGCCCAGCTCGCGCCGCACGTGTTCGATCTGGGCGTCCATGCGCTTCTTGACTTCGGCGAACAGGCCTTTCAGATCACTGACATCCATAGCGTCCTCACTCGGGCGCGACCGTGGTCCCGACGGGCTCGCCCGTGATCACCCGGCGCAGGTTGCCCGGCGTCCGCAGGTTGAACACCACGATCGGCAGTCTGTTGTCCATGCACAGGGAGATGGCGGTGGCGTCCATCACCTTGAGCCCTTGCTCCAGCACTTTCAGGTACGAGATGCGCTCGAACTTCGTCGCATTGGGGTGGGTCATGGGGTCGGCCGTGTAGATCCCGTCGACCTTCGTGCCCTTGAGGATCACGTCCGCCTTGATCTCCATCGCGCGGAGGGCGGCGGCGGTGTCGGTCGTGAAGTACGGGTTGCCGGTGCCTGCCGCGAACACGACGGCGCGACCCTTCTCGAGGTGGCGCACGGCGCGGCGCCGGATGAACGGCTCCGCCACGGCGCGCATCTCGATGGCGGTCAGCACGCGCGTGTTCACGCCGGTCTTCTCGAGCGAGTCCTGGAGGGCGAGGCCGTTGATGACCGTGGCGAGCATGCCCATGTAGTCGGCCGTGGCGCGGTCCATCCCCTTGGCGCTGGCCGCCAGGCCCCTGAACAGGTTGCCGCCGCCGATGACGACGCCCACCTGCACGCCCAGCGCCTGGACCTCGGCGATTTCGCGGGCCACCTGCGTCGTCACCGCCGGGTCGATGCCGAACTGCTCTTCGCCCATCAGGGCTTCACCGGACAGTTTCAGCAGGACCCGGCCGTAACACGCTGTCATATCCCGGCGATTATATTGGAGATTGCCGGGCGGGGGCTCAGGCCGATTCGCCCACCTTCATCCGCGTGAACCGGCTGATCGTGATGTTCTCCCCGAGAATGCGGATCGCGTCCTGGACCAGCTGCCCGATGGTCACTTTGTCGTCGCGCACCGACAGCTGCTCCATGAGGCAGAACTGCTGGTAGTAGCTGTTCAACTTCCCCTCGACGATCTTGTCGATCACCTGCGCCGGCTTGTCCTTCACCTGGTCGCGGTAGATGTCCTTCTCGCGGGCGACGACGTCGGCGGGAACCTCCTCGCGACGCACGTAGGTCGGGTTGGCGGCCGCGATGTGCATCGCGATCTCCTTCGTCAGCTCCTGGAACTTGTCGGTGCGCGCCACGAAGTCGGACTCGCAGTTGATCTCGACGAGCACGCCGATCTTGCCGCCCATGTGGATGTAGTGGCCGATCAGCCCCTCGGACGTGGCGCGGCCGGCCTTCTTGGCCGCGGTCGCGAGGCCGCGCTTGCGCAGCAGCGTCATCGCGGCGTCCATGTCGCCGTTGGCCTCGGTCAGGGCCGCCTTGCACTCCATCATCCCCGCGCCCGTCGCGTCGCGGAGCTTCTTCACCATCGCAGCCGTAATCTCCATGACAGTCATATTCTCCGTTCTCTCTCTTTCAATCTTCGGCATTCAGCATTCGGCATTCGGCATTGACAGGGCCCGTACATGACAACGCCGGCCCAGGGTTCAGGCCGGCGTCAATGGCAGCAGGGCCGCTCTAAACAGACGCCGGTGTCGTTGCGGCCTCCGCGCGCGGCGCGGGGCGGTTCGGGCGCGGGCGGCGCCCGCGGTCGTCGCCGTCGCCCGCGTCGTCCCCGCGGTTGGCGTCGGCGATGCCGCGGCCGGCGACCACGGCGTCGGCGATCTTCGCCGCGAACAGCCGGATGGCGCGGAGCGCGTCGTCGTTACCGGGGATGACGAAGTCGACCTCGTCGGGATCGCAGTTGGTGTCGACGACGCCGATGACGGGGATCTTGAGCTTGCGCGCCTCGTCGACCGCGATCTTCTCTTTCCGCGTGTCGACGACGAAGACGGCGTCGGGGAGGCGCGACATGTTGCGGATGCCTTCCAGGTTCTTCTGGAGCTTCCGCTTTTCCTTCTCGACCTGCGCGATCTCCTTCTTGGTGATCGTCTCGTAGCGGCCGTCGGTCTCCATGGCCTCGAGGTCCCGCAGGCGGGCGAGACTGCGCTGAATGGTGGCGAAGTTCGTCAGCAGACCGCCAAGCCAGCGCTGGTTGACGAAGTACATCCCCGACCGCTGCGCTTCTTCCGCGATCGCGTCCTGGGCCTGGCGCTTGGTGCCGACGAAGAGCACCGTCCGCCCCTCGGCCGCCAGGTCGTGCACGAACTGCTCGGCGTCCTTGAACAGCTTGGCCGTCTTGGCGAGGTCGATGATGTAGATCCCGTTGCGCTCGCCGAAGATGTACGGCTTCATCTTCGGGTTCCAGCGCTTGGTCTGGTGTCCGAAATGGACGCCGGCCTCGAGCAGATCCTTCAACGCGATCCCGTTCAAATTCCCTCCCATGATCTTAGCGTTTGCTGAACTGGAAGCGCTTGCGCGCGCCCTTCTGTCCGTACTTCTTGCGTTCCTTGATCCGCGCGTCGCGCGTCAGGAAGCCTTCCTTCTTCAACTGGGGCCGCAGTTCCACGTTGTACTCGACGAGCGCGCGCGCGATGCCGAGGCGCAGCGCGCCGGCCTGGCCGGCGATGCCGCCGCCGGCGATCGTGGCGAGCACGTCGAACTTGTCAGCCGTTTCGGTCACGGCCAGCGGTCGCTTGATTTGGGTGCGGAGCGCTTCGGTGGGGAAGGCCTGCTCGATGGGTCTCCGGTTGATCGTGAGCACGCCGGATCCGGGCCTGAGGAACACGCGGGCGGTCGACGTTTTGCGACGGCCGGTCCCGTAATACTGAATTGCTGCTGCCACCACTTATGCGACCTCGCTCCTGCTGTGAATCTTCCGGTCCTTCGGCTTCTGCGACTCGTGCGGGTGTTTGTCGCCCGCGTACACCTTGAGCTTGCGCCACATGGCTTCGCCCATCTTCGTCTTGGGCAGCATGCCGCGCACGGCTTCCTCGACAATGCGCGTGGGCTGCTTCGTGCGCACGTCCTTCGCGCGCTCCTCCCGCACGCCCCCCTCGTAGCCCGAGTGGTAGCGATAGAGCTTCTGTTCTTCCTTGCGGCCCGTCAACCGGACCTTGGCCGCGTTGACGACCACCACGTGATCGCCGGTATCGATGTGCGGTGTGTAGACCGCCTTGTGCTTGCCCTGCAGCAGGCGGGCGGCTTCCGTCGCGACGCGGCCGAGCACCTGGCCTTCGGCGTCGATGACGTGCCACTGCCGCTCCACTTTGACCCCATCGGGGCCGGCAGTGGGAACGAACGAACGCATGGAATCCCTCTCAGTACCTTTCAAAGGACGGCAAACCAAGAGGATACCGGCAATTAGCGGAGTTGTCAAACGGTTCGCCGGGTCGCTCGCATTACAGAACTGTGGTTTTGCCGACAGAGCTGTGATCGCACATGTGCGGTCGCGGCAGCGCGGATTCCAGATTTGCTCAGTTCTGCCGAAATTGAACGCCAACCGGGGGTGGCATCTCACTTGCCGTCGAGCTACAGCCGATAACCACGCAAACGGATTTCCTGGGGGATTTGTGTTTCGTAGAGCGAAGGCGCTCGTGGGGCTGGATATTGGTTCGTCGGCCGTCAAGGCCGTCGAGCTGAAGGCCGCGGGCAAGTCGTACAAGGTCACCGCGTTCGGGACCGAGTCGCTGCCGCCCGACAGCATTGTCGACGGCGCCATCATCGACGGCGCCGCCGTCGGCGACGCGATCCGCCGTCTCTTCGACAGCCGCGGCATCAAGACCCGGGACGTCGCCGCGTCGCTCTCGGGCAACGCCGTCATCGTCAAGAAGATTTCGCTGCCCGTGATGTCCGATCACGAGCTCGCCGAGTCGATCTACTGGGAAGCGGAGCAGTACATCCCCTTCGACATCCAGGACGTCAATCTCGATTACCAGATTCTGGACAAGGGCGACACGACCGCGGGCAAGGGGACGATGGACGTCCTGCTCGTGGCGGCGAAGAAGGAGAAGATCGCCGATTACACCGGCGTGATCGCGCAGGCGGGGCGCTCCGCGGTCGTCGTCGACGTCGACGCCTTCGCGCTGCAGAACGCCTACGAGGTCAACTACGGCATCGACCCGCACGCCGTCGTCGTGCTGCTGAACGCGGGCGCGAGCGCGACCAACATCAACATCCTCCACGGCGATCAGTCGGTGTTCACGCGTGACATCTCGATCGGGGGCAACGCCTACACCGAGGCGCTGCAGCGCGAGCTCAATCTCTCGTTCGACACGGCCGAAGGCGTCAAGCGGGGACACGCGGTCGACGGCACGACCTACGACGAGGCGCGCCCGGTCCTCCGCGCCGTCACCGAGAACGTGATGCTCGAGATCCAGAAGACGTTCGACTTCTTCAAGGCCACGGCGGCCTCCGACAAGATCGATCGAATCATGCTGAGCGGCGGGGCGTCGCGCGCGGAGTCCTTCACCGAGATGCTGACCGAGCGGTTCGAGGCACCGGTGGAGTCCTTCGATCCGTTCCGCAAGGTCGCGTTCGACGCCAAGCGCTTCAAGACGGATCCGTCCGACATCGCGCCGACGGTGGCGGTCGCGGTGGGGCTCGGCCTGCGCCGGGTGGGCGACCGATGATCCGCATCAACCTGATCGCCGTCGACCGCGGGCCCGCGACCGCCGCGGTCAAGGTCAAGAAGAGCCCGGGCGTCTCGTCCGCGCAGCGCGTGACGATCGGCGCCGCGCTCATCCTGCTGGCGACGGTGGTGTCGGTCGGCTGGTGGTTCTGGTCGCTGCGCCAGCGCGGCGCGCAGCTCGATCAGGAGATCGCCCGGGCCGAAGTGGAAGCCAACCAGCTGCGGTCGGTGCTCGCGTCGGTGCAGAAGTTCGAGACGCGCAAGGCGCAGCTGCAGCAGCGCGTCACGCTCATCGAGCAGCTGCGGCGCGGCCAGACCGGCCCGGTCCACCTCCTCGACGAGATCAGCCGGGCGCTGCCCGACCGGCTCTGGCTCCTGTCGATGTCGCAGCACGGCGACGAGTTCACGATCGCCGGACAGACGACGTCGCTGACGGGCGTGTCGGACTTCGTGGCGAACCTCGAGGCGAGCAAGTGGTTCAAGCGGCCGGTCGAGATCGTCGACAGCAGCGTGGAGCCGACGGCCAACGGCGATCTGGTCCGGTTCACGATCCGCGCGAATTCCGACAACCCGGAGACGGCGCCGCCGCCGGCGCCCGCGGGCCGCGGCGCGCCGCCGCCGGCGCGATAGAGACGGACGAGTAGCGACTCATGGATATCTCGATCAGCAAACTTCCGTGGTGGGCACAGCTGGGCGCCTTCGTGGTGCTGGGCGCCGTGTCGGTCTACGGCTTCTACACCTTCTACGCGACCGACGTGATGGCGGAGATCGAACTGAAGGAGCGCCATCTCTCGTCGCTGCGCGCCGACATCAACAAGGGCGTCGCGACCGCGCGGCGGCTCGGCGAGTTCCAGGCGCAGGTCGGCGATCTCGAGCGCCGCCTCGACAGCCTGAAGAACGTCCTGCCCGAGCAGAAGGACGTCGCCGACACGCTGCGGCGGATCCAGAGCCTCGCGACGCAGTCGAATCTGTCGCTGCTGCGCTTCACGCCGGCGGCGCAGCGGCAGCAGCCGCTCTACGTGGAAGTGCCGTACCAGCTCATCGCCGACGGGTCGTACCACAACCTCGCGATGTTCTTCGATCGCGTCAGCAAGTTCCCCCGCATCATCAACGTGGGGGACATCTCGATCGCCGCCAAGCCGCGGCAGGATCCGAACTCGACCATCACCGCGACGCTCACCGCCACGACGTTCGTGCTGCAGGAAGCGGCCGGCAGGGGAGGGCGCGGCGCGCCGCCGCCCGCACGGTGATGGTCATGCCGATCACGATCGTCCTGTTCGCCGCCTCGCTCGCCCAGATCCCGGATCCGACGCCGGCGATCAACGCGGCCAAGAACGCCAAGGCGCAGACCGAGGCGGCGCAGAAGAAGAACGCCGAGGCCCTGGATCCGCAGGCCGCGCCGGGCGCGGCGCCTGCGCAGACGGTGCCGCCCGCGCAGGGCGCGCCCGCGCCGTCGGGTGCGCAGGGCGCATCCGGCGCGACGGGCGCACCCGGCGCGACGGCCGCACCGTCGGGAGGCGCCGGCTACACCTACGACGCCGCCGGACGCCGCGACCCGTTCGTGACGCTGCTCGGGCGCGGCGGCGACGTGCCGGCGCCGGGCGCGGCCCGGCCGCAGGGACTGGCGGGCATCCTCATCGGCGAAGCGACGCTGAAGGGCGTGATGAAGACCGCCCGAGGCGATTATGTCGCGCTGCTGCAGTCACCCGACAACAAGACGTTCATCGCACACACGGGCGACAAGGTGCTGGACGGCGCGGTCAAGTCGATCAGCGCCGCGGAGGTGGTGTTCACCCAGGACGTCAATGATCCGCTCTCGCTGGTGAAGCAGCGCGAGGTGCGGAAAGCCATTCGGCCGGAGGCACGGTGAAGGGCGCGGAGACAAAGATGACTCTCATCCATAGAATCGCTGCGGGTGCGATCGCGATCGCCGCCGCGGTTGGCGGTGGCCTGGCGCTGGGCGCCGCGCCCGCCGAGACCGTCCGGCTGGTGGGCGTGTCCTCACAGACGACCGGCCTGACCGCCGCGGTGCTCATCGAAGCCACCGAGCCGGTCGCCTACGCCGTCAGTCGTCCCGACCCGCTGACGGTGCTCGTCGATCTGCGGAACGTGAGGGTCGCCGACGCGGCGGCGCAGGTCGCGCGCAAGGGGCCGCTCGCCGGCGTCACGCTGGAACAGGCCACGACCGTCGACGGCCAGGATCTGGCCCGCGTGCGCGTCGCGCTCGCGGCGCCGGCCGCCTACAAGGTGCGCAGCGCGCGCAACGTGATCCGCCTCGAGCTCGAGCCCGAAGCCGCCGCCGCGACGCCCGCCGAGCGCGCGCGTCTCGACGGCACGCCGATGCCCGTTCGTCGCGAGGCCGCGCCCGACGAGACCGGCGCGGTGGCGGCCGCCACGACGATCGAGAAGATCCGCGCGGCCCACACGCGCACGGCGACGACCGTGACGCTGTCCGGCAACGGCCACCTCGCGCCCTCCTCGCTGTCGGAGACCGACGGCAAGCCGCGCCAGCTCGTGCTCGATTTTCCCAACGTGTCGCCCGCCGGCGTGTCGCGCATCGGCGTCGACAGCGTGTTCGTCAAGCAGGTCGTCGTGGCGATCGACAGCAAGGAGCCGCTGCGCACGCGCGTGACGATGGACATTTCGGCGACCGCCACGTATCACGTCGAGCGGACCGGCGCCAACGGCCGCGACCTCGCCGTGGTCTTCGAAGGCCCGAAGGCCGGCGGCGCAATCCTCGTGGCGCCGCCGACCTCCGCCGAGTCGGCCGCCGCCGACAAGGACAAGGACAAGGACGATGGCGACGTGCTGACGATGGCGCAGGCGATCGCCAACGCCGCGTCGATCACGCCGAAGGATCCGATCGCGACGCTTGTGGCGCCGCCGACGCCGACGCCGGCGCCCGTTGCCGCATCTCCGGCTGCCGCGAGACAGACGCCCTCGCCGGCCCCGGCCCCGGTTCAGCCGTCGCCGTCGATGCCTGCCGCGCAGGCGCCCGCTCAGCCGCCGGCGTCCGCCGCGCAGCAGCCGACGCTGACGCAGGAAGTGCCGGGCACCGCGACGAAGCAGTACACGGGCACGCCCGTCAGCTTCGACTTCGAAGATTCCGATCTCCGCGTCGTGCTCCGGTTGTTCTCGCAGATCAGCGGGTTGAACATGATCATCGACCCGCAGGTGCAGGGCCGCGTCAACGTGGTCCTCACCGACGTGCCGTGGGACCAGGCCCTCGAGCAGATACTCCGGTCGAACAAGCTCGGGTACACGGTCGACGGCAACATTATGCGGATTGCGCCGCTCGCGGTTCTTGCCGACGAGCAGGCGCAGACGCAGAAGCTGAATGAGGCGAAGGCGCTCGCCGGTGAGCTGCAGGTGCGCACCTTCGCGCTCAGCTACGCAAAGGCCGAAACGCTCGGTCCGCTGCTCGTCAAGTCGGCGCTCTCGCCGCGCGGGCAGATCCAGTTCGATCCCCGCACCAACACGCTGATCCTGATGGACCTGCCGGATCGGCTGCAGACCGCGCAGGGACTCATCGGCACGCTCGACAAGCCGCAGCCCCAGGTGGAAGTCGAAGCCCGCGTCGTGCAGACGACGCGCGACTTCGCCCGCGCGATCGGCATCCAGTGGGGCTTCAACGGCCGCGCGAACAGCCAGATCGGCAACACCACCAATCTCGCGTTCCCGAACAACGGGTCGCTCGGCGGCCGCGTCGGCGGCACGCAGGGACCGGTCGACGGGCGTCCGGGCGGCGGCGCGCCGCAGGACGCCGCGACGGCCGTCAACCTCCCGGCCGCGGCCGCTTCGTCGGCCGTCGGCCTGGCGCTGGGTTCCATCAACGGCGCGTTCAACCTCGACGTCGCGCTGACCGCGCTCGAGAACACCGGCAAGGGCCGCGTGCTCTCGACGCCGCGCCTGACGACGCAGAACAACCAGCAGGCGGAAGTCGCG
>Ga0066903_100002993_pt1 | contig 13555 bp, 13 predicted proteins | sample PanSoiMetaGPlot1_FD_67491 | JGI IMG/M metagenome (GOLD analysis project Ga0066903, IMG submission 67491) | Tropical forest soil microbial communities from Panama analyzed to predict greenhouse gas emissions - Panama Soil - Plot 1 (version 2) | ecosystem: Environmental > Terrestrial > Soil >... | reverse complement strand
TCGCCGGAGACCGCCTGCCACTGTCCGCAGATCTTCTTCGATCCGATCCTGGCGGCGCGGGTGCGATCGCTGCCCAGCGTCACGCTGCGTTACGGGGTGCGGCTCGACGGCTTCGAGCAGGACGGCGACGCGGTGCGCGCGCGCCTCTGCGACGTCGCGAGTGGCGCCACTGAGACGCTGACGGCGCGCTACCTCGTCGGCTGCGATGGTCCGGCCGGCATCGTGCGCGCGGCGCTCGGCATCCGGCTCGGCGGCCTCGGCGTGGTGGCGAACAGCGTCAACATCTTCTTCCGCTCGGCCGAGCTTTCCTCGCTGCACGACAAGGGCTGGGCGCGCATCTACCGGCTGATCGACGCGAGCGGCTGCTGGGCTGAGCTGATCCCGATCGACGGCAAGGCGCTGTGGCGGCTCACCGTGTTCGACGATTCTGCGGCGCTCGCAGAGCCCTCCGCCGCGCTGGCGCGCATGGCGGGCGGCGCATTTCCCCATGAGCTCCTCTCGGTCCTGCCGTGGGAACGGCGCGATTGCGTCGCCGAGCGGTTCGGCGGCGGCCGGGTGCTGATCGCCGGCGACGCCGCCCATGAATGCTCGCCGACCGCAGGGCTCGGCATGCACACCGGCATCGAGGAGGCCGTCAACCTCGCCTGGAAGCTGGCCGCCACGGTCGACGGCTGGGGCGGCGCCGGCCTCGTCGCGTCCTACGAGCCCGAACGGCGCCCGGTGGCATTGCGCAACGTCGCGCTCTCGACCGCGACTTTCAACGCGCTCCGCCGCGTCCCCGGTCTCGGCGAGGCCGTGGCGCTCGGGCCGGACGCGTGGCGCGACATCCTTGCGGCCACCTCGCCCAGCGAGCAGGACAAGATGGATTACGGCTACGACGCCTCGCCGATCTGCGTCGCCGATACCGAGCCCGGGCTTCCCGCTGCCGCGCGGCCCGGCGCGCGCGCACCGCATGCCTGGCTGTCCGAGGGCCGCTCGACCCTCGACCTCTGTGGCGACGGCTTCGTTCTGCTCTGCTTCTCCGGCGCGCGCGAGCGCGCCGCGCCGCTGCTCCGCGCCGCCGAACGGCGCGGCGTGCCGCTGCGCGCGGTCGCGATCGACGACGCGGCGGTGGCCGCCCCCTATGGAGCCGCGCTCGTTTTGGTGCGTCCCGACGCGCATGTGGCCTGGCGCGGCGACGCCGCATTTGCGCCCGACGCGATTTTCGATCGCGTGCGCGGCGTGCACCTTGCCGATATCCTGCATCAACCGAGCCCGCGGCCTGCCGCGGCCTCCGTGGAGGCGTCATGAGCATCAGTCAGTCTGCAACCGTCAGCGACGAGATACGCCAGGCCTGGCACAACGCCTCTGTGCGCCCGTTGTGGGAAAACCCGCTCGCCCACAAGGCGCGCACCGGCGGCCCGCCCGCGCATCTCTGGGCCTGGCGCGAGCTCGAGCCGCTGGTCAAGGCCGCGATGGCAATGACCTCGATGGCGGCGATCGAGCGGCGCGTGCTGACGCTGGTCGATCCGGCCGCCGCGGACGACGCGGCCGGCACCACCACCAACCTCACGGCGGCGCTGCAGATCCTGATGCCCGGCGAGTCGGCGCGGCCGCACCGGCACAGCATGAACGCGCTGCGCTTCGTGCTCGACGGCGCCGGCGCCGTCACCCGGGTCGACGGCCGCGACTGCCCGATGGCGCGAGGCGATCTCGTCATCACGCCGGGCTGGAGCTGGCACGAGCACGCCCATCACGGCAGCGCGCCGATCGTCTGGCTCGATGCGCTCGACGCGCCGCTGCACCGCTACCTCGGCACCGACGCGTTCGAGCCCGGGCCGGCGCACGACGTGCCGAGCCATGCGGACGAGGCCGCTTTCGCGATGCCGAGCATCGTGCCGGAGCTCGCCGAGCCGCCGCCCGCACACTCGCCGGTCTTTCGCTATCCCTGGGGCGAGGCCGCCCGCGCGGTCGCGGCGGCGCCGCGCTGGAAGGATGGCGCGCGCCGGGTGCGCTACGTCAATCCGCTCAGCGGCGGCGCCGTCATGACGCTGCTCGACTGCTACCTGACGCAGATCGATCCCGGCGCCGAGACGATCCCGTTTCGCACCACCGGCAACGCGGTCGCCGCCGTCGTCGAGGGCCACGGCGCGAGCCGGATCGGCGAGACGACCTTGCGCTGGGGGCCGAAGGACGTGTTCAGCATGCCGCACGGCAACTGGATATCTCACCAGGCCGATGGCGGGCCGGCGCGCCTGTTCGTCGTAAGCGACCGCGACGTGCTGCGGCGGCTCGATCTGCTGAAGGAGGAATTCGGCAACGCGCCGCGCGCGTGATAGGATAGCTACCTCAACAAGAACACCGCGTCATTGCGAGCGAAGCGAAGCAATCTCTCTTCACTTGCGCCTGCGTACGCGGATGAGATTGCTTCGTCGCTTCGCTCCTCGCAATGACATCGATCTCAGGGAGGAATGCCATGTTCAACCGCAGAACTTTCTTGTCCGCCGCCGCGGGCACCCTCGCGACGTCGGGAATGGCGCGCGCGCAGCAGCCGAGCGAACGCGCCGCGCTCTACGCCAATGTCGGTCCTGCGCTCACGCGCTACGACATTGACGTCGCCAATGCCGAACTGACCAAGCGGGAAACCGTCATGCTGCCGGCCGGCGTGCAATATGCGTGGCCGCATGCGTCGCGGCGCTATCTGTACGTTGCATCCTCGAGCAGCGCGTCCGGCTACGGTCCGACCGGGACCGAACACCACGTCACGGCGTTTGCGATCGACCCGGCCACCGGCGCGCTCACCCAGCACGGCGCCGCGATCCCGCTGCCGGTTCGTCCGATCCACCTGAGCCTCGACATTCCGTCCGAGCACATCCTGGTCGCCTTCAACAGTCCGAGCGCGGTGCGCGTCTATCGCATCAACAAGGATTTCTCGCCGGGCGAGGAGGTGAAGCAGCAAGGCCCGATCGACGCCGGCATCTTCGCCCACCAGGTGCGCGTGACGCCCGACAACCGGCTCGCCATCCTGGTGACCCGCGGCAACGAAGGCACGCCCACCAAGGCGGAGGACCCGGGCGCGCTGAAGGTGTTCGACTACAAGGACGGCGTCCTCGCCAACGAAGTGTCAATCGCGCCGAACGGCGGCAGGGAATTCGGCCCGCGCCATCTCGATTTCCATCCCACCAAGCCGTGGATGTACGTCTCGATCGAGACCCAGAACAAGATGATCATGTACCGGATGGCGCCGGGAAAGATCGAGCCGGACATCGCCTACAGCGCCAGCACGCTTGATCAGCCCAACAACATCCGTGCCCGCCAGGCGGCAGGCACCGTGCACGTCCATCCCAACGGCCGCTTCGTCTACGGCGCCAACCGCGCCGAGGCGACGGTCGAGTACCAGGGCCAGAAAGTGTTCAAGGGCGGCGAGAACAGCATCGTGGTCTACGCTATCGACCAGGCGACCGGCGAGCCGAAGCCGATCCAGCACATCGAGACGCAGAAGATCCATCCGCGCACCTTCCATATCCATCCGGGCGGGCGCCTGCTGGTGGCGGAGCACAATCTGCCGGTGAACGTGCGGGACGGCGACGGCGTGAAGACGGTGCCGGCGGGTCTCGCGGTCTTCCGCATCGGCGACGACGGCAAGCTCACCTTCGCGCGCACCTACGACGTCGACGTCGGCGACAAGCTGATGTTCTGGATGGGCATGGTGACGCTGCCGGCGTCGGCGTGAGGCTCCGATACGGCTCGCACGAGCCGGCGCCGAACTCGATATCTATCGAATGCCCCGGTCGATCCGGGTGCGCACGCCCATCTCCGAACGGGAACGGGCGACACCCGAGCCGGGGCATTCAAGCGAGCGGGTCGCGAGACCAAGGTCCGATAAATGCCGACTATGAGCTTGCAACAGGCGTTTTCTCTGTTGATCCAATTCCGCGATCAGATCAAGCAGAACGCCGGCAACGAGCTGTTTTCCTTTTTCGATTTTTGCGTCCGGAAGCTCGACGGATCCAAATCGCAGAATTTCCAGGATCTATTCGCATTGTTCATGTTGAATGAGAAAAGGCGCGGGTATTTTGTCGAATTTGGTGTCGGGGATGGAATAGAGTCCTCCAACACCTATCTGCTCGAAACGAAATACGAGTGGAATGGAATCGCGGCCGAGCCTGCAAAGGCTCGACATGACGTTCTAAGAAGAAATCGCAACTGCGCGATAGAATCCCGTTGCGTATGGAGCAGGAGTGGCGAGACACTCATGTTCAATGAGGCGCGCGCGCCGGATCTTTCCACGATTGACGCTTTCACGAAGTCGGACAAGTGGGCTTCCTTGAGAGAAGGCGGAACGAAATATCCGGTCGAGACGATCTCGCTCAATGACCTTCTGCTCGAAAATCGCGCGCCGAACCGTATCGACTACATGTCGGTCGATACGGAGGGGTCCGAGGTCGAGATCTTGATGGCTTTCAATTTCGACAAATACGACGTCAAGATCATTACCGTCGAGCATAATTTCACGCCTGCCAGAGAGGCGATTCATTCCCTGTTGGCTTCAAAAGGCTACGTCAGAAAGTACGAGACGCTGTCGCAGTGGGACGATTGGTACGTCAAGGACTACCTGGAGCCTTCCGGCTCGTCCAAATCCAGATCTTAGCCCAGCAGCGCCGGCAGCCAGGTTGCGATCGGCGGAAACGCGATGATCAGCACCAGCAAAATCAGGCTGAGCGCGATATAGGGCACCACGGCGCGGAAGATGTGCGCCATGGTGACGGCGGGCGGGGCAACGCCGCGCATGGTCATGAGCAGCAGGCCGTGCGGCGGCAGCAGCAGGCCGAGCTGCATGCAGATGAGGTAGAGCACGCCGAACCACACGAGGTCGATGTCGAGCCGCTGCACGATCGGCATGAACACCGGGAGAGTGATCAGCATCATGCTGACCTGGTCGACGAAGATGCCGAGGAAGATCAACAGCAGCATCATCCCGGCGATGATGGCGAACGGCTTAAGATTGCCGCTGAACACGGTGGTGACGATCCCTTCGGTCGCGCCCGAGAAGCTCAGGATCTGCGAGAACGTGGTGGCGCCGAGGATGATGAACAGGATCATCGCCGAGATGCCGACCGTGCCGCGCAGCGCCTTGGCGAGCGCCGTGACGGTGAGCGCCCGGTAGACCGCGGCGAGCCCCATGGTGGCGAGCGCGCCGAGCGCCGCCGATTCGGTCGGCGTCGCGATGCCGCCTGACATGGCGCCGACCACCACCACGAAGATCGACACCAGCGGCAGCACGTAGCGAAAGAGGAGCTCGTAGCGCGCCCAGCCGGTGCGCGCCTCGATCGGTGTCGCCGGCGCCAGCGTCGGATCGGCCTTCACCCGCGCCACGATGTAGGCGATGAACGCGACGCTCAGGATCAGCCCCGGCACCACGCCGCCGATCAGGAGCTTGGAGATCGAGATGCCCGACAGGCTGCCGAGCAGCACGGTGAGCGCCGACGGCGGGATCAGCATGTCGACCGCGCCGATCGCCATGATCGGCCCGGTCGCCATCACGGGGTGGTAGCCGCGCGACAGCATCACCGGCAGCATCAGCGAGCCGAGCATCGCGGTGGTCGCGATGGTCGAGCCGGAGATCGCCGAGAACACCGTGCCGGCCACCACGGCGACCACCGCCAGCCGGCCCGGCACCTGGCGGATCAGCCGTTCGACCCCGTCGATCACCTTGACGGCGAGGCCGGTGTGAAAGAGCACCTCGCCCATCAGGATGAACAGCGGGATCGGCGTGAGCGAGAAGTTCATCACGGCGGCGCTCGAGTTGCGCACCAGTTGCGCGAGCCCGGCGTCGCCGCCGAGGAACAGCATGGCGCCGATCAGGTTGATGACGATGAAAGAGAACGCGACCGGCATGCCCATGAACAGCAGCACGGTCGACCCGCCCAGCAGCAGCAGCGCGGCCATTTGCCAGGACATGCGATGTCCCCGCTTCAGGACGCCGAGACCGCGTCCTCGCGCGGCCGGTGCTCGGCGCGGGCGAGTCGGTGCATGCGGAAGACGAACTCGATCGCGAGCAGCGCGAACGCGACCGGCATCGGCGCGAGCAGCGGCCATTCGGGCAGCACCAGCGTCTTGATCGACAGCGAGCCGTTGGCATGGCTCGCGAGCGCGACGCGCGTGCCGTACCAGACGAAATAGAGGCAGCACGCGATGCCGAGCGCGTCGCCGATCCACTCGAGCAGCCAGCCGATGCGGCCGGGCAGGGCGCGCAGCACGATGTCGATGCGGATGTGCTGGCCGTGGCGCAGCAGCGCCGGCGCGGCGAGCAGCGTGACGAGATAGAGGATGTCCTCGGACACCTCGTTGCTCGGCGGGATGCCGCCGAGCCCGACATTCCGCAAGAGCACGTCGGCGCCGATCATCAGCGTCATGACCAGCAAGAGCCCGCAGGCGAGGCTGAGCATCGCCTCGAGCAGGCGGCCGTACCAGCGAGAGAGGGTGAGCAAGCCGCTTACTCCTGCGCCAGCGCTACCGCGTCTTCGAGAAAAACACCTTCAACTTCGGCCCGGTCTCCGGGCTCTGGCGGATGATGCCGTCCCAACCCGCCTGGTAGGCCTTGGCGACATAGGTCTCGGCCACGCCGGGATTGAGCGTGATGGTCTGGATGCCGGCGGCCGCCTGGCGCTTGGTCTCCTTCTCGTTCTCGGCCGCGAATTCGGCGAAGGCTTCGGATTCGCCGGCGGCGCCAGCCTTGCGCAGCACGTCCTTCTGCGCGTCGGAGAGCCTGTCCCACGTCGCCTTGTTGACCAGCACCGACACCTCGGCGGTGTAGAAGCCGGGATCGACGCGGAACTTCGTCTTCTCGTTCCAGCCGAGATCGAACACGCCGGTGATCGGCCAGCCGTAGCCGTCGACCACGCCGCGCTCGAGCGCGGTGTAGACCTCGCCGGGCGCGGTCTGCACCACCGTCGCCCCGAGCGCTTGGAAGAAGTCGCGATAGACCGGCGTGATGCGGATCTTCAGCCCGGTGAGATCGGCCTTGTCGATCGGCTTGTTGAGGTAGAGGTGGAATGGATTGTTGTCGATCAGGCGGGCGAGGAAGATCGCATTCATCTTCTGCGCATAGAGCGCCGCCATCGCGTCGTAGCCGCCGTTCTTGCGCAGCTCCGCCATCGGATGCTCGGTGAGCTTCCAGGCGTCCGACTCCGGCATGACGTTGGTGTAGAACGCGCCGGTCGCGTTGGCGATGTCGACCACGCCGCCTTTCAGCGCATTGCCGACCTCGAACGGCGGCATCGCCTTCGGCCCGCCGATGTAGTTGATGTGCACGAGGCCCTTGCCGGACGCGTTGACCCGCTGGATGAACCGCTCGAACGGCTTCGAATAGGTGGTGCCTTCGGCGAACGCCGTGATCGCCTTGAGCGTGATCTCGTCGGCGGTCGCGGCCTGGGCCACGAGGGCGAGCGCGGCGGCCAGAATGTATCGGTTCATGTCAGCTCCCCGGAATCGGAAGGAGCGGATGATAGCTCAGGTCGCGGCGAAGGGGATATGGCGGTACAGCGCAGATCCCGGCGAAGTGGACACCGGTTCGCCGATAAGGATATGCGCCAAATAACTCTACCGCGGCTTGTCGCTGTTGCCGCTCGACCGCACCGTGCCCCAGGGATCATGCTTCTGCTGCGGCAGGCGATCGAGCGCCGCCTTGTAGTCCTTGTCGTTGGCCTGGGTCTTCGGCTGCTCCGTGTTCTTCTTCGGCGCGCCGTGATGCTTGTTGCTGCCGGCCATGTCCTGGGCGAAGGCCGGGGCGGCCAACGCCGCGATGATCGTCACAATCGTCAGAAGTCTCACGCGGGTTCTCCGTCGATCAACTTGGTTGAGGCAATCGATGACTACTGTGTGCGCCCCTCGCTCATGACGATGCGGATCAGGTCGGCCGCGTTGCGGGCGCCGATCTTCTGCATCAGATGGGCGCGGTGCACCTCGATGGTGCGCGGGCTGATGCCGAGCTTGCGCCCCGCCTCCTTGTTGGAGGCGCCGGCGACGATCTGCGCGAGCACGTCCTGCTCGCGCCGGCTCAACGGCTCGCGGCCGGGAAAATAGAAGCGCTGCGGCTCGCCCGCGCCGTTGCCGGTGTCGCGCTGCACGCGCGCATCGATCGCCGCCTCGACACGGGCGACCACGTCGCTGCCGCGGAAGGGCTTCTCGATGAAGTCGAGCGCGCCGTTCTTGATCGCGTCGACCGCCATCGCGATGTCGCCCTGGCCCGACATCATGAAGATCGGAACCGGATAGTCCTGCGCGTTGAGCTGCTTGAGGATGTCGAGTCCGGATTTTCCCGGAATGTGCACGTCGAGAATGATGCAGAGCGGCGTGCCGGTGCGCGCAGCCGCCACGAGCGCGGCGCCGTCGGCGAAGCATGTCACCTGGTAGCCGGCGCGCGCGAACACCGTCGACAATGTCGTGCGCACCGCCGGGTCGTCGTCGACCACGAAGACTTCACCTGTACGAGCCGCCGTGCTCATCATTCGGCCTCTCGTCGCCGCTCCAGGAGTCGCCTTACGCACGAATATGGCGTCATTTTCATTGCCGGCAAATAGTGAAAAATCCCAGAATCGGCAAGTTGGAGCGGGCGCGGATATGCACGCTGGAGTTACGAATGACAGCCGCGTTGCAGCGTCTAATTACCTCACGCCGTCCGCACCCGCGCGTTCAATTCGCCTTGATGTCCATGCCCTTGATGATCGGCCACCATTTGCCGATCTCGGCCTTGTGGAAAGCGGCGAGCGCCGCCGGATTCTGCTGCTCGGCCGGGGCGATCACGGCGCCGAGGTCGGTGAGGCGCTTGCGCACCGCCGGATCCGCCAGGCTTTCGTTCACCGCCTTGTGGATCTTCGCGATCACGTCCTGCGGCGTGCCCTTGGGAACCCACAGGCCATGCCAGAACGAGATGTACATGCCGGGCGCCCCGATCTCGTCGGTGGTCGGCACGTCGGGCAGGGCCGCCCAACGGTCCTTGGCCATCACGGCGAACGCCTTCATCTGCCCGCCGCGCACGTAGGGGAGCGTCTGCGACGCCTCGGCGCACATCAGGTCCATCTGCTCCGCGATGATGTCCTGCATGGCGGGCGCGCCGCCACGATAGGGCACCACCTGGAAGCGCGTGCCTGTCTGCTGCATGAAGTAGACCTCGCACACGTGCGCGGCGCTGCCGGCGCCGACGGTCGCGGCCGACGCCTTGCCGGGATTGGCCTTGAGCCAGGCGATCAGCTCGCGGCCGTCCTTGGCCGGAATGCCGTTCTTGCCGACGATGAGGAGCGGCGTCGCGGTGAGAAGCGAGACCGGCGCGAGGTCCTTCAGCGCGTCCCAGCTCACCGGATACATGGCGCCGGCGCCGACGTGGCTCGTCCAGTTGCCGATGCTGAGCGTGTAGCCGTCGGCCGCCGCCTGGACCGCCCGGGTGACGCCGATGCTGGCGCCTGCGCCGGTGACGTTCTCGATCACGATCGGCTGGCCGAGGGTTTTTCGCATCGCCTCGCCCATGATGCGCGCGAGCGTGTCGGTCGGGCCGCCGGCCGGAAACGGCACGATCATGGTGATCGTGCGCGACGGATATTGCTGCGCGGCAGCGGGATTGATCGGTGCGACCAATGTCGCCGCAATGGCGACTGCGGCAAGTCTCTGGATTCCCATGGGCGTCCCCTTGGGTGATGCCTGGGCGGTCCCCGGGCGGTCAGGCCCAAGGACACACCACTCGATGGCGCAACGCAAGCCGTCCCGCGCGGCCGCGGTTTTCCCCGCTGATCGCAGGGCGGGATTCTTTTCTCTTGACGGGAACGCAAATTCGACGAGGCTGTGGCGCGTTCGGATGGAATCCAACCTCTGGAGGGTGACATGGACCCCAGTTGGACATTTCCGATCCCGCAAGCCATGCAGCAGCACCGCGGCTCGCAGACCCGCAAGCCGGCCCCTGCGCAACCGAGCGAGGCGACCCTCGTCCCGGTGGACAGCGCCCCACCTGTTGTCGGGGCGCCCGGCGAGGCCGCGCGCGAAGGCCGTGAGCTGGTCTGGGGCTAGTGCTTCGCTGCCTGCACGAGGTAGCCGAGAATCGTCTCCTCGCCCAAGGCCTTGCAGGCTTCGAGGCGATGCAAGCCCTCGACCAGCACGAAACGATCGCCATCGCGCCGCACCAGGATCGGATTCTTCTGCCCGTTCTCCAGGATGTCCTGGGCGAGCTCCTGCACGGTGGCTGGCTTGAGCGTCGCGCGCCGCTTCACCGGCACGTAGATTTCCGCGATCTTGATCGTCTCGCGCTTCATCATTGCGGCACGCTCCCGAGAGCGTAGAGCGTAGGTTGGGTCGAGCTCTTCGCGAGACCCAACAATGCGGTGTTCGGGAATGTTGGGTCTCGCAAAGGCTCGACCCAACCTACATCAACCTGCATCAAACAGGCGCTTTTTCGGCCGCGGCCTGCGCATCGAGCGGCGCGCTGCCGAGCCAGGGATGATCGGTGATGTCGAACACCACCTTGTCGGGCCCGTGGAACTTGGTCTCGTAAAAACCCTTCTGGCTCTCCGACCGCCGCGCGAAGCATTTTGCGCCGAGCTTCTCGAGCTTCTCGATCATCTCGTCGACGTCCTCGACCAGCACGCCGAAATGGTGGATGCCGCGGAAGTCGAGGCCCGGGCCCTGGTCCCAGCCGAAATGCAGGATCGCCATGTTGAGCGTGCCGTCGCTCAAGAAAACGCCGTAGGTCTTGCTCGGCTCGCCCGGCTCGAGCCGGCGCACCTCCTTGAACTCGAACGCCTGCTTGTAGAACTCGGCGGTCGCAAACGGGTCCTCCGCCGCGATCGCGATGTGCCGGAGCTTTGCCATGGCGTGTCTCCTTCAATTATCGGTCAGACCATAGACCATTCGCGCAGCGTCGCGCGACACGTATCCTTTGCGCACGTCCTCGCGCACCTTGGCGCGGTCGCGCCGGCGCGGATCGCCGAACCCGCCGCCGCCGCCGGTGTCGATGCGCACGCGGTCGCCGGCGGCAAGCTGCACCGCGTCCTTGAGCGCGTGCCGCGTCGTGCCGTCCGCCGCGAGGATCGTCACGTTGCCGGGCTCGGCGTCGTGGCCGCCGTGCATGCCCCAGGCCGGGCATTTGGTGCGCTCGAACCGGGTCGACATGCGGGCGGGCGTCAGCATCAGGTAGCGGCGCGTCAGCCCGAGTCCGCCGCGGAATTCGCCCGCTCCCCCTGAGTCGGTGCGCAGCTCGAACCCCTCGATCATGAACGGGTAGGTCGCCTCGTGCACCTCGACCGGGATCATGCGGGTATCGCCATGGCACATGGTGCGGAACGGCCCGGGCCCGTCCTGGCCGGACAGCGCGCCCCAGCCGCCGAAGCCGCTGTCGTGGCATTGCCAGAATGCGCCGCTCTCGGGCCGGCGGCCCGCGAACGCGAGCGTCGCGAAGGTGCCGTAGTGGCCGCCCGCGACGCGGTCCGGCATCGCCGGGCCGAGCGCGCGGATCACCAGGTCGATCAGCGTCGGCAGCGCCGAATTGTACGAGCCCATCGGCGCGGTCGGCCGCGCGCTGACGATCGTGCCTTCGGGCAGCACCAGCCGGAGTGGCCGGAAGGTGCCCTCGTTGGCGTCGCCCTCGGGCAGGATGAGATAGCGGAACGCGAGCCGCGACACCGTTTCGCCGCCGCCCCAGCGGCCGCAGTTCATCGGCGCGTTCACCTCGCGCGGCAGCTCGCTCAGGTCCACCGTCATCTCGTCGCCTTCGACGACGACGGTGATCCGGCAGGGGAGCGAGCCGGGGTTGAGGCCGTCGTCGTCGAGCACGCCCTCGGCCGTGTAGGTGCCGTCCGGGATCGCGCTGATGGCGGCGCGCGAGGCCGCCTCCGACTGGTCCCAGATGATCGCGAGCGCGCCGCGAAAAATGGCGACGCCGTAGCGGCGCGCCAGCACCGCGACCTCGTCGCGTCCCATCAGGCAGCCGCCGATCTGCGAGTTGATGTCGCCCATCATCTCGACCGGGAAGCGGGTGTTGTGCTCGATCATGCGGTAGATTTCCCGCACCGGCTCGCCGCGTGCGCGCAGCTTGACGGTGCGGAACTGGATGCCCTCCTGGAAGATGTCGGTGGCGAACTTCGAGGTCGAGCCGACGTCGCGGCCGCCGACGTCGATCCAGTGCATCACCACCACCATGAAGCCGATCAGCGTCGAGCGCCCTTGCGCATCCGGCGCGCGGATCGGCGTGTACATCGCCATGTTGTTGAGGTGCTGACCGATCACCCCGGCGTAGTTGTTGACGACGATGTCGCCCTCGTGCAGGTCGTCGGCTCCGTAAATGTCGAGCCCGTCCTGGATCGCGGCGCGCATCACGTCGGCGACGAACACCGGCATCGCGGCGGTGCACTGGCAGATCAGGTGGCCGCGGTGGTCGACGATGCCGACCGCGTAGTCCTTGTACTCGTAGATGTACGGGCTGAACGCGGTGCGCGTGATGTTCACGTCGACCTCGTCGGCGATCGCCACCAGCCGGCGGCGGATCACCTCGACGGTCACCGGATCGAGCGCAGCGGCGACTTGCGCGTTTGCCGGCTCAGTGGCTGCAGTCAATGTCGATCTCCTTGAGCCTGCCGATCGTGAACGTGTCGCGCGGTCCGATCAGGGTGCTCGATCCGTATTCCTCGATCAGTGCGGGGCCGTTGCCGGTGAATCCGATCGGCAGAGAATAGCGGTCGAGCACCGTGGACCAGAGGAACTCGTCTTTTTCGAGAAAGAAGATCGGCCGCTGGCGTGGGCCCCGCGTCTTCGCGTGCGGGTCGCGATCGACGAGCCTCGCCAGCTCCGGCCGCGCCATGTGCAGCGTGGCGAGCGAATGCAGCGCCACGAACTGGGCCTCCGCGGCCGGATTGGCGTGGCCGTAGCGGCGCGCGTATTCGCGGTCGAATGTCTCCCGCAGCGCCGCCGCGTCGTTGCTCGCAGGGAGGGCGATCTTGAGCGAGTGCTGCTGTCCTTTGTAGCGGATCTCCGCCTCGCGCTCGAACGTGATCTCGCCCGCGCCGAACTCACGCCGCAGCGCCGCGTCGCCTTGCGCTTCGAGCTCGGCATAGAGTGCGAGCGCCTTCGGCATGTTGTCCGCATTGAGCGGCGCGACCCAGGTGCGCGCGGTGTCGAGCCGCGGATCGGCCAGCAGCATGCCCATGGCGGAGAAGTTGCCGGGCTCGGGCGGCACGACGACGCGCGGAATGTTGAGCGCGCGCGCCAGCTCGCTGCCGTGCAGCGGTCCGCCGCCGCCGTAGCAAAAGAGTGCGAAGTCGCGTGGGTCGTAGCCGCGCGCGATCGAGATCTTCTTGATGATCGACGACATCGTCAGGTTGGCGATCGTCACGACGCCCTTGGCGGCACGGGTCACCGCATCCGCGCCCGTGTAGCCGAGCGGCGCCGCGATGCGGCTCAGGAGTGCCGCCTCGGCCTGATCGGGCGCAAGCGTCATCTCGCCGCCGAGAAAGCGCCACACGTCGAGCCGTCCCAGCATGAGATGCGCATCCGTCACCGCCGGCTCGACGCCGCCGCGGGCGTAGCAGGCCGGCCC
>Ga0066903_100002992_pt1 | contig 13560 bp, 10 predicted proteins | sample PanSoiMetaGPlot1_FD_67491 | JGI IMG/M metagenome (GOLD analysis project Ga0066903, IMG submission 67491) | Tropical forest soil microbial communities from Panama analyzed to predict greenhouse gas emissions - Panama Soil - Plot 1 (version 2) | ecosystem: Environmental > Terrestrial > Soil >... | reverse complement strand
GGTACATACCAGATTCCGTCGACGCGCGTACGCGAAAGAAGACGCTCGCGCACGCCCGCGAGATTCACCTCAGCAAGGAGCGGATTATAGATGCCGGCCGGTCCCGGCTGGTAGTTGCGGGGAAACCGCGCCACCTTGGCGGCGACCGACACGACGCCGTACGCCATGGGGACGCACAAGTACGCGAGCGCACCTGCCAGCAGCGCGGCGCGGCCAAACGCCGGCAAGCCGCTCCAACGCCGGTGCGCTTCGCTCACGACGACCGGGAGTATCGCAAACGCGGCGGTCGAGACGTGGCCCGGCTTGTGATCGACCGCATCCGAGACAATCCAGATCGCGGCGAGGCTCGCAAGGCTGCAGACGAGCACCGCCCGCGCGAGCAGCCCGGCGCCGTCTCCGGCCGATCGGCGGAAGAACAACCACCACAGCAACAGGCCGCCCGGCACCCCGATGGCGCTGATCCAGATCGCATCGCGCACGATCGGGTGTGACGGATGCATCAGCACGTAGTCCCACAGTGCGAACGCATCTGCCATCTGCAGCGCTGGAAGCGCCAGCGCATCGGCAATCATCCTGAAGGTCGGGATCTTTGGCGCAAATGCGGACGTCAGCTTGTTGGCGAGAATCCCGTAACGGTGATTGAGGGCGACAAGCGCGACGAACGGAGCCACGGCGCCTATACCCGCGGCCACGCAGCGCATGAGTCCGGCGGCAAGGCCGTCGTCACGCCGGCGCCAGGCATCGACTGCGAGCGCAACGACCGCACCGAAAGCGACAAGTGCGAGTGAGTCTTTCAGCCAATACGCCGCGCCGAGCAGGACGCCGAGCGCCACGTACCGGACGTATCCACGGCGTCTCTCACGTCGCTCGTCGAGAAACGGCAGCGTGGCGAGCAACATCCAAGGTCCAGTCGCGAAGACGAGCGACTCCGATGAGTAGAGGAACAGACCGTTGCTCGCATAACGAATAAACGGCAGGGCCGCTGCGAGCACAAACAGAAAAGGTGTGGGCATCGCGAACGCGCTGAACCAGCTCGCCCAGCCGATCGCGCCGACGACGAGCGAAATGGCCGCCACGGCGCGCACGGCTTTGCCCACGGTCAAGCCGGCCCACATGAACGGATAAGCGGTGAGTTGCGTCCCCGGCGTCCACCACCAGATCCACTCATCGGCGTCGCGCGAGAGATCCCGAGGATCTGGATGCACTCTGTTGTTGATCGACCACGACGTGCCGGAGAGCTTCTGCTGAACGGCCTTGAGCTGATACGCCGGGTCGCTGTAGATGCCCTGATACACGGGCGTGACGGCCACGATGACCACCACGCTCGCGCAGAGGGCGATGAGTTGCGCGCGCCGGCGAACGCTAACGGAGGGCAAATGCGAAGAGCGAGCTGCCGGCGGCAACGGTGACGTACTGCTTTCCGTTCACGGAATACGTCATCGGCCCGCTGTTGATTTGTCCGCCGAGCGCTATCTTCCAGAGCAGGTCGCCGTTCCGCGCGTCGATCGCGAGGAAGTAGCCTTCCTTGCCGCCGCCAAACAGCACGTCCGACGCCGTCGTGACGACGCCCGCCCACGTGATGTCGTTCATCTTGAATTCCCACTTCCGCGTCAACCCGTGTGGATCGAGCGCGCGGATCGTCCCGTAGCCTTCTTCTTCTTTTTTCAGATTCGGCGTCAGCGTCGCCTGTCCCATCGGCGTGCCGTTCGGGATGCCGGCGGCGCGCGGAAACTTGCCTTCGAGGGCGTACGTTCCGGTGTTCTCCCAGCCTGCGACGTAGAAGAGACCCGTGCGCGGGCTGTATGACGGCGGCGCCCAGTTCGTTGCCCCGAGCACCGTCGGCATGATGAGCGTTCCTTCAGCGGATGGAACCTGACCGGGCACGCGAAGCGGCCGGCCCTTCGGGTCGAAGCCGTCCATCCAGTTCACTTTCACGAACGGCTTGCCGAGAAGGAACTCACCGGTGGTGCGATCGAGCACATACGCGAGGCCGTTGCGGTTCGCCCACAACATCACCTTCCGCGGTTTGCCCTGCCAGTCGATGTCGGCGAGCACCGGAACCTGCGTGGAGTCGTAATCGACTTCGTCGTGCGGCGTGAACTGATAGTGCCACTTCAGCTTGCCGGTGTCGGCGTCGAGCGCGAGGACGCTGTCGCTGTACAAGTTGTCCCCGAGACGTTCGCGTCCGTCCCAATCCGGCGCGGGATTGCCCGTGCCGAAGTACACCAGATTGGTTTCGACGTCGTACGCGCCGCTATTCCACACGCCGGCGCCGCCGGTCCTCCACGACTCGCCCGACCACGTTTCGTTGCCGGCCTCGCCTTTCGCGGGAATCGTGTACGTGCGCCACAGCTCCTTGCCCGTCTTCGCGTCGAACGCGCAGATGAATCCGCGGACGCCGAGATCGCCGCCCGCGATGCCGACGACGATCTTGTCTTTGATAACGACCGGCGCGTGCGTAATGGCGTACTTCTCCGTCGCCTTGTCGCCGACTTTTTCGACAGTGCGATCCCAGATGATCTTTCCGGTTTTCGCGTCGATGGCGACCAGATGCGCGTCGATCGTGCCCATGTAGAGCGTGTCGCCGAGAATCGCGAGGCCGCGGCTGACGCGTCCGCAGCACGGCCGCGCTTCGAGCACGGGCTTGTATTCGAGCGTCCAGAAGGGACGCCCTGTGGTCGCGTCGAGCGCGATCACTTCATACACGCCTTGCGCGGGCGGCCCCTGCAGCGTGTAGAGCACGCCGTCGATGACGAGCGCCGTCGCTTCGAACTTTTCGAGCGACTTGCTCTGCCACACCCACTGCAGCTCGAGGTTCTTCGCGTTGGCCGGCGTGATCTGCGTGAGCGGACTGAAACGCTGGTTGAACAGGTTCTGGGAGTAGCTCAACCAGTTCTGCGGCTCTTTCTCCGGATGCTGGAGCCGATCCCAGGTCACTTGCTGCGCGGAAAGCGCGGCGGCGCCGGCGAACGACACGAGCAGCGTGGCGACAAGCGCGCGACGGATGTTCATGGAGTGACCTTCTTCAAAGACACCAGATAGCTGACGACATCGGCGAGTTCCTGCGCGTTGAGCTTCTCCTTGTACGAAGGCATCGACGACGCGTCGACGAATCCGTAGTCGCGAAGGTTCGCCTTTTCGAAGGAGCGCAGCTGCTCTTTGGTATCGAGCATCTGCACGGTGAAGCTGTCGAGATTCAGCAGCCGCCCCGTCACTGTCGTACCGCTTTTCGTGACGACGCGATACGTGCGGTTCGTGTACAGAATCTCTTTTCCTGGATCGACGATCGACGTCTCGAGTTCGGCGGCGCGCCGAACCTGTCCGATTTCGCTCAAGTCGGGTCCGAGCCTGGCGCCGTCGCCGTTGACGCGATGGCACGTCGTGCACGTGCCCTTGCCGTGAAAGATGTCCTTGCCGCGGTCCGCGTTTCCAGACGCGGACGTGCTGCGTTTCGTGGCGGCGACCGATCGCAAGTACGAGACGATCTGTTCCGCCTGTGCCACAGGCATCTCCGACGCGGGCATCCCCGTGCCTGGCACGCCGTTGCGGATGATTTGGACGAGATCCTGGTCGGTCTTGGCGCGTCTGAAGACGCCGCGTCCGAGATCGATGCCCGCGACCTGATCGCCATCAGGGCCGTGACAGTTCGCACACGTGTTCCTGAACGCGCGCTCGCCGTCCTCGATGTCCTGCGCGGTGTTGTGCTGAGCGACGAGCGACGCGCCGGTGACCCCTGTGAGCAATGCCCCGAGGCCGATGGCCAGCAACCACTTGTGAGCCCGCATGGCCGGGCATCTTACACTGCGCGGGGCTGCACGGCGCGCGCCCGGCCTTGGACACACATGCTCAGGTTCCGGACACCCGCCAGGTGGAGTTCGCTCGTGTCCAATTGGATAAAACGCCATGACATCAAGAGGTTAGGAGAAACCTGCGGACCGGCTCGAATCTTGTAGCACTCGGTGCGACTGTAACGCACTTCAGGAGCAGAGAATGGCAAGAGTTTCGAGGTTGTTCGCCGTCCTTGGATTCGCCGCATGCGTGGCATGGGCCGGCGTCGCGAACGCGCAAGTTGGAGGCTATATCACCGGCCTCATCACCGACGAACAAGGCAAGCCAGTCGACGGCGTCTACGTGACCGCGCACGGCTACGAGCAGAGTCAGTTGATCAAGACCAGTGAGAGCGGCGAATTCCGTCTGCAGAATCTCGTCCCGGGACGTTACGTGTTGACCGTCGCGCGTGATGGCTTCACGACCATCGTCCACAGCGGCATCATGGTCCGAGCGGGCAAGACCGCGCATCTGCCGCTCGTTATGAAACTCGCGCTGGCGCCGAACTGGGCGACGCCGATCAGCGCAGCACCCGATCCGTTCGCGCTGCTGCCACCGTCATCGCGTGTGTCCGCGGACATCATTGCTAGCTACAAACCGAAACGCGTCGCGCAGCGCGCGCGCCGCTAGTCTTCGGACGACGCAGCGAAACCCTCCCGCTGCGTCGTCCGCGTCTTCAATCGCCGGCCGTCAGACTAGACCACTTCCCCGATGACAATAGTGCGCGGATGTGTGGCGTATCAGCACATCCGCGCGCGGTTACAAACTCGTTCTCAAAACCGCAACTGATTGCAGACGCGGCAGTTGTCTGTTCGAACGCCGCCGTGCGCAGCTGGCGTGAATATTGGACGTTTATACGACACCATGGCCCACTTCAGAGACGGCGTCGGCGCGCTGAAACGTCCTGAAGCTCCTCCGGTCTGCCCGAAGTGCGGCAGCCACCGGACCGAGGTCATCGGCAAGGCCGACGCCAACAAGAGCATCGTGCGCTGCAACGCGTGCGGAACGATCTCACACACCGGAAATGCCAGCTAGCGCACGTACACTTGGCGCCTGCGGCTTCTTCCACTCACCTGTGATGTCGCGATAGTCGGCGGCGGCGCCGCCGGCCTCGCGACCGCAATCTTTTCCAGAAGGCTCCATCCGACGACGTCCGTCGTCCTGCTGGACGGGGCGCGGCAGCTCGGCGCGAAAATCCTGGTCAGCGGCGGATCGCGATGCAACGTCACGAACACGCGCGTGGCCGACGCCGACTTCTGGGGAGGACGGCGGACGATCATTCGACGTGTGCTGCGAGGCTTGTCCGTCGCGGAGACCGTCGCGTTCTTCCACGAGATCGGCGTGCCGATGCACGAGGAGGAGGACGGCAAGCTGTTTCCCGATTCGAACCGCGCGCGCGACGTCCTCAACGCGCTCGTCGGCGCGGCGCGCGACGCGGGCGTGACGATCGTGACGGGCGCCCGTGTGCAGAACGTGGAGAAAGTCGGGGCGACGTCCGAACACGGCTTCGGCGTGGTAACTACAGACGGCGACGTCGCCGCCGATCGAGTGGTACTTGCGACGGGCGGCCGGTCGCTGCCGAAGAGCGGCAGCGACGGCGCCGGCTTCGAAATCGCACGACGTCTGGGACATTCGATTGTGCCCACGACGCCGGCTCTCGTGCCTCTCCTCCTCGATCCAACAGACACGCTCCATCGCGAGCTGACCGGCGTCGCGCACGACGCCGAACTGACGTTGTGGATCGAAGGCGCCGTCGAGATCAGGGTGCGCGGCTCGCTGCTGTGGACGCATTTCGGCATCAGCGGACCGGTGGCGCTGAACATGTCGCGCCACTGGCTGCGCTCGATGCTCGAGCGGCGGAATGCCGAGCTCACACTGAACTTCTGTCCGGACCGGACCTTCGACGACGTCGAGCAGTGGTGGATCGCGCGCACGCGCGAACGGCCACAGTCCTCGCTCTCCACGGCGTTGTCGGCGCTGACTCCGACGTCGGTCGCCGGCGCGCTGTTGAGCCGATTGCGCCTTCGACCCGACATAACGCTCGCACACCTGTCACGCGAGGACAGGCGCGTCTTGTCGCATGCGCTGGCAAAGTGGCCGCTCCGCGTTACAGGCGATCGCGGTTACAACGTCGCCGAAGCGACAGCCGGCGGCGTGCCGCTCGACGAAATCGATCCGTCGACGATGCGATCCCGCCTGTGTGTGGGGCTGTCGCTCGTCGGGGAGATCCTCGATGTCGACGGCCGTATCGGCGGGTTCAACTTTCAGTGGGCCTGGTCGAGCGCGCGCGTCGCGGCTGCCGCCGTTGGCACATAATGGATCATGGTCAGGCCGTGGGCGTCCATCGCCATGTTCGCGCTGATCGCGGTCTTGATGGCCGTCGACACCGTCGTGGACTACCGGCAGAGCGGGTCGTTCGTCGCGCAGACGTTCGAGATGCTGGTATTCGTCGCGGCGCTCACCGGCATCGCGATTCATGCCTGGCAGCTCGCCTCCGCGCGGTCGCGCTCAGAACGACTCGACCGCGAGCTGACAGAGACACGCGCCGAGGCTCAGCGGTGGAGCCGCGAAGCCAAGGACGTCCTGAAAGGTCTCGGGGCGGCAATCGATGCTCAGTTCGACAAATGGGGCCTGACGCCGGCCGAACGCGAGATCGCGCTCCTTCAGCTCAAGGGACTCCGGCATAAGGAAATCGCGGAGATGCGTCAGACGAGCGAACGGACAGTGCGTCAGCAGGCGCTGTCGATCTATCGCAAAGCCGGTCTCGACGGACGGGCGGATCTCGCCGCGTTCTTTTTGGAAGATCTGCTGCTGCCGAGCGTACGTCATTCGGCTGATACACCTACGGCGAAAGTCGGATGACAATTTTCCAGCCATTGCGGTAGCGTGTCTCCTCTTGAGGAGGTTCGCATGCGCACGTCAACTACTCGGCCCATTGGCCTGCTCTTCGCACTGCCCTTTGCCCTGAGCCTTCTGCTCCCTGCCCTCCTGCTGGCCGCCAGCGGTTATCACGTCTTGAACGAAATCAAGATCGGCGGCGAGGGCGGATGGGACTACCTCACCGTCGACAGTGTGGCGCGACGACTGTACGTCTCGCACGCGACGCACGTCGTCGTCGTCGACCTCGACAAGAACGCGGTGGTCGGGGACATCCCTGAGACTCCTGGCGTCCACGGCATTGCTCTTGCGCCGGAATTCGGGAAGGGGTTCATCAGCAACGGCCGTGGTAACAACGTCACAATCTTCGACCTCAAGACGCTCAAGGCCACCGGCACTGTGCCTACTGAGATGAACCCGGACGACATCACGTACGACGCGGTGTCGAAGCGCGTGTTCGCGTTCAACGGTCGCTCGAAGAGCGTGACGGTTATCGACGCGAAATCCGGCATGGCCGTGACCACGATTCCGCTCCCCGGGAAGCCTGAGTTCGCCGTCGCTGACGGCAAAGGCAAGATCTACGACAACCTCGAGGACACGAGCGAAGTTGTCGAGATCGACGCGGCCAAAGCAACCGTCACGAAGAAGTACGCGCTGACGGGATGCGAAGGACCGTCGGGGATGGCGATCGACACGAAGGCGCGGCGGATCTTTTCTGTGTGCGGCAACCGCGTGATGGCGATCTCTGATCCGGACAAAGGAATGGTCGTCGCGACTCCGCCGATTGGAGCGGGTTCTGATGGCGTGATTTTCGATCCAGGCCCTGGCTACGCGATCAGCGCGAACGGCGACGGAACGATGACGGTCGTCCAGCAGACCGGCGGCAAGTACGACGTCGTCGAAAACATCGCGACGGAAAAGGGCGCGCGCACAATCGCCGTCGACGAGAAGACTCACCGGGTCTATACGCCGACTGCCACTGCGAATACTGGCGGCGGCCGTGGGTACCTTCCGGACACGTTCAAAGTTCTCGTGGTTGGCAAATGAGAGTCGGTCTCGTGATCGCTGTCACCCTGATAGCCGGGGCAGGCCAGGCTGGCGCACAGAACGCGCCGGCTCCGCCGACGACGCCGCTGACGCTTGCGCATCCGGAGCCTCCCACAGGACCGCCGCTCGTAATCACGCTCTCAGACGCGTTGCAGCGTGCGAAGCAGAACGAGCCGCAGTTCCTGTCGGCGCAGGCCGACGCGGCGATCGCGCGCGAGGACCGCGTGCAGGCGGGCGCCACCAGGCTTCCGGCGTTTAGCGAGTCGACGCAGTACATCGGCAACCAGGCCAGTACGCCTGATGGACTGAAGACCGGACGCTTCGTCTCGATGGACGGCGTCAACATGTATCGCCAGTGGCTCCAGGCGCATCAGGAGCTCTCGCCAAACACGCTGACGGGCACGTCCGTCCGTCGAGCGACAGCCGCTGAAGCAGCGGCACGGGCAAGGCTCGAGATCGCCCAGCGAGGGCTCGTCGTCATCGTGACCCGCAACTACTACGCGCTCATCTCGACGCAGCGGAAGTATGCGAGCGCTCAACAAGCGGTGCAGCAGGCACAGCGTTTCTTCGATTTTGCCCAACAGCAGGAGCGTCTCGGTCAGGTCGCCCGCAGCGACGTCGTCAAGGCGGAGATTACCTATCGACAACAGCGTCAGGCGCTCGACGAGGCGACGCTCGCCATGGACGACGCGCATCTCGCGCTCGCCGTTCTGCTGTTTCCAGTCTTCAACGAAAACTTCACGGTCGTCGACGACATGCAGAGCGCTCCGCCGCTTCCCCCGTTCGCGGACGTTCGGGCGATGGCCGAGAAAGACAATCCTGATCTCCGCGCTGCCGATCAGCTGCTCGCCGCGGCGAGTGCGGACGTCCGGCTTTCAAAGAGTGCATTTTTCGGAAACATCGTCGTCGACGCTGTGTACGGAATCGAAGCGAATGAATTTGCTCTGCACAGCGTGCCTGCCGCGGACCCCGCGCTTGGCGTACTGCCGAACCTCGGATATGCCGTCACCGTGAATCTCACAGTGCCAATTTGGGATTGGGGCGCGATCCGGAGCAAGGTTCGCCAGAGCCAGGTACGACAGCGTCAGGCGCAACTGACTCTCAGCCAGACGCAACGCCAGCTCGTGAGCAACCTTTACTCGATGTATAACGAGGCGTTGACCGCCCGCGACGCCGTCAACAATCTCCGGCGAGCTGCCGATCTCGCTACCGAAAGCGTCAGACTGATCGGACTCCGCTATCAGGCGGGCGAATCGAGTGCGCTCGAAGTCGTCGACGCAGTGAACACGAACGTCCAGACCCACAACGCGGCCGACGACGCGGAGGCGCGGTACCGCGTGGCGATCGCGCAGCTGCAGACGTTGACGGGAAGTTTCTGATGAGAGCCGGACGCTACGCCATCATCCTCTCGCTCGCGCTGGCGACGGCCTGCGGCGAGAAGAAGGAACCGGAGGCCGCGCCGGTTGTCACCGTCGACGTCGCGCCGGTGCTCCTGTCGAATATCCAGCGGACGATTCGCGCAGACGGCGTGCTTTACCCGAAACAGCCAGCGGCGATCGTGCCGAAGATCACGGCGCCGGTAAAGCGGATCTACGTGCAGCGCGGTGCGCGCGTGCGGGCAGGACAGCTGCTCGTCGAACTCGAGAACCAGGATCTCGCCGGCGCCGCGACCGAAAGCCGTGCCGCGCTGGCGCAAGCCGAAGCGACATTCGAGACGACGACGAAGGCCACGGTCCCCGAAGAGCTGCAGAAAGCGGAGCTCGACGCAAAGGCTGCTGAGGACGCCGTCGCGGCGCAACAGGCCCTGTTCGCCAACCGTCAGCAACTCTATAAAGAAGGCGCGATTGCACAGAAAGACGTCAACGACGCGCAGGTGGCGCTCAGCCAGGCGCGCACGCAGGCCGAAACGGCGCGCAAACATCTCGAGGACCTCCGATCGTTCGCGAACGAGCAGGCGCTCAGAGCCGCCGCCGCCCAGCGCGACGCCGCGCGCGGACGCAACGAGGCGGCGCAGGCGCAGCTGTCGTATTCGCGCATCACCAGCCCCATCGACGGCGTCGTCACCGACCTCCCGTTCTACCCGGGAGAGACGCCGGCGGCCGGCGCACCCGTGGTGACGGTGATGGACGTCTCGCGCGTGATTGCTCGGACCCATGTATCGCAGTCCGAGGCGAGTGAGATGACGGTCGGCAACGACGCGCGACTGATCGGCGGCAACGGCGTCCCGATTCCCGCCAAAGTCACCCAGCTCAGCCCCGCTCTCGACGCCGCGGGCTCGACCGTCGAAGTCTGGGTCGAAGCCGACAATAAGGACGGCAAGCTTCGGCCCGGCTCGAGCATCCGCGTCGAGATGGTCGCGAGAACTGTCTCGAACGCGCTGGTGATTCCGCAGAAAGCGGTGATGACGAGTCCGCAAGGCGCGACGTTCGCCGTGCTGATCGACAAGGACAACAAGCCGCACCTCCGCAAGGTTGCTGTCGGCATCCGCGACGCAGGCAAGGCGCAGATTACCGACGGCCTCAATAGCGGCGACCGCGTCGCCACGACCGGCGCGTACGAGCTGTTCCGGCTCGATCCCGACGTGCTCGAGAAGACGAAGGTCCAGATCGCGCCGACGAAGGAAGAAGAAGAGCCGGAAGAATCGTGACGCCGCCGCCGAATTCCGAGGACCTCGAGAACCCCGATCGTTACTGGTTCGCGCGACACTCGAAGTCGATCATCTTTCTGATCGGCATCCTGACGGCGATCGGCGTCTGGCAGGCGTTCACGCTTCCGGTCGCCGTCTTTCCGACGACCAATTTCCCGCGAATCATCATCGCCGTCGACAACGGCGTGATGCCCATCGAGCAGATGGAGGTGTCGATCACGCGTCCGATTGAAGCCGCGGTGCGGCGCGTGCCGAACATCGACTACGTCCGGTCGATCACCAGCCGGGGATCGGCGGAAGTCGATCTCAACTTCGCCTGGGGCGTCAACATGATGCAGACGCTGCAGCTGGTCGACGCCGCCGTCGCAAGCGTCAGAAGCACTCTTCCGCCGACGGTGCAGATCCAGACGAACCGCATGGACTTCGCCAGCTTTCCGATCATCGGCTACAGCTTGACGTCCGACACGGTGCCACAAACCGACCTGTGGGATCTCGCGACGTACCAAATCAAGCCTCGGCTGAACGCACTCCCCGGTGTCGCGAGCGTGCTGATTCAGGGCGGCCAGCGGCCGGAGTTTCACGTCGTCGTCGACCCCGCGCGCATGCTGCGCGCAAAGACATCCGTGGCCGACATCGTCACGACGATCAACCGGACCAACGTCATCGACTCACCGGGTCTGATGGCGCGCAATCATCAACTGTATCTGATGCTCGTGAGCGGCCTGGCGAGTGTTCCTGAACAGCTCGGCGACATGGTGATCAAGCACGTGAATAACGTGCCGGTGCGCGTAGGTGAGGTCGGCGACGTGACCTCGGGCGTCGAGCCCGTCTACACAGTCGTCACCGCCGACGGCAAGCCTGCGTTGCTCGTCAGCGTCAATCGGCAGCCGGCCAGCAATACGGTGGATGTCGCCAAAGCGGTGCACGACGAGATGGCCGCGATCAAACAATCGCTGCCAAGCGGTATCGCGATGCGGTCGTTCTACGACCAGTCCGACATCGTGCAGGCGTCGATCAGCAGCGTGCGGGACGCGATCGTGATCGGACTCGTGCTTGCCGCGCTCATCATCTGGCTCTTCCTTCGCGACTGGGGCACCGCCTTGATGACGGGACTCGTCGTGCCGGTCACGATCGTGATCACGTTCATTGCCATGAAGCTGCTCGGCCAGAGCTTCAATCTGATGACGATGGGCGGACTTGCGGCGGCCGTGGGGCTCGTCATCGACGACAAGATCGTCGTCGTCGAAAACATCGTGCTGCACCGCGACAGCGGACAGGGCCCGCTGCAGGCGACGGCGAGTGCGCTCAAAGAGCTGACGATTCCGCTCATCGGCTCGACGCTGACGCCAATCGTCGTCTTCCTTCCGTTGATCACGATTACGGGAGTCACGGGCACGTTCTTCACGGCGCTCGCCATCGCGATGAGCGTGTCGCTGCTGTCGTCGCTGGTGCTCGCGCTGGTCTGGACGAGCAACCTGAGTACGCGGCTGATTCGACGGCACCAGACCGGTGCGGCGCACGAACACGACATCGAGCACGGACGCGTGTTCGGTCCGATCGTGCAGTTCTACGAGCGGACAATCCGGCAGTCGCTGCACCATCCGTTTGCGCTCGCCGGAGTGTGTCTGGTGCTCGTGGCTGCGTCGTATCTTTCGTATCGTGCGCTCGGCAGTGACCTGCTCCCGGCGTTCGACGAAGGCGGCTTCGTGCTCGACTACGTGATGCCGCCGGGCAGCTCGCTCCAGGAGACGAATCGCGTGCTGAACAACGTCGACGCGATGCTTCACGCCACGCCGGAGGTCGAGAGCACGTCTCGACGGACGGGGCTGCAGCTGGGGCTTGCAGCGGTGACTGAGCCGAATACCGGCGATTTCGCGGTGAAGCTGAAGGCGAAGCGCAGCCGCAGCGTCGAACAGATCGTCAGCGAACTGCGCGAGAAACTGGCGACGTCGCAACCCGGCCTCGACGTCGAGTTCATCCAGGTGCTCCAGGACATGATCGGCGACCTCACCGGCGCACCCGAACCGGTGGTGGTGAAGCTGTTCTCGCAGGACGCGGACCTTCTGAAGACGTGGGCGCCACAGGTCGCCGAGGCGCTTGGGAAGGTGAAGATCGGAGGCAAGACGCCGATCGTCGACATCGCGGACGGCATCGAGAAGACGACGAGCGGTCCGGCGGTTCGCTTCGACGTCAGCTCGGCCGCGGCCGACCGCGCCGGATTCAGCACCGAAGAACTTGGAACGGTCGGCGTCGCAATGGTGGAAGGCGAACCAGCGACCGCTCCGATGCTCGTCGGCGATCGGCCCTATCCGGTGCGCGTGCGCTATCCGCCGGCCACGCGGAGCTCGCTCGAATCGATGTCGAACACGATGCTGGTGAGCTCGACCGGATCGACGGCGACTTTCGGCTCGCTCGCGACGATCGACGAGCTTCCAGGACAGACCGAAATCATCCGCGAAAACCTTCAGCGGCTTGTCGAAGTCACCGCGCGCCTCGAAGGCGTTGACATGGGCACGGGCGTCGCAGCGGTGCAGAAAACCGTCGCCGACCTGAAGCTTCCCCCATCGATCCGCGTCGAGTACGGCGGCACGTACAAAGAACAGCAGAAGTCGTTTCGCGACCTGACGACCGTCCTCGCCCTCGCGGTCGTGCTGATCTTCCTGGTACTGCTTTTCGAGTTCGGGTCGTTCATCGCGCCGGTCGCCATCCTGTCGTCGGCGATCCTGTCGACGTCCGGCGTGTTGTTTGCGCTGCTCATCACGCGGACGACGTTCAACGTGTCGTCCTTCATGGGCCTGATCATGGTCGTCGGGATCGTCGCGAAGAATGGAATCCTGCTGCTCGACGCGAACAAGAAGTACAGGGACGAGGGGATGTCGCTCGAAGAAGCGATCGTCCACGCGGGACGCCGCCGGCTGCGGCCGATCGTCATGACGGCGCTCGCGGCCGTCGCCGGCATGCTGCCGCTCGCGCTCGCCATCGGCGCCGGCTCGCAAATGCTCCAGCCGCTCGCAATCGCGGTCATCGGCGGAATCCTGATCTCGATGGTGCTGTCGCTCATCGTGACGCCGGCGATTCAGTACTTTTTGGAACGATAATCGCCTCCACCGCCTTTACATCACGAAGGCACGAACGAACCACGAAGGGCACGAGCCTCTTTT
>Ga0066903_100002991_pt1 | contig 13561 bp, 12 predicted proteins | sample PanSoiMetaGPlot1_FD_67491 | JGI IMG/M metagenome (GOLD analysis project Ga0066903, IMG submission 67491) | Tropical forest soil microbial communities from Panama analyzed to predict greenhouse gas emissions - Panama Soil - Plot 1 (version 2) | ecosystem: Environmental > Terrestrial > Soil >... | reverse complement strand
GCGGGTCATCGTGCGCTTCGGTGAAGCGGCGGTCGGCGCGCCGCCGCTGAAAATGCTGCTCGGGTCCTTGGTGAGCTGATGCATGTCGATGACGTGCGCGATCGAGCGGAACACATGCAGATCGCGCAGCGAGCGGCTGCGCTTGATCCGGGTCTCCAGCGACACCAGGAAGAAAAGCGCCGCGCCGGCCAGTACGACGATGTTGGCGGCGGCCTCGACGCCTTGGAAGACGCTGAAGATTTCGGCGTTTCCGACTTGCAGCTTGACTGAGAACGCCACCAGCAACAGGCCGGCGAGGCCAGCCACGATCAGCACATAGATGGAAATTCGCAGCGGGATATTCGCAGAGGCGATCGCCTGCGATCGCTGCTGTGCGGTTGCGGCAACCCCGACGAGGTCATGGCAGACGGCGATCAGGCCCGAGCCCGGAAAGCGGTCGGAGACGCGCCGTTCGAGCTGCTTGAGCGTATCGATGATGTGGGCGGCGTCGAGAATTTGATAGGACACCTGAGCCTCCCTGGCCGGATTGCCCCCGATCGCCCCGGCAATGCGGAGGCCTCAATCCCGCAACAACTCGTTGATCGATGTCTTCGAGCGGGTCTTCTCGTCGACCCGCTTGACGATGACCGCGCAATAGAGATTCGGGGCGGGGGCGTTCTTGCCGCCCTGGCTGGGCATCGAGCCCGGCACCACCACCGAATAGGGCGGCACCTCGCCCTGCAGCACCGCGCCCGTCTCGCGATCCACGATCCTGGTGGATGCACCGATATAGACGCCCATCGAGAGCACTGAACCCTCGCGCACGATCACGCCCTCCGCCACCTCCGAGCGCGCGCCGATGAAGCAATTGTCCTCGATGATGACCGGTCCAGCCTGCAGCGGCTCGAGCACGCCGCCGATGCCCGCGCCGCCCGAGATATGGCAGTTCTTGCCGATCTGCGCACAAGAGCCCACGGTGGCCCAGGTGTCGACCATGGTTCCGCTGTCGACATAGGCGCCGAGATTGACGAACGACGGCATCAGCACCACGCCCGGTGCCACATAGGCGGAACGGCGCACTACGCAGCCCGGCACGGCGCGGAAACCCGCCTCCCGGAAGCGCGCTTCGGTCCAGCCCTCGAACTTGGATGCGACCTTGTCCCACCATACGGCCTTGCCCGGGCCACCCGGGATCACGGTCATGTCGTTGAGACGGAACGAGAGCAGCACCGCCTTCTTCAGCCACTGATTGACCGACCACGTGCCGTTGACGCCCCGCTCGGCGACGCGGGTGGTACCGCGGTCTAGGAGGTCGAGCGCGGCCTCGACCGCCTCGCGCACCGGCCCTTTGGTCGAGGGGTCAATGGCGTCGCGCTTCTCGAAGGCCTCGTCGATGGTCTTGGTAAGCTCGGCGTGCGACATGGTCGTGTTCCCCGAATTGTAAGGAGCGAATGGCGAAGTGGGAATAGTGGACAGCCACGGCCTCCGGAATGTGTCGGTTTTCTGCTCGCTGCTGTTATCCGCCAGACTTCAGCAGTTCACGCAGCCGCCGATTGAACGGCTCATAGGCCTCGTACTGCACCCAATGCCCGGCACCCGGGAGAATGTCGAATGAGGCGCCGGGCTTGAACTGCTGCAGCCGCTCCCGGCGCTCGGCCAGGTGGGGCGCGGCGGTCGCGTCACAATCGCCCCAGATGCCAGCGAGCCGCCCCGGGAAGCCGGTGATGCAGCGCTCGAGCGCGCCGGTGTGCGATACGTGCTTGCCGCGCACGCGCGAGCGCAGCGCGTTGCGCGTCTGCACCTCGATCGCAAGCTCGTCGATCTTGTCGGGATCGCGGATCATGAGGATGCCGAGGTTGATGCGATGCGTGGCGCGCTGCTCCGCGTCGCTCGGCAGGCGCCGCCAGGACTGCAGTGGCGCCATCTGCGCGCGCGTGCCGCCCATCCCGGTCGAGCCGACCAGCACCAGCGTGTCGGCGCGCGCGCCGGCCTGTTGCGCGAGATAGCCAGCGATCAGGCCGCCCATTGAGAAGCCGGCAACGGCGAAGCGCGTATCGGCGCCGATGATCTGTTCGAGCCCGCGCAAGACCGACGTCGCCACGCGCTCGGCCGAGATCGGCGGCTCCGGGTTGCCGGACTCGCCCGAGCCCGGCAGATCGGGCACCACCACCAGGCGCTCGCCCGACAGCACCTCGACATTGCGGATCCAGTGCATCCAGCTGCCGGTGCCGCCATGCAGCAGCAGGAGCGGCGCGCCCTCGCCCCAGCAGCGCCAGACGATGTGGCCGTCGCCGAGCGGCGTGATGCGGCGCGTGCTGGCGCGATCGAGCGCGGCGATGAATTCGGCGGGAGACATCGGCTGAAGGGCTACGCTTCCCAATAAGTCGAGACCAACGCGGCGGTCTTCGATCGCAACGGCACGCGCCAGGCGTCGTAACCATAGAGCCAGTCCGGATTGGTTTCGCTGCGCATCCAGGTGTTGGCGCTGGAGCCAGCCTGGACCACGCTGGTGCGCGGCTTGCGGGTCGCCTCATAGGTGCGGAACGCCGCTTCGGGCGACTCGCAATCGTCGAGGCAGCGCGACAGCACGACTGCGTCTTCCAGTGCCATCGCGGCGCCCGACGCCATATACGGCGTCATCGGATGGCAGGCATCGCCCAGCAGCACGACCCGGCCGCGGCTCCAGGTCGGCAGCGGATCGCGTTCGTAGATGCCCCATTTGTGCACCTCCGGAGCGGCTGCAAGCACCGCCTGTGCGTCGGAGTGGAACTGTGTGAAAGCGGCGCGCATCTCGGCAAGATTGCCTTTGGTGGACCACGACTCGCGCGTCATCCAGTCGGCGTGCTCCGGCACGCTGGTGGTGAAGTAGATCTCGTCGCGCGCTGCTGTGACGTAATAGATCACGATATGCCGATCCTTGCCCCACCATTTGGTCCGCGGCGTCCCGATGTCCAGCCCGGGCAGCAGCGAGGCCGGAAAGGTCGTACGGTAGGCAAGCCTCCCGGTGAAACGTGCCTGCTCCGGTCCGGCGACATGGTCGCGCACGATCGAATGGGTACCGTCCGCTCCGATCGCGATATCGGCCTCGACCTCGCTGCCGTCATCAAACGCGAGCGCGACGCGCCGCCCCCGCGCTTCGATACGCACGAGCTTCTTGCCGCGGACTATGCACGAGGAGGGCACGATGTCGGCCAGCGCCGCATGCACGTCGCCGCGATGGAGCGTGAGGTAGGGCGCTCCATAGCGCTCTTCGACGGCGCGGCCCCACGGGTGATCGTTGGTAATCTTGCCGGTGATCGCGTCGCGGTTGAGCGAGGAGGTCGGGGCAAAGGCGACAGCGCGTAGGCGGTCCTCGATCCCGAGCCCGCGATGGACCTTCACGGCGTTCGGGCTCTGCTGGATTCCGGCTCCGACGCGGGCGAAGACCTCGGTCTGCTCGTACACGGTCGCGTCGAGGCCGATCCGGCGCAGCGCCGCCGCCGCGGCGAGCCCGCCGATGCCGGCACCGATGATCGCGATGGAAAAGGCCTTGCGCATTGAGGTCTCTTATCGTGCCGCCGCGACCTTTTCCAGGAAGCCGACGAGGTCGTCCGTGACATGATCGACATGCGGGGCGTCGCGGCCTTCGAGCTCCCAGCTCTCGCGGAACACTTCCCTGGTATTTTCCGGCACCACCAGCACCGTGGTCATGCCGAGCGCGTGCGGGACCGCGAGATTGCGCGCAAGGTCCTCGAACATCGCCGCCCTGTGGGCGTCCACCCCATGCAGCTTCAGGAAGCGGTCGTAGGTCTGCGGGGAGGGTTTGGGCTCGAGCTCGGCGGCGATGATGTCGAAAACATCGTCGAAATGGGTCTCGAGCTTGAGGCGCGCCAGCACCGCGTCGGCATGACTCCGCGTGCCGTTGGTGAGGATGAGCTTGCGCCCGGCAAGCTTCTCGATCGCGGCGCCGAGCGCCGGGTTTGGTTCGAGCGGAGAATGGTCGACCCGATGCACGAAATCGAGGAAGTCGTCGGGCCGCATGCCGTGCTCGGTCATCAGCCCGCGCATCGAGGTGCCGTAGCGCTTGTAATAGTCCTTCTGCAGCCGGAACGCCTCTTCCTTGCTGATCTTGAGGAAGTCCGCGATGTAATCGCGGATGCGCTCGTCGACCTGCTGCCACAGATTGACGTGATGTGGATAGAGCGTGTTGTCGAGATCAAAGACCCAGGTCTCGACGTGGTCGAACGCACGGGGCAGGGGATGCGGCTTCGAGGTCATGGCCAGGGTCGTTCGCGGGTATTGCAGTGCCTCCTGTAGCGGGGGACGAACGTTTGGGAAAGCCTTTCGGTAACCGATTGCGTCCCGACCCGAATTGGGCAATCTAGCCTATCGAACCGGATTGCGAGTGCCTCTGCCGTGAACCTGCCCGACGGAGTACGACTGACCCCGCTCAAGATGCACCATGACGAGCGCGGCTGGGTTATGGAGATTTTTCGCGGGGAATGGAATGTGATCTGCTCGCCCTGCCAATGGAATGCCGGGGTGTCCGAGGCCAATGTCATGCGTGGTCCGCACCTGCACCTGCGGCACCATGACTATCTTACCGTGCTGAAGGGCCGAGTCAGCGTCGGGCTCCTGGACCTGCGGTTGGATTCGTCGACCTATCGCCGCGCGGCGCTCATCGAACTCTCCGACCGGGAATTGGCCGCGATCATGTTGCCCAATGGTGTCCTTCACGGCATTTACAGCCACGAGACGACTTTGCTCGTCTACGGCCTCGATCGTTATTACGATCCCGGCGAAGACTTGGCCTGCCGGTGGGACGATCCGGCGCTCGGCATCCCCTGGCCATGCGCAGAACCGATTCTCAGCGAACGCGACCGCAATGCCGGTTCGCTCGCCGAGATGGAGGCGACGCTGCGCGGAATGAAGGTCGAGGTCGCCTAGCCCGCGCCGCGCCGCAGCCGCCTGATCGCGCGCGAGACCATACGCATGGGCGCGGTCATGCGCCAACTGGTGGACCCAAGCACCGCATTCAAGCGACGTTCGCGGTCGGCCACGATCTCCGCCCATTGGCGGCACTCGTCATGGCTTTCCCGTAGCTTGCGTTCACGCTCTGCCGTGATCTCCGCCCATTGGCGGCACTCGTCCTGGCTTTCCTGCAGCTGCCGTTCGCGGTCAGCCACGAGCGCCGTCCGCTGGCGATTCTCATTCCGGCTCTCTTCCAAATGCCGGTCGCGCTCAGCGATCAGGTCGGCACGTCGGCGAGCATGGTCGATGCTCTGTTCCAGCAACCGGTCGCCGAGGTCGGCGAGGAGGCCCCGCATGATGATCCGCATTCCGTCGGGGGCCGCGATGATGGCGCTCCAACGCTCGAGCTCCTGGGCAAATTGCTGCGGCGTCCAGCCGCTACGGTCCCTGCCCTCGAACGACAAGGAGACCGGAAATCGCAAAAACGTCATCCGGCACCAGGGCTCGCGCCTGAACCGGTGCCACATCGAATTGTCGGTCGGCACGCCATCGGGGGTGGTCGACCAGCGTGTTGCGAGACGGAGATAGGCGTCGCGCCGATGCCCGGCGTTCGACAGGCCGAAGCCGTCGTTCGCCCATGTACCGAGGTTGTTCGGCTTCCAGGCGACCCACGGCGCAACGAATTCGGGCGCATTGAGGTCGAAATACCACGCGCGAATCCGACCATCCGGGCTTACGTCGACATGCATCGTGCCGACGAAGTCGGCATGTTCGAGCGCGGCCTCCATTGCCTCAAGGTGGCCGGGGAGCCACAGGTCGTCATCGGTGGCGTAGCAGATGATGCGGCCCTGTGCCTGCTGCAGCACGTGATCGCGGTTGAGCTCGCCCCGGCGTGGTCCTTTAGCCAGGTCGAAGAAGCGGATGCGGGGATCGTCGGCCTGCAGCGCCTGAGCGGCCGCGCGGGTGGCGTCATCGACGCCGTCGCCAACAATCAGGATTTCGATGTCCTCGACCCCCTGGTTCTGAACGCTCTTCACCGTGTAGGGAAGCGTGGCGAAATGACGGTAGGTAGGGATGACGACGCTGGCGCGCATCGCAGCGTCATCGCATCATCAGCGTGCCGGCGCCGTGGTCGGTGAGGAGTTCGAGCAACACGGCATGCGGCACCCGGCCGTCGAGGATGACGACGCCTTCGACGCCGGCCTCTAGGGCATAGAGGCAGGTCTCGACCTTGGGAATCATGCCGCCCGAAATGGTGCCGTCGGCGATCAGGCGGCGGGCATCGTCGGCGGAGAGCTGCTTGATCAGCTTCTTCGACTTGTCGAGCACGCCGGGCACGTCGGTCAGGATCAGGAGCCGCTTGGCCTTGAGCGCGCCAGCGACGGCGCCCGCAAAGGTGTCGGCGTTGACGTTGTAGGTGACGCCTTCGGTTGAGGTGGCGAGCGGCGCCAGAACCGGGATCAGATCGCGGCCGAGGATCTGGGTCAACACCGTCGTGTCGACCTTCTCGGGTTCGCCGACGAAGCCGAGGTCCATCACCTTCTCGATGTTGGAGCCCGGGTCGGCGACTGAGCGGCTGATCTTGCGGGCGGTCACCATGTTGCCGTCCTTGCCGCACAACCCAACCGCCTTGCCGCCCGCGCCATTGATGAAGCCGACGATCTGCTTGTTGATCGAACCAGCGAGCACCATTTCGACGATCTCGATGGTGGCGGAATCGGTCACCCGCAGGCCGCCCGCGAATTCCGATTTGATGCCCAGCCGCTTGAGCATCTCGCCGATCTGCGGGCCGCCGCCGTGCACGACCACCGGATTGATGGCGGTTTGCTCCATCAGCACGATGTCGCGGGCAAAGCTCTTCGCCATCTCCTCCTCGCCCATGGCGTGGCCGCCGTATTTCACCACCACGATCTCCTCGTCGTAGCGCTGCATGTGGGGGAGCGCCTCCGACAGGATGTGGGCGATGTCGTGCGGGGAGACGGTCATGATGTTCCCTACGATCCGGAGGGCCGGTGGCTTGATTGGCGATCCGCTTTTAGCGATCCGCCGCCGAGCGCGAAAGAGGGCGGAGCGGTCGTCCTTCCAGGCCGGCGAAATTCAGGCCGGCACCGGCCCCACATAGGCCGAGGCAGGGCGAATCATTCGGCCGGAGCGACGCTGCTCCAGCGCGTGCGCGATCCAGGCCGGCGCCCGCGCCATGGCAAAGACCGGTGTGAAGGCGCCGCGCGGCAAGGCGATGGCGTCGAGCAACAGAGCGGCGTCCATCTCGATATTGGCTTCGAGCCGGCGGCCGGGCTTGCGCCGCTCGAGCCTCGCGACCGCGGCGCGCTCGACCCGCTGGGCGAAGGCGAGGCGGGGACGGTCGGGATCGAGCCGCAGCAAGGCAGCGCGCAGCATGTCGGCGCGCGGATCACGCACCCGGAACACGCGATGGCCGAAGCCCATCAGGCGCTCGCCGGCCGCGAGCTTGCGCTCGATCGTGGCGTCAACGTCCTCGCCGCTGTTCGCGATCTCATCGAGGAGGTCGAGCGCCAATCCCGGCGCGCCGCCGTGCAGCGCGCCGGTGAAGGCCCCGTAGGCGCCGAGCACAGCCGACGCGAGCGAAGCACGGGTCGAGATGATGACGCGCGCCGCGAAGGTCGAAGCGCTGAGACCGTTGTCGATGACCGTCGTCATATAGGCATCGAGCGCCTGAGCGAAGCCCTCTTTGCCCGCCACTCCGGCGATCATGCGCAGGAAATCGGCGGCGGTGGTCAACGAGGGGTCGGGCGCAACCGGCGACTTGCCGTCGCGGCTGCGGATCAGCGCTGCGATTCCGACCGGCAGTGCTGCCGCAATCTGCGCCGGGGTGCTCTCGTCAGGAACGGCCGCGAGCAGGAGACGCGTGGCTTCGAGCGGCTCCCGGCGGGTGGCCGTCGGCAGCCAGTCGCCGAGGCGCGAGAAGGCGAGTGTGCGTCCGGCACCGAGCGCGTCGATCATGCCGGTGCGGGTGAGGTCCTCGCCCGCAAAGCCCTCCCACATGAGTGCGACCGCGGCTTCGAAGCCCTGCGCCACGAGATCGGGAATCGTGTGGCCGCGCACCCAGATGATGCCGCGCTCTCCGTCGGCGTGGCTCAGCACCGTCTCGGCGGCGATTACGCCTTCAAGTCCGTTGGCCATTCGCGTTTGCTCCAGGCTGTCCCAAGACATTCTGGGGCAGGTGGATCGCGGTGACAAATACGTGCCGTCAGACGGCATCACGCTCGGCGAGGAGCCGGACGATCGCGGCGCGCAAGTCCGCAATGCCGGCGCCCGTGCGGGCCGAGGTCGCGAGCACCTCGGGATAGGCGGCTGGATGCTTGGAAAGCGCGGCCTGCGTTGCGGCAAGGCGTGCGTCGAGCTCGGCGCCCGGCACCTGGTCGGCCTTGGTCAGCACGATCTGATAATTCACCGCCGCCCGGTCGAGCGTCGCGAGCACGTCGCCGTCGACCGGCTTGAGGCCGTGCCGCGCATCGACCAGAAGGTAGACGCGCGCCAGATTGGCCCGTCCCTTCAGGAAGGCGTGGATCAGCGCGGTCCAGGCCGCGATCTTGGTCTTCGAAGCGGCCGCGTAGCCATAGCCGGGCATGTCGACCAGTGTGAGCTGGTGCGGTCCGGCGAAAAAGATCAGTTCCTGCGTCCGGCCCGGCGTATGCGAGGTGCGCGCAAGCGCATTGCGCCCGGTGAGCGCGTTGATCAGGCTCGACTTGCCGACATTGGAGCGGCCCGCAAAGGCGATCTCGATGCCGCACATTGGCGGCAGCGCGGCAAGCGATCCGGCGGCGGCGGTGAATTGCCACTCGCTTGCGAACAGCTTGCGGCCACGTTCGATCTCATCGGGCGTGAAGACGAGGGCGGATACGGACGCCTGGGCATTCATGAAGCCGGCTCCTCATGAGGAGGAGCCGCTCACGCCGGCGTCACCCTTTTTCTTGAAAAGGTTCTTGACGAAGTTCTTCAGCCTTTCCCCAGTTCGCTTCACATTGTCGAACAGTTCGATCTTGGCGCCGTGCCGGCGCATGATCACCGACTGTTGGATCACCGACAGCGTGTTGTTCCAGGCCCAGTAGATCACGAGCCCGGCCGAGAAACCCGCCAGCATGAAAGTGAAGATCACCGGCATCCAGTCGAAGATGATCTGCTGAGTCGGATCGGGCGGCGGCGGGTTGAGCTTCATCTGCATCCACATAGTCACGCCCATGATGAGCGGCCACGCACCGAGCAACAGGAACGAACCGATCAACGGCACGTGCGAGGGATCCCAAGGGATCAGCCCGAACAGATTGAAGACGGTGGTGGGGTCGGGCGCGGAAAGGTCCTGGATCCAGCCGAAGAACGGCGCATGCCGCATCTCGATGGTGACGAGCAACACCTTGTAGAGGGCGAAGAACACGGGAACCTGGATCAGGATCGGCAGGCAGCCGGCGACCGGATTGATCTTCTCCTTCTTGTAGAGCTCCATCATCGCCTGCTGCTGCTTCATCTTGTCGTCGGCGTAACGCTCGCGGATCGCCATCATTTCCGGCTGCACCGCCTTCATCTTCGCCATCGAGGCGTAGGACTTGTTGGCGAGCGGGAAGAACAGGAGCTTGACGAGCACCGTGATGATCAGAATGGCGATGCCGAAGTTGCCGACCAGGTGATAGATCCAGTCCATTGCCAGAAACAACGGCTTGGTGATGAAATAGAAGTGTCCCCAATCAATTAGGAGGTCGAAGCGGTTGAGGCCAAGCTGCTTGTTATAGCCATCGACGCCGAAGATAAGAAAATCGACACCGACGATGCTGACCTCCTTGGCGCCAGCGAACACGCGCGAGCCGGCGGTGGCGCTCGTCCCGGGCGCGATCGTGATCGGATCGAGGAAGTAGTCGGCCTGGTAAGTCTTGATCCCTCCCAACTGCTCAAACTTGAAGCGTGCGTTGATCTTGGCGGCCGGATCTGGGATCAGCGTGGCGGCCCAGTATTTGTCGGTGATGCCGAGCCAACCCTGGATGGCCTTGAATTCGTTGAGCTTCTTCTTTTCGAGCTCGGAATAGGTAATCTCCTGAAGCCCGTCGCCGAGCACACCGATCATGCCCTCGTGCAGGACACTGCTGAAGCCCTGGAGCTGGGGGGTGCCATGGCGCGAGATCAGCGCGAACGGATGCAGCACCACCGGAGCCGAACCCTTGTTGGCGACCTCATCCTTGACCGTGAACAGGTACTTATCGTCGACCGAGATGGTGCGGCGGAACACGAGGCCTTCGCCGTTGTCGTAGGTCAGCGTCACCGGCCGGTCGACGGTGAGCGGGCCGCTGCCCTCCTGGGTCCAGAGCGTGTTGGCGTCGGGTCCTTTCGCGCTGGCGCCCGATACGGGAAGCCAGCCGAAATCGGCATAGAACGGATGCGGGCTGCCGGAGGGCGACAACAGCACGATCGGGGGGGATTTCGGATCGACGGTCTCACGGTATTGCGTGAGTGAGAGGTCGTCGACACGCCCGCCCTTGAGCGCGATCGTGCCGGCGAGGCGTGGTGTCTCGATCCGCACGCGCGGCGACTGCGCGAGGGCCTCCTCCCGCGTCATCGGCTGCACCGGCGGCTCGGTCGGGGTCGGCGTCGGCGTCGTTGTGGTCGTGCCGGGCGGCGTCGCCTGCGGCGGCGTCGGCTTCTGCCCGGGGAATCCGAACAGCAGATTCCACCCGATCAGGATGACCGCCGAAAGGACGATGAACAGGATTGTGTTCTTTTGGTCGTTCATGTCGGAGCCCGCAGGCGTCGCAGCGCCTTGGTGAAATCATCGCTCATCCGCTCGAACGGCAGCGACAAGGCGGACCGCCGTCCAATCAGCACATAGTCATGACCGCAGCAAAGGCTGGCTGCGGCCGAAAGCCTCACGACTTCGCGCAGCCGGCGTCGCACGCGGTTGCGTTCGACGGCGTTGCCGACCTTCCGCGATACCGTGAAGCCGACCCGGACCGGACCATCATCGCCTCGATTGATAGCCTGCAGCACAAATGCCGACGTCGTTACCTTGGTCCCGCCACGGGCGGCGGCCAGAAAGTCGGCGCGCTGCCGCAGGCGCTCCATGGGGGACAGCCGCCGGGCGGTCCACCTCAGGCGCTGAGGCGGCCGCGGCCATGGGCACGGCGCTTGGCGAGCACCCTGCGGCCGCCCTTGGTCGCCATGCGCGCCCGGAAGCCATGACGGCGCTTGCGCACCAGTTTGCTCGGTTGATAGGTCCGCTTCACCGGGTCTTTCTCCGCTTGCCGTGGCTGCCAATGGCACGCCTTGGCGGCGCCGGATCGGTCGGATATCGCCGTCCGCCATCCGAAAACCGCAATTGGTCGGGGTCGCCGCCCTTTTCAAGTCCCGCGGCTTATAAGGGAGGGCAGCCTTGCTCGTCAATGCAAGGCCCCGGTGCACACCGCCGTCGCGAAAAACGGTTAATCGGTCGAACAAGATGGGCACCGACATGACACCGCCGCAGCCCCGGCTCATATATAGTGATGGGATTGGATCGATGAGCGGACCGCATTTCGGCCGATCAAGATCTGTGCGTCCCCGTCGCGGAGCGCCACTGGCCGAACGGTGATTATGTCCAGCGAGCCCAATCCTGCCGGCCCCCGCGGCCCGGTACTGCGACGGCTTGCGCCGCTCGTTGCGTTGCTGGCGCTCGTCGTAGCGGTCTACGCCACCGGCTGGCATCGCGAACTGTCGCTCGAAACATTGATCCAACACAGCGAGGCGATCGACGCGTTCATTGCTGGCCATTGTGTGGCGGCGGTCCTGGTCTTTGTCGCCCTTTATGTCCTCGGCGTCGTATTGGCGGTGCCGGCGTCCGGCGCGTTGCTCGCGGTTGTTGGCGGCTTCCTGTTCGGAACGCTCGTCGGCGGCTTCGCGGCCATGGTCGGCTCGACCGCGGGCGCAACCATTGTGTTCCTGGTGGCGAGGAGCACGTTCGGCGACCATCTCCTGCGCCGCGCCGGGCCGCTGACGGCGCGGTTTGCGGCCGGCTTTCGCGCCGATGCTTTCTGTTACGTGTTGTTCATGCGGCTCGTTCCGGTCCCGGCCTGGTTCACCAATATCATTGCCGCAGTGGTCAATGTGCGGCTGCGGACGTTCGTCGCCGCAACAGCGCTCGGCCGCACGCCAGGCAGTCTGGCGCTCGCGCTGTTGGGCGCTGGCCTCGACAGTGTGATTGCGGCGCAGGCGGCCTCGTATCGCGCCTGCCTCGCGGCCGGCGGCCTCGATTGCCCGATCGACTTCGACCCGGCGAGCGTTATCACGCCGACGCTGGTGGCGGCGCTGCTTGCGCTCGGCCTGCTCGCGTTGGCGCCGGTGCTGGCGCGCCGCGCGTTGGCGCGCCGCCGCGCCGCCGCGCCAGAACGTTCCTGAGCGGAGCGCGTCAACGGAGCGGCATGGTGGAACTTCTCGAGCCCGATCTCTGCATCATCGGAGCAGGTCCCGGCGGCCTCGATCTGGCGGCGGGCGCTGCCGCGCTGGGGAAATCGGTCGTGCTCATCGAGAAGGACAAGACCGGCGGGGGCAAGCTCAAGGCCGCGGTGCCCGCGAAGGCGCTCCTCGTGGCGGCGCGCCATGCTCACCGCATCGCCCGGGCAGAAGCCTTCGGTCTCGTCGTGGAGCCCGCCAAAGTCAATTTCGAGAAGGTCCGCGCCCACATCGCCGGCGTCGTTGGCGCCCTGACCGCCGATACCGCCAAGGAGCGGGTTGGGGCCGTTGGCGTGCGCGTGGTCCAGGGTTCGGCGCGGTTCAAGAGCCGGCGCCGGCTCCTCGTCGAAGACATCGTCGAGATCAACGCGCGCTATTACGTGATCGCGACCGGCTCGCTGCCGGTGCTGCCCGACATCCCCGGGCTCACCGAGATGGTCTATTTCACCGACGAGACGATCCTCGCGCTCGGCGAGTGTCCCGACCACCTGATCGTCATCGGCGCCGGCACGACCGGGCTCGAATATGCGCAGGCGTTCCGTCGGCTCGGCGCCGCCGTCACCGTGCTCGATGCCGGCGCGGTGCTGCCGCAAGAGGATCCCGAATGCGCGCGCAGCGTGCTCGAGGGGCTCGAGCGCGACGGCGTGCACGTGCGCGAGGGCGTTGCGATCGTGCGCGTCACCGGCGGGGTCTTGAACAAGGTCGAGGTGGCGCTGAGCGGGCCCGACGGCGAGGAGACGATTGAGGGGAGCCACCTGCTCATCGCTGGCCCGCGCCGGCCGAACATCGACGAGCTTGCGCTCGACAAGGCGCGCGTCCGGCACGGCTCGGGCGGGATCACCGTCAACGCGAGGCTGCGCACCTCCAACTGGGCGGTGTATGCGATCGGCGACGCGGTGGGCGCCGGCGGCTTCGAGCATGTCGCGCGCCACCACGCCGCGCTCCTCCTGCGCAGCCTGGCGCTCGGCCAGTCTGCGCGCCTCGATGCGGACGTGCTGTCGCGCGTGACCTTCACCGACCCGGAGCTCGCCCAGGTTGGCGTGACCGAGGCCGAGGCGGCGCGCCGGCGCATCGCGTTCCGGCTGCTGCGCTGGCCGTTCCACGAGAACGACCGCGCCCGGATCGAGCGCGCGCCGGGGGGCCACATCAAGGTCGTGACCACCCCCGGGGGCCGGATCCTGGGCGC
>Ga0066903_100002990_pt1 | contig 13563 bp, 12 predicted proteins | sample PanSoiMetaGPlot1_FD_67491 | JGI IMG/M metagenome (GOLD analysis project Ga0066903, IMG submission 67491) | Tropical forest soil microbial communities from Panama analyzed to predict greenhouse gas emissions - Panama Soil - Plot 1 (version 2) | ecosystem: Environmental > Terrestrial > Soil >... | reverse complement strand
CGTATCGATGTCGGAGTGCATGTAGCGCACGCGAATGCCTTGCTCATGCAGATATTCCGTCAGATCTTCCGCCATGCGCTTGGTCAGCACGGTGACGAGGCTGCGATAGCCTCGTTGCGCGACTGCGCGCACTTCGCCGAGCAGATCGTCGACCTGCGTGCGCGCCGGGCGTACATCGACCGGCGGATCGATCAGCCCGGTCGGGCGAATGACCTGCTCGACGAAGACGCCGCCGGATTGCTCGAGCTCCCAATGGCGGGGGGTTGCCGACACCGCCAGCGTCTGCGGGCGCATTGCATCCCATTCCTCGAACCGGAGCGGGCGATTGTCCATGCAGGACGGCAGGCGGAAGCCATATTCCGCGAGCGTCGCCTTGCGGCGGAAGTCGCCGCGATACATCCCGCCGAGCTGCGGAATGGTGACGTGGCTCTCGTCGACGAAGACCAGTGCATGATCGGGGACGTATTCGAACAAGGTCGGTGGCGGCTCGCCGGGACGTCTGCCGGTGAGATAACGCGAGTAGTTCTCGATGCCAGCGCAGCTGCCGGTCGCTTCCATCATCTCGAGATCATAGAGCGTCCGTTGCTCGAGCCGCTGCGCCTCCAACAGCCGTCCCGCCTGATTGAGCTGGTCGAGCCTCGCCCGCAACTCGGCCTTGATGCCGTGGATCGCCTGGATCAACGTCGGGCGCGGCGTGACGTAGTGGGAATTGGCGTAGACCTTGATGAATGAGAGCTCGTCGGTCTTGTGACCGGTGAGCGGATCGAACTCGTCGATCGATTCGACCTCATCGCCGAACAGATTGACGCGCCAGGCGCGGTCCTCGTAGTGCGCGGGAAAAATATCGATCGTGTCCCCGCGCACGCGGAAGGTGCCGCGGGCGAAGTCGGACGTGCGCTTGTATTGCAGCGCCACGAGGTCGGCGATCAATTGACGCTGGTTGATGCGGTCGCCGCGCTTGAGCGCAAAGGTCATCGCCGAATAGGTCTCGACCGAGCCGATACCGTAGATGCACGACACGGAGGCGACGATCACGACGTCGTCGCGTTCGAGCAGCGCGCGCGTTGCCGAGTGGCGCATGCGATCGATCTGATCGTTGATCGAGGATTCCTTCTCGATATAGGTGTCGGTGCGCGGCACGTAGGCTTCGGGCTGATAATAGTCGTAATAGGAGACGAAGTACTCGACCGCGTTGTCCGGGAAGAAGCTCCTGAACTCGCCGTAGAGCTGGGCGGCCAGCGTCTTGTTGGGCGCGAGAATGAGCGCAGGCCGCTGGGTGCGCTCGATCACCTTGGCCATGGTGAAGGTCTTGCCGGAGCCGGTAACGCCGAGCAGCACCTGCGCGCGCTCGTTGCGATCGACACCGGCAACGAGCTCTTCGATCGCCTGCGGCTGATCGCCCTTTGGCTCGAAATCGGATTTGATCACGAGGCGCTGTCCGCCCTCGGTTTTTTCCGGCCGCGGCGGGCGATGCGGCGTCCACGGTCGATCGCGGAATTCGGCGCGGCCCTCACGCAACAAGGTCTCGAGCGCGCGTGTGGTTGCGGCAACGCCGGTCGAGCCGACAAAATCCTCGTCCGGCTCGAGCCGCAATGCTTCGGCGAGCTGCGGATCGAGGTCGGCGATGCGAGCCTCGGCGGCATAGTCGGCTTGCGGCCTGTCTTCGAAGCCGCGCGCGGTGGACGCGCGCGCGCGGTGGGCGTTGGCAAAGTCCGCGCGGCGGTCGCGCGAGTTGTCGGGAGGCGGCTGCAGGCCGGTTGCGCTGTCTTTTGCTCTCTCCGCAATTGGGAGGGCCGGCGCTGGGTGACGCTCTTGCGCTGTCCGATCTCGCTTCGATCGATCGGAATCGGTCCCCAGCCCGGTCTGCGAGCCGATGCCGGCTTCGCCTCGGCCGATGGCCGGATTCAGGAGGTCGGCGAGCTCCCGGCCCATAGCGGGCATATCCGGCCGCGCGGCCTTCGCGCGCGTCGGCTTTGCCGGATCTTTGGCCTTCCTGGGCTTGTCGGAATGCTTGTCAGGATTCTTGTCGATATTCTTCGGCATGGCCCGAATATGGTCCGTCGAAAGCGGCGAGGGAAGGGCGTCCGCTCAGACTGACAAGGCCCCACGTTGTGCGATACGTCACAAATGTGCATTGGAGGAAGCCCATGAGGTTGGCGGTTTCCGGCACAAGCGGCGGCTGCATCACGGATGCGCCAAGCCCCAACTACGGACTTTACATTGCCATGCCGAGGAAATCGCTCTCAACGGATCCGCTGGTGCATCCGACCGCCGACGTTCGGGCCAGTAAGCTCGGGGCTTACACGGAGGTCGGGGCGCGGACGCAGCTGCTCGAAATCGTGCTCGACGACTATTCTTACATCGTCAACGATGCGGATGCGGCCTACACGACGTTTGGGAAGTTCTGCTCGATAGCGGCGATGGTGCGCATCAATCCTGGCAACCATCCGATGCACCGCCCGAGTCAATCGCATTTTACCTACAGATCCGCCAGTTATTTTCCGGAAGAGGCCGACGACGCCGAATTTTTCCAATGGCGCCGAGCCCACGCCGTCACAATCGGACACGACGTTTGGATCGGTCATGGCGCGATCGTCCTGCCAGGTCGAAATATCGGGAACGGGGCGGTCGTTGCGGCCGGGGCAGTCGTTACCAAGGATGTTCCGGCCTATGCCATAGTGGCGGGCAATCCCGCCCGCCAAGTCCGCCTGAGATTTGCTCCCGCGATTGCCGAACGCCTGCAGCGGCTTGCTTGGTGGAATTGGAGCCACGAGCATCTGCGAAGGGCGTTGCCGGATTTTCGAAAGTTGACGATCGAAAGCTTCATCGAGAAATACGAAGCGAGGCCCTAGTGGAGCGGGTCGCGGCTCGAATCCAAACTGCGGCGCTGACGCCGTGGACCGATCCACCATTCTCGCGCATAGTCATTGAGGGGCACATCGCCGAGAGGACAATGGCCAATCCCGTCGCCCGTTTCGCCACGCGCTTCGCCTATGGTGTAAGTCAACTGCCGCGGGTTGCTTGGTACGCGGGGCATGGCGAGGTCACACGGCAACTGTCCCAGGCCGTCCGTCGCCGCACAGGCGAGGGCAGACGCCCTCCGACATCGACCGATGCGCCGGCACCTGGACGTCGACGTCTGTACGCGGACATGGCCACGCTGTTCCTGCGGGATCTGGCCAATGTCGAGGCCGGCATCTATCCAATGCCCAGGGACCACGACGGTTCGTTGCTTACTCTGCTCGATCGATCGCGCCTATTCTTCGCGGATCTCCCGAACTTCCACCGCCGTCGTGAGAACGGCCATCACCGAGAAGTACTGACCGAGGAGACCCGCGGCAAACGGCCCAGCTACTATCTTCAAAATTTTCATTTCCAGTCCGGCGGATGGATGACGCGCGAATCGGCGCAACGCTACGACCTTCAGGTCGAAGTGCTTTTTAGCGGAACGGCCAATGCTATTCGGCGACAGGCGCTGCCGCCACTTCACGAGGTTTTCGCCGGGCGCGATCAGCGTCGCCTCAGGCTTCTCGACGTGGGCTGCGGTACCGGGCGCTCCGTTGACTTTTTCAAACAGGCTTGGCCGCGGCTCCCCACCCTCGGCATCGACATGTCCGCAGCCTATATCGCGGAGGCAAGACGACATTTGAAGCGATGGTGCTGGATCAATTTCATCATCGCGAATGGCGAGGCCATTCCCGTGGAGGATGAAAGCCTGGATGCGGTGACGTGCATTTTCATGTTCCACGAGCTGCCGCCCCAGGTGCGACGCATTGTCTTCGGCGAATTCGCTCGCGTGTTGAAGCGCGGCGGACGCCTCGTCATGGTGGACTCGCTCCAGATCGGCGATGAGCCGGACTACGATGGCATACTGGAGCTGTTCCCTCAAAGCTATCACGAACCGTATTACGCCAGCTATCTCCGGGAGAATTTTGGCGCGATGGCGAGAACTTGCGGCCTAACGCATATCCGCGACGTCAACGCCTTCGTGTCCAAGGTGATGGTTTTCGACAAGTCCTGAAGATGGGGCAGATCGGTACTCTGCCTGCGAAGTGCCATTCCACTATTGTTGAGGCGCCGCGATGTCTCTTGTCGTCAGACCTGCTCGCGCCGAAGACCTGAAAAGAACCGACAGTCTGGTCGTCGACAGCATCAATGAGCTGACCGAGCGTCACGGATTCGGGCGCATGGCGAGCCCAAGCCCTCCGTACTTTCAATCGTTTTGCCTAGAGGCTGATCCCGACGGGTTGTGGGTTGCGGAAGATGGGGACCAGATTCTTGGTTTCGCCTGGAGCTGGGTGTGTGACGATTTTTGGTTTCTCGCCCAGTTGTTCGTCGCTCCTGGCCAGCAAGGCCGCGGCATTGGACAAGAACTTCTGAAGCGCACGTTGGAGCATGCGCGGAAAGCGGGTGCTGGAAGGAAGGCCCTGATCACCTTCACATTCAATCCGGTGTCGCAAGGCCTCTATATCCGCCATGGCCTGTTTCCAAGGTTTCCGATTTACTTCTTCAGTGCGTCACGCGACGATTTGGTGGCACGTTTGGAAACCAGGCCGCTGAATTGCGTTCTGCTCACGGATGCGGAGCCGCATCTGCATCGTCTTGCCTCGATTGACGCTCTGGCCTCGGGCATCTCACGCATCAAGCATCACCGGCTTCTGATCAATGATGCAAACACGCGCGGCGCTCTGCTATACGAAGGGGACGATGCCGTCGGCTACGTCTACGTATCGCGCAGCGGCCATGTCGGACCGATCGCCGTCGCTCGCGCTGAAATGCTTGAGAGCGCCTTCAGGACGGCACTCAGCACGGCCGTCGAGAATGGCGCCGCGAAGATCTCCGCATTCCTTCCCGGCACAGCCGAAACGGCGCTCCGCACGGCCGTCGAGAGCGGCATGCGAATTACGTTTCCCCTTGTGCTCATGTCGAATTACGCCGCCGCCTGGACGCAATATCTACCGCGCAACCCGGGCTTCATGTGATGGTCGGCGGGCGAGTGCGGCACCTTCGTTTGCGGACTTCCGCAGTCGTCACACGTGCTATCAATGTCGGCTCGTCCAGGCGCGGCGGATATCAACATTCCGCGATCGGATAGCCCTCACGCCGATTCTGCCGTGAAACGCGATATGATCCGTGTGATGGGTTCGAGAAGCGATCGAGGTGTAATCATGAAGTGCTCTCTTGCCGCTACCGCGCTTGCGGCGGCCGTCGTCGTGGCGGCGCCGACATTGACGTCCGCTAAGTCTCGCCATCACCACCGTGACCACGCGGCTTCGTACCGCTATGGCGATCCCGGTCCATACGGATATCCGCTCGCGCCATACGGCTACGGCACGCCGTCCTACAGCAGTCGTTACGGCACCTATCCGTCCTGGACCTACGACCCTGATCCAAATATGCGGGCGCAGCTCCGCAGCGAGTTCAATCGCGGCGTGGAATTCCCCGGAAACGGGGGCAGGTAGGCTCATGCGTCGATCGTGATCACCCGCGCCGATCTTGGCTCGGCATAGAGTTCTTCGACCAGCGCGGCCCGATGCTTAAGGACCGCGCGTTGGTTGATCGAGCCCTTGTCGGTCATCTCGCCGACGTCCAGCGACGGTGGATCCTCGAGCAGCAGCAGTCGGCAGACGCGCATGGAGCTGCCAGGGGTCGACGCCGCGAGCCTATTCATCAACGCCGCAAAATGCTGACGTACGCGCGTATCGGCGAGGATCGCCGACGCTGCGTCACGCGACGGGCGATCCGCGCACAGCGTGCGGCAAGCCTCGATCTCAGGAAACACCAGAACCGCAATGTCGTCGCGGTCCGCGCCGGCGACCACGACGTCGCGCACGAACGGTGCGAAATGGTCGACGAAGCGCGCGCGCAGGGGACCGACGCTGACCCAGGTGCCGGTAGCGAGCTTGAAATCTTCCGCCAAGCGGCCGTCGAACAGCAGACCCAGCGCAGGCTGGTTCGCATCGGCGAATTTCAACGCGTCGCCGATCTTATAGAAACCTTCGGCATCGAAGGCTTCGCGCGTGAGTTCGTCCTGCCGCCAGTAACCCGGCGTGATATGTGGCCCGCGCAGGCGGGCCTCGAGCTTGCCTTCCCGCGGCACAAGTTTGAGCTCGACGCCAGGTGTGGGCACGCCGATATTGCCGGCCCGCGGGAAGTCGTGCGTGCAGGCCAGCGCAAGCGGGGACGTCTCCGTCGAGCCCAAGCTGGACAGAAAGATCACGCGCTCACCACATGCCTCGATCGACAGCTCCTGCAGCGCCTCCCAGGTCGGCTGGTTCAAGCTCGCCCCGGCATAAAACAGCACTTTCAGCCGGCTGAAGAATTTGTCCCGCAGCGCGCGGTCGGAGCGCAGATGCGGCACCAGGGCTTCGTAGCCCTTCGGCACGTTGAAATAGATCGTCGGCGCGATGTCGCGCAGATTACGAACGGTCTTGGGTACGCCGGCTGGCGTCGGGTTGCCGTCGTCGATATGCAGCGTGCCGCCGGACGTGAGCACCATGTTGAAGTTGTGATTGCCGCCGAACGTGTGGCTCCACGGCAGCCAGTCGACCACGACCGGCGGCTCGTCCTCCAGGAAGCGGAAGCCGGCGGCAAGCATTGCTTGGTTCGAGCAGAGCATGCGCTGGGTGTTGATGACGCCCTTGGGCGTTCCCGTCGACCCCGAGGTGAACAGGAATTTGACGATGGCCTCCGGGCCGACGCCCGCATGTGCCGCATCGACCGCGGGACCGGCGTCAGCGCGCAAGTCGGCAAACAGCGTGGTCGCGCGGCCGGACAATGGATGCCGTGTGATCGCGACTTCTGATCCAGGCGCGACCGCCGCCTCGATGGCGCGTGCGAACGCGGCCCCGTCATTCGCAAAGACTAGTCCAGGCGTCAGCAGATCGATGATCGCGCGCAGTTTGCCGAAATCCGTCGACATCAGCGAATAGGCAGGCGAGATCGGCGCAAAGGGAATGCCGACGAGCGTGGCTGCCAGGCCGAGCAGCGCTTGCTCGATATCGTTGCCGGACAGGATGGCGATCGGACGATCCGGCGAAAGGCCGCGCTGCAGGAGGGCGGCCGCGATCTGGCGTGCATCGGCGAGTGTCTGCGCATAGGTGAGCGTGCGCCACGCGCCGTTCGCATCACGTTGGGCCAGGAAGGTGCGATCAGGAGCCGCGCGTGCCCAATGTTCGAGGCGCTCCGTGAGCTTGCGTTGATAGGGGCCGAGAGCCGTCGTCGACCGGACCAGCAGGGCGCCGTCCGATCGGTGATCCACGCTCACACCGAAGGTGCCAAGCCGCACCGGGCGCACCGGCGCCGGCCCCGCTGGAGCGATTGGTGCCGCACGTTCGGCGCTCCGGCGGCCGATCTTCCAGAACCGCATGGCAGCGGCTCTCAATTCTGCTTGGCAACCAGCGGACAGTCGCCGTCCTTCAATGGCCGAAACGCCTTGTCCGCCTCGATCGTCGCGACGGTCTTGAACACGTCCCACTCACTCTTCGACTCGCTCGGCGATTTGACCTGGAGCAGAAGCATCGGGTGAACCTTGCGGCCATCCGCGCGGATCGTTCCATGGCCGAACAGCGGATCGTCGGTGGGCATCGCCTTCATGGCGGCAACGACCGCGCGCCCATCAGCCGGAGACCCGACCGACTCGACTGCCTTGAGATAGTGCAAGGTGCCGGCATAGACGCCGGCGTGCATGTGGTTGGGCATCATCTTCTTGGGGTGACGCTCCTGAAAGCGTCGTGCCCAGGCGCGGGTCTCATCGTTCGTGTCCCAGTAGAACGCATTGATCGCAGTGAGCCCTTGGGCGGTCGGCAGGCCGAGAGCCGGGACGCTCTGCAGGTCGAAGATGAGGGCGACGACCTTTTGCTTCTCTCCAATCTTGTATTCGACCGCCTGCTTGATGCTATTGACCGTGTCACCGCCGGCATTCGCGAGCGCGATGACCTCCGCACCGGACGCCTGCGCCTGGAGCAGGAACGAGGAGAAATCATTGGTGCCGATCGGATGCCGAACGCTGCCGATCACTTTGCCGCCGCTAGCCAGGACTTCGTCGGTCGCCTGTTTTTCGAGATCTTGCCCGAAGGCGTAGTCCGCCGTGATGAAAAACCACGTCTTGCCGCCTTGCGCCAGGACGCCGCGGGCAAGCCCGTGCCCCATCGCCCAGGTGTCATAGGTCCAGTGCACGGTATTGGGCGAGCATTTCGCTCCGGTCAGCAAGGCAGTCCCGGCGCCCGATCCGATCACTACCTTGTTCTTTTCACGGACCAGGTCGGCGACCGCGAGCGCCACCGACGAGTTCGGCAGGTCGATGATCATGTCGACGCCCTCGACGTCAAGCCATCGGCGGGCGATCGCCGCACCCACATCAGGCTTGTTCTGGTGATCGGCGGACAGGATTTCGATCTTGCGGTTTGTCTGCTTGGCAAAGTCCTCCACCGCGAGTTGGGCGGCGACAACCGATCCAGGTCCCTGGAAGTCCGCGTAAACGCTGGACATGTCGTTCATCACGCCGATGCGCAGCGTGCCGTTCATCTCCGCGAGTGCGGGAGCGCTGAACAGCGCCGCCAGTAGTGCAGCCAGTGTTGCGAAGCGTTGCATACCGTCCTCCCTCGGTGGCGCTTGTTCTTGTTCTTGAAAGCGCGCGGGACGAATGTTGTCATTGACAACAATCTAGGTCAAGGCGGATTGTGTTGAAGCGCAATCAACGTTCGAGGAAAACGCGTTGAGGGAGTACCCGTGAAGAGGCGAAAATCTGCAAACGATCGCTTGTCTGGACGCGAGACGGGCGGCATCCGCGAGGCATCATCTTCGGAGTCGACGGAAAAGCTCGCGCTCGGGGAGCTCAACGGACATATCGGTTATTTTTTGCGTCGGCTGCAGGTCGCAGTGTTCAAGGACTTTATTCGGACACTTGCGAGCACGCGACTGCGCCCTGCGCAATACTCAGTCATGCTCGTCATCGAACACAATCCCGGCCGCTCGCAGGCGGCAATCGGCCAGACCCTGAACATCGAGCGTGCAAGGCTTGCCCGGCTGCTGCACGTGCTTGAACGGCGCAAATGGATCCAAAGACGTGCGGCGACCGGCGACGGCCGATCGCATTCGCTCTTTCTCACCGGCGAGGGTGCGAAAGCCCTGGCGCGGATCAAGACGTTGACCCAACGCCACGAGGCTCAGATGACAGCGTTCATCGGGGCGAAGCGCCGAGCGTTGTTGATGGACCTGTTGAGGGACTTCGGCTGAAACGGCCCGCGCAAGGCGGGATGTCAAAACCCGTGCACCGCTTCGCGCACATGCTCGACGTCCGGAGGCGAGGCGAAGCAATGTCCAACGAGCTTGCGCCATTCCTGGAAGTCCGCCGAGCCGCGAAAGTCGACCGTGTGGTTTTCCACGCTCTCCCATTTTACGAATAGCCGATAACGCGCGGGCTTCTCGAGCGAGCGTTGAAGCTGCATGCCTTTGCATCCCTTCGCCCGTTGAAAAATCGAAGCGGCCTTTTTGACGCCGGTTTCGAACTCGTCCTCCATTCCGGGCTTCACGTCGATCTGTGCGATTTCGAGGATCATGGTGCTTCCATTGCTAAGGTTTCTGACGGTCAAGTGTGCGGCTTAGCTCACGTCGATCTTCGACGGCATGAACTTGTCGCTATAGACTTGGTCGACATCGAAGGATCCGGTCTTGCCGGTTTGCGCCAGGATCTGTGCGACGATCCTTTCTACGCGGGCCTTGTCGACGTGCCCCAATCCATCCCGCAGCACCGTCGGCGTCACCACCTGGCGCGTCCGAATCCAGTCGAATCGGGCGAGCTCCAATTTGACATTTGCGCGCGGATTGGCGTCGAGCAGCGCGGTCATCGCCGCCTGCGGATCTTTCAGTGCATCGCGCCAGCCTTTGGCACACGCATGCACGATGCCGGCGATGCGGTCGGGATGGGTGGCGAGCATCTTGCGCGATACGATGATGCCGTTCGAATAGAGATCGAGCCCGCCGTCGGCATAATAGGTGATATCGATATCGGCGAGAGACGCGCCCTTGGCTTGCAGCTTGTAAAAGATGGTCGAATCAAAACCGATGGCGCCGTCGACGGCGTGATCGATCATGAACTGCTCGCGTTCGGCCAATTCGACGAGCTTGAGCGTGACGCTCGTCGGGTCGACCCCGGCGGCGCGCAGGAATACCGGGAAAAGCTGAAAGGCCCCGTCCGTCGGCGTCGCCGCGAGCGTCTTGCCCGCGAGATCCGCGGGCCTGCTCACGCCGCTTGACCGCCACGTCACCGCAGCGGCGGGAGAGCGATCGAAAACCGTGAAGACATAGAGCGGAGCCTCGCCGGGATGCTCGATCGCGAATTTCAACAGGACCGGAAAATCGAGGAGGCCGAGATCGAACTCATTGGATGCGACGCGGTGTAGAGCATCGAGCGCGTCCTTGGAGAGCGAAAGATCGACGTCGATGTGCTCGTCGCGGAAGTAGCCGTTCTTCTGCGCCAGCAGGAAGGGCGCGTTGGAGGCATCAAACGGTGCCCGATTAAGGGCGAACCTGACGTTCAGCTGCGAGGGCTCGGCAATGGCGGGGAGCCCCAATCCGGTGGCAGCGGCGAAGGCGGACGCGCCCCATCGCAGTGATTGACGGCGGGACAGCATGTCGTTCTCCCAAGGGCGCTGACGGCCATAGCCAGCGGCAGCACGCCGCCAGCGCGACAGACTGGGACTGTATGCCAGTCTTTAGCCGTTGGTGCCGCATGGGGGAATAGCGGAGATCAGCGATGATCGGCTACGCCGCGAGCGCCAACCGAAGGCTCACGAAAACGGCCAACACGAACGCCAGCGAAAGGCCGATATGGACCCAGGTTCTGTAGGCGCCGGCGTCCTTGGGGAGCCGGAGCAATTGCCGAACCATGCCAATGCACATGGCCAACCCGATGATGGCCCGCACTGTGTCACCGGTGGAAAAATGCGCGAACTTGGTCACCGTCGACGGCATGCTGATGCTCCAGGTGATGGCGATCAGCGTGACAATGAACACGGAGCGAACGAACGTGCCGCTCACTCTCACGTAGCCTGGCAGCTCGGCGTGATGGCTTTCTTGCGCTTGCAATCGGCCGGTGTGAACCGTCTCGGCCATGGTGTGGCTCCAGTTCTGGCGTCCAGTGACATTTCAATAAGTTGTTGTTTTTATTTTATTTCTTCTGTCTCTCGCGCGTCCCGGCTCACAGAGCCGCGCGTAACTTTCCTATATCATTTTGCGCTGCAAAAATATACAAGAAATACACATATCTGACGTAATTCGAACGCTGGGCACGCCGCCCCTGACGATCTGGGATGCGAGCACCAGCTAAAGCTTGCGCTCGCCGAGACCGACCTGGGCGTAGATCTCATTGATGTGCTGCTTGACGCTGTCGGGCGTGTCGTCATCCGTCGGGGCTTTTCTCCAGCCCACTTTATGACGTGCGAATTCGGCGATCTCTTCGTCCTGGCCGGAGGTCGCGCCGCTGATCGCGTAGGCGCCGACCATCTCATTGCCGCGGAAGATCGGCGCCGAACCGCCGGATGCCGCGACCTTTCCACCGGTGAACACGGCGGCATTCAGCATCATTTGCGGGTTGCGCTCCATGAACCATTTGTGGATTACCAGGCCATCAGGAAAACGCGGGCTCATCGAGCGGAATGCCGCGACGGTGTAGGCCTTGGCGATGGCGGTTTCCGGCGTGATGAAACCGGCTGCGTCCATGCGCTCGAGCGCAATCAGATGTCCCTCCGGTCCCACCACCGCCGTCGAGACCGCGATACCCATCTCCGTCGCCCTCTGATCGACGGCATCGAAAAACGGCCGGCACTCGACCGCGCGCAACTTGCTCATGCTTCGTCCTCTTGCTGTGACATTAGTTCTGCAGGCCGGCGGCGTTGATTACGCGCGCCCATTTCTCGATTTCGCCGGCGATGGTGCGCGCGAACGCTTCTGGCGTGCCGCCGAGCGGTTCCATGCCCTGCGCCTTCAGCAGCGCGGGCACCTCGCCGGCGGAAAGCGCGTCGTTGACGGCGTGATTGAGCTTCGCAACGACCTCGGGCGGCGTGCCCGAGGGCGCCAGCAAGCCGAACCAGACGCTGGTATCGAAGCCGGCGAGCCCAGCTTCCGTCATGGTCGGAAGGTCCAGCGCGGCGGTTGTCCGTTTCAGCTGTGTCGAGGCAAGGGCCTTCAATTTTCCGTCAGCGACGTGCGGCAGCACCGTCGAGGCCGGCGAGAACATCACCTGAACGCGGCCTGCCAACAGGTCCGTCACCGCCTGTGCGCTGCCGGGGTAGGGGACGTGGACGAGCTTCACGCCCGCCATCTGGTTGAACAACTCGCCGGAGAGATGCGGTGAGGTCCCGACGCCGGAGGATCCAAAGAAGATCTGCTCCGGCTTCGATTTCGCGAGCGTGACGAGATCCGCCACGCTGTCGACGCCGAGGGAAGGATGCACCACCAGGATGTTAGGCAGCGCAACCGTGAGCGCAATCGGCGCGAAGTCCTTCGCGAAGTCGAAGGGGAGGTTCTTGGACAGCGTCGTGTTGATGGTGTTGGCGACAGTCCCGAAAAACAGCACGTAGCCGTCCTTCGACGCGCGCGCGACATACTCGGTGGCGATATTGCTGCCGCCGCCCGGGCGGTCCTCGACGATGAATTGCTGTCCGAGCGTCTGCCCCATCCGTTGCGCGAGCACTCGCGCCGCCACGTCGGCCGATGCGCCGGGGCCGAATCCGACGATGATCCGCACGGGACGCAAGGGATAGGCGTCGTCGGCATATGCCGTTCCGAGGCAAGCCAGGAGCGCGACGGCAATTCCAGCAAAACGCATCATGTGTTTCATTGTTCCCCCTGGGTCCCTCGGATCCGCAGTTTAGCGTTCATTGCCATCACGGAGCCAGATGTTCGCCGCGCTGAAATTTGCGCGGAACGTCCCTATATTCGCGCGAGCAGTTTTCTGTGGCGGCGGAGAGTGTGGTGAATACGCGCGAGCGAGCCCGGGTCGCGGTCGTGGGAGCAGGCGGGGTCGGCGGCCTGATGGCGGCGGAAGTGGCCGCCGCCGGTCACGCGGTGGTCATTTGCGTGCGCACGCCGTTCGACCAGCTGATCGTTCAGTCCGCGCATGGTGCGCGCGTGATCAACGTGCGGGTCGCGACCGATCCCGCGGCCGAGCAGCCGGTGCCCTGGCTCCTGCTCACCACCAAGGCGCAGGACACCGAGAGCGCAGCGCCGTGGCTTGCGCGGCTGACGGACGCGTCGACCGTCGTCGTCATGTTGCAAAACGGTCTGGATCACGCTGCGCGCGTCGCTCCGTTCGTGGCCGAAAGCGTGGTCTTGCCGGCGCTGGTCTACGCTGCTGTCGAACGCGTCGCCCCCGGTCATATCGTGCACCATATTGGACATCGGATCGCGGTTCCTGCGGGCGATCTCGGCAGCCGATTTGCCAAGCTTCTGAAGGGAAGCTCGGCGGAGATCGTGCAGGAGCGCGACTTCCGCTCGGCGGCATGGCGCAAGCTTTTGCAAAATGCCGCGGTGAATCCGGTGACCGCACTGACGCTGCAGCGC
>Ga0066903_100002988_pt1 | contig 13568 bp, 19 predicted proteins | sample PanSoiMetaGPlot1_FD_67491 | JGI IMG/M metagenome (GOLD analysis project Ga0066903, IMG submission 67491) | Tropical forest soil microbial communities from Panama analyzed to predict greenhouse gas emissions - Panama Soil - Plot 1 (version 2) | ecosystem: Environmental > Terrestrial > Soil >... | reverse complement strand
GACAGCGCTGCCAGCTCTCCGCCCGTATCAATGCGCTGCAACCCAAAGTCGCCAAACAGATAGGGGTCCATGGAGGGCGAGGAGATGTTGACATCATTTAGGCCGTCGTAGAGATAAAAGCCTGCCTGCGTCAAACGGATAATCCCAAGACCAGGCACGAATTGAATGGACTTCGGCGCCATACAGCCCTGGTCTGTTCTGACTTGCTGAATACTAAAGTTAGGCTGCCCAAAGGTCCCGGTAATCTGGTACGTGGTATAGCCTTTAAACGCCACCAGAATCGGGAAGGGCGCAATACCCGTTTCCCCGATAGAGAAGGTAGCCAGCCCCATGCCTTTGTCGCTATCGTCCCCCAAAAACACCTGGAACGTGTTGGGCCAGGAATTGACGTTGCCCACATCACACGCCTGGAGCGAGGAAGGACCAGAGAGGGCCCCACGGGTTGCCGCCGTATTCCACAACCAGAGTTGGTTTAAATGATTAATGGCGTAAAGCCCACCTGGAGGTTGGGTCTGTCCAGCCTGGGCAATAATCGGGCCAAACTGCGACCCTGCTGGCAAGGCCGGGTTGTAGTACTTAGGCGGGGCGTAGCCGTCGGTCATAATGACGATATTGACAAACTGGATAATATCTACCAAGCCCCAGCCTTGGGAGGATTCCCCAATAAACGTCCAGGGGTTAGTGTTGGTCAAATACAGAAAGTTGCGCCCTGTTGCCTGGTCCTGAGACGCCACCAGGGTCGCTACCCCGCCAGCAGTCACCAGCGTCCCAAACCCCAGATGCCTAAACAGGAGCACGGGCGAATTGGCATTGGCAATGCTGTACCCATTCCTGGTCCGTATCGCCCCGTCCTGGTCAAACAGGATATTCATCCCCCGCATGAGCTTATTGGGTGGGACGAGATGGGGCGAGGTCTTGGCGTCGATCCCGCCGGAGAAGTCGGCCATAGTTTCTGCACGAGGGGGCATACCTTAGCGTCCTGGTACGGGTTGGGGCCACTGCGGGAGCGGCCGAACGTTCAGGTTTTTGCTGGGTGCCGTTGCGGCGACATAAGCCTCAAGGGCTGTAGGGTACTTGGCAAAGGTGCCCGGGTTCCTTTTTTCTTCACCCACCGCAAACTCGTAAGCTTTGTCTTCCGCTTCCCGCTGTTGGGCTGGTGTCAGCGGCTTATCCGAGAGCAACGCCTGCAAAATTTCTCTGGTCTGGTTAGGCGTAAGCAGGGGGATCAGCCATTCCAGGCCGCCAATATTCATGCTGGTATGCAGCCAGGTTGCCGGATGCCCTGACGCCGTGCGCTGCGGCCCAAGAAAGCCGGTCAGGGGCTCTTTGGCTTCCTGAAGTGGCAAGCCTGGCGCCATCGCGAGATAGGTAAGAAAAGCTTGCCAATCAACGCCCTCACCCTCTGCCATAGCTTCACCTCACGACTACCCCATCAAAACCATCATACCAATATAAACCATTACCGCTGCCCCCGTAAGGGGCAATCTGGGCCGCTTCTGGGACGGCCTGTGACTTCGGGTCCCGCTTGATGGACTCGCACACCTCGATGTACATCTCCCTATGGGCCCTGGCTGCTGCCTCATCCTGCTCAAACATTTTGTACTGCGCCATCACAAAGGCTTCAAGCCCTTCCAAGGCGTCGTAGGGCAGCTCCACCGGGTCGGCTGCCAGAGCTACCGGGTTAGGACTTCTGACCCCTCTGACCCACAGGCCACAGGACACAACCTGTACTCCTGCACTATGGGCCACTGCCGCTGTCCCAGCCACCCCACGCCGTATCGCTGTCAAGCTTGTTCCCTGTATAGCATTGTAGGCTAGCAGTTCTTGCTCAATCCGGGCGTAACCATACGACAGAAAGCTGCTGCTCGATGCCAAGGCAATGGTGGTATCTGTAGGCTGCACTGCTCCGGCCAGGGTCGTTACCGGGTCCGTGCCTCCGGGGGCGGGCCACAGGCTAATATCGAGGGCCCCAGTACGGGTGTGGATATCGAAGGTCACCGTTTGCGAGCCCACGGTAGCCGAGGTCTGGGGCCAGATGGTACGCTGTTCTGGCACCATGACGGCCCGGTACTGATTCACAAAACACAGCCATACCTGGCGCCAGCGGGCATCGAGCGGATACAGGTTTTGTTTGGCAGCCAGGGGCATGGCCCACCAGTCTTGGACCTGAAAACCAATACGGCGCCCCATATCCCGGATACCTGACGTCAGCCACCTGTAGATGGTCTGGGCCCGGATACGGGAGCCATCGATATCGGGCTGTGGAGTGGGCGGAGAGCCGGTGTAGACCGGGTCCGGGAACTTATCCCGCAGGGAATTGACCAGCGTTCCGGCCACTTCCAGCCCTTGGGGAATCGTCAGCGCCATAGGGCCCCCTTAGGTCGCCTGCTCTGCCTCCGGTGCAGGTGTTTCTGGCGTAGGGGCTGGCGGTATAGGTTGCCCAGAGATCGGATTCACCGCCTCTGTGCTCCCCTCCGTAGCTGACGCTGGCGCCGGCGTAGGCTCCGGTGGGACCTCGCCCCCCAACTCCTCAATCACATGCCCTACCGCAGCCTTTACTTGAGCCACCGTCTCATCGTTCGGGTTCACCCGCCCCGCCAGGGCATACACCTGCTGCGCCAGTGTCGTCAGTACAGCATGCACATCAACGTCACTGCTCCGCCCACTCCGACCACCTCGCCCACTGCTGCTACTTTCTGTCATAGTTTTTGCTCGTCTGCTTTCCAGAGAAAAAAAAGAGGAGGGGCCGCATCTAGGCGGCCTGCATAATCAAGTCAAACGTCCCGGCATCAGTTCCGGAAAAGGTTACCCGTACCCTGCCAAACTGTTGCGGCGCGACCAGGCAGGTTCCCTCCAGGACAACCTGTTGCTCATCAAGGCGTTGAACTTGCTCGATGGCAACCGTACGCAAGTTGGTGGACATGGCGGAGTTGTCGGCGACCTCCAGGGCATAGATAGGGCCAACCGTGCCGCTCCCAGCGGTAAAAGCCTTTTGGTACACACTGGCTCGCCACTGCCGCATTGGGGACCCCGCATCGACGCCCGTGGTGGTTGCCGTTTGATCCGGGACTGACGCCGTAAAGGGACTGGAGAGCATGGTTTTCGGAAAACCACGCTGGGTAATTTCTTGCGCCACCGCATACCTCCCTTCTACGCATTAGAAATAGTTGTTACAAGGCTATGTGGCCGGAGTTGGAGAAACTGCAACTGCATGACCAGCTTGATTCTTGCGACCGCCATGTCCTGGTTCGTCGGCATGATGAACGGATCGAGGGCAAAGTTGCGGTTCGGGTGAATGAGTGGACGGATATACTTTTCGGTGTACATCTGCATCTGGCCTGCTGGCACAAACTGATCGTGCAGGACTACCGCCCGGTTAAACATCAGGTTGCGGAAGCCTGCCCGGGTCGTCTCCATGTCCCCCTCGCCAGCGATGTAGCGCTGGTTGGAGACAAGCTGGGACCAGTACGCATTCCACCCGGCCTGCGTAGTAATAATCAGCGTCGGTTCTTCATTGCCAAAGGACGCCTGCCCGTAGGCATACTGCATCCCAGCCAGGGACAGGGCGGTTCCTGCGCCAGACCCCGCAGCCGTATTGAGCTGCGCCATGGTTTGCGGCCCTGCCCCGCCGTTCGACATCCACACAAACCCCGTGGTGGCATTGTTCTGAATGGTAATCCCACCGTAGGTGCCAGACGCCGCCAAGGCCAGAGGGACGCCATCGAGATCGAGGGTAGAATTCTGCGGCGCCGTCCGTTGCACAGCCCGTTGCAGCTTCATGAGCAGGGATGCATAGGCAATCTCTTCTTTGGCCTTCACCAGATTGACCGCCTGCACAAAGCCCTGGTTAAGAACGGCATCGAGGAGGGGTATCGCAATGAGCTGCTGATACGCCCGCCACTGAAGTTCAGCGGGTTGAACGCTATCCGTAATATCGGTCGCTAAAATCTGGGTGCCCCAGTAGGAGCCACCCGTCAATTCTTCCTGGTTAATCACACTCCAGACAATCGCCCCACCCTGGACCCGTCTGCCATGTCTCGTAAGCCGCCAGAAAAACGGCGAGGGCAGAAACACCGCATCGGTCAAATAGGGCGCCAGATACTTCTGGGTCATGGAATTTGCCATATTAATCAGGGTAATCGGCGGCTGGCTGAGCTGGGTGCCAATTCCACCTGCTGCCATAAAGGGCTCTCCTCCCGCAAAGGGTTAGGCCATTAGGCCGGATTCATCCACGCTGCAATCACATCGGGGTCCTGCATGGCCGCATCCATCGCCTGATCGACCGTGGTAAATTGCTGTTGTGGGGGGATATAGAGCCCTTGCGGGCCATACGGGGCATACGGCGTTTGAGGGATTTGTGAGGCCAACTCGGCTCTCGCTTGCTCTAAACCCTGTTGTTTCCCTCGTTCTATCGCCGCCTGCATATCGCGTTCCCGGGTCATGAGGAGGTGCGCGTCTTCCAACCGGTGGGGCTGAATGTTGTGGTCCCGGGCAAATTCCAGAAGCTTGGCGCCATCGGTCGTCGGGTCCGTGGCTTGAATCTTTTGTACGCTCATGACAATGGGGATTTGTTGCACGGTGGAATACATCTGGCGCTGCATGTTTTGCATGTCCGCCAGCATAGCCTTCAAGTTGGCGTTTTCCTGCTGCACAGTAGTGACTTTATCCATCATGGGCTTGAAGCTGGGGTCGGTTTGCCAGAAATCCGGAAGGGTCTGGGCCATCGGAATATCTTGCTGCTGCGGGGTCGAAAGCAGTTGGATAAGCTGCTGCTCCGCCCGCTGCGCCCGGGCTGTTGCCTCCTGTTCCCGCTGCTGATGACCCTGGTTTTGCTGTTGCAGGTGGGTGACTTCGGCATGGGCCTGCTGGGCTTGCTGCATCTGATGTCGGAGGGTACCCAGGGAGGCTTGCGAGCCATTTTCAAAGGTCCAGACCATGGTGTCAGGGTAGGTCTGATTATCGGAAAGGAGTTGATCCCACGTCAGTTCTGCCATGATGCCATCCTGTCCTTTCAGGGGGATGGCTCAGACCAGCATGGGAGCCGGTATCCCGGGAAACGTTAGCCAAAGGGCCCTGTATCGGCTGGGGGCTGCATCGCTGCCCCACCCAGCATAGGCATACCCGGAGGGGGGCCCTGTACGGGGGCGGCCGGGAGCTTAGCAATCTTTTCGATGAGTTTATTAATGTCGCCGTAGAGCTTCGAGAGCCCGACCGAGATCGAGGAATCCCGGTTCAGAAAGCGGGGGGGCAGGGTTTGAATCTGCTCCTGAATCTGCTTCAGAATGTTTTGCTCTTCACCGTAAGGCGTCCTGGCGGCTTGTTGCGCCATCGCCAGGGGCGCACCGGAGGGCGCCCCACCCCCCGGCGGCCCACCCCGTGATTGCTGGCTTAAGCGCTGCATCAGGGCCATCAGCAACGGATTGGGCGCACCACCGCCCGGAGACCCGGCCGGCGATCCCCCCGGAAGCCCCCCAGGTGCAGTAGGCGGTGGCGGCATTAAACCCGGCGGTAGTGTAGCCATGGCTTACCCTTTTTCCCCCAGACGTGATAGCACCAATGCAGCTGGCGCCGTGGCCGGAACTTAGCGCCCACTTTCATGCTTTGACGAAGGGCTAAGCGCCTTCCAATCATTCACATTGTCGCCGCCGCCCGCTTCCCGCCAGGCTGCACTCGGCGGGTTGGCAGCCAGGATCCCGAGCGGGTCGGGGGGCGAGGTCGGCCGTGGTGTATGTACCGTAGCATGTTCAACGCCAGCCTCATAAAGGGGCCCAACGTACAGCATATCAGCCATAATCCTGCTCCTTACCGGGACGGCGCAGAGGGTGACACGCCGCCCCTGACGTAGCCTCAAAGCCTAAAGACGGTGTTTCCCGCCCCGCTTGCGCATACGACGCTCACAGATGAGATGCACCATACGACACCTCCCTAGCGCCGACGGCCCCGTTTGCGGCCCCGCCGTTCACAGATAACGTGCTCTAGCATTGGCAAACTCCTGTCGGTAGTGAGACATGCACAGGATATCCAGCGAGCTGCCCAGCTACGGATACCCCCAGTCCCCAGGAGTATGTAACTGCTCTTTTGGGAAAATCAAGTATAATTTATCTAGTACATAGGTACGGTACAGGGGTATTTTTGTTTTGCTGGCAAGGAGTTAGAGGGATATCCTGAAAAGGGGTACACGAAAAAAGTGAGACAGAAGGGGGGACATATGGAACGGGTACAGGTGAAGGCCGAAATACCACGGGAGTTGCGCCGCCAGTTTGCGGTGTTACTGGCGGCCCGGGAACAATCCTTTGCGGGATGGTTACGGGATCATATGCAAGCCACCCTGTCTGAAGCCGAACGCCGGCGGAAGCTTAGCGCCGGGTCTGGTCCCGCTGCTCCTGACGCAGGGCCTGGAGGTCCCTAAGGGTCTCTGTCACACATTCTACGACCCTTCCAGGGCCGTGTTTCTGGGCCTCAGAGAAGGTTTCCATGGTAATATAGCCACTGACCTGCTCACCCTTTACCACGCCTTCTACATGCATGGCATGGGTGCCACCAGAGCCCTGTTTTTCGATTTTGCTGATGTGGACCTTGTCGTCTGCCATCGTCTGTCCCCTTCTTGCACTATACGTCCTTCATAAGGCAACAAAAACACCCGTGATATTTTCCTACTCGCCAAACCCCGGAGCATTTTCCAGTTCAATCGCCAAGTTATTGATATCCTGTGGACTGGCGTCTTTCACCCCCAACCTGTCAAGGAATTTACCCATAGCCTCTCCCGCCTCTGATTTTTGTGCCCCACCAAGGAAAGGTGCCAGGGCGCCAGCAATACCCGTAGCTTGCAGCAAGCGGTTACGGTCAGAGGTTGGCATACGGGCAAACCAGTCTCCCAGGGCCCCGCTGACGCGTTTCAGCTCGGGCTCATGCTGCAAGGCCGACTGCACAATCAAGTGACGCAGGGGCAAGGCAACCTGGGCCGCATCCTCGCCCCGCTGCGGGTTGAGCAGTTTGGCCCCAATCCACATCGCTGCCTGCATTTCTGAGGGCTTCACTCCGAGTTGTTCCGCCATGAGCCTGGTCCACTCCGCCGCAAAACGGTAGTCATTCGTACTGGGTTTCTTCGACAACCCAAAAAGCCGACTATGCCAGGTATCGACGGTCACCGGATCCGGGTTGCCCAGGATATTGGCGGCAAACCGGGAAACCTTCATGCCGGAGAGCTGGTCCCTCGGATCATGCAAGATGGCTCGCATCGTGTTGGGCTTGTCGGCGGGCAGCATGCCAGGAATAAAGGGGTCGCCTGTTGCCTTGTATTGCGCATAGACTTTGAGCGCCTGGTCTAAGTTTTGCTGAAGACGTTTATTCGGGGAATTGGCGGCCACAATACGAATAAAGAGGTCACCATCACTGCCAAAAATATCCCAGATGGTCTGCCGGGCATTCACGTACCAATCTTTCGTGCCCTTCCCTGTCTCAAAAAGCTGGAGCAAATCCGCACTCGACGGCAACCCCTCGACATCGGGCAACCCCTTAATCCCCTGAATACTGGCTTTCGCCTGCATGCTCTTGAGCAGTTCAACCGCCTGCTTATACGCCTGGACTTTCTCAGCCCTGGTTAACCCGGCCGTCATCTCCGGGGCTTCGAGCATAAACCCCCGCTGTAGCGGCTTATCGGCGCCCCGGTAGGCCAAATACGCTGCCCCCCGGGCCGGACCCGTCCCCCCGCCCGGGCCACCCCATACTAACGGTTCCTCCTCAAAGGGCAGCTCCACCGGCGGAAGTGGTTTGCCCTTCGGCCAGGGCTGCGGGTCCGGAAGCGGTACACTGCCCCGCTCCCCCAACCCCCCCCCCAGCATACCCCCCAGGCGTGGCGCCGGACTGCCGGCAGTTTCTAACAAGTTTTTCACACCCCGCATCGCCCCAGGGCCAACCATGAAAGCCAGTTGTGACACCGGGTCCGCAATATCCCCAAAGGGGATCGGCTGGATGGTCTCCTCCTGAATCCAGGACGGCCGCAACCCTTCCGGCGAGGGGTGCACATTCACTCCACCCACCGGCTTATTCTGCATCCAGGTTTGCCAGTAACGTGACAGTGCTTCGAGTGTCGCGTTATCGTCAGCCATTACTGCCCCCCCTGTGTCACGACAGGGCTAGCTTCTTGCCCTGTCCGGTAAGCGGGCCCCTGGCCCTTCAGCCATTCTTCAAACAGTTCCAGATGCTCCCAGGGATTAGGCTGGTTGGCCTGGTTAAAGACGGTATTTTGCACGTCGGCCCAGGGCTGGTAGTATTCCGAGCCCAGGAGGGTCCGCATCACCGCATGCTGGGCCTCTGGTGTCAGCGGTCTCCGACTCTGCGCCGCCAGGTAATGGAGGAGTTCATGCGCCAAGGTCCCCTGAATGTCTGCTGGGCTGCGGTCTGGGCGGTAAAGAATTTCCTTGCCGATGACATCATAGACCCCAGCAGCCTTAATCCGGTCCAGGGTCTCAGCATCCGGGGTCAGCATGACCGTAGGGTCTGCCTGCGCTGCCGCCCTGAGAATCTGGCCGTAGACCCCGGCCAGATAGTTCGAGCTCGGGGCACTCGCCATGTGTTCCAGGGTTGGCAGAAGTTCTGGGCGTGCCGCTACTCCGGCTTCGGCTTCCCGGGGCGACAGCAGACTACGGAGATACCGCCCGGCCGCCTGAAGCAAGTCGGTCTCGGCCATTACTTCCGCCCTCCGCCCTTCTGCCCCTGCTTGGCTTGCGCTGCAGCAGCCATTTCTTGATGCAGCCGCTGCGCAATCTCTTGACCCCGGGGAAATTCTAAGATACGGTACAGGTCCTCGACCGGCATCGCCCCCGCTTTCCTGAGCCCAATCGCTAACCGCTTAATCATCGACTTCGATTGCACCGTAAAGCTATTGGGATCAACGTGCACCGCATACTTATCGGCATTGTTCAGGGGCTGCCACATGAGGGGCTGCCACTGTTCTTCGAGAAAGTACGGGATCAGCCGGGGCGTGGTGTAGAAATCCGCCATGGTGGCAAAAATCTTCTCGACTAACCTGACCGTCGCCTGCTGCAGAAAGCGGCCCCGCAGCCGGGTCAGCCCCATGCCCTGGGAAATTTCCGTCTCGGTGAGATCGGCACTCCGGTTGCCCGGTTGTGCGACCCCCTGTCTGGCGCCCGCTTGCCCCATTTGCCGAGCCATCTCTTGCCGGTAGCGGGCCCCGGCTTGCACAAGGTCCGGCGGGAGTGGGGGCGGGGTATGGAATTCGACCCGACTCCCCGGGGTGACCAGTTGTACGGTCCCGGGGACATCGGCAAACGTTCTGGGGTCGATCCCGGAATTGGCATCCGCGACTACCACCGCTTTTTGCAGTCTCAGCATGTTTTCCAGGGTCAGACTTTCGGCTTTATCGGCCGCCCGCTGCAGCTCCATGAGGTCCTGCACCAGGCTGGCCCTGGGCCAGAAGCGATGCAGACTGGGCTGGAGAACCATGCGCAGCACCGGGAAGCCGTCCCTATACGGGTTCGGACCATCATAGAGCACGACATCATGGGTGGTCTGAATAAGCCGCCCGTGGGGGTATTTATGCCGGGTGAGACGCCGTAAATGCTGCTGGCCGTCGGGGCTGCGCCAAGTACCAGGAACAATTTCAATGGTGGAGTCCTGCACGTAGCAGGAGTACACCGCTACCCGAGTATCGGAGCCCTGGGTGGGCACCGGGGCCGTAATGGGGTAGAGCGGGCTGGCCATCGGCATCCCCCTGGAGCCAATCTCTGAGCCCCCGGCCGCCAGCGGACCCGTGGTTAAGGGGCGGGCCGCATCGGGGCGGACCCGTGGTCCATGATCCGGCCACTTCAGACGCACCTCGTGCACGTCCATCACATCCCGGAGAATCACGTACCGCCACTGCATATCATCGACAGCGTAGGGATCCGGATAGACGCTATCGGGGGCCCGGGCTCGGATTTTGATATCCCCCTGCCCCCTGGCTGCCAGAGGGTCCCAGGACAGCTCAAAGAAGCCACACGGCCACACAGCGGCATCAGCCGCCACCTCCAGCAGGGTCATATCCACAAAGTTGCGCTGCCAATAGGCATGAATGGCCTGCTCAACCTGCTGGTCCCGTTTGCCACTGGTCGGATCAGCCGAGACATAGACTGTAGGCATCAGGTCTGTGAGGTCGGAGAGCTCATGCAAAATGAGGCGTTTCAGCTCATTGATGACGATAGGGGACTTATAGGACGGCAGGGTATCAGGCCAGTGCATACCCCAGTACGCTTGCTCGTTCGTTTCCCAGAGACGGGTGGACATCGAGCGGTCCCGCCCTTGCTGGGCATCAGCAAACAGTCCAGCAATCCACTGGCACAGTTGCGGCTCACCCGGGCGGGGTTCGGTCGAAACCATGCCGGAGGCTTGTTCCTGCGGGGTAGGCTGCAGGCCCTCCTGTTCACCGGGGGCCTGGTTACGGGGGAAGGCAATGACGTTACTGGATGCGGTAGCCATGGCTTAGCGCTCCTTCCCCCGCTGTCTCGCCTTGCGCTTCTTCATCCGCCTCGACCACTTCATGGCCGTCCCCGGTTTAAGTAGTCCCTCATTTTCGCCTATGTAGGCCCATCTACGCTGGCGCTCACTTACAGGATGTTCTTTTCCGCCCTTCAGTGGCATGGCTTACCCCTCCGGCCCGGTGGCATAATCCATAATGGCTATGGCCGCACGCTCCCAGGCTTGCTGGATATCTTCTGGCACGTCCCTCCATAACGGCATCGGATCACCCGCAAAGTTTTTCCAGCCCTGGTGATCGCCGTAGGCTTCATACCCCACTTCCCCATACGTCCGTTCACCCATGCCTACCCCCTCCCTGTCAGGACGCCAAACCCATCATCGCCCCCGGCAACAGGGATATCCCCCAACCCCTGCACGTTGTCATGTACATGCGAGGGCCGCCCCAGCCGTTGCCGTTCCCGGAAGACTTGGGCACACGGCCCGGAGCAGAACTCGTATTTCTTGTAGCTGTTGTTGCCAATCCCAATCTGGATCGGTGGCGCTTTCGGGGGCTGCGTGGTGTATTCAAACGGGCCGTTTAAACACCCCGCACAGTGATAGTGGTGCTGGTTGTAGGGCGTACAGCGGGGGCATTCGCAGTCGGAGCCAATCCGGTCAAAACGCTCCTGTCTGGGATCAAGCCGGGCCGGAGGGAGGAGCGAGCCGTCCGCACGCTCGGTCAGCATGCCGTAATGAATACCCTGGCGAATGAGGGTCATCAGTTGTTGCTCAAAGGCCGCCAGGTCCTGCTGGTTATCCGGAAGCACAGGCGCCGGTTTGGCTTCGGCCACTGAGCCCATATCCACACTCAGGTCCTGAACATTACTGCTTTTGGGGCCCCGCTCAGCCATAACTTACACCCCCTGTTCCCAGTTGCGCACCGCTGACACCATGTCACCGGCGGCCGTTGCCGTAAAATCCCCCCGCCGACAACGCACTTGAAAGGTATAGCCAAGCACACTCCCGTCCTGGGAGTTCGGCAGTGCAACCAGCTCCGGGTTGTGATCGCTACAGGTTTTGCAGCCCACGTCTGTTGGTGCTGAAGGCACGTCGAGCCTTACTGGGGGGATACGTCAGACATGCAAAGATGGAAGGACACTTACCGCACTACCGCACAACCCGGTACCTGGGGCCCGGGCCCGGGCCTACGCCAAACCCTCGACCCCGAGCGGGCTTGCCCGGGCCTGCGTCCATGGGACGGCCGAGTTTATCATTAGTCACCAGCCTGGTACAACCACAACGGTCACAGACAAAGGTCAGGCCGCCCTGCACTTCCCGCAGGAAGCGCATGGGCACACGCCCCCTGCCATGTTCCTGACACGGGGGACAGATAACAGTAATCGGCATACACGCACCTCCCTAACGGGAAACGCAACCTTTTCGGCTACGCACTCCTTCATCGGGCACCACTCGCCAACCGGCTAGCGCACCCTGGTGTCGGGCACCACCGGATAGTCGGCTGCCGCACCGATGTCCCGGATAGCACGCTCGCACCGGCTCACGCACTGCATTAACGGGCAGCACACAGTATACGACTGCGCGCACCATGTCTACGGGCACCACAAGCGATACGGCTGACGCACCCAACAGTCGGGCACCACTGACGGTTAGGCTACCGCACGACGGGGACGGGCACCACTGTAGACTCGGCTTCGGCTGACGCACCTCTGTGTTGGAGATAACCGGCCCAACGGCTCCGCACGCGCTACCCGGAAACCACGAAGAAAACGGCTGACGCACATATTGTACGGGCACCACTGTTACCTTGGCCGACGCACTCTTCTTACGGGTACCACTAGCAGAGCGGCTACGCACGCTTTTTTCGGGTATCACGTCCAAGACGGCTACGCACACCCCATCCGGGCAACACATAGTGACAGGCTACTCGGGCCGCCGAAACTCCTTGAATATCGCCTCATACCCCGCTGGCGGGACATAATGTCGATGCACCGTGGGGTCTTTGGCCAGAATAAACGGCAACGGGGGCAGCGTGCGGTAGTGCTCAAAGTGCGCCACTTCCCAGTAATGCGACAGAAACAGCTTCACGGCATACCGCCTGGCCCGCAGCTCTAACCGCCCGGCTGGCAGCTTGCCCTGCCCGTAAACCGACCGGGTGTCTTTGTCCTTAATGGCTTTGTTGGCCAGGGTTTTCTCCGCCTGCTCCTGAAATCTGCCGGCCTCGTTGCGCTCGACCTCCAAGGCTTTGCGGGCGGCATAGACATGACCGTAGGTGCACTTGGGGTGATTGTGGAATTTGCAAAACGAGTCCCCAATCTTCCAGCACAGCACCTTGAGTTGCGCATTCCAGGGCCGTTTCTCGCCCTTGCCCCACACCGCCGTCGGGTTTTGCCCGGCCAGACTCCACAGGGCACTCACGGTTGGGGTCCGGGTAATATCGATATAGGCCGCCAGCCCGGCCGCCAGCACCGGGCCAATCCCCGTAATCGACTTGGCCCACACCGACACGGCCTGCTGGTTGGTGGCAATGTCGAGGGCCCCAGCAATGAGCTTTTCCTGGCGCTGCACAAAACTCAGCATAAACGTCAGCCAGGCGTTAGGCTCCTGGAGGGCTTGCCGGAGCTGGTTAGCGGTCCGTTTACGCCCTTCCTGCGCCTGGTAGTAGAGGTCTACCAGGATACGCTGCTGCTGCGGGGAGAGGAGGCGGGCCGCTTCCCGGAGGTCTCGGGAGAGCCGCAGGGAGGCAATCCAGCCCTCCGGGGTGGCATCCACTTCGGGCTCAAGATCCCGCTCGATTTCGTAACACATGTCGAGGAGCTGATGCTTTTCTCCGGGGCCTAAGCTGGCAAACAGGGCTCGCAAGTCGGCCACCAGCGCCAAGACCTTCTTGCCCATGGTCGTTGCCCCCAAATCTCTCTGGGGTTCACGGCGTCGTTCACTCATGGCTTGCTCCTTTTTGGGTAACAGGCCGCACCCACAATACGGGCACCACACAAAAACCGGCTCACGCACCCTTCAACCGGGCAGCATTGCTATGTCGGCTGACGCACTAGTCGAGCGGACACCACGTTGCCGGAGGCTGACGCAATCCTTGT
>Ga0066903_100002987_pt1 | contig 13570 bp, 13 predicted proteins | sample PanSoiMetaGPlot1_FD_67491 | JGI IMG/M metagenome (GOLD analysis project Ga0066903, IMG submission 67491) | Tropical forest soil microbial communities from Panama analyzed to predict greenhouse gas emissions - Panama Soil - Plot 1 (version 2) | ecosystem: Environmental > Terrestrial > Soil >... | reverse complement strand
GGCAACAGGCCCAGGCCGGCGAGGATGCGCAGATCGAAGTGCAGCGGATCGAGCGCGCTCTTCACGATCTGCGCGTTGGGCGCCAGCATCGCGAAGCTCTCCTTGCGCTGGGCGCGGTGCAGGCGCAGGTACAGATCGATGTCGGCCTTGGCACCGACGCTCTCGAGGAAGCGCTGGATGATATCTGTTTCCATCACCGCAGAACGTGCGCGTAGGCGGCACGCGCCGCCTCGAGCTCGGCGAGCTCGACGTACTCGTCGGCGGCGTGCGCCTGGGCGACCGCGCCCGGTCCGAACACGACCGCGTCGATCCCGCGCTCTGACAACCGCGACGCCTCGGTCCAGTAGCCGAGATCGACCGCGTCGGTGAGGAGCGGACCCAGCAGCGGTTCGAAGCCGGCGATGTCGCGCGGCTGCAGCGGCGGGCTGGCGATCGCGACCGACCAGGCGATCGCGTGCGGCGACGTCGCGGCGCGCACGCGGCGCTCGGCCTCGCCCAGCAGGTCATCGACGCTGTCTCCCGGCGCCGGACGCAACGAGAGCGACAGCGTCGCGCGCGTCGGAACGACGTTGAACGCGATCCCGCCGTCCAGCGCCGCGACGTTCAGGTTGATGCCCGGGAACCCGGGCGGCCCCTTCGATCGAAATTCGACGCCCATGTCGTCGAGCGCGACGGCCGCGCGCGCCAGCACCGCGATCGGGTTCACCATCTCGTCGACGCGCGACGAGTGCCCACCCGTCGCCTCCAGCGTCACCGTCGCCGCGCCGATGCCGCGGTGGCGTACGCCGACCCGGCAGCTGGTCGGCTCGCAGACGATGGCGCGCTCGAGCCCGCGCGCGGCGGCGCTGTCGAGGAAGGCGCGGATGCAGCAGCCGCCGTGCTCCTCGTCGCCCGAGAACAGCACGCCGACCGGCCGCGTGACCGGGCCGGCGGCCAGCGCCTCCAGGATCGCCGCGATCGCGCCCTTGATGTCGGACGTCCCCAGCCCGTAAAGCCGATCGCCGCGCCGCACGAGCAGGTGGGGCGGCGAGGTGTACCCCTCGTTGGCGGGGACGGTGTCGACGTGGGCGTTCAGCAACACGCGCGGATCACCGCTGCCGAAGCGGGCATAGACGTAGGCGTGCTCGCCGACGACGGCCTCCTCGACCGACGCGGCGCCGAGCGCGCGCAGCTCGCCGCCCAGCCGCTGCACCAGCGGCCGTTCGTCCCCGTCGGGGTTGCGCGTGTCGAACGAGACCAGCTCGGCGAGGCGCTCGACGAGCCGGTCGGTGGTTGCCACGGACAGGGTTATACAATGTCCGCGGTCCGTGTCGCCCGCCGCCGTCGCCGCCCTCGCGTTCGTCCTCTCCCAGGCGCGCGCCGTCAACCCCAACGTCCTGCCCGCGCGGCCCCACATCGTCGCGACCCGGACCACGCAACCCCCCGTCATCGACGGCCGGCTTGATGACCCGGTCTGGGCCGCCGCCGTTCCGTCGGACGCCTTCGTCCAGCATTTCCCCGACGAGGGCGCGCCGCCCAGCGAGCGCACGTCGATGCGCGTGCTCTACGACGACCGGAACCTGTACATCGCGGTCGACGCCGAGCAGTTGAACGCGCCGATCGTCAAACGGCTGGCGCGGCGCGATTCGCAGATTCCGTCCGACGGCGTCTGGATCGACATCGACAGCCGGCGAACGGGCGTGGGTGCCTTTCACTTCGCGGTCAACGCGGCGGGCATGCTGTCCGACGGCATCCACTTCGATGACACGAACTACACCAGCGACTGGGACGCCGTCTGGGAAGCGAAGGTGGCCGATACCGACCACGGCTACTCGATCGAGTTCCGGATCCCGCTCGCCGTGCTTCGCTTCTCCGCTCTGCCCGTGCAGGACTGGGGCTTCCAGGTGCGGCGCTTCATCGACGCGCGCCAAGAGACCGACGACTGGGCGTTCTACCCGCGCAGCGCCGCCACCTACGTGCCGCTGTTCGGCCGCCTGGACGGGCTTCGTGATCTGCAGCCGCGCCATCCCGTCGAGGTGCGGCCGTTCGTGCTCGGGCGCGTCGACCACAGCGCCGCCGACGTCGACACGACGCTGAACCACGGCTGGTCGGCGGGCGGATCGGCCGGGCTGGACGCGCGGGTGCACGTCACCAACGAGCTGACGCTGGACCTGGCGCTGAACCCGGACTTCGGCCAGGTCGAGGCCGACACCGTCGTGCTGAACCTGTCGACGTACGAGACGTTCTTCCCCGAGAAGCGCCCCTTCTTCCTCGAAGGGATCGACACGTTCGCGACCCCGCGGCCCCTCCTCTACACGCGACGCATCGGGCGCCAGCCGGCGTCGCCCACGCTGGGCGTGTACCAGCAGCTGGTCGCGCAGCCGGAGCCGTCGCCGCTGTACGGCGCCGCCAAGCTGGTCGGCACGATCGGCGCGCGCACCACGGTCGGCCTGATCTCGGCGCTGACCGGCCCCAACGACATCGAGATCCTCGACATGACGACCGGTGCGCGGATGCCGGTGCGGCTGGATCCCTGGACGGCGTTCAACGTCGTTCGCGTCAAGCGCAAGCTCGCCGCCAACGCCGAGGTGGGCGTGCTCGCCACCGCGGCCAACCGGATCGAGACGCCGCTGGCCGTCGGCGCGAGCTGCCCTATCACCGGCCTGCCGCCCGGCCCCGACGGCCGCTGCACGAACGACGCCTACGTCTTCAGCACGGATGGCCGCTGGCGATCGGGCCTGGGCACGTACGCGGTCGCGTGGCAGGCCGTCGGCAGCACGATCCAGAACGGTCCCGACCGCCCCGAGCCCGACGGCAAGCCGATCCAGCCCGGCACGTTCGCGCCCGGCGCGTCGTTGTACGTCGGCAAGGACGGCGGCGCGCACTGGCTCTGGAACGCATGGCAGCACCTGGCCGGCAAGACGCTGGAGTTCAACGACCTCGGCTACCTCGAGCGAAAGAACGATTACCAGGCCTACCTGTCGCTGTCGTACCGCACGCTCGATCCGTGGTGGTACACGCGCGAGACCTCGACCGCGTTGCAGGTCAACCTGCGCGAGACGCTGGACGGCCTCGATCTCTGGCGGGAGGTCCGGCTCGCGACGTCGGCGAACCTGACGAATTTCTGGGCGCTCTACTTCGACGTCCATGCCCGCGGCGCCTACTTCGACGACCGCGAGACCGGCGATGGGACCGCGCTGGAGCGCGCCGGGAGCGGCGGCATCACGGCCGCGGTCAGCTCGGACCCGCGCCTGCCGCTGACCGCTTATCTGGCGTCCAGCTTCGACGCGAAACGCGGCGGTGGCATCAACACCGGCGTCAACGCGCAGATCGCGCTGCGCGCTTTCTCGCGCCTCGAGCTCGCGCTCTTGCCGACGGGCGGCTACGAGACCGGTTCACCCCGTTACGTCTCGAAGGGTGCCGTCGCGGCGGGGGCGCCCGTACCTTACCTGTTCGGCACCCAGAACGCGGCCAGCGTCGGCGCCACGCTGCGCGCCGCCTTCACCTTCACGCCGGAGCTGTCCCTGCAGTGGTACACGCAGCTGTTCCTCACGCGCGTGCGCTACGGCCCCTACTTCATGATCACGCAGCCCGCTGGCGGACGCATCCACCTCGCCGACTTGACCACGCCCGCTGCCGGCATGGCAGACACCGAGAGCGCGACGTTGAACGTCAACGTCGTCCTGCGCTGGGAATATCGCCTCGGCTCGACGCTGTTCCTCGTCTACACGCGCGCCCAGAATCCGACTCTGGTCCCGTCGCCGGACGGCGCGTCGTTCCAGCTGCAGCCGGTGCTTCAGGGGCGCGCGGCCGACAACGTCGTGATGCTCAAGCTCGCCTACTGGTTCGGCTGAACCACGGCTGCCGCTGGCGCGGATTTGCGCGGCGGCCACACCGAAACCGCCTCACGGCCGTGCCGCGGCGCCCCTTTTCGCGCGGGGATTGCGGGGTTCGCGGCGCGGCGTGACCTGGCACCCGGGCTGCAATCTCCCGGCACGTCGCATTTGCGACCAACCATCGAAACCGGAGGATTCCAAATGATTCGCAACACGATGATCGGCCTGTCGCTCTTCGCCCTCATGACCGGCTCGGCTCTGGCGGCGACGCCGGCCAGCAAGCACGTCAGCAAGCCCCGCACGGTCGCGGCGGCCCCCGCTGGCGATGCGGCCAAGGAGCCGGCGAAAGCCGACGCCCCGAAGACCGAGAAGAAGGGCGGCAAGAAGGGTGGCAAGAAGGACAAGGGCGCGGACAAGGGTGGCGACGCGGCGAAGACCGAGATGAAGAGCGCTCCCGAACCGACCAAGTAATTCGGTTCGACGTTCGACATTCAGGAAGATGGACGAGGCCGGCATGGTTGCCGGCCTCGTCTATTTGCGTTGTGCGCTGACACCGATCGCGCGCCGCGAACGAAGTGTCGCAGCGCACAGCTACGCGTGTGAAAGAGAATCTTTTCTTGTGCGTTTTCGGCGGCGGGGCGACGCTGACGGCATGTGGAGCGGGCGTTTGGTCCTGGTGATCGCCCTGGCGGCGATCGGTTGCGGCGGATCCTCGGCGAAACCGGACGGTGGCGGCACCGCCGGCAGCGGCGGCACCGCCGGCGGCGGCGGCGGGAGCGGCGGCGGCGCCGGCAGCGGGGCGTGCGGCACGGTCGAACCGTGCGGCGGCGCCATCGTGGGGACCTGGAACCTGACCGCCGAATGCGTCAACTCGATCGCGCTGGCGCCGCTGACGCAGGCGATCTGCGCGCAGGCCACCATCACGGCCATCAACGTCGGTCTTTCAGGGACGGCGACGTTCGCCGCGGACCTGACCTACAGCTTCTCGCAGAACGTGACGGTGATGGTGACGTGGGACGTGCCGTCCTCCTGCCTGACCGGGGAGACCTGCGATTACTTCGCCAGCATGTTCGAGCCCCAGCTGCCCGCCGGAACGACGTTCACCTGCACCGGATCGACCAGCTGCACCTGCACAGAGGCCGCCGCCGGCGCGCAGAACGACAACGGAACCTACGCCGCCACCGGATCGAGCCTGAGCGTCACCAGCGCGGTGAGCGGCATGACCGCGAATGGCGGCTACTGCGTCCAGGGTTCGACGCTGCACCTCATCACGCCCGACGCGACGATGAACATGGGGCCGATGGGCCAGGCGACGATCGACAAGGACGTCGTCGGACAGCGGCAGTAGCCCGGGCGGCGCCGGCCGTCACGGGGCGGCGGCGCCGCGCCGGCGCCGGTTGAAGAACGCGGTCAGCTCGGGCCACGAGCGCCGCACCTTGGCGGCCAGCACGGCGAGCGCGAGCGCCCAGGCGACCCAGATGAGGGCCGGCCAGTGCCGGAAGATCAGGCGCGTCGAGCTCGACGGTGTCAGCAGCTCGGGCAGGCCGTGGCGCCGCGACAGCGCGAGGACGTCGTTCAGCACGGCGACGGTCGCGTGCACGAGGAAGCCGGCATAGATGCTGCGCGTGCGCATCGCCAGCGATCCCAGCACCACGCCCGCGATCACGGCCGCCATCGCCTCGTGGTACGGCTTGCCGTAGTGGATCATGCAGTACGGCACGACCATCGACCAGATCGCGCCCGAGCCGAACGTGCGCATCGCGCGCAGCCAGAACCCGCGGAAGAAGATCTCGAGCGTGAAGAACTGCGCCAGGTAGATGAATTCCCAGACGAGAAAGTCGAGCCACGACCGCCCGGCCATCTTGTACATCGGGTAGTAGTCGGCGAAGTCTGGCTGCCGGCTGACCAGCATCAGCACCGGCACCATCACCACCACGCACAGCGCGTAGATCCAGGCGTGCGCGCGAAAGCCGCGCCCACGCAGCCCGAAGTCGAGCAGGCTGTCGCGCCGGAAGAAGATCGGCCAGACCGCGAGCGGCAAGAGGTAACCGCCGACGCGCGTCACCCCCCACCAGGCGCGCATGTAAAGCTCGTCGTAGAGGCGCGGATTGAAGATCGATCCGGGGTGCGTGCGCGCGTGGCGATCGACGAAGCTGGCGATGCCGCGCATGTAGAAGTCGGGACGCCCGTAGTACTCCTGGAAGGTCAGGATGAACGCGACCAGGGTCAGCGCGACCATCGGGCGGTAGTCGATCTCGCCGCGCGCCGCCAGATCGCGCCGCAGCGCCATCCCTTCGGCGTCCAGTTCGCGCCAGGTCCTGCGGAAGAACAGCCAGACGAACGGCGCGGCGACGATCCAGAGCAGGACCGAAATCGCGATCTTGACCGCGGGGATCTCGAGCCACTTCATCTTCGTTGGTCTTTGGGCTCAGTGTCCTGCCACTCGCGGCGGAATCGATAATATATTGCCCGCGTGGCTGGAGACGAGGACAAGACGGACGCCGCGGCCGGCGGCGGCGCCAAGAAGAGCAAGCTGGCCAAGTTCTTTCAGGAGTACCACGGGCCGCTGTCGACGTTGTTCTTGGGGCTGGCGGGCCTGATCGCGACGTCGATCTGGCAGTTCCGGCAATCGGTGACCGCCGCCGAACAGGCGAAGTCCGACCAGGCGATCGCCCGCACCAAGGCCGAGAACGACTGGCGCATCGCACGCGCCGAGATCCTGTCCAAGAACCTCAATGTGCTGTCGACGACGGGGCCGAACACCGCCGACCAGCGCTTCGGCGTGCTGCTGTCGCTGACCCGCGGGGCGATCCTGGACCCGGAGCTGGCGGTTTCGTACGCGCTCGAGCTTGGCAAGGACAACGCCAGCTACATGCGCGCCGTGCTCGAGGCGACGTCGGAGAAGAACTACGGGCAGCTGGCTCAGGCGTTCAAGATGACGTGCATGCAACGATTCGGCGTCGAGAAGGCCGCCGAGATCTGCAAGGACGATGCGCTGGCCGAACGATCCGACGCCATCGCGCAGGTGTTCCAGGACGAGCTGGAGGCGGTCACCACGGCCAACCAGCCCGCGGCCGCCGGACCGCTGTCGATCTTGAAAGACGAACGCGAGGTGCAGGCCTTCCCGGGCAAGATGGCCTGGCTGTTCGAACCGTATCTGCAGGATCTCTACGAACGGCGGCAGTGGCAGGAGATCGACCGCTTCGAGAAATTTTCGACCGGCGCCCGGGCGGTCGCGGCGCTGGTGCTCGCGACCGCGCGCACGGGCGAATTGGTCAGCGCCAGCGAGAGCGCCGAGCTGGACCGGTTTCACGCCGACCGGCGCAAGTGGCTGGCCGGCTACCTGCTGGGGCACGGCTGCGATCCCGACTGCCGCGGCAAGCTGGTCGACGTGATGATCTCGTCGTACGGCGAGGCGGAAGGCGACTACGACGATGCTTTGAAGCGCCTCCTGCGCCAGCCGCACACCGAAGCCGCGCCGACGTTCGGGCACCTTCACGCGCGCCTTCTCTGGTGCCAGGTCGACGGCGACGACCTGGCGTCGTTCCGCGATCGCGTGCTGGTCCCTTCGCTGACGGATGCGATCGGCGCGTCCAAGCAGGATCCGACGTTGATCGAGGATCTGGTCGGCCTCATCGCGCTGGTCCCGGAACCAGCCGCCACGGACGCCAAGGCCCAGGACGCCTGGAAGAAGATGATGGCGGCGCTGCCGAAGGGCGGCGAACGCGCGCAGAAGACGCTGGCCACGCGCCGCGCCGCCTCGGCGCGCGAGCGCACCAACCCGCCGCCCATGATCAAGAAGGTGAACTTCTGCAACGCCGCCGCGGCCGCGTTCCCGAACTCGGCGATCGAACCGCAATGAGCGCGCCCGGCGGCCGCACGCTGCTGGACATGAACCGCTACCAGTGGACCGTGCTGTTCGCGGCCTGGCTGGGCTGGGGGTTCGACGTGTTCGACGGCCTGCTGTTCAACTTCGTCGCGCCCAACTGCGTTCCGACGCTGCTTGGTTTGCCCCTCGGAACGGCTGCGGCCAAGGCGGCGACACTGAAGTGGGGCGGCATCCTGACGTCGATGCTGCTGCTCGGCTGGTCGGCGGGCGGAATCCTGTTCGGGCGCATCGCCGATCGCATCGGGCGGAAGCGGACGCTGCTCTTGACGATGCTGCTCTACGCGCTCGGCACCGCGGCCTGCGCGGGCGCGGTCAACATCTGGATGCTGATGGCGTTCCGGGTCGTGGCCAGCCTCGGCATCGGCGGCGAATGGGCGGCCGGCGCGGCGATGGTCGCCGAGGTCGTCCCCGAAAAGCGGCGCGTCGAGGCGGGCGCGCTGCTCTACACCTCGGCGCCGATGGGTCTGTTCCTCGCCACGTTCGCCAACTCTCAGATCACCGGCGGCTTCCTGCGGGGCTCTCCGGAGACGTCCTGGCGGTTCCTTTTCCTGTGCGGCCTGATCCCGGCCGCGGTCGCGTTCGTGGTTCGCACCTTCGTGCAAGAGCCGGAGCGCTGGAACGAGGCGAACGCGTCCCACACGCACCCGCGCATCGCGGAGCTGTTCACACCCGAGCATCGGCACGCAACGCTGGGCGGCTTCGCGATGGCGGTGATCGCGCTGATCACCTGGTGGAGCGTCAACGCGTTCATAACGATCGTCGCGAACGGCCTGGCGCACGAGGCCGCCGCGGCGAGCAGGTTGGATCCCGCCGCGACGTCGACGCTGGTCACGTCCTGGATAAACCGCGCCAACTACTGGTTCAACCTGGGCGGCCTGGTCGGAACGCTGCTGACCATACCCGCCGCGAAGGTGATGGGCCGGCGCCCGATGTTCGCGATCTACTACGCGCTCTCGGCGGCGGCCGTGATGGTGTCGTTCGGGCTCGACCTGCCGCCGGAGACGCGCCTCACCATGTACGTCTTCATCGGCCTGACGGTGTTCGGCGTGTTCGGCAGCTTCACTTACTACCTGCCCGAGCTGTTTCCGACGCGCCTGCGCGGGACGGGCGCCGGCTTCTGCTACAACGTCGGGCGCATCATCGCCGCGCCGGGCCCGTTCCTCGTCGGAACGATCGCCGCGCGCGGCCAGAACGCGCTCGCGAGCGCGCTGCACCTGCTGTTCTTCGTCGGCTTCGTGCCGCTGCTCGGCGTCGTACTGGTGCCGTTCTCGGTCGAGACGAAGAACCGCGTGCTGGCGTAGCGCGCGGCCCTTCCGAGCGTTAGCCCTTGCTGACCATGTACTTCAACAGGTCGACGCAGCGGTGGCTGTAGCCCCACTCGTTGTCGTACCAGGAGACCAGCTTGAAGAAGTTCGAGTTCAGCTCGATCGAGCTGCCCGAGTCGTAGATGCTCGAGCGCTCGTCGTGGATGAAGTCGCTCGACACCAGCTCCTCCTCCGTGTAGCCGAGGATGCCCTTGAGGTAGCCCTCGCTGGCCGCCTTCATCGCCGCCGAGATCTCCTTGAGGCTGGTCGACTTCGTCGTCTTGAACGTCAGGTCGACGACCGACACCGTCGGGGTCGGCACGCGGAACGCCATCCCGGTCAGCTTGCCCTTCACCTCGGGCAGCACCAGCGCGACCGCCTTGGCCGCGCCCGTCGTCGACGGGATGATGTTGATGGCCGCCGAGCGACCGCCCTTCCAATCCTTCCGCGACGGGCCGTCGACGGTCTTCTGCGTCGCCGTGTAGCTGTGGACGGTCGTCATCAGACCTTCGGCGAGACCGAAGCCCTCCTTCAGCACGACGTAGACGATCGGCGCGAGGCAGTTGGTCGTGCAGCTCGCGTTCGAGACGATGCTGTGCTTGCCCGCGTCGTACTTCTCGTGGTTGACGCCCATGACGATGGTGATGTCCTCGCCCTTCGCGGGCGCGGAGATGATCACCTTCTTGGCGCCGGCGGCGAGGTGGCCCTTGGACTTCTCGGCGTCGGTGAAGAGGCCGGTCGATTCGATGACGTAGTCGACGCCCAGCTTCTTCCACGGCAGCTCGGCCGGCGACTTGGCGCTGACGACCGCGATCTCCTGGCCGTCGACGACCAGCACGTCGTCGGCTTCCTTGTCGGTGCCGGATTTCTTCGAGGCGACCTTGCCGCCGAACTGCTGCTGCGTCGAATCGTACTTCAGGAGGTAGGCGAGGTTGTCGGCCGGCACGATGTCGCCGACCGCGACGACCTCGACGTCCTTGCCGAAAAGACCCTGCTCGTGGAGGGCGCGAAAGAAGAGGCGGCCGATCCGCCCGAAACCGTTGATCGCGATCCTGGTGCTCATTTCAAATCTCCGTTCCGTTCTGATGTTTGCAGGGGCGCACTCTATATGACCCGCCCGACGGCGCCAAGCAAAGGGATGGGACATACTGCGGGCAGTGGACGACGCGCTGCAGATCCCCTCGTTCCAGGAGTGGGTCACCTACTGCTTCACGGATCCGGTCCCGAAGATCCCGTGGGAGGACGACCCGCCGCCCGAGACCATGGTGCGTTATCTGGTGCAGCTCTTCGAGGCGCCGCGCGTCGCGACCGCCGGCCTGTCCGACGAGCGGATCGGCAAGGGGCTCTGGCACATCTGCGGCTACGACGGCTACCTCAAGTCCGCTCGCGACGACGACGTTCCACACGATCTGCAGATCCGATGCATCGAGTCCCTCAAGGTCCTGTACCGCGATCTGTTCGCCGTGCGGTGTGGACCGCTCCTGCAGCACCTCCTTACGCCAGACGATCCTGTTAAGGGGACGGCCCTGGACACCATCTGCTACATGCTCTTCGATCTAAGCCAGATCGAGGGCGCGACGACGACCATCGGCGAGGAGCACCTCGTCGATCCGATCTTCGACGTCCTCGAATACGCCCTCGGCCTCGACTCCGTCGCCTGCCAGGAGAGCGCCCTTCACGGCCTGGGACACCTCTGGCTGTTCCACTCGAAGCGCGTGCCACCGATCGTCGATCGCTACCTCGCGGCGCATCCCGATCTCGATGAACGGCTGCGCAGCTACGCCGGTGCCGCGCGCGTCGGCGTCGTGCGCTAGCGCGCCGCGGACCGGCGCAGCAACACCAGCGTCGCGCCGGCGCCGCCGTCGGCCGGGCGCGCCGACGCGAACGCCATGACGCCGCAGCGCTCGGCGGCGGCGCTGGCCAACCAATCCCAGACGGCGGGGCGCAGCACCGGCCCGGCGGCGTCGGACCCGCGGCCGCGCCCGTGAATCACCAGCAGGCAGCGCGCGCCGCGCGCGCCGGCGACGAATTTTTCCAGGTCGCGCAGGGCGGCGTCGCGCGCCCGCCCGTGGAGGTCCAGCCGCCCTTCGATCGGATGCGCCCCACCGCGTAGCTCGCGCACCAGCTTGGCCGCGACGTCACGAGCGCGCCCGATGATCGAATCGCCGGTCTGTTCGACGATGCATGGCGACGCGGTGACTCCGCGCGCCGGCTTGCGCCGCGACGGCGCCGGTGCCGGGGCGCCCGCCACCCGTTCATGCCCGCGCGCCAGCGGACGCGCGCCGCGCATCGCCTCGACGAACGCATCCTCGTCGTCGTCGCCGCCACCGCCGGTCGGCGACATCGCGCCCGCTACAGCTTGCGGAACGCGTCGATCACCTGACTGGTGACCTTGCCGTTCGGATCACGGCGGCCTCGATCGAGCACGCCCAGCAGCGTCAGCTTGGTCTGGAACGCGACGCCCGTGTTCACGTTCTCCTTCCCCCACTGTTCCAGCATCGCGCTCTTGCCGCGGCTGAGCGAATCCTGATCGTGGTATTCGCAGACGAGCGCGTCGACCGTCTTCACGCGCCCCTGCTCGCAGTAGGCGGCGCCGTAGGGGACCGGCGTGATGGCGGCAAATCCTTCCGGGCTCAGGCCCGCGCCCTGCCAGGCCTTGATCGCCGCGTCGGCGTGCGGTGTGCCGTCGACGTGCTGGGGCGCGCCGGGACCGGCGGGCGCCGCGCCCCCGCCCGCCGCCGTGCCGGCCTTCTTGCTGCACGCGCCCGCGAACCCGACGCCCGCGATCGCCGCGACGGCGACCGCCGCCAGCCCGCGCCGGCCCGAAACGATCCGTCGCGCCCCGATCATCTGCGCCACCCGCCGGGGCCGTGCTTCTGCTGCTGCGGAGGCGTCCCCGGACCGCCGTGCCAGGCGCCGCCGGCCGGCGCCGACGCATGCGCGGGCGCCGCCGGACCACGCCAGCCGTTTCCGTGCGCGGCCGGCGGCGGTCCACCGGGACCGCCGTGCCAGCCGCCGCCGTGCGCCGGCGGCGGGCCGCCGCGCCAGCCCTCGTGCCGTCCATGGTCGTGGTCCTCGCCCTGGTCGTTCTCCCAGCGTCCGTGTTTGTACCAACCGTTGTGCCGACCGTTGTCGTGACGTTCGTAGACCGGACCGCCGACGACCGGACCGCCGACGACCACCGGGGGCCCGCCCACGCCGACACCGACGCCGACCTGCACGACGGGCGGCGGCGGCGCCGCGACGTAGACCCCCGCCGAAACCACCGGCGCGCCGACCACGGCGTGCGCCGCGAAGCCCGGCCCGCCCGCGATGATCTCGCCGCGGAACGCGGGCGGCGCGACCGTCACGTCGACGACGGGCCGCGTGTAGACGACCGGCGCGTAGGCGTCGTTGATCGCGACGTAGCGCGGGCGATCGCTGTAGTAGGCCGGATCGTAGTTGCCGACGTACCAGTACGCGCCGCCCTTCATCTCGAACTGCGCCTGCGGCGGCGGCTGGTACCAGTGGTAGTGCGGGCCGCGCAGGTAGCAGTACGTCGGCGTGCCGAAGTTGACCTCGGCGTCCGCGATCGGATGCGGACCGTAATACGAGTAGCGAGGCCCGTCGTAATCGTACGGCGCCGGATCGCCAACGAAGTAGTTCTGCCCGTCCATCTGGCGATAGAGGCGCGGATCCGACGGCTCGTAATCGTGAAAGTGAGGGACGTCGATGTAACAGAAACCGTGTCCGATCTTTTTCGGTATCGGATGCTTCGATACATATCGCACAGGGTGCGCGGCTGCCGCAGTTGTCACACCTAACAGCGCCAGGACAAATGCGGAAAGAACAACGGTTCTGCGCATCGCATCTCCTTCGTAACGAGTCTCGATCATACGCGAAAGGCCCCGAAGGGATACGTACAAATCCCCTAGGTGCGTGCGCAATCACATCAAACGAGCGCGACCTCGCAGAAAACGTCTTGATTAATCACGCCCGATTTTGCACGGTAGGGATTCACGGTTCGCAGCAGCGAACGCATCCGCAACGGCACGAGGAGGGGGAGCATGGCGCAAAAGACGGTCTTGTTGGCTGAAGATGATCTCGAGATTCGGGACATCCTCCAGGACTTGCTGGAAGCAGAAGGGTACGACGTCGTTCCGGCCAGCCACGGCCGCCAAGCGCTCGAGTTCCTGCAAGGCGCACGGGGAGAGAAGCTTCCCGACCTCGTCGTGCTGGACCTGATGATGCCGCTCGTCGACGGTCACCAGGTGTTGGACAAGATGAAGAGCGATCCGGTGCTCGCGCCGATTCCGGTCGTCGTGCTGAGCGCGGTCGCGCGCGAACGTCCGATCGGCGCCGCGGCGTTCCTGCGCAAGCCGATCCCGCTGCAGAAATTCTTCGACACCATCAAGGGCTTCGTCGAGGCGGGCATGCCCCGCCCGGCCGCGGTCTAGTCCGCACCCCGAAACTTTAACGGGTTCTAAGCGGTGCGGCGCCTGTCGCTCCGACCGAGAGCGTGGTCGTGTACGTGGACGTGGACGTCGTCGTAGACGCAAACGTAGCCGTAGTCCAGGTCCACG
>Ga0066903_100002986_pt1 | contig 13571 bp, 9 predicted proteins | sample PanSoiMetaGPlot1_FD_67491 | JGI IMG/M metagenome (GOLD analysis project Ga0066903, IMG submission 67491) | Tropical forest soil microbial communities from Panama analyzed to predict greenhouse gas emissions - Panama Soil - Plot 1 (version 2) | ecosystem: Environmental > Terrestrial > Soil >... | reverse complement strand
CACGGAGGAAACTATGCAGGGTGGCGATATTGGGATGAGACAGCTTTGCCAATGTGACGGCCTCGGCTCGGAACCGTTCGACTATATGGGGCTGGCGGGCAAGCTCGGGCCTCAGCGCCTTGATGGCCACCTCGCGTTCGAGCATGGTGTCCACGCCTTTGTAGACGGCGCCCATGCCGCCCTCGCCGATCTTTTCCAGGATTTTGTAGTTGCCAATCACATTGCCAATCATCGGTTCACCCAACGGTCCGCTAAAAGTGGACCCCTTCACGCGCTACTTCACCGGCGAGCCCAAGCCGGGTTCAGCCGCCGGCACGATGGTGCGACTCGTCGAGCGTCCGAAGCGCTCAAGAGCTGCCCTCGCCCGCTCTACCGATAGCCTGCCATTAATCCAACGATCAAGTTTGCCTCTTCCTTACTGGTAGTTGCAGGCGCGAAGTTATAGTTCTTGCTCCTGCTTGGATCACCCACCTTAACATGGAAAGCATTATACTTGATCCCGACGAATCCGTTCAGCTTAGCCTCTTTGATGTCCAGACTGCTCGCTTCGAAAGTATGGGCCCCGTTGTCGGCCTTGAACGTAACCCCCTGTTTGGAGACAAAGAATGAGCCGGTACAGAAAGAGTTGAAGTTGCCATCGTGGTCGTGATAGACGCGGAACACGGCTCTGCCGCCTCGGTCGATTGCCGCTCGTGCGGCGGATGAGGCGGTCATTATGTTCCTGTTGCCGTATAGCTCTGCGTATTCCAACAGGGAGTACGCTGTCGGCCTACCCGGATTCAATTGTATCCCGCGCTGCAGCAGACTTATTCCATAGGCCCAGTTCCTGGCACCCAGCGCCGAAGTCGCCTGGTCTACCAATTCGTCATAGTCGGGGCCGGCGGGGGGCCTTATCGCGGGCCTGGAAGGTTCGGGCCTGGACATCGATTTTTCGGCAATGACACCGATCAAGGCACTCGAGCCGCCTGCGGATTTTATTCGCGTGGTGACCTGGGGCGTGAGCGTGAAGTCGACGCCTCGGACCTCGACGATCTTTTCGACGCGGGCAGAAGATACTCCGCTCTGAAGCAGGGTCACCACCTCGTTCTGTGAAAGAGGGGCGCCGGCCGGTACGTTGAAGTTACCGGTGTTACTTCTGTTATTGGAGGTTGCTGCGGGGCCCGCGGCTTCTGCGCGATAATTCGATTTGACCGACTCGATCAACTCAGGGCGTGCTCCGGCTTGCTGGAAATCTCTGACGTCTTCATCGTTCATCTGGAAGTTGACGCCTCGTTCCTGGACGCGTTCGATGAGCTCGCCGGTCGAAAGTCCATTCAGACGAATGGCTTCGAGCAATCCCTTTTTGCTGATCGGTTTTTTGGTTTGCAACGCGGAGGCAGCGGCCGGTACAGGCGCCAGAATCGCGATCACCAGGCACGCCGACTGCAAAGCTTGGGTTATGCGTCTCGCCATTCTTTAACCTCGAATGATGCTCGCCCTTCCTCAAATCCAGGGGATTGCAATCTCATCGTTCCTGCTTGCCCTTCCTCAAATCCAGCGGATTGCAATCTCAACCTTCCTGCTTGCCTACTTCACTGGTCCAGGGCCTTCTCTGCTGCTGCTCTCCGCCGCGCCCTATCCCTAGCATCGGCCTCTCTGCGAGCTTCTTCGTCCTTTCGAGCTTTAGCCCTTTGGGCAGATTCCGAGTCCTGAACTCCAGCGGCTGGAAGTGAGCGTTGCGAGTCAGTTCCGACCGGGGGCAAGGTCGGCCCGGGAGCGGGTTGAAGCTGAGCCGGGCTCTGTTGAATCTGGTTCGGGGCTGTTTGAGGCGGCAGCGTCGAAGCCGCTGCGCCATGCCCCGAAGGTTGTGACCCCTGCATTGGCGAACCGGATGTCGGACCGGCGGGCGGCAGGAGGCCTCTATCCTGGCCGGCGCTCGATCTGATCACCAGCAGCGCCACAAACGGCGCGATCAGGAGCACCATCAGGGTCAAGCCCGCGGCGGTGTAATGTTTCCAGTTCAACCTCGCAAACAGCGAGGGGTGCTGAGATGCCGCGCTTTGTTCCAACTGAGCCCGCCAGTATTCCTGAGCCGCCGGCGCTGCGGACGGCAATCGTGTTTCTTTGACTGCACCGCTGCCATACACCTGCGCCCAGGCCTGCCCCGGCTCAGGCATGCGAGTCTCTTTGACCGCAGAACCCGCGGTGCTTGCTAGCGTGGTTGAGCCATGAGCCGAAGGGGCTTGCGGAATCACCCTGGTCGGCGCCTCGGAGATCGCTTGAGTTACCGCCGGGCCACCAAGCAGGGCAGCGCGCATCGCCCCAGCGGTCTGATATCTGTCGGCAGGATCCTTTGCAAGCGCCCTAAGGATGGCCCCTTCGACAGGGGTTGGGATACCGGCCTGAAAGTCGCGAGGAGGGGGGGGCTGCTGCTCTATCTGCAGCTTCATCAACTCGTACTCGCTAGGATGCGAGAAGGGTACTCGGCCGGTCAACATCTCATAGAGCAGGATTCCCAGCGAGTATATGTCAGATCGCGCGTCAGTATCCTGACCGCGAACCTGCTCGGGAGACATGTACTCGACCGTGCCGATGACACTACCCTGTCTTGTCATCCGGGCGGTTCCAAGTACTCTGGCTATACCGAAGTCCATCACCTTGATCGACCCCGACTGAGTTAGCATCATATTAGCGGGTTTGATGTCGCGATGGATGATCCCCATTTTGTGGGCGTGATCGATGCCCTCAAGAGCCTGACAGAACACGGTAGTCGCTCGATCCAGGGGCATAGCGCCGGCCCGGCGCAGGAGAGATTCCAGAGTCTCCCCCCGAACGAATTCCATCACCATAAAATAATCGTCGCCCTGTCGGAGGAAGCTAAACAGAGTCGCAATGTTGGGGTGATTCAGTTTCGCCAGTGTTACTGCTTCGGCGCGGAACCTTTCTACCACCTCAGGCTGACGGGCCAGCTCGGGGCGCAGAGCCTTGATAGCGACTTCCCGTTCGAGCATCAAGTCGACGCCCTTATAGACGGCGCCCATTCCCCCCTCGCCGATTTTTTCCAGGATTTTATAATTGCCGACGACGGTGTTGATCATACGACTACCTGGGCCTCACGGGTCTGCCTTATGTCGCTCGACGAGGTAGGGCCATCGACGCCGACTCCGACCACGGCGACCGTTATATTATCGTACCCGCCGCGGTCTTTGGCGAGAGAAATAAGCTCCGCGCAAGCGGAATGGACGTCGGCGGCCAGCACCGCCTGCATTATCTCTTTATCTTCAACGAGATCATATAGTCCATCAGAGCACAGCAGGAAGCGGTCGCCACCTCTTATGGGGAAAGGCTCTCCCCAGCTAGATATCTCGACCTCGGGGTGACTGCCCAGTGCGCGCAATATCACATTCTTATCCGGGTGATGCCTGGCTTCTTCGCGGGTAAGCAAGCCGCGCTTGACCATCTCGTTCACGGCGGAATGGTCCTCGGTCATGAGGTAGATCTGACCGCTCCTGATCAGGTACAGGCGGCTATCGCCCACGTGCGCGCTAACCGCGGTTGCGTCCCTCAGGACCAGGGCCGTGCAGGTTGTTCCCATACCTGTCCGGGTCTGGACCTGGGTCGAGTTACTGTGGATCTCGCGGTTAGCAGCGATAAAGGACCTTCGCAACGCCGATGCGGGTTCCTCGGCGCTGTCGTAATATTCCCGGCTGATGATGTCGACGGCCATTCGGCTGGCGACTTCTCCGGCCGAATGCCCTCCCATACCATCTGCGACGATGACCAATCGTCCTTTTGCACTCAATAGGTCACCGTCTCCGGGGTCGATGTATGCGCTGCAATCCTCGTTGATTTCGCGGTGGCATCCAACGTCGCTCTGGACGCTTGCGGTAATAGCCAGCTCAACGCGAGTATCACCAGTCGTGACTGCCGGCGCTGTTTTGTGTCTTTCGCCTCTCGATTTTCTCAGGAACTTGAACATTTTTTCCAAGACAGTCCGCCGGGCCCGCGGGCCGCGGCGACAATAGAGCTATGTTAAAAGACCAGACTGCCAGATCATTTTCTCTCCAGCGTGAATGTGTAGGGCTTGTCCTGCTGACCCACAGAGAGCTTGACGTTCTTGTCGACAAATCCTTCGGCCTTGAGGACGAGCTGCAACTCTTCGCCTGGCTTACCCTCGAGGCGAAAAGGGGTCATCCCGAGCTTTTCACCGCCCCTGTAAACATCAGCGTGTCCTTCCGCAACTTCAATGGTAACCGCCCGGGTTTGCAATGGTTCATTACGGGCCGCAGTGCTGGGGTTGGCGCCGGGGATCGTGTCCTCACCCCCACCGCCCACCAGCAAAAAGACCACCACGGCCAGCACGATGAGCACGGCTGAGGCAGCGAGCGCCGTCAATCCCAGCCTCGAGGTCCAAACACTGGTCCGGCCCTTCTCGAGGTTAGTCGTGCTGAGCCGCGGAGTGGAGATCACAGAGGCCAGCCGGGTTGTGTCAGCCAACAATTCAGGCATCGATTGGTAGCGGTCAGCGGGGTTCTTTTTGAGGCAACGCGAGATTAGTGTGTCGATTTCGCGAGGCAGGGCCGGATTGACGACTGTCGCCTGAGTAAACGAGGACTTGCTGACCTTCTCGTAAAGTTCTCCGATCGTGGAAGCCTGAAACGGAGTCACCCCGGCGACCATCTCGTAGAACAAAACACCGAGGGCCCAGATGTCGGATCGCGGATCAGCGGCCGAGCCCTTCAGCAATTCAGGAGACAGGTATTGCAGGGTGCCGATGACGTCTCCGGCCTGAGTGAATGTGGGAGTGGAATTGTCCCTGGCGATTCCAAAGTCGAGCAACTTGATTCCGCCTTGAGATGTGACCTTGATGTTATTGGCTTTTATGTCCCGATGAACAATGCCATGCGAGTGCATGTAGCCGAGGGCTTCAGCCACGGCTTGCACAATGAAAAGGGCTTCAGAGACGAGGAGGCGGCCATGGACTGCAATGCGATCGTCCAGTGTCTGCCCATCGACGAATTCCATGATGATGCAGGGCTGACCCGCTACCTCGCAGAAGTCGTAAAGGGTAGCGATGTTGGGGTGCTGAAGGCTCGCCTGGATTCTGGCTTCGTTAAGGAAGCGTTCGATCGAGCGAGGATCGCGGCCCGCCCTTGTCATGATCTTGACCGCGGCTACTCTGCCGATCTTAGAGTGGACGGCCCGATACACCTCTCCCATGCCGCCGGCTCCCACGTAGTCGATCAGGCGGTATTCACCTATCGTTGAATTGAGAAGGTCTCTCCTATCCACCAGCTCGAGCGATCAGGCATTTGCGATGATGCAGCCGGAGCGAGCTTCTGGGCATCGCTTTGAGGGGCCAAGAACGCGGTCTGCTCATACCGGCTCATTATTAGGGAAAATGCGGGCAATGGAGGGCGGACGCCCCACCAATATGCGCGCGCCTATTTCATAACCGAGGAGGTCCCCATCAGCTCCTTGGCATAGCGAATCGGCACCGCGAACGAGATGGTTTGATTACCGGCCCAATAGACGCCGATCACGTGGCCCTGGTCGTCAAACACGGGCCCACCGCTGTTGCCAGGTCCGGTTGAGTTTATGGTTAACTGGTACGCATCGCCGGCCAGGCTGACTACTGCGGTGTCCTTTGAGGTCGTGGTCTCCTGTCCGCGGAGAATGCGTCCCACATTACCAACGCTAACAGTCGGATCGGGAATGATGGTCTGCTGCTGGGCGCGGTTGAATGGGTCACTTGATTTGACGATTCCCACCTCAACCGGAGATGCCGCGGGGTAGCCCAGAACAAACGTGGAATCGCCTGGCTTGATGGTATCGTAGTTATCGTTCAGCTCTACCTTGGCGACCGGCTGAGGGATGTTGATCTTTATCATCGCGACGTCGTGCCGATCCGAGACCCTGACGAGATTGGCCGGTATCCTGAGCTCGTTCTTGGCAAAAGTCACATTGAGGTAGTCGTTGCGGCCCTCGAGCTCGGGCGACCCCAGTATCTGGTTGCCGACCAGCCGGCTATTGGCGGGGACCCACCCTTTTGGCGGTTGTCTGATCACCAGCGGCTGATTCTGGCCATCGCGGGCGATAACGTAACTGTTCGGCCCCGGCACTAGCAAGATTCCGGGCACGGAATCCGGCGGCCATGCTTCGTCGTACGATGTCTTCCAAGGCGCGGCGACATGCCGGTTAGTTATGATGAATCCGTCACTGGTAACGCAAAACCCGGAGCCCGACAGCCTGCCCCCGATGGGCACGCCCCGGTTCGGATCAAGAGTCAGCCACGGCTCGTATTCGTTGCTCGCGGTTTGAACATAGACGGCAACGGTCGAAGGGCCGCCGGGAATTAGCGGTCCGCCCATGGGATCGACGTTGGGCCACCGGGCGTGACACACCTGGCGGCCAGTCTGAGTGTGGATGAGCTTCCAGCCAGCCTCAATAAAAGTCACCGAATCGGTATAGCTCTTGACGATCTCGCTGGGGCTCATAACACGAGCGGGAATCTGGCTGGCGACTTTCTCTCTGAATTTGAAATTCCAAACCAGGAATCCGACAGCGGCAATACCAACGAACAGCAGTACGAATAGCACGGCTACGAGGAGGAGCTTGTTCGAGCTGCTCTTGCTCTGAGATATCATCCGCTCAACCGTGGCCTTTCCGACCTGGCCAGAAACGGGCTGTGCCTGAACCTGGACTCCGGCGGGCTGGCCAGGGGCTGGCGCCCCAGGCGTCGAGATTCGGGTAGACGGTACTGGAAAGCCCTGGGCAGGAGTTGTCGGTTCGCCGGCAATACGGGTAGTTCGAACAGCTCCTTCCGGACGGGGCTCCAGGTCGAATTGAAACTCAGGTCCTCCTGCTCCGAGCTGAACAACGTCGCCCGGTGCAATGCTGGCTGTACCAAGAATCCTTTGCCTATTGAGATACGTACCGTTCCGGCTATTCAAGTCGGTAATGCTGAACAGCATAGGATTGGATGGGTCCTGAGCAAGTCTAGCGTGTTGGCGGCCGACGAGGTCGTCCCGATCCGGATCATACTTGACCGAGTTCGAAGGATCTCTTCCTATAGTCAGCTCCTTGAAGTGATTCAGCGGGAATTCTTCGACTTGATTGCACTTGGAGCCGCTCAGGTGCCTCAGAACGATGCGTTCCATTTTTACCTCCTGGTCCTCAGATATCGAGGAACGTCAGCCTCTTCTTGTTTAGACCTGCCGGACCTGTTTCAGGGGCGAGGGAACCTTGAACTGGAATACTCAGAGCAAGCAATGAATCCGCGGCGTTAATACGCCGGGCATAAGCTTCGAGCGTTCAATATCTTAGTCCTGACGCATCGCTCAGTCAAGGCTAATGAGTCTTGGCTCCGGGTTTGGATTCGGTTCGATGGTGTATCTTCGGAGAGTATCCATGATGCGGGAAGATGACGAGAACTCGATTAGCTTAGAGCTGTCAAATCCCGGATATCTCAGAAGCCTCAGACCAGTGAAGCTAGGGAGCGACGAGAACTGCACTGGCGGCCAAGACGAGCCTGTGCTTCAGAGGAGGCGGCTCAGCCGGTCCCGCCGAAGAAGCGCGACAGCAGCCTTAAGACGCTCGACTGAGAACCTGATTGAGATCCCTGACGAAAATACCGGCTGCGGCAGTGTCGGGTGCGGAGCCATGCAAGGCGTCGGTAATGTTGCTGTAAAGGTACTGCAATGTCTCCTCTGTCCCGTTGGCCGGGTAAAGGCGGGCATTGAGCTGAACGCGGCGCATGTCCGCCGGCACCCCCAACTGGGCGCCAAATAACGGCTCGAACCTAAGGTACATCGCGCCAACGAACGAAAGGGGGCCGGTGCTCTCCGTTACCGGAAGCGGCCGGTCCGCCGCGCCGGCTGCGGTTGTCTGGTTACGGCGGGCGGCCGCAGCCTGGGCACTGGCCGGCAAGTCGATTCGAGGGGTGGGAGCGTTGCCCAGTCCTCCCTGGGTGCTCTCGAGGACCAGCCTGGCATTTTTTTGAACCTGCTGCTTTTTCTGCGGGCCGACCATGGAGAGATCTCCCAGCAGGTTTAGCTTTCCGCCGACAATCTCCGCCTTAGCGGGTGTGTACTCAAAACTGTATGCTGCGCCGGATATGTCAAATCGGCCAGCGAAGCCGCGATCTCTTTGAAGCGCGGCTATCGAATGTACCCTGGGCTCTTTGCCGCGGAGGGATTCCGCAGGCCGCCCCGCTTTTTTAGCTTGCCCGGCACCTGACGTTCCGTTGTTACGGTCTTTGGCTGAATGCAATCTCCACCTCCTGCAATGCTCTCACGTCTTTCCTATTAAGGTCTAAAGGTTATCCCGCTTGAATTCATCAGCCAGGTAATCGCAAGCCCTCATAGTAAGAGCAAGGATCGTCAGTGTAGGATTCTGACAAGCGGACGATACGAAGGACGCGCCATCGGTCACGAACAGGTTCTTGACGTCCCAGGACTGGTTAAAGCTGTTGACGGCCGATTTCTTGGGGTCGCTGCCCATACGCGCCGTGCACAGCTCATGAATAATCCGGCCAGGCGTTGAGATTCGTCCGCCGGCCGAGACTTCCTCGGCACCCGCGGCCCGGAGGATTTCTTCGGCGCAGTCCCGGGCATCGCGGGCCATCTCTCGTTCGTTATCGGAATGCTGAACGTGTACTTTCAGTACCGGAATTCCCCAGGCATCGACGACTCCGTTGGGATCTATCTCGACATAATTCTCGAACCTCGACAGCATCTCGGCTCGAGTGGTCATCCAGACAGAGGTTGTATACCACTTGCGAACCTGCTTCTTGAACTCCGAGCCGAATCCGGGCGTGAGCCTGACGTCTTTGGCAACGCCAGGGTACCGGCCCATGGCCGAGCCACATTCAAATCCATACCCGCGGATGAATTTGGACTGCCGTGTCTCTTTGCTGATATTGCGGAACCTTGGCACCAGCAGCCCCGATGCTTTTCCGTCCTCATTCACAGGGTCGCGGCCGGCCAGAGTATGGAAGTAGCCGCTTGCTCCGACGCCGCCAAAATGGTCCACCAGGTAGTGACCGACTACACCTGATGAGTTACCGAGACCATTTGGGTACAGGCGCGACTTTGAGTTAAGCATTATGCGGGTGGATTCCAGGGTGGAGGCCGCCAGGATCACCACTTTGCCGAATGCCTCGAACTCCTCGTGCGTCTCCCTGTCGACGTAAGCGATCCCCCTGGCTTTGCCTGTGTTGTTGTCAACCAGGACCTCGCGCACAACCGAATTCGGCCTCAGGGTCAACCTGCCTGTTGCCTGTGCGATAGGGATTGTGGACACGACAGAATTGAACATCGCCCCGACTTCACATCCGTCGCCACAGTTGCCGCAGTAATGGCATTTGTGCCTGGTCTTCATCCAAGACTTAGGCTGGCCGGTAAGCATTGCTACTCTCATCGGAATCGCGGCGCGTCCGGTTTTGTTTGCTCCCTGCTTGAGCAACTGTTCGCCACATGTAAATGGCATGGGCGGCATATAATTCCCATCGGGGAGCTGGGGCAGGTTGTCGGTCGTGCCGCTGACTCCTATGAACTCTTCGGCCTTGCTGTAGTATGGAGCCAGGTCCTTATATGAAACCGGCCAATCTTCGCCAAATCCGTCGAGGCTGGCGCCTTTGAGATCCACGTCTCCCAACCTGTACGACATCCGTCCCCAGTGAAGCGTCTTGCCGCCCACTATGCGGGCGCGCACCCACATAAATGGTTTGCCGGGATCGGTTGTGTAAGGGTGCTCAGTATCTTTGACGTAGAAATTGCGGCTGAACTCACCAGCCGTATCCTCCATCCACTGTTCCTTTTGTTTCCAGCCCGGCGGTCCGAACCCGCGATACATCGATTCGTAAGCCCACTTGTGCGAGTTCATGTCGCGCTCAAGGTTGACCGGCGGCCCTGCTTCGAGTACGAGCACTTCCATTCCTCGCTCGGTCAGTTCCTTTGCTGCCATGCCGCCGGAAGCGCCCGAACCGACGATCACGGCATCGTAGGTCTTTTGGCTGCGAAGACGAGATATTACATTCAAGACGTTATTTCCCCCTGGACGGAGCTTGGATGCGGCAAACAGTAACACAGTCCAGAGTTCAGAGTCTAGAGTCTGGACTCTGGCGCTGATTCCAGTGTTTTGGGTGAGAATAGTCCTCAGGTACTATTGGTGACGAGACTTAGAGAGGCTGGTGGAGGCGTGTGCAGCATCAGGGAACACACAATCACACATGAACGTAGGGGAATATAAATGCGGAAACAGGAAGTATTTGACGCAATCATTGTCGGGTCCGGCGCAACCGGCGGATGGGCCGCCAAGGAACTGGCTGAAGCAGGAATGCGGGTGATCGTGCTCGAGGCCGGTCGCAAGCTCGACCCCGACAAAGACTTCACCGAACACAAGTGGCCTTATGAGATGAAATACCGCGGCCAGGTCAATCCTCAGAAGCTGTACCGCGACAGACAGCCTGTCCAGTCGAAATGTTATGCGTGCGACGAGTATGGCCATCAGTTCTTTGTGGATGACATCGACAATCCATATACAACGCCTGGCGGTAAGCCCTTCGAATGGATCCGGGGCCGTCAGGTGGGTGGCCGGACAATAATGTGGGGCCGGCAGTCCTATCGCCTGTCCGATTATGAGCTGAAGGCTGCCAGCCGCGACGGGTATGGAGATGACTGGCCAATAGGTTACGCCGACCTGGCGCCATACTACGATAAGGTCGAGCAATTCATCGGTGTGTCCGGCGAATACGAGAAGCTTGCGCAACTGCCCGACGGAAAGTTCCTGCCGGCGATGAAAATGACCTGCGGGGAATGGTTGCTCAAACGTGCGGTCGAGGGGCAATGGACCGACCGGCGAGTCACAATCGGCAGATCGGCTATTCTGACTGCTCCATTGAACGGCCGAGCCAAGTGCCACTTCTGTGGCAATTGCGAACACGGCTGCACAACATCATCATACTTTAGCAGTCCAGGCTCGACGTTGCCGGCCGCGGCCAAGACGGGCCGGATGACACTCAGGCCCCACTCGGTTGTTAGCCACATCATCGTCGACACCAGCACGGGCAAAGCCAAAGGTGTCGGTTTCATCGATGAGAATACCAAAGAAAGCCAGGAGGTTTTCGGAAAGATCGTGGTTCTTTGCGCGTCGACGGTTGAATCGACGCGGCTGTTGCTGAACAGCGCGAGCCCACAGCACCCTGCAGGCCTGGGGAATTCCTCTGGAGTTCTCGGGCAGTATCTAATGGATCACCTTACCGGCCCTTCGGCGTTCGCGCTGGTGCCCCAGGTCTCGAAGTTCCCATATAATAATGATGACGGCCGCAGCAACGGCATCTACATACCCAGGTTCAGGAACCTCACCGACAAACACCCCAAGTTCATTCGTGGCTATGGCATACAAGGTGGAGTACAACGTCGGATGCTGCCAACCATGATGGGGTCGATCGCCGGCTTCGGGTCGGAATTCAAAAAGAGGGTGCGCGAGGCTCAGGACCCAGCCCCGGCATGGCTAGGAGCATTCGGAGAGATGCTTGCCAGGCCTGACAACACGATTACGATCGACAAGGATAAAAAGGACGCCTGGGGAATACCGGTCGCTCGCATTCAATGCACGCGTGGGGACAACGATCTCGCTATGGCCCGCGATATGGTGGACAGCCTCAGGGAAATGCTTCATGGAGCGGGATTCCAGCTCGCTTTTGCGACCGGCATGCTGTCGACTCCCGGACTTGCGATCCACGAAGTGGGCACTGCGCGCATGGGAACAGACGCGAAGAAGTCAGTTCTTAATCCCTACAATCAGATGTGGGAGGTCAAGAATGTGTTCATAACGGACGGATCTTGTTTTGTGTCCCAGGGCTGCCAGAATCCTACTCTCACTATGATGGCCATTACCGCCCGGGCCTGTGATTACATCAAGCAAGAGTATAAGAAGGGAAATCTGTAGCGTGCGAGCGCCGTGCCTGAGCGCTCGCGATCGGGAGGGCCAGATTAGACGCCACCAGGGATCCTCGCGAAACAAAGGAAGCTAATTGGCGCTACAGGCTGAGCCGCAATGGATTGGCCCGCAATGGATTCATTGTAGAACCCTGACAGGTTCCAGAAACGTCATAAAGGAGGCAGAACCTGACAGGGTCCGCGGGAAACAAAGATCAATGCCAGGCTAGCCCTCGCCGCTAACGGCCTGGCTCCTGACGGGTCTTGGCGCGCCGGTCCTGAGTGCCAAGATGAAAACAGCGCCTACGATCGCTGACACGGAAAGATAGAGCACGCCGCCCGAGAAAGAGCCAGTGGCCTTTGTCACATACCCAACGATGTACGGCCCGACGAATCCTCCCAGATTGCCGATAGAGTTAATCAGCCCAATTGCCGCCGCTGCCGCCGACCCGCTCAGAAGGCGTGTTGGCAATGCCCAGAAGCCGGGAAGGTAACCGCTGAGCCCGCTTGACGCCAAGCAGAATGCACAGACAACGAGTGCGGCATTATCTTGAGTCGCCACGCTCAGGAGGAGCCCAACGCCGGCCGCTAACATTGGGAGCGCGGTATGCCATCGCCGCTCTCCGGTCTTATCCGAGTTCCACCCCAGGAGCAACATCGACGCCAATCCAGCAGTGTATGGTATTGCGGAGAGCGCAGTGACGCGAAAGTCGCCCCATCCAGTGACCTTCTTTAGTATCGTCGGCATCCAGGATGTCAGGCCGTATACGCTGGTTACTATGAAAAAATAAGCCAGAGCGAGTAATATCACCTCTCGATGCCATAGCGCTTCCCAAAATACCTTGGGATTCGAATGGCGCTTCTCGTGTTTCTCCTGCTCCAGCTCGGATAGAAGCCATTCCCTTTCGTCGTCAGGCAGCCATTTGGCCTGGTGGGGCCGATCGGTCAAATAGAAGATCGTAACTATTCCCAGGATGGTAGCGGGTGCGCCCTCAACGATGAAAAGCCATCTCCAGCCCGCCAGGCCAAACCAATTCACCCCCAGTATCAAGCCCGAACCGGGGGCGCCCAGGACACTGGACAGCGGAATGGCGGCCATGAATATTGCCACTGCTTTGGCGCGGTCCTCGTATCTAAACCAATGAGTCAGGTAAACAATTATGCCGGGGAAGAATCCGGCTTCCGCGGCGCCCAGCAGGAGGCGAACCAAATAGAATTGCCCTGATGTGTGTATAAACCCGGTGCAAATCGCAAGGACTCCCCAACTGATCATTATTCGAGCGATCCATCCGCGAGCGCTCCAGTTTTCAACGATCAGGGTGCCGGGGATCTCGAGCAAAAAGTACCCGATAAAAAAAATCCCAAATCCCGTTCCGATCACTTTTGGATCGAATCCCAGGTCCCCCGTCATTCTGAGGGCGGCATAGCCGACGTTCACCCTGTCCAGGTATGCAACAATATAGAGGACGAATAGATAGGGCATGACGCGCCAGAAAATCCGCCGCCGGGCGCGTTCACCAACACCGGAAATCACCGTCTTTTCATTGATCATGCTCATGATTTTGGTCATACCGTAATTTTCATATACTCATGCCAAGAGATGCGAGCCAGGGGCAGTTACATAACACCGGCAAAATGTCATCGATATTC
>Ga0066903_100002984_pt1 | contig 13572 bp, 17 predicted proteins | sample PanSoiMetaGPlot1_FD_67491 | JGI IMG/M metagenome (GOLD analysis project Ga0066903, IMG submission 67491) | Tropical forest soil microbial communities from Panama analyzed to predict greenhouse gas emissions - Panama Soil - Plot 1 (version 2) | ecosystem: Environmental > Terrestrial > Soil >... | reverse complement strand
GCTTCCGCGAGACCCGCTCAACGGGTCTGCGGGCCTGCTTACGAGATTTCGCCCAGGCAGCCTGCCGGACACACGGCCCGTAGCGGAGCACGGGACGGGTCTCTTCCCAGTAGAGCGTACAGTGCCAGCCCGGACAGCCGTCCCCGGCGTAGGTGTCCGGGTTCCCGGCATACCGGCAGTCCCCGCGCGTGCAGCAGTCCGCCCAGCGCTGCGCGCGTTTCCAGTCCCGCTCCTGCCACTCAGCGAGCTGCATTGCCCCTCCCGGCGAAGTTTGGCGCCTGGCGGCACCAGTTGCGCCACGCGGCGTCCCAATTCGCATAGCGTGCGTCATGGGCGCGGGCGTGGTCCCGAAACTTGTTCCACTCCCAAGCCGGATCGAGACCGCACTTGAGTGCGACCTGCCGGCGCTCCTCCGTCAGGGTGAAATCTTCCGGCCAGGGAGTTTTGGGGCTCGCGCGGGGGGCTCGCGCGGGAGCGCGAGCATTCGGTTTCCCCCCGGACCCCCCTTCCACCCGAGCTAGAGGCTTTACGAAAATACCAGGAAGAGCATCCGGAGAAGAGACTTCCGGAATAGGAACGGGAACGGGATGGCCCGTGACAGGGCCGTTACTAACGGCGTTACGGCGCCGTTTCCTATGCTTTTCGACACGTTGCCGTGTCTTTTCACGGTCTGCTAAGACCTTCGCACGGGACGGGTTGTAGACGAGATAATCGTGCAGTTCCCAGTAGTCCCCCCGATCATGCCAGAGCCCGATGGTCGCAAGCTCTGCGGCAATCTCGTTCGCATCCAGCGGACAGAAGCCATCTTCGTCTGGGCCAATAGCGGGGGGCGCCGCGATGGCGGTACCCAGACCGTCGAGACCGCTCACCAGGCTCCGCACGCGGCGTTTCGGGATGCGTCCGTCCGTGAGATTCCGGGCACACCACGTAATGGCAGCGACGTGGAGCAGCAGCCCGGCCGGTCCCGCCATGATGATCTTGGCGTTGTCCAGGATGGCATCGTCCAGCTTCGCCCAGCTCATGCCGCGCCACCCTGGTAGCCGCCGTGCAGTTGCCGGGGATGCTGTGCCGTGGCATGCAGATGGGTCGGAGACCGCGCCGGCACCCAGCCCCGCCGCTCAAGCTGGCGGCGAATGGCGTCCGGGTGCAGGTTGAACGTCTCGCAGATGGCGACGAAGTGGGTCGGATACCTGGTCGAATTCGACCGGAACCAGGCTAAGAGCGCGTCCCGCTCGCGCCGGGCTTTCGCATAGCGCGCCCGCGCCCCGCCGAGCACGCTATAGGGCTTGCCGTCCTCGTGCGTCGGGAAGCGCAGCAGCCACGCTTTCTTTCCCGAGAATAGTTCCAGGTCGCGCAGCGCCATCTCCAGGACGGCGAGCAAGAGCGCCCGCTCGCCCTGCGACGGGAGCCCGCGCACGACGGCATACTGGCCTGGGAGGATCGTATCGGGCTCGAAAATCTCCGCGAAATGCCGGCCCGCTGCCGTGGTGAATACCCGCTTCATCCCGCCCCCTCCCCATGCGACGCTCGCCCGCGTAAGCCTGCGAGTCGTCAGCACAATCTCGGTAGAGCTTCTGACCGTGGGTCAGATGGTCAACGCGTCGCACGCGGAAACCCGCGCCTGGCGCGGGTTTGCGGAGCGTCGCATGGAGCGTCGCAACAAAACGCCCCTGAACTGCGACGAATGCCCAAATATCCGGCAGAATCCCGAGGAATCTGCTATAGCATCCGGGCGGCAAGCCCCCGTAACTACGGGGATTTGCTAGTGCGCCCAGCCCGATTCGAACGGGCGACCTTCTGATTCGTAGACAGAAGATGGGATTTGGGTAAGCGTGTGAAAACGCTGAGGAATTGCGCGGGCTATTCGCGCTCCGTCGCAATCGCCGTCGCATGAGCGTCCCCATGCACGAGCAGCTCCAGGCGGTCCGCTGCCGCTGGATCGTGAATCCGGATGAGCTTGCTATATTCCATTGTGGTCAGAATGGACGCATGCCCAAGCTGCTGCTGCACCCACTGCACGATGTTGACGTCCTTGGCGTTTGCGAGATGGAGACAGGCGAACGTGTGGCGCAGCGAATGGCAGGAGAAGCCCTGATCCGCGAGTCCCGCCCGCACGAGCACGCGGCCGAATTCCTCTTGCACGTTCCGCTGCCCGTAGGGCGTCCCGTTGCGCGTGACGAAGAGCCACGGCGGCGCCGGACGCCAGCCCTTCGCCATGACAAGCGCCGGCCGCTCTGCGATGATCTTCCCGAGCAGTGTCCGCAGCCGATTGGAGAGGATGACTTCCCGGCGCCGCTTCCCCTTCGTCGGTCCGACCTGCGTCCCGGTCTCCGCGAGCTGACGATTGACCGTCAGAATACCGTCCGTCAGGAGCACGTCCGGAAGCTGCAGCCCGCGCCACTCCGCGATGCGTAGGCCCGAGTCCAGGCCCGTCAGGAACTGGGCATAGAGCGGCGACGTCTTGGCGGCAAAGAGGAACTGGTTCGCCTGCTCCTGCGTCATCGCCTTTTTGACTTCCATCTCATTCCCGGCGAGCAGCCGCTTGACGCCTTTCGGTTTCATCGCCAGGGGATTGAAGCTCAAGAGCTGATGCTCGACGGCGTCCGAGAGGGACGCGGACACGGTCGCCCACATGATCCGCAGCGTGTCACCCGCGTAGCCGTGGCCCTTCCAGAACGTCAGCAGCGCGAGCATGTGCGCCACGTTCACGGCTGCCAGCGGCAGATGCCCGATGGCGTGCGGATTCTGCGGAAGTTCAGGAACGACGCGGGTTAGCACGAAGCGCTGCATCGTGTCCCGATACGAACGCGCGGTTTTCGGCGCGCGGGTTACGGGCACGTAGTTGGCGAGCCACCAGGCGACCCAGTCCGCAACGGACTGCGCGGCGGTCGCCGGGAGTGTCGGCTGCAAGCTCTGCTGATTCGAGACCTGCGGCGAGTCCGCGAAGCGCTGCGCTTCTGCTTCCGTCGGGAATTTTCGCTGCTTGCGTTTCCCGTAAGGGTCTTTCCACTCGACGCAGAAACGGACGAGCCCGTCAATCGTCCGCTCTACGACCTTGCCGTATGCCATGCCTCAGTGCGCCTTTCGGGTGCCGACGGGACGCCCCCGAGTACGCCGGAGCGGTCCCCGCCGTGCGGGATGCAATGTCGCCGGGTCGGTGCCCGTCGCATCCGGATAGACGCTCTGTCCGTTCGCATTGCGTCGCCGTTCGACCCACGCCATGACTTCGGCCAGCTCCCAGCGCTTCCGTTTCTGACTGGGACCGACGCTCGGAAGTCGCAGCGAGTCTCCGACCGGCCGGCGCGCGAGTGCCAGGACGTCCTGCCGCGTGAGATGCAGAATCACGGCGACTTCGTCCGCGTCGAGCAGCCGATCCATGCGAAGCAGCATCCTGGGTCTCTCGGTCCCCCATCCCAGGAGACGTCACCCGGTTGACGCTTCCAGGGCCGGATTCGCGTTATGCGCTCATGACCCTGGAACAGTCAAGTAACGTCGCGTTCCCGTGACAAGGTAGTAATGAAGTCGCAGACATGCGACGGTCAGAAGTTCTTGCCTGACGTTCCGAGCGTCACACGCGAGAAAAATCTTGACTCGTTTTCGCTCGGAGGGTAGCTGCCCGTATGGACGATGGGCTGGGGAACCGTCGCGCGGTTCCGTGCGCTCATGACTGGTACATCGTGAGCCAGCGCCCCGGTCTCGACGTCGTGGAGTGCGTCACGTGCCACACGCGGGAGACCCGGCTGGCACCGGAGCCGGATGGATGGCGCCCAGTGCCATTCGATTTTAGGAGATACGACCTATGGAAGAGCACGGACCCGTCGGAGCGCTAGTACCCGTGGGCAGCGACCCCGAGCTGGTCCCCACGATGGTCTCCGACATTGCCGCCGCGAAGGCTAGGCTGCAGGAACTGCAGGCATTCGTCCGTGAGGTCATGGTCGAAGGGGAGGACTACGGGACCATCCCCGGCACCGAAAAGCCGGCACTCTACAAGCCCGGTGCAGAGAAGCTCTGCGAGATATACGGGCTCATCCAGTCGCCCACGGTGGTCGCCCGCATCGAGGACTGGGACGCGCCGTTTTTCCACTACGAAGTCCGCTGCGACCTGGTCAGCAAGCGGACCGGCCGCGTCATCGGTTCAGGGTTCGGCTCGTGCAATTCGCACGAGTCCCGGTACCGCTGGCGGATGGCGGAGCGCCGCTGTCCCATCTGCAACCGGGAATCCATCATCCGGGGCAAAGAGGAATATGGCGGCGGCTGGATTTGCTTCCGGAAGAAAGGCGGCTGTGGGGCAAAATTCCACGATGCCGAGCCAGACATCATCGAGCAGACCGTGGGGCGCGTGCCGAATGAGGACGTGGCGACGCTGGTCAACACCCTGCTCAAGATGGCGAAGAAGCGGGCGCTCGTGGATGCCGTGCTCTCCGTCACGCGCAGCTCGGGACTCTTCACCCAGGACGAGGAGCTGATCGAGCGCGACCCCGCCCCGGACCCGGCACCGGCCGCACCGAAAACTGACAGTCGAAAGCCAGGACCGCTCGCCCGCACCATGACCGACGCGCAGCGGACCATCCTGCTCCGGAAGGCCCAGAGCGCTGGGCTCAGCCAGCAAGCCATCGTGGATTTCATCGGCCGCTCGTTCGGCGCCGCGTCCCTGGACGATCTACCATTCGAGCATATCAACCACGTGCTCAAGTGGATTGAGGAATCCCGCCAGCCCGGCGATGACTAGCACGATTCCCTATCGACCCCTCTTCGACGTGGAGCGGCATGAGTACCGCTGGGACGGGAAGCTGCTCGCCCACGTGACGGCGATTCTCCTGGCCGCGAATATCCGCCGTCCGATTCCCTGCGACCCTGCCACGCTGACACTCGCCGCCTGGCGCGGCTCGATGATTCACGCCGCGACGCTCAGAGTAGACACCGGGCAGGATTCGGGCATCGGGGACGATGCGCTCGCGGGCTACGTCGAAGCCTACGCGAGCTTCTGCAGCGCGCATATCTTCGTGGCATCGAATGAGTGGAGCGAGCAGCCCCTGTGCGATCCGACCCTCGGCGTCGCCGGCACCCCGGACCGCGTCGGCTACCTAGGCGAGCAGCTCCACGGTGCCGTCTTGGACCTAAAGACGGGCGAGCGCGACCCGTCGATAGGCGTCCAGCTCGCGGCCTACCGCTACCTGCTCCGTGCCAATGGCTTGCCCGTCGCCCACCGGCTGAGTGTCCACCTTCGCCCTAACGGCTCTTTTCGGGTTCACGAGTACACCGACAGCGGGGATGAAGCCGCCTTCCTCGCCGCCGTCACCATCCACCGCTGGCAGCTCCGCCACGAAAGGACCGCCGCATGATCCCCATTCCCGAGCTAGCCTCGAAGACGCAAGAGTGGCCTGAGCGCGCGCGCTCGCTCGTGATTGACAGTCCGGAAGGCTACTCCTACGCCGCGCAGCTTCTGACCGGCATCAAGGCACTGCTCAAGGAAATCGAGGTCTCCTGTGGTCCCGTCGTCAAGGCCGCACTCGATGCCCACCGGGCTGCCCTCAAGCAGCGCCGGCAGCTAGAGGACCCCCTGCTCAACGCCGAAAAGACCATCAAGACCATGATGGCGGAATACTTCCGCAACCAGGCTGCGAAGCGCCGGGAGGACCACGAGAAGAAACTGCAGGCGTGGCTAGACCGTGCTCGCGCTCAGCGTGCCGCAGAAGTCGCCAGCCTAGAAGCGGCCGGGGACCATGAGCTAGCCGTGGCAACTGCCGCCGCGCCGCTCGCCCCGCAAGAGCTGGACGGGGACGAGTCTGTGCCGACTACCACCGGCATCGCCGTCCGGAAGATTTACCGTGCAGAAGTGTCGGACTTTGCGGTGCTTGTCCGGTCAGTTCATGAGGGACGGTGCCCGCTCAAGTGCCTTAAACCGGACATGACGGTCTTAAACACCTTCGCGCGGGCGATGGGTCAGACGCTCAACTGGCCGGGGGTTCAGGTCGTAGAGGACGTGTCCATCAGTGCGCGGGCGTCGGAGGATAGTTGACGGAGCGCCCGACACGGCGGTAAGCATGGGTTGACGCGGGTTTCCGACCCGCCGACACACTACGGGAGGGTACCCCATGCCTTGGTTCACTGATAGCAAGTTTGCCTTTTGTCGGGGCATCGCTAATCACGCCTGGGAATTCCCGCCAAAGATGGAGTGGCATGGACGCCATCTCCTCGTGACCCTGCACTGTCAGCACTGCGGGTCAGAGCGGCGGGACAACGTCTCAGCGTTCAATGGAGAAGTCGCCCATCGGGGCTACGACTACCCCGACGGCTACCTCTTGGAGCTGAACGGGAAGCCCCGTCCGCCCAAGCACAATCTCCGACGGGACGGGCTGCAGCTCCTGCTTGAGACCGTCAAGGGCTACGAGAAACGCGAGTCTCCACCACGGAAGCGGAATGGGCGCCGCGCGAGTGCCGCATGAAAAAGACGGTACTCTACTGCGACCGCCACAATGGCGAGCACCCGGCGCTTACGAGCGTCTGGATCAAAACCGCTGGCATGTCTCGCATCCTTCGCGTGGACGTCTGCGGGGACGCCTATCGAGACATGACCGCTGGCATCATCGTGGGAGCGTCGAATGGCGTGCCGCAGCTTCCAGCCCCGAGACAGACCCCGACGTTGAACCGCCATATCGATCCCAAGAGTGGGCGGACGCGCGGCATAGGCGCGATGAAGGGCAGCGACACCGCGAAGCTCGCCACTGCTACCCAGGCGTTCTTGAAGAGCCAGCACGGGCGCTTCACCCTCGATGACATGGCCCAGGCGATGCATGGGGTCGCGCTCAAAGGCGTCTCCGGGCGGGACCATGTCGTCAAGCATCTGGGTCGCGTCATGCGTGCCCTACACGCGGACGGGCTTGTCGAGCGTCACGGGACGTATGGCGTCTTTAGCCCCAAGGGCACGCCGCCCGTCACGCGGCTGACAAACCCGGCGGACATCACACAGGCTGTCGCCAAGGTCGTCCGCGCGCATCCGGGTCTACGGGTCGCCTACCTGCCGGCGCTGCTCGAGCTTGAGCCACCCATCATCAAGCGGACGATCAAAAACCTAATCGGGCTCGGACTCGTTAAGACGAAAGGCGGACGGTCCGCGAGCCGGGCCTACCCGGTGGAGCACAAGAAATGAGCTACGAGCTGATTGCTATTCTCGTGACGGCGCTGCTGCAGCTTGTGGGACTCGCGTTCATCATTTACCACGCGACCCGGCGCGTCTCGCCTGGCGAAGCCGCCATCCTGCTCCGCCAGTTCCAGCAAAGCGCCGCCATCGGACTCATTGACAGCAAGGTGGAAGAACTGGCCTTCGCGTTTCGGGGGAAGCCATGACCGGCTTTCTGGCAGGCATGGCGGTGCTCGTGGTCCTGGCGGTCATCCTCTGCTCGGGCGACCGGGGCACGCACCTGTCTCGACGTGCCGCACGCCGCGCTCAGCGTGCAGCTAGGGCGCGGTCCCGATGAGCTGGTCCAATGCAGACGGCTGCACGGGCGTAGCAAGTCGGGAGACGCCACTAGGCCCCACCGCGAGATAGTGGAGCGCCGCCGCTCGGCCGGCGGGCGTGGCGAGTCCGACGCGGCCCTGTCGGAGCGCTTCGCCCGCAATGAGACCCGCAATCGTATCCGTCGCGAGCTTGCCAGGGTCGCGCTCGCCCCCGATAACTGAGCTGCCCCCGCCGAGCACCGCACCAGCGACAGGAAGAACCGACTGCAGACGCCGGGCAGACCGCTGCGCTTCAACCATTGTGCGGGCCTGACGCAGCCGCTCATTGACGGCAGGGACGCCCTGTCCCGCGCGCTCTTGCTGCGTGAATTCACCCGACGTCGCGCGTGACTCGATGGGCGTGCGGTTGCGCGCGGTCGGTCCGACCATCCTCCCAGACGGGACGATTTCCCGCCCCCACGTGTCCAGCGAATCCTGCCACGGCTGCGCCAGGTCCGCGTGCGGGCGGAGCAGCTCTGTTTGACTGTCCCGAATCGAATCCGCTACCCGTGACATTTCAGTCTGCGGATAGGTCGGATTGTTGGCGAGCCGCTGCCGCACGTCCGTATGGTAGCGGTCTAGGTCGGACATGCGGATTGACCGGTTCGGGTCGAGTAGCTCCGTCTCGATTTCGTCGATCCGGGGGACTTGCCCACGGGGCACATAGCGCCGGTCAATCGCGCTTGCCAAGTCTTGCCGCTGCGTCGGCGTCAGTTCCAGGCCCCGCGCATCCGCTTCCGTGATGACGTTCCGCATCTGCGCCTGGACGGTCGCCCGCGCCGCCTGGTGCTCTGCGACCGATTCCTCTCCCAGCCTGGTGAGCTGGCCGGGGACGTTCATCCCCTCATAGGCGACCCGCACTGCCGGGCTAGCCAGCCCTCCGATAGCCCCAGCCGTCTGCGCCCCACCCCGGCCGAAACCCGCCCAACGGGCGCCCGTGTGCGCGAGTGTGGAACCGACGATAGCCTCTGGCGCGTAGAGGGGCGTCGTCAGTGCGCCGACGTCCGCAGCCCCCCGGAGGAATTCCTTTCCGCGTCCGATGAGCCCGCCGCCACCTTCCTGAATCCGTTGCTCTCGTTCCGCGAGGGCATTCGGACCCAGCTCCGCCACTTGGTGCTTTGCCGCTTGCCACAAGGGCGAAAGGACTTCGTCCTTGACGCCCTCCCAAGCTGAGCCCAGCCAGCCCGGTTTCTCTTCTGCGGGCTGTCCCTGGTCGGTCTGGCCGGCGCTCGGGTCATAGTGGCGCAGGTTGTTCTCCCGCATGACGGCGTGGATTTGCGCCTTCGGCGTGCCGGCCGGCACCCGCATGATGGACGGCGTTCCGTCCGCATCATGGACGGGAATCTGCATGTCCTGAGAGGTATCATCTGCCATGTCACTGCTGCCCCATCGGCTCGATGGTGAATCCCTTGGGCGCGTGCTTGAGCTGGCGCGGTTTTCCAGCCGGCGCCGGAGCAGCCGCAGTCGCGGGCGGCTGCCCACCGGCACCGGGCGATGCGGGCGAAATCACGTCCTCCAGCCCTAGCTCGTGCCGCGCCTGTACTTCCATGCGGTCCAAAGCCGCGTTCGTCTCCGTGATCTTGTCCAGGGCTTGCTGCGGCGTATCGCTCGGCAGCGGCACCAGGGTCTGCATCCGCTGGCGCTCCGTGTCCGCGATGCGCTTGGCGTCGCCTTTCAAGGTCGCAAACCGCGTCAGGTTCGACTGCGCCTGATTCAGCCGCGTAGCAGCGAGGTGATAATCTGGATCGTTCATTTGCTGCTGAATGTTGATCTGCGCGGCGTAAGGCATGTGCGCAACGACCCAATTCGGGATGAGCGTATCAATCGGTCGAATGGGCTTGCGCTTCCCATCCCGTGGGTCGGTCCACATGGCATATTGGACATTCCCGTTGGCGTCGCGGATGACTTGCCCAGTCTGAGGGTCTGTCTTTTCGACGGGTGCCAGGAGCAGCGCGTTGTCCGCCCGCTGCAGCGCGATGCGCGCGAGCGCCGCCTGCGGTCCGGTCTCCCCACCCTTGTTCTTCAGAATCTGCAGAATCTGCCGTGCTTGTTCGGGATTCGGAATCTGCCCCGGCTTGAGCCCGACGGCGGCAAACGCAGCGTCCGCTTCTGTGAAGCCACGCATACCGTGGGAATTCGCCGCCATCTGGTCGTAAATCTGCTGCGGGTCATCGGCATTGACCCCAGCCTCACCCTGCGCCTGGCGTTGACGAAGCTGGTCCACTGCCAGGTTACGCTGCTCGTTTTGCAGCCACTTGGCGCGCGGGTCTACGGTCTCCGTGGTAACACCGGCCGGTCCCAGCGTCTCTTTTGCCTTAATCATCTGGCCGGGCTTCCCCGGCACCACGGTGCCAAGCGGCTTCGTCAGGTCGGTGCGGTTGTAGACGTTCCCTTTCTGGTCCGTGACGGCATCCGGGGGAATGCCGATAGTCTCCGCGCCACCGACGTCAGTTGTGGTGCCGGGCGGAACATTCGTCGCAACCTGCGTCGGCTGCGGCTGTCCCGGCGGCGCCGGTTTGGCGCCTGAGCCACCGCTCCATCCCTCACGCTTGGACATCGCGGTCTGTAGCGTGCCGAGCTGCTGCGGATTGAGCGACCCAATCGTTTGGTTCGGGTCTAGCCCAACGCTCTGCGCGACGTCCCCACCATATCCACCATTGGACCATCGGCGCAGCCCGGCATCGATGGTCAGGTTCCGATAGTGGGGACTGGTAAGCAGGTTTTGCATCGCCTGGTTGCCGTGCTCGGGCGTGTCGAAGGTCGCAAATGCGCCGCCATCCGCCGCGCTCGCCCCGGTGCCGACATAGCCGGCCTGACTGCGCGCGAACGGTCCATCCTTGATATTGCCGGGGTTATTGTGGCGGTTCGGGATATTGTCCTGGTCTCTACCCCCGCCGCCGCTCGCCGTGCCGCCGCCCCCACCGCCGAGCGACAGATGCGGCATCTCGGGTCGCTGCGCTTCCGGATGGTTCTTATTCCACTCCCGGATGGCTTCGTTTTGCTTGTCGATTTCGGCGTTCTTCTTGTCGATATCGGCTTGAGTCGTGACGTCGGTTCGCGCCTGGGTCTGCTGCTGAGTCATTCGGACCACTTCATCCCGAATGAAGTTGTAACGGTCTGCACCACTTAATTGCCGGCGGTCGGCTTCCGCGCTCGCTAGCTCCATGATGTTTTTGGGTGCGTGCGGGAAGACGTCGTCATACTTGCCGAGCCGTATCTTGGCGGCTTTCTTCGCATAGTCCGGATCGTTCGGGTCAAGCGTGCCGATGAGTGACTGCTGCGCCGCCCCGGTCTCCATGTCCTTCAGTTCCGTGGGACCGAATCGCGGCGCCTTGACCGGCGCCCCGAGCATGGCGGACAGCGTCGCGCCCGTCTTGCCCACGCCGGACATGATCTTGCCGAGAATCCCGGTTCCGCCCACCGGCTGCGGGACGTCTGTCCCCGGCGCAACGATGTCTAGCTGGTCCTCCGGGACGCCCATCGAACGTGCGACGGCACGCATCTGCGACGCGCCCACCCGTTCCTGATAGGTCTCTTCGGGGAGTGCCAAGAGATTCGCCAGGAGCTTCGCCCCGGCGAGTCCGCCGCCTTCGCCCCCGAGTGACGCCGGATGAATCCCCGGCCAGTCAAACCGCAGCTCGTTCGGCATCTACATGCCCAGGAAGCCGCCCCGCGTCGCCTGCTGCTGCTGAATGACGCCCTGTCCCTGTTGTTGCGTGTAGAGCCCGAGAATCGACGCAATCAGGTTCGCATTCGGAATGCCCTGCTCGCTCATGCCGAGCTGACTCAGTACCTGGCCGAGCTGCCCCATCCCCTGGTTCGCCTGAATCTGGTTTTGCTGCCCTTGCAGTTGCTGCTGCCCGGCGCCGAGAAAAGCCTGCAGCGCGCGGGTGGCATCGTCGGCACGTGCCGTCTGCCCGAGCTGCGAGAGGTACTGTCCGAGCTGCGTATTCATCTGCGCCGTCGCAGTCCCTTCCGCGAGCGCTTCCTGTGCACTCGTGCCGAGTCCGCCACCCGCGTAGGTGTTCCGAATGTCCGCGAGATTCTTCTGCAGGTTTTGGGTTGCCGCTGCCTTGCCCGTTTCCAGCGGGTTGTCCCCGTACCAGCTTTGGAGGTCGAAGGGCTGACCCTGTCCGTACTGTCCAGTCAGGGCTCCCGAGAATGTTGGTGCTGGCTGCGCCGGGGCTGGCGTTGCGGCAGGCGCAGCCGGCGGGGTCGCCGCTGCTCCGCCACCCCCACCCCCACTTGGCTTATTCGCTCCGGTCGCTCCCGACCCTTGCGGAGCAGGCGCGGCCGGCGCTCCACGCGACAATAGCGTCTGTGCATGGGCTTGCTGCTGCGGGTTCCCTTGCTGCAGGAAGTTCAGCCGATTCTGGACACCGGGATGATTCGTCAGGAATTGCTGCTGATTGCCTGCAGCGGTTGCTCGCTGGAGTCCCTGCTTTTGCCACTGCTGCAGTGGCTGCGAGCCTGCGACCGTTGCCATGACCTTACCTTTGCATTACGCCCTGCAGCGCTTGGAGCAGCGCCTGCATGGCCTGCGGATTTATCGCTCGCTGCTGCTGTCCAAGCCCGCCCTGATTCGCAGCCCCGGCGCCCTGATTGGCGAGCTGGCTGCCGAGCTGGCCCATTTGTGGTCCCTGTCCCGCGCCCCAGACGCCGCCGCCCTGCATGCCTTGCATGGTATTCCCAATCTGTCCGAGCGACTGCGCTCCTTGCGGCATCCCGGCAAACGGATTGCCTGCGCCAGGGTGCGCCGCCATCCATGCCTTTTGTTGCTGGTCCTGAGCCTGCAGGTAGTTGTTCCACTGCGGCGAGCCAGGCTGACCCCACGGCGGATTATAGCCACCCTGCTGCCCCGTCTGCTGAAAGCCGCCCTGTCCGGGACCCATATTCTGCACGGTCTGTGCCTGATTCATGCTCTGCATCGGCGCCTGGGGCTGTCCGCCGCCGCCGCCACCACCACCCGGACCTTTCTGCGACCCGGTGGCCCCAGACCCTTGCGGCGACTGTCCCCCGCCAGGCTGGAAGCGTGGGGCGGCATTCGCCCCGACCTGTCCGGTGTTGGCGAAATTCTGGACGGCTTGATTCCCGGCCGTCCGCTGCTGAATGCCGGGATGCGCCGCGAGCCACTGCTGCCCTTGTCCACCCTGCGCCGCCGCATTGAAGCGGTTTTGCTGCCGGCGGTTCAGTCCTGCGCCGAGTCCGAGTCCTGGCATGTCCGTCCCCTCACTGCATGTTGAAGGCTTGCATGATGGCAAGCTGCTGCGCCTGCGGGTCAAGCTGCGGACGATTCGGCGGCGTGAACTGGACGCCCGCGCCCCCTGGCATTCCAAACTGCATCCACGGCGTCGTCTTCGTCGGCTGACTCGACGGGTCGAGCCCCTGAAGGATGCTCCCGATTTTCGCCCCCGGCGATTCCTTTTCCCAGCCGGGGTCTCGAATCTGATTCATGAAGTTGAACGCATCTTTGATCTTCGACCAGGCTTGCCCAGCCGCTTGGCCCCAGCCCGAGCCGGGACCGCCGCTGCTCGATGCCAGCGGATTGACGGCACCCACAGTGGTCCCTTGCGGCGTGATGGCGGTAGTCATGCCGGGCTGACTCACCCCGGAGAATCCGGCGCCGGTATCGGTCGCCCCGGAGAATCCCCCGGCACCGCCCGAGCTGAGTCCGCTGGCGTATTCCGGCGAGCCGCTGGCGAGCGCATTGGCGCCCGCGAGCGCGGGACTCGACGCGGCACCCATCCCGGTCGCTCCTGCAGCTTCCGGTGCCATGCTCGCGCCGAGTCCACCCGCCGTCCCCGCCGCTGTCGCGCCACCCGCACCCGCTGCCCCAGCCGCGCCTGCCGCTTCCGCCGCACTCGCCGCTTCCGCCGCCGTCGCCGCAGCGCCTGCCGCACCAGCTCCGGCACCGGCCGCTCCCGCCGCGCCGGCACCGGCCGCTCCCGCTTCTGCCGCTCCACCCGCTAATGCCGCCATCCAGGGCATGATGTCACCTTAGGTAGCTCGGGCCTTGCCGAGCCTTGAGTTTCGCTTGTGCCACCGCGACTTTCCGACCCGGTCCCGCTGGCGTCG